>Ga0302314_10006516_pt1 | contig 21110 bp, 12 predicted proteins | sample III_Palsa_N2_3_FD_200533 | JGI IMG/M metagenome (GOLD analysis project Ga0302314, IMG submission 200533) | Peat permafrost microbial communities from Stordalen Mire near Abisko, Sweden - III_Palsa_N2_3 | ecosystem: Environmental > Terrestrial > Soil > Palsa > Peat permafrost | place: Sweden... | reverse complement strand
GCCAGTTCTACAGCAGCGTTGCCGTACTGGAAAACTTCATCAAGATCTCTGCGCTGGGCTCCGAGCAAGGCTAGGTCGATGAGCACGCTTCCGCGACGGCGGGCTGTAAGCCTGTGCGTGAGAGCCTCGGCCAGGGCCGCTTCGGCAAGGTCCAGTCGGCCTAGCTCGACGTAGCACGTGCCGCGCTCTTCGGGCAATCGGGATCCGTCGAAGCGCAGCCACCCGCCATTGGATACCGAGCCCGCCAAAGCCTGTACGGTCCCGGCCGCATCCAGCGCACGCTCGCAGTTGTCGAGGTCGCCGAGTCCGGCGAATGCCTGTGCTTGGACAGCGGCGACCCATTGCCGGGTGGAGAGCTGGCTATCGCCCTTCTTGGCGACTTCGAGAGCCACGTCGAGCAAGGGGCGGGCATCGTCAAACTGGCGTTCGTACATGCCGATGAACGCATGGCGGGTCAGCGCGCAAGCCCAGAGATCGTAGGCGTTTGCTTCCTTGCTTGCGCTGGCGGCGATTGTGTAGCAATGGGCGGCATCGGTGTAGTGGTTGGCGTCGAAGGAGATTTCACCGGCCAGTTGGGACAGGTCCGCGACCAGCATGCACAGGCGTTTGTGAGTTGCTGCGTTGTGCGGCTGGTTGAGGCTCCTGGCCAGCAGGTTAAGTTGCTGCCGGACCAACGGGTAGACCGCGCGTTTGGATTTGGAGAGCGAGAAGGCTTGCCATAGGTGGGCGTTGAGCAATTCGTACTCGTCGACGGCGTCGCCGTCGGGCTGCTCGATAGCGAAGTGGCCGTCAAGATGTGGCAACGCAACCGCTGCGCCTGTCATGCTCAGGAGTCGTAGCAGTTCGCGGCGGTTCATGTCGTCAAACTCGCCCGTGCGTAGGTCAGGGTCATATCCGCGTACCTTATGGTTGCTCGCTACGGAGTGCGCTGCTGTCGAAGCTTTGGGAGCCAGGAGCGCGGCCAGGGCTTCCGGGGCGAGCCGGAGCGTGCTTATGATCTTCGGCCGTAAGTAGGGCTGTGGTTCGCAATCCCCGCGCTCCCAGCGTGCGACGGTGGATCGGTCGACCCGAAGCATCTCGGCAAAGGCCTCTTGACTGTAACCCAGCTCCTTGCGACGTGCTGCCAGGCCTTCACGTCCAACGGCCATACCTGCCTCCTTAGTAGGAAAGCCTATCGGCCATTCGCCATGCTCAGGGTAGGCGACACAGCAGAAGTGCACCAAGAATGCGTCACTTTCGGCCTGTCCGCACTGGCTGATCTCCCTGAAGCTGCATTCATGATAACTACCGGTGAGGCGGCGGCGAGTGGTCTGGTTGGCTGCCTGGGTCCTGATGTTCGACGGGAGCGGCTATTCGGGGGCAATGCCTATAACTCAGATCAGCCGTGGGCGTTCCGGCTGAGATGGGATCGGGGCGCAATCGAGCTGCCGTTCCCTGAGTTCTCGTTCCAGCACGCAGCGGCTCGGGAGGAAATCAAGGTTGACGCAGATGACGGGATCAGATGATGCGTATCGGTGTACGCACTGGTAGGGGCTTGTGGTTCAAGGTCTACATGGTGTGTGAGAACTGCCCGGAGCATGAGCTGGTTCCCTTGCGGAGAGATCCGGATCGGCCGCCGTGCGGGTGTAAGTGGTGCAGTGATCGGCGCGCCGTGGGATATCCGTGGTTTTAGGTAGTCAGCTGATTCGTGAAGGGAAGGGTCGTCGTGGCCGCGAGTTGTCGTGAGACGCCTGTGATGATCGCTCCGGTGGAGCCAGGTGCTGTGGGACATGTGTGGGGGGAGTATTGCGCGGCTTCGTCTAGTGGTGTGGGTTGGGTGGTGTGGTTATGCTCCGGTTGTCATGCGGTGAGTCATGCTGCGCCGTTCGCGGTGCGGGTGGCGGCTGCGCGTGAGTCTGGTACGGGCCGGGCTGGGGGGTGTGGTCGTGGTTGAGGAAGTGGAGTTGCCGGGGTTGACGCCGGTGATGATGCGGGTGATGTGCTACTTGGCGGAGGCGCCGTGGGGTGTGGAGGTGTCGCAGGTTTCTCGGTGGGTGGGTGTGCCGCCGCAGTCGGGGCGTAAGGCGTTGGGGCGGTTGGTGGCATTGGGGTGGGCGTGTCGGTCGGGTCGGGTGGAGTATCGGGCGACGTCGGATGGGGTGAGGTTGGCGTGTTTGTGGCAGTTGACGGAGCGTCTGGCGGGTAGTGCGGGCGCGGTGTTCGAGCCTGTTGTGCTTGAGCCGGTGGAGTCGCAGGAGTTGCTCTCGGATCGGATCCGTCGGGTTCGGCGTGAGTTGGGGGTGTCTCAGAGTGAGTTGGCCAGGGCACTGATTCGTGCTGGCAGGGTGTTGGGGCGCCCGAATAGTTGCACCAAGCGTTTGGTGCAGAAGTGGGAGAGCGGGGCGCATTCCGCGCTGCGGCCCAATTATGCTGCGGCGTTGGCGGTGGTCACCGGGCAGGTGGACTTTGTCCGGGAGAGTAAGAACGATGTGTTGGACGCCGGTCAAGTTGCGGCGGATGGTTCGGTGATGGTCGGGTTGTGGGCGGGTAATCCGGTGGCGCTGCTGGAGTTGACGGACCGGGTGGGCCGAGTGACGGGCGAGTTGGCGCAGATCCGTGTGGAACTGGCGCGGTTCTGCCAGACGCCGAGCATCGGCTTGTGAAGCCAGGAGTTAGACCAGTGGCCTCATGGCCGACTGGCGCGGATCGAGCAGGGTCAGTGGAGATCCGCTTGTTCCCCTTATTGGTCATGGGTCCGTGGTGGTTGTTCGGGCCCTGGAGATAGTAAGGGGATATTGCGGAGAGAAAGCTGCCTGGACCGCACATATCGCTTGGAGCGTGCCGTCACAACCGATCCTGCCGGTTCGCCGGATTGGTACGGCCTGTTTCGCTGTATCGCGGACAGCTGTTCCCTAATCCTGGCCTGCTTGCGTTGCCTCGGCGCGTATGGCACAACGGTCATTTTGATCTTGCGTCGTACGTCACCTTGCTACATGCATGGAACGTTTCGAGCAATGTCACAATGAGCATACGAGTCGCTACGTCCAGTCTTGTGTCCACGACTTCATGGGTAGGCTCAGTTATGCGAGAGAGCTGATAACGATTAGATTGGGGGAGACTATGCGTAGGTCGGGGGGGACTATACGGTGTCCGTCGTGCCGGAAACGCAATACCATTGTCGTGAGTGAGGAATCGGAACAGCGCTCTGAATTTTCCCGCGGATTAGTGCTGATCCTGTGGGCCGGATCCTTTTTGTTGTTGCTCCTATATCTGTACGCAGGAAAGAACATCATCCTTCCTGGTGCAATTCCTCTATCTGCGCTGATCTCGGCAGTGGTCTTCGCGCCTATTTTAAAGTATGCATCTAAGCCGTATGCGCTTCCGGCACCTCAAATTGTTTACACTTGCACTTCCTGCGGGTTTCGCGGGCTTTCCCTTGATCCCATTTACTACGGGTCCGATTGAGCTTTCCGCCGAGCTTCTGGCCGGCTAGAAAATTAGGGAAGCAGCCTTAGGACTGGAATCAGAATGAGCTCGGATGCCAGTCCTGAGCCCTGCCAACCCGATCATCAAACCGCATTGAATGCCTACTGCGGCGCCATCGGCGGGAAGTCAGCCGGGTCGGTGACCACCCGGATCGGCGATCCCGAGAGGTAAGCCACAACGTCCTCGGACATGCGCTGCCAGGCGGTGCGGAACAGATCCTCGGTGACATAACCGACGTGCGGGCTGACGACGACGTTGTCGAGCGAGCGGAAGGGATGGTCCGTGGGGAGCGGCTCGCGGTCGAAGACGTCGAGGCCGGCAGCGGCGAGGCGGGTGGTGCGCAGCGCCTCGATCAGGGCCTCCTCCTCGACGATCGGGCCGCGGGAGATGTTCACCAGGATGGCGCTCGGCTTCATCTTCGCCAGGTCTGCGGCGGCCAGCGTGTTGCGGGAGCGCTCGGAGAAGACGAGAAAGACCCCGAGGACGTCCGCGGACGCGAGGAGTTCGTCCTTGGTCACCTTCGTCACGCCGAGTTCGGCGCAGCGCTCGTCGGTCAGGTTCTGGCTCCAGGCGACGACGTTCATGCCGAGCGCCTTGGCGACCGGGACCATCGCGCCGCCGAGGTTGCCCGCGCCGAGCAAGCCGAGCGTCTTGCCGGCCAGGGGGATCGGGAAGCCGCTCTGCCAGCCGCCGGACCGGATGAGCCGGTCCTCGATGCCGATCCGCTTCGCGGCGGCGAAGATCAGCGCCCAGGCCATCTCGGACGGTGCGGGCAGGCCGGGCCCTGTTCCGTAGTGGCTGGTCTGCGGCGCGGCGCTGGGACCGGTGTCGACCGTGCCGCAGAGCGCGATTCCCAGCTCGATCCGGGCCTCGTGGTCGATGACGTTGCTGGTCCGGCCGTTGCAGACGATCAGCTTCAGGTTGGGCAGCGCTTCCAGCACCGACCGGGGAAAGCGCGCCCGTTGCTGGGTGATGACGATGATCTCGTATTCGGCGAGCTCCTCGGCGAGCCACTCCGGCGGGATCGCATGCCGGTAGACCGTGATCTTGGCGTCGCCGGGCAGTGCCGACCAGTCGCCGTACTTCAGAGCGACGCCGATGTAGTCGTCGAGGATCGCAATCTTGGTCACATCAGCCCTCTTCACTCCGCGCAATGGACCTTCATTATGGCATCGGGTTTCACCGCGACGGCCACGCGTCCCACGGCGGCGCGCGGCGGCTAGTCTGGGGATCATGCAGACCCTCGTTGCGACAGCTGCCGGTGAGGCCCGGATCACCATGTTTCCGGCTGTCGGTCGCCGCCGCGCGATTGTCGTCCTGGGACATGGCGCCGGTGGCGGGATCGAGGCGCCGGACCTTCAGGCGCTGGCCGCGGCGCTGCCGAAGGCGGGCTTCGACGTCGCGTTGGTGGAGCAACCGTGGCGGGTGGCGGGGAAGCGGATCGCCCCGGCGCCCAAGACCCTGGATCTGGCGTGGGTCGACGTGCTCGCGCAGGTGAAGGAGGGGATTGGCAGGGGCGACGGGAGTGTCGGGGCTGTTCCGGTGATCGTCGGGGGTCGTAGCGCGGGCGCTCGGGTTGCCTGCCGGACCGGCATGGGCACGGGGGCCGCCGGGGTGCTTGCGCTGGCCTTCCCGCTGCATCCGCCGGGCAAGCCGGAGAAGTCACGGGCCGAAGAGTTGCTGGGCACCGGGCTGCCGACCTTGGTCGTTCAGGGCGCGGTTGATCCGTTCGGGGCTCCCGCCGAGTTCCCCGCATTGCCGCCGGGCCATCAGCTGGTCGGGCTTCCGGCGAGTGGTCATGAGTTCAAGGTCAAAAAGGGGGAGCCGCCGTTGCTCGACGACATCACTGAGGCCGTCGCCGCTTGGATCTCTACCCTCCTTGACTCATTTGGCTGAACCGGCGTGTGCAGCGATCTCGTCGGCGATGGTGGTCCACAGGTGGCGCGGGACTTCGTGGCCCATGTCGGGGAAGATCACGCAGCGCGATCCATGGACCTGACGCGCCAGTGCGGCCGAGGCGGCCGGCTTGATCAGCGGGTCGTCGGCGCCGTGCAGGATCAAGAGCGGAGCGGTGATTCGTTCGGTGTGGCTGAGCAGGCCCCTGTCCCTGAAGAGCGCTGACAACTGGCGCCAGGCTGTTCCCGGATCGCCTGCCGCCGCCTTTCGACACGCGACTGCGGTCGTGTACGCCCACTCTTCGTCGAAACGGTGGCGTGGTGAGGCCAGCATGCGAGCGGTCTCGACCTGCGCGCGCACGTCAGCCGCGTGCGACGACGAGGCGGAGGAGGCGAGCCGCGCGAAGCGCCGCAATCCGACCGGGTCGACGTAACGCGCTGCCGTTGCAGGCCTCAGCGGCGCAGGCAGCCCCATCATCGACACGACCGAGCGCACTCGCGCCGGGTGGCGGATGGCCATGCCCAACGCCACGCTCGCGCCCAGCGACATGCCGACGACGTGCGCACTGTCCCAGTCGAGCGCGTCGAGGACCGCGATCGCGTCGTCGACCATGTCGGTCACCGTATACGTTGGTTTGCTGCACGCGATCGCGACGGGGTCGGGTACGGGCAATGCCCGACGCCGGTCCGGGCGGTGGTATCGGGTGGACTGTCCGCAGTCCCGGTCATCGAACCGCGCGACGTGGAACCCGTGCTCGGCCAGGTCGGCACAGAAGCCGTCCGGCCACCACTGCATTGGTGAGTCCAAGCCCATCACCAGCAGCAGCGGTTCGCCGTCGGGCGGGCCGAGGGTCTCGTATGCGAGCTGGACTGTCCCGTTGTTTGCCGTATGTACCATCATGACCGCCTTTCCACGTGTCATTTTGGTCGATTTGTGCGAGTTCGGCTAGGCGCCAAATGGAGCAAAAAAGGGCACGCGAGTTCGATCTCACCCGCCCCATTAGCCCGGCACACGCCTACTCGAACGCCCCGTCAAAATCCGCCGGCTCCCGGATATGCCTCCCAGCCCGCCGCTTCGGTCGGAGCCGTCAGTTTTCGAGCACCTGGCCGTCGTGGAGGTTGAGCACCGTGTCGGCGAAGTCGACCACTCGGCGGTCGTGGGAGCTGAGGACTACTGCGGTGCCCTCGGTGTCCGCGATCTGCCGCAGCAGGCCCAGGATCCGCAGGCCTTGGGCGGTGTCCAGGTGGCCGGTCGGCTCGTCGGCGATGAGGATCTGCGGATTCTGTGCCAGGGCGCGGGCGATGCCGACCCGCTGCTGCTGACCACCGGACAGTTCGGCGGGGCGGTGCTCCGCGTGGCCGGTCAGGCCGACCAGGTCGAGAACGCGCGGCACCCGCTCCTCGCGCAGCTTCGCGTCGGCTTTTGCGATGCGCAGCGGCACGCTCGCGTTCTCCGCGGCGGTCAGGTACGGGATCAGGCCGAAGGACTGGAAGACGAATCCGACCGTGGTGCGGCGCAGCAGGATCCGCTGCCGGTCGGTCAGCCGGCTCAGGTCTTGGCCGTTGATCTCGACCGTGCCCGAGGTGGGCAGGTCCAGGCCGCCGAGGATGTTGAGCAGGGTGGTCTTGCCCGATCCGGAGCGGCCGCGCACGGCGAGCATCTGGCCTGGCGTCACGTCCAGGCTGACTCCGCGCAGGGCCCTGACGGCCGTGGCCCCGTGCCCGAGCACGCGGACCAGGTCGCGGGCCTGGAGCAATTGCGGCGCGGCGGCGGGGCCGGCGGAGTCGGGACCGGGGTGGTCGGTTTGCGGCGATGCGGTCATCATGATCAGGCCTCGGATTCCTCGGTGGTGCTGGCGGCGTTCACGGCGGTCGCGGTGCCCTCGGGGCTTGCGGCCTTCTGCTCTTCTGCGCCCTCGCTGGAGCCCCGGTCCGGCCATACGCCGATGTGTCCGGGCTCCCGGGTCAGGCGAACCAGGTCCCTGATACCGAGTGGTTCGGTGAACTCGGGCGGTAGTTGGAGTCGGCCGGAGCGGTCGATCACCGCGTACTCGAAGGCCTCGTGTTCGCCCTGGGCCTCGTCGTCGGTCCCGCGCCGGTCGTCGCGTCCGGCGCTCGGGCGGAGCGTCTCGGTGGCGGTGCGTCCGTCCCGGATCGCCACGGTCCGGCGCACCTGTGCGGACACGCCCTCGTCGTGGGTCACGATCAGGGTGGTGACGTTGTGCTCGGTGCTGGCGATGCGCAGCGCGGCGAGGACTGTGCGCGCGGAGTCCGAGTCCAGTTCCCCGGTGGGCTCGTCGGCGAGCAGTACCGCGGGGGAGTTGGCCAGGGCCACCGCGATCGCGACGCGCTGCTGTTCGCCGCCGGACATCTGGCCCGGCGTGCGGTCGCGGCAGTAGTCCACGCCCATCGTCTCCAGTAGATCCAGCGCGCGGGTGCGGCGGGCCCGGCGGCCGGTGCCGGTGTAGGTCTGCGGCAGGGCGACGTTCTCCAGCGCGGTCAGTTGCGGCAGCAGGTTGCGCGGCGGGCTCTGCCAGACGAAGCCGACGGTCTCGCGCCGGTATACCAGTCGTTCCTTGCGGGTCAGCCCGGCCAGTTCGCGGCCGGCCACGCGTACCGACCCGGCTGAAGGCGCGTCGAGGCCGGAGAGGATGCCCAGCAATGTCGACTTTCCGCTGCCGGACGCCCCGACCAGGGCCATGAACTCGCCCTGCTCCACCCGCAGGTCCAGCCCCTGCAGCGCCTGGACTTCGAGTTTCTCGGTGCGGTAGATGCGGACCAGGGACGAGCACTCGATCGCCGGGGCGTCGGGTGCGGCGGGTGTGTCGGGCCGGGCGGCTGCCTCGGCCGTCAGAGGTGCGGGCATGGTCAGGCTCCTTCAGTCGAGTCGCCGAGGCGCAGAGCACGGGTGGTGCCGCGGCGGGCCGCCGCGGCGGCGGCCGTGCCGGCCGCGAGGGCCAGCACCGCCACGAAGGCCGGCGCCAAGGCCAGGGAGTCGGCGCTGATCCGGGCGTTCGCCCCGCCGAGGGCCTGGGCCAGCGCGGGACGGACGGTCCACAGCAGCGGGGCGGCGGCCACGGTTCCGGCGAGGACGGCGAGCACGATCGGGCCGAGCAGTTCGACCGCGGTGATCGCGCGGGCCTGCGACGCTGTGAGGCCCATGGTGGTCAGCCGGGCGGTGGTGCTGCGGCGTTCGTTCGCGTCACCTAGTGCGGTGAGTGCGACGGCGAGACAGCCCGCGGCTACGGCGAGAGCTGCGAGCAAGGCGAGGTAGCCTGCGGTGGCGCCTTCCAGGGCGTCGGGGCCGTAGACGGCAGGGGAGGCGAAGGTGCTTTGTCCGGTGAGGTTGGCGACTCGGAAGACTGCGGCGGCCGCCGCTGCGGTGCCGCCCTCCTTGCCGGTGGTGTGGTGCAGGGTCACGGCGAGGTCCGCGGTGGCAAGCACGAGGGTGAGGATGAACACTGTCACCGACGCCGATGCGGGGGTGCGTGCGGTGCGGGCCAGGCCGAGAAGGCCGACCGCGCCGCGCCACCGGGATGTCGCGCGTAGCAAGGCCCGTAGTAGCAGCGGGCCGATGTTCAGCACGGCGAGTGCGGCCAGGACGGCGGCCAAGACCGGCGCGCTGGCGGTGAAGAGGTTGATTCCACTGCCGGGTGAGAAGCCTTGGGAGCGGGCTTGGTTCAGGCCGAGTAGGCAGAGCAGAGCGAGCGCTACCTGCAGCACGATGCGGCGCGTGCGGGCCTGGGCCCGAGTCGGAGCGCGGGACGTAGTGGCCGCGACGATGTGACGGTGTCGCAGGACTGTGAATATGGTGGGAGCTGCCACGGCCGCTAGGGGGACGAGAAGTTCGTCCTGCCATAGGCCGGATGGGCTCTCACCTGGGATCAGGGCTGCGATGGCGAGGGCGAGGACGGTCAGCGGCAGGACCGTGAGCGCGGCCTGGGCGGCGGCTCCCGCTGCCAGACGCCAGAGCGGAGCGCCGCGAGCGCGCAGTACGGCGGTCTCACCGGCCTTGCGATCCACGGCGCTGCGGGCCGCGAGCAGCAGTGCGATGAGACCGAGAACTGCCAGGCCCACGGCGGGCATCGCGGTCTCCAGCTGCCCGGCGAACTGTTCGGCCTGGAACTGGGCGAGGACCGCGGCCACGGGACTGAGGAACGTGATCTGGTAGAAGCCGAAGCCCTCGTTCTGGAGGTTCAGCCCGGCCTGGGGCAGGGCGGAGGCGAGCGTGTCGGAGAGGGCTCCGGCGGTGTCGGCGTTCAGAGAGGTGATGTTGAGCGGCACGTTCCAGTTCACGGCCACCGAGTCGGGGCCGAACGGTTGGAGCAGGGCCACGCCGTCGAGTTCGTTGGGCCCGAGCAGCGCGCCCTCGAGGATGTGCGGTTTGCTGAACGTGGTGGTGGACAAGTGCGGCCCGGCGTCGGCCGGCTCGCTCTGCCAGTACTGTCCGTTCGGGTCGATCGGCTGGTAGGAGCCGGTGATCAGAACGTTGATCGGTGGCGGCGGGGGGAGGCCGGGGAGTTCGGAGTCGGCCTCCAGGGTCGAGCCGATGTGCAGGCCGAGTTGCTTGAGGGTGGCGGCCGGAAGCGCCGCCTCGATGCTGAAGATGTTCTTTGGCGAGACGGAGACCGCGACCGGCCAGCGGCCGGCGACCAGTTTGGCGTTGGAGGTCTCGCCCTGCAGATAGTAGAACTGGATCTCGGGTCCCGCGCCGTGCGGCGGGATGGCGGTGGCCGCGGGGCTGCCGATCCGGAAGGTCGGGGCGATCAGACTGGCCCAATCGTCGGCCGCTGGTTGCAGGGGCAGTGATTCCGACGTGCTGGCCAGGGATTCGTAGACGCTGGGGGTCGCACTGTCCACGGCGGTGGCGATCTGGGTGCCGCCCTTTTCGCTGTCGGAGGAGCTGAGCCCCGGCTTGGTCGGCCCGGTGAACTGGTCGAAGTCGTAGCTTCCGATGATCAGCGGTGCCGCGGAGGACTGGGCGTTGATCATCGTGTGCAGGGCCCGGGTGCGGGCGGCGAGGTCGGTGCGCGCGTCCGCAGCGGAGGCGAGCACGAAGAAGGCGGCCAGCACGGCCAGCACCAGGCCCGCCGGTCGGCGCCAGGCGTCCGTGACCGGATGAGTCAGGCTACGGATGAAGCTGCGCATGCGGATCAGCCTCCTGTTCTCGACGTGGCGGAGGGGTCCCGGCGGACAGCCGACGCGGCCAAGGCTGCCAGCGCTGTGCACACGATGATCAACGCGGCTGCGAGCAGGCTCCACGGGGCCGCGAACAGGACGGTCGGCGGCGGCTCGGGTCTGGACGCCGCCGGGGACAGCACGAAGACTGGTACCAGCAACCTGGCCAGTATGAAGCCGAGCGCGGCGCCGAGCACGGCGGCCGGCGCCGCCACGCAGGTGTGCAGGACGAATCCGAGCGCGGCGCGCTGCGGCCGGGTCATGCCGAGCGCGGAGAGCACCGTGTCACGCATGGTGGAGTCGCGGACGGCTGCCAGCAGGGAGACGAGCAGGCCGAGGATGGCCAGTAATACGAGGGCTGCCGCGCCGATCGTCAGCACTCGCTGCGGGATCGCCGCGAGCGGGTCGGCCACCAGGGCGGCCTGGGTCTGCACGGTGTTCTCGGCGACTGCGGCGACCGGCAGCGTGCGCGGGGTGGCACCGTTGGCCGTGTGCAGCCACCAGGTCTGGACCGGAGCGAGCGGATCATCCGCCAGCAGGGCCTGGTCGGACAGCTCGCCGAGGTCGACGATCACGGCCTGGCTGTCCGCGCCGACGGCGCCGGGGAACGCTCGGACGGAGGCGACTATGCGTGCTGGGACCGAGGCCTGGTCGAGGCTGACGTCGACGACGGAGCCGATGTTTTCGTTGTTGGCCTTCAGGAACGCGGTTGTGGCGATCGCGGGCAGGACCGCGGTGCTCCCGGCTGTGAGCATCAGCTCTGTCTTCTGCGAGCCGCCGACGGCGCCGGTCGAGAAATGCGTGATGAGGCCGCTGCCGGGCTGTACGTGCTGGGTCGTGATCGCGGGCGCGTTGGCGGCCGCCGGCTCGTCGTCGGCATTCCAGTCCATGCCCGGGGTCCAGGTTCCGAGCGCGGTCGCGGCACCGGCGACGGGGATCGCGGACGCTTGCCCGGCGGCGCGGGCGGTCACCGCCGCCACGGTGAGCACACCGCTGAGCGGGGCCGCCTGGGGGAGTACATATCCGAGGTTGACGCTGACGAGCCGTAGCGGGTAGTCGATCTTGGTGGAGTTCGGCGCGATCACGGCCTGCAGAGTGTGCTCCACTCCGTCGGCGGGCAGATCACCCAAGGTGACGGTATAGGCGATGCCGCTGGCGTCCTCGACGGTCATGGTGATGCTCTGGCTCAGGAGTCCGGGTGCTAACAGCCGCGCCTCGATGCCGAGCGCGACCGGGCGGCCGGGCAGTGCGATGCCCGGTTCGGTTGCGGGCGTGATCGTGGACCACAGCGCCGGTAGTGGACGGTCGGCCTGATCGGCGCGCAGGTCAACAGTCTGTGATGCGCTGCGCGCGTCGACGGCGATGAGCGCCGGGCCCTGGCTCGGGGTGGACGTGTAAACCGGAGTGGCCGCCTCGACGTCCTGCGCGGTGGCCAGCTGGACGGCCGGGTTGAGCGGTTGCGGCTGGGCCAGGTTGACCGCGACGTCCGCACCTACCTGGAAGGCGGCCTGGTCGTGCGCCGAGCGCTGCCAGCTGGCGTGTTGGGCGGCCACATATCCGCAGCCTGCGACGGCCGCCACCGATAGCAGCGCGGGGACTAGGTGCCGCAGCGGCGTACGGGCCAGTTCCCACGCGGCCAACCTTGCGGGCAGAGTACGGGCGCGGCCGGCGACGCGCTCGCTCAGCTGGGCGGCGGCGGTCACAAGGCGACCGCACACCGCGGCGCCGGCAGCTGTGGCCAGTGCCGGGGCGCAGGCCACGATCAGCACCACGCCGGGGTTCCCGCCGGTCCCGGTCGCGACCAGGCCGGTGTTCGAGGCCTGCCACAGCGCCACCCCGGCGAGGGCGACCAGGCCCAGGTCCACTCCGGCCCGAGCCAGGCCGGAGACCGCGGACTGCCGGCCGGCCGCGGCCGCGACCTGGGCCGGGAGCGCCGCGCGGGCGGCGCGTGTCAGGACGACTGCGGCCGCCACGCACGCCACGGCCAGTCCGGTGGCCCAGTCCGCCGCGGGCAGGCCGGGGCCGAGCCCGCCACCGGCCGGGGTGAGGGGCGGGATCCGTAGCAGGGCTGTGCCGAACAAGGGGCCTTGAGCGAGGGTCCCGAGCGCGGCGGCGGCGAAGAGCAGGATGGTGTCGGGCAGGTAGACCCCGGCGAGTTTCCACGCCGGGGCGCCGCGCGAGCGCATCAGCGCGGCCTGGGAGGCGCCTCGGGCGACCAGGTTTCCGGCCGCGGCGGCCAGCGCCAGGCCGGCCAGCAGACCGAGCAGGAAGGCCGCGGCCGTCAACTCGGCCCGTCCCGCGGTGACCCGAGCCGAAGTGGCGGCGAGCTCGCCGGATATGGGCGTGGCCATCTGGTAGCTCTTCCAGACGCCGAGCCGCGGGTCGCCGGTGACGGTCTGCACGGCGTTCTGCAGGGCGGGGAGGCTGGGAGCGCCGACCGGGACGAGGGTCCAGGATCCGGTGCCGACGTGCAGCGGGCCGCCTTGTACGAACGCGGAGGTCGCGGCGACCATGGGGCCGTACAGGACGACGGGCGGGCTGCTGAAGGAGATCCCCGCGGTGCCGATCGTGTTCCAGGCCAGGGCCGCCTGGTCCGGAGCGGAGGCTAGATACTGGAACTCGCCGACTACCAGGAACGTGACCGCCGGGACATTGGGGGAGGAGTCGACAGTCAGCGTGTCACCGACGTGCAGCTGCATTAAGGCCGCGACGGAGACCGGCAGCGCGACAGGGACCTGAGGTCCGTGCGGGCTTGCGACCGTTGCCGCGTCCGGCCAGGTGCCGGCGGTCAACCGCGCGTGCGCCTGGACGGCCGGTGCGGAGACCGCGTAGGTCTGCTCAGGGTCGGCCGGCGTGCTGTCCGGCAGGTCATAGGCCTCCGAGGAGACCGTCTGCTCGACGGCGAAAATGCCGGGAGCATCCTGCGCGACGGCGCTGTCCACGGTTCGTGTGGTGTTCGTGTAATCCTGTGCGCTCAGCAGCGGTTTGCTGACGACGATGCTGCTGGCGGCCGAGCCCGCCAGGTCGGCTCGTGCGCCCAGCGGCAGCGCGGTGGACCAGGCGGTGGTGGCCAGCGCGGCGAACGCGGCGGCCACCGCGACCGTCACGGCCACGGCCAGCAGCGCCCGCAGCCGGGCACGCAACCCGCGTATCAGTGATCTCACCTGTGCGGCCCATTTCTCGCGCTGCGGTGTCATCGCACGGGTGGCTTTTCACCCCCGTGGCCCGATCAGAATGACAGCCGGAGGCAATGCGCGCAATATTTCGACGACAATTCACAAAAATATCAGGAACAAGCCTTCCCAAATCGACTGAAGACTGCAAACTAGTTGCTCGTCAGGTGACTGCGCGGGTCGCGAGGTAGATCAGATCCGGTTCGCCTCGGCCGAGAACGGGGACTTCAAGCGTTTCGACACGGCTGAAATGCGGGCTCAGGCGCTGCTTGAAGCCCTCTGCCCGCGATGCGCTCCACACCGCCAGGACTCCATGGGCTGACAAGGCGCCGGCCATGGCCGCGATACCCCTGGCGCCGTACAGGTCGTCGTTGTCCTCGGTGACGGTCCACCCCGGCCCGTTGTCGACGTCCAGGCAGAGCACGTCGTATGCCGCACGGGAGCCGCGCAGATGCTCGGCCAGATCCTGGTGGACGATGCGGGTGCGCGGGTCAGTGTGGCCATCGCCGGCGAAACGCCGAAGCGGTGCGTCCTGGCCGACATGCCAGTCAATCACCGCACGCTCGCGCTCAACCACCACGATAGCCCCCGGGCGCGGATCGGCGGCGGCCTGGGCGAGCGAGAATCCGACGCCGAGCCCGCCGATGAGTAAACGGGCGCCCTCCGGCTGCGCCGCGGCGTCGAGCGCGGCACGCACGAGCAGGCGTTCGGAGCGCCCGTCCGAGGTGTCCATGAGAAAGCAGCCGTTCGCGATGATCTCGAATCGGTCCCCCCGCCTGCGCAAAGCCACCTCTCCGTAAGCTCCCTTGCGCAGGTCGAGTAGTTCGCACGTCTCATCCATCCGGGCGATTATTGCACCGCACGGTCACCGCCGAAGCGCATTTTTCAGGACAGTGCCTATTTCAGGACAGCGCCTGCTCGACGGCTTGGAGTTGCCCGTTCAGCCACTGCGGGTACGTGGTGCCCGCGGGCTCCGGGTTCTCGGTGAGCATGACGACCGGGATTCCGGCCGTCGAAGCCGCGCCCAACAACGCGCGCGTCGCGGGGCTGGGCTCCTGCGCCTCACAGAACAAGAGCTTGACCTGGTGGCCGGCCACCTCGGTGGCCGTCACCGGGTCGACCGGCTTGAGCCCGAGCTGCGCGGCGAGCGCGGATCCCAGCGCCGTGCACGCGCCGACCTCGGCGCCGCCGTGCCGGGCGGAGATGGAACTGATCAGGGCTTCGTCGGCAGACATCGTTCCCTGTTCGAACGTTTCCGCCTGGTCCTGGAAGTACGCGGTCTGGCCCGGCCGCAGGCTGATGTAGTCCGCCTCGATCTGTTGCGCGGCCTCGCGCACATAGTCGGGGTTGTACCAGAGATACGGGTCGCCGCCGGGCGCCACACCCACCTCGTCGCCCACGTTCACGTCGAGGCGGCCGATGCCGGGATCGCTTCCGGCCGCCTCGCTGGCCCACGGGTCGAAACCGGCCCCGGTGAGGATGAAGACCTGCGCGGAGGTGATGGCCGCGGTATCGGCCGCGCTCGGCCGATACCCGCCCGGATCCGTGTCCGCCGCGCCGAGGATGGTCGTGACGTGCACCTGCGTGCCGCCGATCTGCCCGGCGATCTCGCCCCAGACGCCCTCGGCGGCGACGACCTGGATCGGCGTGCCGCTGTCCGTCGCGGTAGTCGTCGTCGAGCCCTGACAGGCGGCGGCGAAGGGTATCGGCACCAGCGCGAGAGCGGCGAGCAGCGCGGTCCTGCGTCGGGCTCGGGGGTTGGTCGGGCGGCGAGTGGTCATGTCGACTCCCTGGTGATTATGCGGTCTGCGGCGTGTAGGCGTCGATCACGTCGATCACGAAGACCAACGTGTCGTTGTCCTCGATGTACGGCGGCTCCGCCTGGTTGCCGTAGGCGAGTGCGGGAGGAATGACTAGTAGCACCCGGCTGCCGACCGTCACCCCGCCGAGGCCCTGCTCCCAGCCGGGGATCACCTGGTTTTGCCCTAGCACGAACGAGTCGGGGGTACTGGTCTGATAGGAGGAGTCGAATATCTGCCCGGAGCGCCAGACCACTCCCGTGTACTGGACGACGACGGTCTGCCCGGCGGTCAGCGGCTGGCCGGTACCGCGGATCAGGGTGTCGGCGACGAGCTTCGTCGGCGGCGTGGCCTTGACCGGCACGGTGATCTTCGGTCCGTTGGTGCCGCTGATGGTGGCGCTCACTTGAGGCATTCCGGGGGCAGGATGGTAGGGCACGGCGACACCGTGCGCGGCCGCATTCTCCGGGACGGTGCTGAGCAGGTCGAACACGAAGACCAGAGTGTCCCCGCCGAGGATGTTCAGCTGCGAGTTGCCCTGCGAACCGAAGCCGTCCGCCGGCGGGACGACCATCATCACCCGGCTGCCGACCCGTTGACCGGCCAGTTGCTTCCAGGCGGGCAGCACGCCGCCGGTTGCCAGGGGAACGGACTGGGGCTGGCGGTCGGTGTAACTGTCGAACACTTCGCGGTCGCCGGCCCAGACCTTGCCTTCGACGTAGACCAGGGCGAAGTCGTCGGACCCGACCACCGGCCCCGAGCCCTGGATCAGGGTCCGGACGACCAGGCCGGAGGGCGGGCTGCCGTCCGGGAGGGAGATCTGCGGATCGGCCCCGAAGACGCCGGAGACCTGCGGCAGCGCCGCCGGATCGGCGCCGGAAGAGCACGCGGCGGCCGTGAGGCCGCATCCGAGCAGGAGCAATAGGGAGCAAAGCCAACGCAGCGGGCGTGTGCTCAATCGGCGCATGTCTACGGGTCCTTAGGTTTGCGATGGGCGGCAGTGGTGTCCAGCGGCATGGGGTGGGCGCGCGGCCCGGGGGCGGCCCGGGCCGCGCGCTCAGGAAGGGACAATGACGAGTCAGAACCCGACTGGTCAGAATCCGGGGTCAGAATCCAGCAGGCGGCTGGACGCTCGGGAACAGATACGAGAAGGAGTCGAACGCCGTCGCGACGTCCACCTCGGCCCAGAAGCGGTGATAGTCGAAGACGGGCGCGGGGCCGCCGTTGAGGTAGGCCGCCACCTTCGACCACTCCGGGTCGCCGACGTACCACGGACGAATGGAGATGAAGGTGTTGGTGGAGGAGCTGAGCTTGATTCCTCCGGGGTACGTCCCGGTCCAGCTGGACGGGAAGTAGACGCCTTCGTAGTTCGTGGTGTTGTAGGCGGTGGTGAAGTTGCTGTAGTCGGTCCGGGTCTCGGGAGCCGAGTAACCGATCGAGTCGCCGTAGTACTTGTGCAGGATGTCGATGATGTTCTGCGCGGCGGTCTCCGACGTGGTGTCGCCGGACTTGGCCGCGTAGTACTCATAGACCTTGGCGAGCGATCCCGCGACGCCGATGTCGGTGTCGGAGCCCGAGACCGTCACGTGCAGCCCGGTGTTCGCAGCAGGCTGAGACGTGCCGGAGGTCCCGGTGGTGAAGTTCTCGCCCGGCTGGCCGCTCCAGGTGAGCGTGCCCGGCAGCAGCAGCGTGCCGGTGGAAGGGGTGACGGTGGTGACCGACTCCGCCCACGCGATCCACTTCGCCAGGATCGCCTTGGCCTGCGCGTTGCCCGTCTCGTAGTAGTACTCTGCGAGCCGTTCCATCGGCCAGGTCTGGTAGCCGAACCACTGGTTGCTCGGCGGGTTGTCGTACTCGGGATCCGGCGTGTAGTACATCCCGTCGAAGGTGGTGTCGCCGGTCGGCGGCTTGGACAGATCGCCGTAGTCGCCGTTCCAGTTGTTGGTGACGCCGCCCGCGATCGCGCCCTCATTGGACTGCAGCCACTGGAACAGGTTCAGCTGGGTGGTCAGGCTGGTGGCCCAGTCGCCCTGCGCGGTCGGCGAGAGCGGGATCAGGTCGGTGTCGGTGGACAGCGCGTACGCGGCCAGAGGGTTCTGATACCCCTCGTGGATCGAGGATCCGCTGATCCGCCAGGACCAGGCGCCGGTGGTGGAACCGCCCCAGGCGTCGTACCAGGACAACAGATACGTGTCCTCGTTCGCCTTGCTCGTGCCGGCCGGGCAGGCGACCGAGCCGTCCTGGCTGCACGCGCTGCTGATCTGCTTGAAGTACTTGTCGAACATCGAGTAGCGCAGGTAGTCGCCAAGCTTGGCGGCCTTGGCCGTGGTGGCTGTGATCGCAGCGGTTTTGCCCTGCGCCTTGGCATAGGTGTCGGCCCAGAAGGCGGCCTGCACCATGCGCGCGTCGGCGTCCGGGGCGTCAGTGTACTTGTACTGCGCCGCGAAGCTGCCGTTGCCGTTGTTGAAGAGGTTCAGGAAACCGTCGGGGCTGCCGTAGGTGAGGGTGTCCCAGTCCGGCTGCGGAACGGTGTCCCACACCGACTCCTCCGCGCCGCGCTGGTAGGAGTTGATGAAGCTCGGCGTGGAAGTGCCGTCCTCATCCTGGCCGAAGCCGTAACGGTTGTCCGTGTCCATGATCCACATGGGCTGGTACATGTTGCAGTTACCGTAAGTCTTCTCCAGTTCCGCGAACAGCGGGTCGGATCCGACGGGCACCGAGGAGTTCAGCGCCACTGGGTAGTCGTTAGGTGCGGGCTCTTCCGGACCGTAGGTCGCAGGTGCAGACGGATTGTACGTGCACTGTCCCGGCTGTTGGGCAGCGCTCGGGATCATGTACGTCTCCATGTTCGTCCACGCGTTGTTGAACGACGTCCAGTCACCGGTGACCTGGCCATAGTCGGCTTCCAGCCACAGCCAGTAGCTGTAGGTTTCGGAGGTGGTCTCGTGGCCGTAGTCCGGAGCCTCGACGATCAGCGTCTCCACCGAGTGGTACGGGATCCCCTTGGGGCTGAAGTAGCCGTTCGCCGGGTTCTTGATGTCGTCGTAGAGGTTCAGGAACCACTGCTCGTAGCCGGAGCCCGCCTGGGCTTCGGTCACCGCGACGGTGCCCGAGGTGTAGCCGCTCGCGGACGCCGTGACGGTGCCGTTCGCGCCCACGTCGGCCACCGTGGTGCCAGCTTTGACTGTCACCTGCTGCGCGACGTTCCAGTTCGAGGTGGTGAAGGTGAGCGCGGAGCCCGCCGACACGGTCAGGTCCGGGTCGCCGCTCTGGGCAACCGCGACGGTCACGGTGCCGCTCGGCTTCGAGGACAGCTCGACCCCGAAAGTCGCCGTGGTGCTTTGGGCGACCGTGAGCACCGTCGGATTGACCACGATCGTCGGCCCTTCGACCTCGATCGCGACGGGATATGAAGTCGTGCTCTGGCCCAGGTTGTCCGTGGCGATCGCGGTGATCGAGTAGTCACCCGCGGGCACGTTCGACCACTGCACAGCCCACGGGCTGGACGTGGTCACGCCCACCTCGGTGTTGTTGCCCGGTCCGGTACTCGCGTAGTAGACCACTGAGGTGATGCTGCCCGAACTGCAGGCCGCCGCCTGGATGGAGATGTTCGAGCCGGGGGTGAAGATCTCCCCGCCGGTCGGACTGACCAGCGTGACGCTCGGGGCGAGCACGTTCGTGGACGTCGATCCAGGTACCACGGTGCACGCCGCAGGCGGGGGAGCGGTAGCGGTCGAAGACGGCGAGGCCGAGGCGCTGGAACTCGCAGTCGTCGAAGCACTCGCGCTCGCACTGGCGGTCGCGGTCGCGGAAGCACTCGCCGAGGCTGTCGCGGAAGCGCTGGGGCTCGCGGTCGCACTGGCGGTGCCGGTCGGGGGCGGAGTCGGCGTGCCGCCGGTGTTGCTGCTGCACGCGACTCCGTTCAGGGTGAACACGGTCGGGGTGTCGAGGGTGCCGGTGAGGTTGAAGTTGGCCCCGATCCCGGTCGAGGCCCCGGTCGCCAGCGCGCCGTTCCAGCTCAGGCTGGCCGCGGTGACGGTCTTGCCGCTCTGGCTCCAGGTCGCGTCCCAGCCGGCCGGCGCCGACTCGCCGCCGGTGTACGAGTACTGCAGGGTCCAGGCCGATATCGCAGGGCCCTCATTGGTGATGGTGATCTGGACCTGGAATCCGGCGCCCCAGTTCGAGGTGACGCTGTAATTGACCGCGCAGGCCGGGCCGGTGGCGGCCAGGGGAGCGGCGGCCGCGACCGCGGCCGGCGAGGGTCCCGGGACGGCCGCGGCCACGGCGCTGCCGGCGACCAGGCTCCCCGCGACCAGCGCGCCGCAGCCGGCCCAGGCGGCTACCCGTCGCCATGGTGACCTGCGGTCTGGACGTAAAGTGCGCATCAGTTGATGTCCTCCTTATGCCCCTGTCCGCCCTCGGGCGACCAGGGACGCCGCACCGCCGCCGCCCGATCTGGAGTCGGTCGTGGGACGGTTCCAACTATCGCCGCGAGAGTAAGGAAGGCGGTATGAGGCGTAAAGCCGCCGATTCGCAACATTCTCCCGATCAGCCTTCTGACCAGCTATTTAGCCGCCGGTCTGGGCTGTCTTCTTCATGTAGCTTTCACTCCAGGCCCCGATTTCACTAACAGACGCACTCTGCGACACAGGATCGAAGAACACGATGACCGGTCGGCGCCCGGCGTGTAATTTTCACCGGATCCGTGGCTCTCACCTCGGCGTTCGCGCGGCGAGCCGGGCGCGCGGTTGACGCGGTCCGGGCGGGCGAACCTACTGACTCCCAGACCCGATCGACGCCGGTGCGAAATCCGGCCCGACAAACCCACCGCACTTGGAGCCGTCGCCATGCATCTGCCCGCCAAACCCGCCAAACGAGCTGTGGCGAAGTTCGCCGCGGTGCTGCTGGTGGCCGCGACACCTGTTGCCGTCAGCGCGACACCAGCCTTGGCGTCGACCGCCTCCGTCACCGTCAACGTGGGCGCCGGCCTCGGCACCATCCCGGCGAACGCGATCGGACTGAACACCGCCGTCTACGACGGCGACATGAACGACGCCGTGATCCCGGGGCTGCTGTCGGCCGCGGGATTCAATGCCCTGCGCTACCCCGGAGGGTCCTACTCCGACATCTTCAACTGGCAGACCAACACCGCGACCGGCGGCTACGACGCGCCGAACACGAGCTTCAGCAACTTCATGGCCACCGCCCAAGCGGTCGGCGCCAAGCCGGTCATCACCACCAACTACGGAACCGGCACCCCGGCGCTGGCCGCGGCGTGGGTGAAAGACGCCGACGTGACCAACAACTACGGCATCACCGACTGGGAGGTCGGCAACGAGGTCTACGGCAACGGAACCTACGGCGCGAACTGGGAAGCGGACTCGCACTGCGAGACCTCATCGGGCACACCGGTCACGATCGGCAGCGAACCGGCGCAGACCTACGGCTGCGGCCCGACCACCTACGCCGACAACGTGCTGCAATACATCTCCGCGATCAAGGCCGTGGACCCGAACGTCAAGGTCTGCGCGGTCGTGACCACGCCGGGCTTCTGGCCTGACGGCGTTACCAACGCCACCACCAGCCCGGAGTCCTGGAAC
>Ga0302314_10006514_pt1 | contig 21112 bp, 22 predicted proteins | sample III_Palsa_N2_3_FD_200533 | JGI IMG/M metagenome (GOLD analysis project Ga0302314, IMG submission 200533) | Peat permafrost microbial communities from Stordalen Mire near Abisko, Sweden - III_Palsa_N2_3 | ecosystem: Environmental > Terrestrial > Soil > Palsa > Peat permafrost | place: Sweden... | reverse complement strand
CCAACCTGGCCAATATGGAGGGCCTGATCCGCGAGCGGGCGGCCAAGATCCTGGACGCCCTGCCCATCGGCGAGACCTTTGACTGGGTCGATCGGGTGTCGATCGAACTGACCACTCAGATGCTGGCCACCCTGTTCGACTTTCCCTTCGAGGACCGGCGCAAGCTGACCTTCTGGTCGGACATCGCCACGGCCCCTCCCGGCACCGCGATCGCGCCGACCGTGGAGTACAAGCGCGAGAAGCTGATGGAGTGCCTGGAGTATTTCGTCAGGCTGTGGAACGAGCGGGTCAATTCCGAGCCGGGCAACGACCTGATCTCGATGCTGGCGCACGGCGAGGCCACCCGCGACATGCCGCAGATGGAATATCTGGGCAATATCATCCTGCTGATCGTCGGCGGCAACGACACCACCCGCAACACCATCACCGGAAGCGTGCTGGCGCTGAACCAGAACCCCAACCAGTACCAGAAGCTGCGAGACAATCCGGCCTTGATCCCCAGCATGGTGTCCGAGACCATCCGCTGGCAGACGCCGCTGGCCTATATGCGCCGCACCGCCCTGGCCGATGTGGAGCTGGGGGGCAAAACCATCAAGGCCGGGGACAAGGTGATCATGTGGTACGTCTCGGGCAACCGGGACGAGGAGGCGATCGAGAATCCCGACGCCTACATCATCGACCGGCCCCGCCCGCGCCAGCATCTGTCGTTCGGCTTCGGCATCCACCGCTGCGTCGGCAACCGGCTGGCGGAAATGCAGCTGAAGATCATCTGGGAAGAAATCCTGAAGCGCTGGGACAGGATCGAGGTGATGGGCGAGCCCCGCCGAGTCTATTCCAGCTTCGTGAAGGGCTATGAGACCCTGCCGGTGCGTATCCCGGGGTGAGGGCCGGCCTTGTTTCCCCTCCGTAATACGGCGGCGCCCCTCGTCGCTTAAGTCTTGAGGCCAGAGCGCGGTTTCCCCTACGCTGGCGGGGAAGCCGATATGCTGTCAGTCTGGGACAAGAACGGCGTGAAACGCCGGCGGGGGGACACCGATGAGCGAACCTAATGTGGCCGAGCGGCAGCAGGCGTCCGCCTACAGCTACTTCGTCGCCATCTTCCTGTCTCTGGTCTACACGCTGAACTTCCTGGACCGGCAGGTCATCGCCACCCTGGCGCCGGACATCCAGAAAGAGCTGCATCTGACCAATACCCAGATGGGCAATCTGGGGGGGCTGTATTTCGCCCTGTTCTATACCTTCCTGGGCATCCCCCTGGCCTGGCTGGCGGACCGGACCCACCGGGTGCGGATCATCGCCTTTGCCTGCACCGCCTGGAGCGTCTTCTCCATGGCCTGCGGCCTGGCCACCAGCTACACCACCCTGGCCGCGGCGCGGATGGGGGTCGGCATTGGCGAGGCGGGCGGATCGCCGCCGTCCTACGCCCTGTTGGCCGACTATTTCCCGCCGCAGCGACGTAGCACCGCCCTGGCCATCTATTCCCTGGGGGTGCCGTTCGGCACCGGCCTGGGCGCGGCGATCGGCGCCCTGGTGGCCAATGTCTATGGCTGGCGCGCGGCCTTCCTGACCGTGGGGGCGCCCGGCGTGATCCTGGCCGTCCTGACCCTGATCCTGGTGCGCGAGCCCAAGCGCGGCGGCTACGACCCCGTATTGGCGGGCGACACTGCCCACGCCACCCCGGCCATGCCCGAAAACTTTCCCGCCTTCCTGGTCAATCTGCTCACCAGCGTCGGGGCCTTCCTGGGCAACAGAACCCTGGTGCTGACGGCGCTGAGTTCGGGCCTGTCGGCCTTCGTCGGCTACGCCCTGTTGTTCTGGGCGCCCACCCTGCTGAAGAAGAGCCTGCATATGCCCGCTGGCGACTACGCCCTCTACTACGGGCTGGTGAGCGCCATTACCGGCGCGATCGGCACCTTTGGCTCTGGCTGGCTGGCGGACCGGTTGTCGGCGATCAACAAGGCCTGGTACGCCTGGCTGCCGGCCATCGTCTATGTGCTCAGCATTCCCTTCTTCATCTGTTTCGTCATCGCTGGCAGCTGGCCGGTGGCGATGATCTTCGTGGCCTTCCCCTTCCTGTTCAACAACATGTACCTGGCGCCCGCCCTGGCGGTTGTGCAGAACGCGGTGGCGCCGGCCAAGCGGGCCATGTCGGGGGCGATCCTGCTGTTCGGCCTGAACATCATCGGCCTGGGCGGCGGCCCCACCTTCGTCGGTTACGTCAGCGACCATGTGACGACAATGCACGGCTTCTCGCCGCTTCAGATCGGCATGCTGGCCCTGGTTCCGGTGATCCTGATCGTCATCGTCTCCCACCTGGCCGCCGCCTGGTCGATCAGCCGCGACCGCACCCTGGCGCTGACAGTGTCCGGGATCGCCGAGCCGCTGGCGCTTTGAGCGAGGAGCCTGTCCTCAACGCGCACCTGGCCTTCACCCCGCCGGCGCCGGCGATGCTGGGCCGGGTGATTGAGGCGATCGACCCGGTGGAGGGCTCGGTGAGTCTGTCCTTCTTCGCCAGGCCCGAATTCGCCAATCGGCACGGAAGCGTCCAGGGCGGGCTCGCCGCGGCGATGCTGGATTCAGCGACCTCGGTGGTGCTGCTGGCGCAGCTGCCTCCGGAGCTGACCTCGGTAACCATGGAGCTGAACACCCGCTTCGTCCGCCCCACCCCGCTGGGACCGCTCACCGCCAAGGCCTGGCTGGTGAGCCGCGAGGACCGGGAGGCGACAACGCGGGCCGAGCTGTACGGGCCGGACGGCGAGGTGTGCGTGACGGCGACGGCGCGGTTGAGGATACGCAGGCGGTAATCCCACCGTCTCTTGGAGGAGGCTTCTGCAAATCTGTCCCGGCGCCGTTGCGCAACAGTCCGCGCGGGCTTATTATTCTCCGCTAGGAGAATAATTATATGGTCGCCGCCCGCCTTTATACTCCCGCCGAAGCCGGCGCCGTCAGTGGCCTGAAGCTTAAGGCCGTCCATAACGCTATCGATAAACGTATCGTAGAGCCGGTGGCGACCGCGCGGGTGGTCCTCGCCGGCAAGGCTAACGGGCCGGGGCCTCGCTTGCTGACGAGGGAAGACCTGGTCCGCCTTCGGGTGTGGCGTGGCGTGGGAGACACCCTGTCGGCCGAGCGACGGAAGCGCCTGTTTGTGGCGATCGCCGCCAAGCCGACCGCCAAGACCGTCAAGGCCGACGAACTGCTGATTGTCGATGTTGGCGAAGCCCGCAAACAGGTCGATCGCGGCGTGCGCGACCTTGAAGCGGCGGAGGCGATTGTCGTCAAAGACAAGGCCATCCTCGGCGGAGAGCCGGTGTTCAAGGGGACGCGGGTTCCAGTCTATGGCGTCGTGGCGATGCTGGAGGCCGGCGCAACGCCTGAAGATCTGCTCGCTGGCTACCCCAGGCTTACCGAGCGAATGCTCGACCTGGCGCGGATATGGGTTGTAGCGCACCCGAGGCGCGGCCGGCCCAGGTCGCTGAGCGATCTCGGCCTGACGGTGAAAAGCACCAAGCGGACGCCGCGACGGGGCGATCCGCTGGCGGACCGGAGCAAGACCGTCATGCCCACGGCCAGGTGAAATTCCTGATTGATGAGTGCCTGCACACCTCCCTGGTGGAGGTCGCGCGGGGACGTGGCCATGAGGCGACCCACGTCAACTTTCGTGGCCTGAGCGGCGTTCAGGACTGGAACCTGATGGCGCCGATCCGCGACGGTGACTTCACCTTCGTGACCAATAACGCCAAGGATTTCCGCCGCCTCTACGCCCGAGAAAACGTTCACGCCGGCCTGGTGATCCTGATCCCCAATGTCCCACCGCACGAACAGCGCGAATTGTTCGATGCAGCGCTGGACGATCTCACCGTCACGGCCGGCCTGATCAACGAAGCGCTTGAGGTCCGTTTCGTCGGCGAAGATATCGAGATCACCCGGTATGACCTGCCGGGCGGAAGCCTCCGCTGAGGAGCGCCACGGGAGGCCTGGACAGCCGGAGGGCTGACAGGCCAGATGGCGGCGCCCCCACGCAGGTTGGAATCATGCCGCACGAGCCGACTCTTCGCATCCTCAAGGTCGAGGTTTTGTCGGATGACTGGGCGACCCTGAAGAAGACCACCCTGGATTATCTGCGCCGGGACGGGACCTGGTCGACGCAGATCAGGCAGACCTATGATCGCGGCGATGGGGCGGCGGTTCTGCCCTATGACCCCGCGCGGGGGACGGTGCTGCTGGTGCGGCAGTTCCGCTATCCGGCCTATGTGCACGGTCACCGCGAAATGCTGATCGAGGTCTGCGCCGGCCTGCTGGACGCCGACGATCCGGAGACCTGCGCCCGCAAGGAGGCCGAGGAGGAGCTGGGCTATCGCTTGGGCAAGCTCAGCCTGGTGTTCGACGCCTTCATGAGTCCGGGCTCGGTAACCGAACGACTGTCCCTCTATGTCGGTCCCTACAGCGCCGACGACCGCATCTCGGAGGGCGGCGGTCACGCCGGCGAGGGCGAGGATATCGAGGTGATCGAAGTCGGCCTTGATGACGCCCTGGCCATGGTGGCGCGGGGCGAGATTATCGACGCCAAGACCATCATGCTGTTGCAGCATGCCAAGCTGGCCGGGTTGGTGGAGCGCGCGGCATGACCGGCGAGGCCTGGTGGCGCGGCGCGGTGATCTATCAGATCTATCCGCGCAGCTTTATCGACTCCAACGGCGACGGGGTCGGCGACCTGCCGGGGATCACCGGCAAGCTGGACTATGTGGCCTCCCTGGGGGTGGACGGAATCTGGCTGTCGCCCTTCTTCACCTCGCCCATGGCCGACTATGGCTATGACGTCAGCGACTATCGCGGCGTCGATCCGCTGTTCGGGACCCTGGCCGATTTCGACGCCCTGCTGGCCAAGGCCCATGGGCTGGGCCTGAAGGTGATCATCGACCAGGTCTATTCACATACCTCGCAGGCGCACGCCTGGTTCAAGGAGAGCGCGGCCAGCCGGGATAATCCGAAAGCCGACTGGTACGTCTGGGCCGATCCCAAGCCGGACGGGACGGCGCCGAATAACTGGCTGGGGGTGTTCGGCGGGCCGGCCTGGGCCTGGAGTCCGCGGCGGCGGCAGTATTATCTGCACAACTTCCTGACCGAGCAGCCGGACCTGAATTTCCACAGTGAGGCGGTGCAGCAGGCGATCCTGGACGTGGCCGCCTTTTGGCTGGACCGGGGGGTGGATGGGTTTCGGCTGGACGTGGCCAACTACTATTTCCACGACGCGGCCCTGACCGACAACCCGCCGGCGGACTATGGCAAGCCGCCGGGCTGGACCTACCAGTACCAGCGGCATCTGCACGACAAGTCGCAGCCGCAGACCCTGGATTTTCTGCGGCGGCTGCGGGCGGTGACCGACGCCTATCCGGATCGGATGATGCTGGGTGAAATCGGGGACGACGATCCCCTGGCGCGGCAGCTGGAATATGCCGCGCCGGGCCTGCTCCACACAGCCTACAGCTTCCACCTGCTGGATGGGCGCAAGGGTTCGGCCGAGCTGTTCAAGGAGGCCATCGAACCCTGGCGCGCGGCGGCGGGCTGGCCGTCCTGGTCGCTGGGCAACCACGACTTCGTGCGGTTCCCCACAAGGCTCGCGGGCGCCAGTCCGAGCGCCGACCAGGTCGACGCCCTGATGGCGGCGCTGTTCTGCCTGCGCGGGACCCTGTTCCTCTATGAGGGCGACGAGCTGGGCCTGCCGCAGGCGCATGTGCCGTTCGAAAAGCTGCGCGACCCTTACGCCATCGCCGCCTACACCGGCGACTCCGGCCGCGACGGAACCCGCACGCCGTTTCCTTGGGAAGCCGCCGCGCCCCACGCCGGCTTCACCACCTCGGACGATCCCTGGCTGCCCATCGACCCGCGCCACGCCGCCGCCGCCCTGGACACCCAGGAGGGCAAGCCGGCCAGCCATCTGGCGGTGACGCGAGAGCTGGTCGCCCTGCGCAAGGCGCATGCGGCGCTGCGGGTAGGATCGGCGGAGGTGCTGGACGCACCTGAGGGCGTGCTGGCGGTGCTGCGAGTTCAGGGCAATGAACAGGTTCTGTGCGTCGTCAACCTGGGCGCCGCGCCGGCGGTGTTCGAGCATCCGGCGCTCAAGGGCGCGCGGCTGCTTGCGTCCAGCCACCTGGCTGATCTGAAGTACACGTTGACGCTCGACGCCTACGGGCGTGCGTTCCTGGCGGTCGCCTGAGCCGTGTTGATGAAGGCGAACCCAAGTTGACCATGGCTGAACCGGCCGACGCGCCGAAAGCTTTTCAGGCCGCTTGGAACGCCCACGACATGGACGCCTTCGGCGCGCTGTTTCACGGGGACGCGACCTTCGTGAACCGGTTCGCGACCTATGCCCGGGGCGTCGAGCAGATCGTCGCCCTTCACCGCGGCATCCACGAGACCATCTATCGGGACTCGAGGTTGGAAAACGAGCTGATCGCCGTGGACCGGGTCGCCGACGGCGTAGCGATCGTTCATTTCTGGAGCAGGCTCACCACCGGCGGCGCCCATCCCGCCGGGCCGCATTCTGTCGACACCCTGATCCTGGCCGTACTCTCCCAACGTGACCACGCCTGGCGAATTCAGGCCCTCGAGAATGTCACCCTGACCAACCCCAGAACCGGGGCGGCGACTCTGCGGGAGCCGCGCCCCTAGGCGAATGACCTACTTAGCCGCCGTGCGGCCGGCGCGCCGTCACCCTGCCGCGAGACGGTCGCGCGTGGCCGTGTCCAAGACTTTTGGCTCGATGATCGGCCTATCGCTGACCGTGTCGAAAAACGGGTTGTTCCGGAAGCCGCCGGTGAACCGGGCGCGAAGGCGATTGCGGATGAACCAAAGCACGCGGCCGGCGCCACCAAATGGTCTGGGCTTTGGCCGGCCTCGCGCGCCACTGGTGAACATGCAGAACCTCACCGGACCGAAGGCTTCCACCACCGTCGACGATGCATTGTCCAGGCAGGCCCGTGCGAGGCCGACAAACGGCAGCTTGCAGGTGGCCGGCGTGTTGCCGATGGGCGTGTTGCAGCACGCTGCATACCAGCGCAGCAGACCCGTCCCTGAGAGGCGGACACAGGCAAGATACTGCTCGCCCTCCTGGAAGGTGACGTCCTTTGGCAGCGCTTGAATGTTCTCGCAGCCGCCCCGCGCATCCAGCAGGTCAGCCTCGCGTCCGAGGTAACGAGCGAAGGCCTGGCAGTCCTTACAATAGCAGATCGAGTGGTTCGCGAGGCGCTCGTGCTCGACTGTGCCCGTCACGGCGCCGCAGTTGCATCGAAGGGGATGGGTCATGGTCGCCAAAGAGAGATGATTTATAAAAGAGAGTTCCTCTTTTTTTGACGCGGACCTAGGTTTGAGTCAATGACCTCCGACGTTTCGATCGACTCGCCTCGCCGGCGCCCCAAGGGCGACAAGCGCGCCCGGACCCGCGCCAAGCTCATTCAGGTTGCCGCGCAACTCATCGAAGAGAAGGGTTACGATGGCGCGACGCTGCAGGAGGTGGCGCGGCGCGCGGGGATGAGTAACGGCGCCGTCTATGGCAACTTCAGGAACCGGGACGACCTGCTGGCCGCGATTGGGCCGACCTACTGGCCGCAAATTCGGCCACAGGTGGCTTCCGGCGCGAGTCTGGCTGAGATCATGCAGGCCGTCGCCGAGGCCTTGATCGCGGCGATGCCGGCAAGGGCGCGGGTTGGCGCCAGTCGGATGACCGGCTTGGGCTACACGCTCACCAATGAAGGCCTTAGGGCTCACGCGTCCGAGATTTCCGCCGGCCGCTACGCCGCCGCCGTTCGGTGGTGGTGCGAGCGGTTCCCCGATGAGACCGAGCTGCCGATGCCCGCGGAGGACCTCGTCAAGGTGATCAGCGCCTTGAGCGAAGGCCTGACCTTCCAGCGGCTGCTCACGCCGGACCTGATCCCCGATGCGGTCATCTTCGCCGCCTTCGCCGCCCTGGCGGTCGGGCGGCCGAAACCCACCGCCTAGAACGGTTGCTGGGCCTTCAACTGCTGCTGGTCCCTGCGGCCCTGTTTGTACTTGCCGGAAGCCATCAGCTGCGACGGGGTCTTGGGCAGGTCGTCCAGGGTCAGGTAGCCCAATTGCTTGGTGTCCAGCTTGTCGAAGCGGCGATCGGCGGACTTCAGGAATTCGGCCAGGGTGATGCGGCCGTCCAGGTTCAGGTCGGTGGCCGTCACCGGTTCAGGCTCGTTCAACAGGCCATAGACCGCCGCGCCCTGCAGCACCGCGTTGGCGCCGGCGGAAGGGCCGGACTGGCCGGGGGTCGCCGAACCGCGACGGCGCCCGCCTCGAGCGCCCTCGCCGCTATAGGCGCCCATGATCTCCGGCACGATGGTCTGCTCGTAGTCGTTGACCTCGAACCCGTCGACGACGCCGTCGTGGTTCACATCCAGGATGTGGAAGAAGACCTCGGCGTCGGCGCGGAACTCAGCGCGGGTCAGCTTGCCGTCGCCGGCCTTGTTGGCCTGGGCGAACCATTTGGCCACCGGATAGGGCTCGCCCGGCGCGGCGCGGAAGGGCTGGCCGGCGGGGCTGATGAACAGGCTCGCCGATGGCGGGGGCTTGTGGCCCTGCTCCCCGTCATGGTGGTCGTGATGCGCGGGCTCGTCCGGGGTGGCGCAGGCGCCAAGGAGGAGAGCGAGGCTACAGGCCGCCAGCGTGGTCTTCATCGGGCGCTCCGAAAGGTTCAGATAATAATCCTGGCTACGAAATAGACCACGCAACCGGCAATGGCCAAGAATATGGCCGCGCTGACGACAATAAACGCCAACTCGCCACGGCCTGACTTCGGCCGCTCGTCCAGATCATGTTTGGACATCGATTCCATCCGACGAGGCGCTCCAGAGAAGCAGGGCCGTCTCTCGCCGGGATAAGCGAACCCGCGCGACCAGCCGATGCGGCCGGCCGCGCGGAGAGACGATAACTAGTGTGCGGCGCCGCTGGATTGCATCGACGAGCGCATGGCCGTAACGGCGGTTTTGCAACCGTCCGACATGTCGGCGTAGTGGCTCATAAGGCAGGCGCGGAAGCTGTCCCGGTCGTGAACGTCCGGGCAGGCCTTCATGACATCGGACATACAGGCGTCACGAACGGCGCTGGCGCCGCCGCCAGCCGGGGCCGGCGGGGGGGCGGGATTGGCGTCCTGGGCCAGGCTCGCGCCGGAGACCGAGGCAAGCAGGGCCGCCGCGGCGAGAGCGATCAATTGCGACTTCATTGTTGGGTTTCCTTCCTGGGGCGCCCGCCTGTGGGCAGGCCCGCCTATTGTGGCGGCGGGGCCGCGTCAGGTCCACCCGGTCCGTGCCCGCGGCCAGGCCCCATATGGTGACCCCAGTCGCCGTGGCCTTCACCCTCGCCGCCATCGTGGTGATGGCCGTGCATGCCGCCCAGGGCTCCATGCGGCATGGCGTCGAAGGCGCGTTTCTGTTCGGGGCTCAGCACCGCATAGAAGGCCTTGATCGCGTCGGCGCGCTTCTGGAACTCGGCCTGACGCTTGGCGGTGTGTTCGGCCATCATCGCCGCCATCTTGTCCAGGCGCTCGGGGGTGGTCAGCTTGGCGAAGTCGTCGCGACCGTCCGGTCCGGCGCCATCGTGGCCGGGGCCGCCCCGGGCTGGACCTTCGTGACCCATATGATGGTCGCCCATATGGTCCATGGACGGCGCCAGGGCCGCGAGCAGGGTCTGAAGGGCGGCGTCCTGGTCCGGACGCAGCTGCAGCAGATCGTGGATATGCTTGGCTCGCATTTCCGCGTGTTCGTGCGTGTGCTGGGCGGCCTTGGCCTTCCAGGCCGCGCGCTGCTCGGCGGTGGGCGGGCCGCCTGCGGGGGCCTGCTGCGCCAGGGCGAAGCTGGAGACCGAAGCGAGGGCCGCGGCGGCGATCAGGCCGGCGACAACGCGAGAGGTAGCGCTCATTTAGGGGACTTCCCAGTCGTTGAACTGGGGCAAGGATGCGCATGGGCCTGTTGCGCCTGTATTGCATCCTGATCGCTAGTGTTACGAACACAGGACCCTTTGACGGCGGTTCGTCACGAAGTCCGCCACAGTCATGAAGCCGATTGCGACAATGCCAAGACACGGGTGGGCGTTATAACATTGGCGGTCAGTACTTGGCGGGGCCCGCGCCAAACCGCGATGACCTGGAAGTAGCGCGCGCGCCAACCCACTACGTCATCCTGAGCCGACGCGAAGCGGCGTGTCGAAGGACGCAGCGGCGGTCGTGTGCGTCCTTCGACACGCGCCCGAAGTGAGCGCGGCTCAGGATGACGTAAAATGGGTTGGCGGCGAACGGCTAGGGCTTTCCCAGCGACCGCTCGGCTTGGGCGATGACCCGTTTGGCCTGGGCCACGTCGGCCTCCTCGACCATCAGCCTGGAGGTGAAGGCCGAACTCAGCACCGCGGCGACGCCGTCGTCGAGCACCAAGGTGGCGACGCCGGCGTCCAGCAGCACCGAGCGCAGGAAGGACAGTCGCACGGGGTCGTTGGTGGTCAGCAGTTCCTTCATTCGGCGATCTCGGCGGTGGCGGCCTTGAGCAGGTCGAGGGCGGCGATGGCGAAGGCGCGCATGTTGGCCGCGCGGTCGCCGTGGCCGGTCTCCACCGTCAGGACGAGTTCCACCGGCCCGGACACGGCCACCACCGTGTGGCCGGCGGCGTCGCCATAGCCGTTGCCGGTGGGGCCGGCCGCGCCCGTCTCCGAGAGCCCCCAGACGGAGCCGAAGTTCTCGCGCACGGTGCGGGCCAGCAGCATGGCGTAGGGTTCGCTGGCGGACCGCATGCCGGCCACGTCCTCGCGGGTGATCCCCAGCAGGCGCATCCGCGCCTTGCCGGTGTAGACCACCGCCCCGCCCAGATAGTAGGCCGAGGCGCCAGCAACCTCGAGCAGGGCCGCCGAGATCAGACCGCCGGAGGAGGACTCGGCCACGGCGACGGTTTCACCCCGCGCCTTCAGCCGTGCGCCCATGAATTCGGCAAGCTGCGTCAAAGCCTCGGACATTCAGCGCCTCCCTTGGGCATGGCCACAACATTGCCATGCATCCGTTCTTAAGCACGAGCAGCTATGACACGGGACGGCGCTTATCCGCCAACCCAAAGCATCGGACCCATGCCGTGAGCCTGCCCGCCGCCCCTCTCGTCGAGCACTATCCCAACCTCTCCGAAAAGTGGGCGGACGGGATTGTGCACGGGGTCGGTATCGTGGCGGCCATCTCCGGCGGGTCGGTGCTGATGACCCTGTCGATCCTGCATCATGGCGGGGCGGGCCTGGCGACGGCGACAGCCCTCTACGCCCTGTGCCTGATCGCCATGCTGGCCTTCTCGGCGGTCTACAACCTGACCCACGCCAGCCGCGCCCGGCCCTTTCTGCGCAAGCTGGATGAGGCGGGCATCTTCCTGATGATCGCCGGCTCCTACACGCCCTTCACCACCCAAAGGTTCGACGATCACTGGGCGATCAGCATGACCGCCCTGGTCTGGGGCGTCGCCCTGGCGGGGGTGGCCGGCAAGCTGCTGACCAACCGGATCCCGGACAAGGTCTGGACCGGGGTCTATATCGCCTTCGGCTGGCTGGTGGTGGTGGCGATCAAGCCGATGATCCAGGGGGTGCCGATGGCGGCCCTGGTGCTGCTGATCGTTGGCGGGCTGATCTATACGACCGGCGCCCTGGTCTATCACAGCCGCCTACCCTATCGCCGCGCCATCTGGCACACCTTTGTGGTGACGGCGGCGGGGGTGCATTTCGCCGCCATCTGTACGGGCGTGGTGCTGGCCGCGCCGCTCTAACTCTTCCTTCTCCCCTTACAGGAGAAAGACTAGAAGTGTTCCGGCAAACGGAGCCTCCCATGATCGAGCAGACCGTCGACATCCCGACCAAGGACGGGGCGACCACCACCTTCATCTGCCATCCCGAGCGGAACGGGCCACATCCGATCATCCTGTTCTACATGGACGCCCCGGCGATCCGCGAGGAGTTGCGGGACATGGCGCGGCGCTTCGCCAGCGTGGGCTACTACGTCATGCTGCCCAACCTCTACTACCGGTCGGGGGTGATGGAGTTGGCGGACATCAAGCCGCCCCTGGCCGCCGACGCCCTGTGGCCCAAGATGCGGGAGTTGATGGGGTCGATCAGCATTCCGCTGATCATGGATGACACCGACGCCCTGATCGCCTACGCCGCCACCCAGCCAGCCGCCAGCCCCGGCCCGATCGGAACGGTGGGCTATTGCATGAGCGGCCAGTACGCGATCAACGCCGCGGCGCGCTATCCGAACCGGGTGGCGGCCGCCGCGTCCATCTATGGCGTCCAGCTGATGACCGACCAGTCCGACAGCCCGCACCTGGCCGCCGCCAAGGGCAAGGCCGAGATCTACATCGCCTGCGCCGAGATCGACCACTGGGCGCCGGTGGAAATGATCGAGCCCCTGACCCAGGCGCTGAAGAGCAGCGGTGTCGATGCCGAGGTGGAGTTCTATCCCAAGGTCGAACACGGCTTCGCCTTTCCGGGGCGCGCCGCGTTCAACAAGGACGCGGCTGAGCGGCATTGGGAGCGGCTGTTCGCGCTGTTCCGGCGGCGGTTGGGGTAGTGTCGGACGAGCCGGCGCTGGCCCCCACCGTCACGTCGCTTTCGCTACGCTTCAGCGCCGCGCCACCTCCCCCTCTCGCTTCGCGTGGGGTGAGGAGGAACACCGCGCTAGCCTTCTCCTCCCCCGCGAGCGCAGCGAAGACAGGGGGAGGCGGCTCGCGAAGCGAGACGGTGGGGGCCAGCACCGGCGGAGCAACTGGCTCCAAAGCTGACCGCTCTGGCTCTGCGCCTCAGTAGGCCCGCCCGATCAGGATTTCCTCGACGCCCGGCTCGCCGGTGAACAGGCAGGCGCCATACGGGCCTTCCTGATTCAGGGGCGCGTTGCGCAACGTTAGCTTCAACGTCTTCAGGCGCGCGCCGACGGCTTCCAGGGCTTCGCCGGTGGGGCGGCTCCAGGGGGCGCGGACCCAGCCTTTGAAGGCGGTGGTCGCATCATCGTCCTCGGCGGCGGGGCCGAAATAGGCGGCCAGCTCGTCGAAGGTCTTGATGTCCGTGCGGATGTTGCCGTCGAGCCGCGCCTTGGCCTCGGCGAAGAGGCTGGCCTGGATGTCTTCCAACATGGCGGCGGCGCCGGCGATGAAGTCGGCTCTAGGCATGCCGGTGGAGACCATCTTCTCGTTCTCATCGCGCAGGCGGTCGCGACGCATGAAGGTGACCTGGCCGCCGGCGGCGTCGCGGGGGCCGATCTCGACGATCAGCGGCGCGCCGCGGCGCACCCAGTTCCAGCGCTTGTCGGCCGATTTCAGCTTCTTGATGTCGACGATGGCGCGGATGGGCCCGCGCAGGGCGACGCCGGCGCTGAGTTCGGCCTGCAGGGCCTGGCAATAGGCCAGCACCTCGGCGTCTTCCGGCTTGTCGCGCAACATGGGCACGATGACGATCTGACGCGGGGCGATGGCGGGAGGCATGCGCATGCCGTCGTCGTCCCCGTGGGTCATGATCACCCCGCCGATCATGCGGGTGGAGGTGCCCCAACTGGTGGTGTGGGCGAGGCTGAGGCCCCCCTGTTCGTCCTGGTAGCGGATGTTCTGCGCCACGGCGAAATGGGTGCCCAGGTCGTGCGAGGTTCCGGCCTGCAGCGCCTTGCCGTCCTGCATCATCGCCTCGATGGAATAGGTCTCGTCGGCGCCGGGGAAGCGTTCGTTCTCCGGCTTGATCCCCGCGATCACCGGCACGGCCAGGACGGTCTCGGAAAACTCCCGATAGACCTCCAGCATCTTCAAGGTCTCTTCGCGGGCTTCCTCGGCGGTGGCGTGGGCGGTGTGGCCCTCCTGCCAGAGGAATTCGGCGGTGCGCAGGAACAGGCGCGTGCGCATCTCCCAGCGCACCACATTGGCCCACTGGTTGATCAGCATCGGCAGGTCGCGGTAGCTGCGGATCCAGCGATGGAAGGCGTCGCCAATGATGGTCTCCGACGTGGGCCGCACGATCAGCGGCTCCTCCAGCTCGGCGTCGGGATCGGGCACGAGCACCCCGTCGATCTTCTTCAGCCGGTGGTGGGTGACCACCGCCATCTCCTTGGCGAAGCCTTCCACATGGTCGGCCTCCTTGGCGATGAAGCTCAACGGGATGAACAGGGGGAAGTAGCAGTTCTCATGCCCGGTGGCCTTGATGCGGCGGTCCAGCTCGGCCTGGATCAGTTCCCACACCCCGTAGCCCCAGGGCTTGATCACCATGCAGCCGCGCACCGGGCTGACCTCGGCCATGTCCGCCTCGCGGACGATGGCTTGGTACCAGTCGGCGAAATTGGCCGCGCGGGTGGCGTTCAGACCGTATTGCATTGGACCTGCTCGGTTGGAGTGGGGCGTAGCCACTAGCCCAGGGCGGTGCGCCGATCAATTGAAGCCGCGCGCCGGTGTCCGTTTTACCCGGGTGTAATTGACGGGTTTATCTCAACTGGATATTAGCCGCGCCATGTCCGACGCCTCGAACGACCCGCCCCGCCTGTTCACCGCCTTTGCCGGCGAGCGGATGATCGCCGCCGGACCGCTGAAGGCGGTGTTGCCGAAGGCGCGCGCGGCGGCTGATACGCCGCTGCTGATCTTCGCCGACGACAATGGCGACCAGATCGAACCGGACTGGCGGCTGAGCGATGACGAGATCGCCGCCCGGCTCGCGCCGCCGCCGGAGACGGAGACCGCCGACCGGCGGGTGGGCCGGCCGAAGCTGGGCGTGGTGGCGCGGGAGGTGACTCTCCTGCCCCGGCATTGGGACTGGCTTTCGGGTCAGCCGGGGGGCGCCTCGGCGGCCTTACGCAAGCTGGTGGACCAGGCGCGGCGCGACAGTGTCGGCGCCGACCGGGTCCGGCGTTCGCAGCGGGCGGTGGACCGATTCATCTACCGCATGGCCGGCGACCTGCCGCTGTTCGAAGAGGCCTATCGCGCCCTCTATGCCAAGGATTTCACCACCCTGGAGCGGCTGACCGCCAACTGGCCTGTGGATATCCGCGACCACCTGCGGCGGCTTGTCGCATCGTTTGCACGCGATCTGGATTTGGAAAGTCATGCCAAATCAAGTTGATAGAGACAGGAAAATATGCGGAGCACTGATTAACTGTCAATAATCCGCCATGAAAGGTGCAACAAACCTTCACTGGATCGATAAGTCGACATATACCATGAACCGTCCCCGCGCAGGCAAAGATGTCGAGCGCTAAGGGCGATCACTTTTACACAGCGCTATTATATAACATGCACAGTCTGACGTGTGTGATCTTCGGCGTTGCAGAAGTTCGCCCTCAATCTATGGCCGCAAGGGCCAAAGTTAGGGGATCCGTTATGCACAACACCAATCCGCGTCTTGGCCGTCTGGCCTCGTGTTCGATGGCGGCCCTGATCGCCGCGGGCGCCCTGGCGGCGTCGAACGCCGCGGCCCAGGACAATCCGGTCGGCGCCACCAACGCCGGCGCCGAAGGGGCGGTGGTCACCGGCGTCGTCATCACCGCCGAGCGCAGCAAGGCGGCGGCGACGGCCCCCTCCAAGGCCTCGATCGAAGAGGTCCAGCCGGAATCCATCATCACCCACCGGTACATCGAACAGGCCACGCCCGAGACCGGCAGCTGGATGTCGACCACCTCCATCGCGCCCAGCGTGTCGACGTTCACGTCCAACGGCGGCGGCGTCGGCGAGACCGGCAAGGTGACCATGCGCGGCTTTCAGGACGGCCAGTTCAACCTGACCTATGACGGCATCGCGTTCGGCGACACCAATGGCCCGACTCACCACCAGGCTTCCTACTGGCCCTCCTCGACCATAGGCGCGGTGGTGATCGACCGCGGCCCCGGCGCGGCGGGGGACCTGGGTCCCGCCAACTTCGGCGGCGCCATCCACCTCTTCTCGCCCGACCTGACCGACAGCCTGCACGCTTCGCAGAAGGTCACCTACGGCTCGTTCAACACCATCGCCTCGGTGACGACGATCAACACCGGCATCCTACCCGAGGAGAACGGCGCACGGGCGCTGCTGAGTTTCGACGAACGCAACTCCGATGGCGAGCTGTCGCACTCCGGCGGCCAGGCGCAGAACCAGTTGGCCAAGATCGAAATCCCGATCACCCCGAAGTGGAACCTGACGGTTTTCGGCTCGCACAACTACACCCGGTTCTACCAGAACGACGGCACCGGCCCTGGCGAAACCTGGCAGCAGGTGCAGGCCTATGGCAAGAATTTCGCCCTGACCAACAACCCGAACGACGAGCACTATTACAAGTATAACCAGCAGTCCAAACAGACCGACTTTGAGTACGCCGACCTGAAGGGCGATATCGGACAAGGCATCACTGTTGACGATCAGCTCTATTCCTACTTCTACGCCAACAAGACCAAGTCGGCGAACAGCAACACCGACCCGGAAGGCACCAACGCCTCGTCGCTGATCAGCGGCGCCTCCCTGCTCCCCGGCGAATCCAAGACCGACCTGGGCGGCTACGACAAGCTGAACCAGTATCGCGTCAGCGGCGACATCCTGCGCTTCAACAAGGATTGGTCGTTCGGCACCCTGAAGGTCGGCGGCGTGTATGAATGGTCGACCACCGACCGGCACAACCTGCTGGAGGACATCACCGACGACTGGGCGCCAGATGACAAGTTCGTCAAATCGAAGTTCCCGCTGCTGCCGGCGACCACCAACGCCAAGCTGCAGGAAAACTCGGCCTGGCAGGACTACCAGCTGTTCGCCGACTTCTACTGGCGTCCGCTGCCGGGGCTGACCATCACCCCCGGGTTCAAATATGTGTCGGAGCACCTGGACGTCTCCGCCGCCGACGAGAATACGGCGGGCGGGTCGAAGAACCAGCCCCTGATCGCCACCGCCACCGACTCCTCGCCCGTCTACTTCCTGACCGGCAACTACAAGATCCTGCCCTACTGGTCGATTTACGCCCAGTACGCCACCAGCTTCCTCTACCCGAACATCTCTTCGCTCTATTTCACCGGCGCCGGCGCAGGGCTGCAGTCGATCCAGCCTGAGAAAACCAAGACCTATCAGGCCGGCACCGTCTACAGCCGCGGCAACTTCACCGCTGACGCCGACGTCTATCGCGTCGACGCCACCAACCTGCTGCAGACCTGCACCGTGCTCATCCCCGGCGGCACGCCCGATGGCGCCGAATGCAACGTCGGCTCCGCCCGCTATACCGGCGTAGAGGGCGAATTGGCCTATGCCTTCGATTTTGGCGTCACCCTGTTCGCCAACGGCAGCTCCAACTCGGCCAAGCAGCTGGCGAACGCCGCCAACCCAGCCGAAGGCATCACCGCCAACGCGCCGGAAACCCTGGCCAATTCGCCCCGTTGGACGGATGCCTTCGGGGCCGTTTTCAATCAGGGCCATATGCAGGCCACTCTGGTCTATAAGCAGTCTGGAAGTTTCACAGGCTCCAACGGCGACCAATTCAGACTTCCCGGCTTTGATACCATCGACGCTTCTGCGGCTTATGATTTCGGCCGGTTCAAGGTGAAGCTGCAGGCCTTCAACCTCGCCGACAAACGGGCAATCACGGCCTACACGCCAGCGTCCAACGCCAAAGGTCTCTACCAAACCGTTGGTAGTGATGGCGCCGCCGACATCAGCACCTACCAGTTCCAGGCGGGCCGCGAGCTGGACCTGACTCTCGAAGCCAAGTTCTAGACGCCGCGCTTACTCTACGGCTTCCGGGGCGCTCGCAAGGGCGCCCCGGATTTGTTTGCGCTGTTTGTCGAAACGCAAAATCGTTCTTTCTTCGTTCCGTCGGTCGCGCTAGTCTTGGAGGCCAATCCAGGAGAGTGCAGCCATGGCCAAGCCCGCCGTCGTCGTTATCGATCTTCAACTGGGCATGATGGACGGGGTGGCGATCCCGCCGTTCCATGACCACGAGGGCATGATCGCGCGAACCCAGGCCGTGCTGGCGTGGGCCAGGGCCGAGGGCCTGCCGGTGATCTTCATCCAGCACGATGGCGAGGCGGACGACGCCCTGGCGCGGGGCAAGCCGGGCTGGGCGATCCATCCGGCGATCGCGCCCATCGAAGGCGAGGCGGTGCTGAACAAGACGGTGGGCGACGCCTTCGCCGAGACCGACCTGGCCGCGCGGCTGGAGGCGCTGGGGACGCGGCAGGTGATCCTGCTGGGCGCCCAGACCGACCAGTGCGTCAACGCCACCTTCCACGGCGCGGCGGCGCGGGGCCTGGAGATCACCGTGGTCGGCGACACCCACAGCACCTGGGATTGGGACGGCGAGACCGCCGAACAGATCATCGCCCGTTACAACGGGTTGTTCAGGGCGACCGGGGCAAGCGTGGTGACGGCGGCGGAGTTGGTGGGATGAGCGCCCTATTTGCCTACTTAATCGTCGAGGCCACGGGCACGTCGCAAGGCATGAAGTCGTCCCCCTTGGCGATCTTTTCCTTGGCGGCCAGGGCTTTGAAATAGGCGCTCTTGGTGTCGATCACCTTGAGGACCGGACGGTCGCCGGGGGCCATGTCGGCCAGCATCTGAACCTTGACCATGCGGTCGCGGGGGGCCTCCACAGGCTCGCCGGTCTTGATGGTGTCGACGATGTCCTGGCCGGCGATGACGCGGCCGACAGCGGTATATTTCTCGTCCAGTTCCAGCTTCATGCCGCGCATGAGGAAGAACTGGCTGTTGCCGGAATCGGGGCTCTGGGCCCGGGCGATGCCGACCACGCCGGAGCAGAACAGCGCCGAGGCGTCGACGCGGCCATCGGCGGTCAGGGCGCCAAGGGCGGCCGGCTGGCTGACCACCGGCATGGCGCCGATAAAGCCAGCGTCGCCGCCGTTGCCAGGGTGAGACACCACGGGAAAGCCGGGGGTGGCCTTGAAGGCGAATTCCGCCTTGATATCCGGCAGGGTGGACTGGCCCTCGCCGGTGTTCATCGGATCGCCGGTCTGATCCATGAAGCCGTCGATGACTCGGAAGAAGGTCAGGCCGTCATAGAGGTGCGTGCGTGTGAGCGTCTCCAGCCGCGCGACCGACAGGGGCGCGATGGTGGGATAGAGCTCCAGCACGATCCGGCCCTTGTTGGTGTCGATCACCATGGTGTGGGCGGGATCGGGGGCGCGCCAGTCCGCGGCGGTGGGCTGCGGCGCGGGCGCGGCGGCCATGGCCGAGGCGCCGGCTAAAGCGGCGACCAACGCGGCGGGGGCCGAGGCGGCAAGTAGGGCTCTGATCTTCAAACCGGGCATGTCCTTCAGTCGGTAAACTTGGCCGTGAGTTGAGCGGCGACTCCGGGCGAAACAAAGGCGCTGATGTCGCCGCCATAGCGGACGATCACCTTGACCAGGCTGGAGGCCACGGCCTGGTGGCGGGGGTCGGCCATCAGGAAGATGGTCTCGATATTGCGGTCCAGTTGCGAGTTCATCGCCGTCATCTGAAATTCGTAGCCGAAGTCGGCGCCGTCGCGCAGGCCGCGGACGAGAATGCCCGCGCCGATGTCCCGCGCGAAATGCACCAGCAGATTGTCGAACGACGTCACCTCGATCGGGGTGGGCGAGTTCAGCAGGGCGGTCTCGCGACGCACCATGTCGAGACGCTCTTCCAGGGAAAAAATCGGACCCTTTTCGGCATTCTGATTGACGCCGATGACCAGCTTGTCGACCAGCTTGGCCGCCCGGCTGATGATGTCCAGATGCCCATTGGTGATGGGATCGAAGGTGCCCGGATAAAGCCCGACACGCTGCATGGACACTCCCCCGTTTCGCCACGGCGCCCGCCTAAGCCGGGCTGCTGGCTTAAGGCGGGGAAATCACCGCCTTGTCAATCGGCTTGGTCGCCACCGTCTGCTTCAGGGCCGTCATCCAGGCCTTCATCGCCGGCGCCGTCGTCGCTGCTTTCGCCGTCCCCTTCCAGCCGCTCCACCGAGACGACATGCTCGTCTTCGGCGGTGCGGAAGATGGTTACGCCGGAGGTGTTGCGGCCGGCGATGCGGATCTCGGCGGTGGGGCAGCGGATCAGCTGGCCGGCGTCGGTGACCAGCAGGATCTCGTCGGTGTTCTCCACCGGGAAGGAGGCGACCAGCCGACCGCCCTTCTTGGTCAGATCGTGGGCGATGAGCCCCTGCCCGCCCCGGCCGGTGCGGCGATAGTCATAGGCCGAGGTCCGTTTGCCGAAGCCCTCGGTGGAGACGGTGAGCACGAATTCCTCAGCGGCGCCCAGGGCGATCCGGCGGTCCTCCGTCAGGTTTTCGGTATCGGCGGCTTCATCCTCGTCATCGACCGGCGCGGGGGTGTCGTCCGCCTCGCCAGTGGCCGCGCGCAGGGCATTGGCGTATTTGAGGTAGGAGATCCGCTCGGCCGGGCTCGCATCGACCCCGCGCAGGATGGCCATGGAAATGACCTGGTCGTCTTCCGCCAGGCGAATGCCGCGCACGCCCGTGGAGTCGCGGCTGGCGAACACCCGCACCTCGTCCACCGGGAAGCGGATGCAGCGAGCGGCGCCGGTGGTGAGCAGGACGTCGTTGGCGGTGGTGCAGAGGCCGACGCCGATGATGGAGTCGCCCTCGTCCAGCTTCATGGCGATCTTGCCGTTGCGGTTCACCTGGACGAAGTCGGACAGCTTGTTGCGCCGCACGCCGCCGGAGCGGGTGGAGAACATCACGTCCAGCTTGTCCCAGGTCGCTTCGTCTTCCGGCAACGGCAGGATCGAAGTGATGCTTTCGCCCATCTCGATCGGCAGCAGGTTGACGAAGGCCTTGCCGCGCGAGGTCGGCAGACCCAGCGGCAGCCGCCAGACCTTCAGCTTGTAGACCTTGCCGCCGGAGGAGAAGAACAGCACCGGCGCATGGGTGGAGGCGGAGAAGACCCGGGTGACGGCGTCTTCTTCCTTGGTCGCCATGCCAGAGCGGCCTTTGCCGCCGCGCCGTTGGGTGCGGTAGGTGGCCAAGGGGGTGCGTTTCACATAGCCGCCGTGGGTGACGGTTATGACCATGTCCTCGCGGGCAATGAGGTCCTCGTCCTCGACGTCGGCGTCGCCGTCGACGATCAGGGAGCGGCGGGGAACGGCGAACAGGTCCCGCACCTCGACCA
>Ga0302314_10006513_pt1 | contig 21113 bp, 18 predicted proteins | sample III_Palsa_N2_3_FD_200533 | JGI IMG/M metagenome (GOLD analysis project Ga0302314, IMG submission 200533) | Peat permafrost microbial communities from Stordalen Mire near Abisko, Sweden - III_Palsa_N2_3 | ecosystem: Environmental > Terrestrial > Soil > Palsa > Peat permafrost | place: Sweden... | reverse complement strand
CCGGGGTGCTCGTCGCGACCAGTTCGTACGACCAGACGACGACGACCGTGGTCGTCGGCCCGAGCGGCTGCCTGCTAATCGACCCGGCGGTGACCCTGGCCGAGCTGGCTCAGCTGGTCGTGGAGCTGCGCGAGCGGGACATCCGGCCGGTGGCGGCCTGGTCGACGCATCCGCACTGGGATCACGTCCTGTGGGCGCGCGGGCTGGGGGCCGCGCCCAGGTACGCGACGCCCGCCGCGGTAAGGGTGACCGAGACCCAGCGGGTGGAGCTGACCCGCGAGACCCAACGAGCCGCGCCCGGGCACGACTTCTCGGTGCTCGCCCGGCTCACGCCGCTGGACGCGCCCGCGATCCCGTGGGACGGGCCGGAAGCACACGTGATCGTGCACGACGGGCACGCGCCCGGCCACGGCGCGGTGTTCCTGCCCGAGACCGGCGTGCTCGTGGCCGGCGACATGTGCTCGGATGTGGAGATACCGCTGCTCGACCTGGACGCCGCAGACCCGCTGGGCGATTACCGCACGGGGCTGGAGCTGCTGGCCTCGGTGCCCGGTGTGCGCCAGGTGGTACCGGGGCACGGGCACGTCGGCGACGCCGACGAGTTCCGCAGGCGACTCACGGCGGACGCCGCTTACCTGGATGCCCTGGCGTTCGGGCAGCCGCTCGGTGACCCGCGGCTGACCGCGGGCAGCCCGGAGTGGCTGGCCGGCATACACCAGAAGCAGCTGCGTTATGTCCGGATGCCCGGGTCATGACCGGGCGTGGTCTACGCGGTCAGGACAGGTGGACGTAGTCGTAGTCGAACGGCTTGCCGTTGATGCCGTTGCGGGGCGGAGCGATCCAGGCCGCGATCCTGCCCCGCTCGTACACGGGCCGCATCAGCGAACGGACGTACGTCTTGTCGACCGCGGTGGGCAGCCACTCGCCCAGGCGGCGCTCCCATTCCGCCGTGCTCAGCATGTGCCCGTCCGGGGTGGCCTCGATGCCGGCGAACGCGCCGACCCGGCGGTTGAACGCGATGTGCGGCAGCTTGAGCCGCTGCGGCAGCCCGGCGTCGGCCAGGATCTTGTTCCACCGGTTGACCCCGCCGCGGCAGTCGATGATGTACTGCCGCCGCAGGTCGGTGTTGAGGCCGGTCAGCGCGGCTACCTCGACCTCGCTGATGCTCCGCGTGCCATCTCCCGGGTCGACCAGCGCGTCCACCATGATCGAGTCGTCGGTCAGCTGGTGGTCGTCCTGGCGCCGGTCCTCGGACCAGCGGCCCTTGAGCCCGGCGGTGTAGTAGTTGGCCACGTTGGTCGAGGTCTCCCCGCCGAACAGGTCCAGCGAGACCGAGTAGTGGAAGTTCAGGTACCGCTGGATCACCGGCAGCGGGATGGCCCCGAGGGCGGCCACCTCGTCGGTGTCGTTCTCGACCATCACCTGCGCGGTCCGCTCTACCACCCGGTCCACGCCGGTGGTGCCGACCATCATGTGGTGAGCCTCTTCCTTGAGCATGAACTCACAGGTCCGGGACAACGGGTCGAACGCGGACTCCTTCAGCGTGCCGAGCTGGTACTTGCCGTCCCGGTCGGTGAAGTAGGTGAACATGTAGAAGCTGAGCCAGTCCGGGGTCTCCTCGTTGAACGCGCCCAGGATCCGCGGCGCGTCGGAGCTGCCGGAGTTGCGGTGCAGCAGCTCGGCCGCCTCCTCACGGCCCTCCCGGCCGAAATAGGCGTGCAGCAGGTACACCATGGCCCACAGGTGCCGGCCCTCTTCCACGTTGACCTGGAATAGGTTGCGTAGGTCGTACAGGCTGGGGGCGGTGGCGCCCAGGTTGCGCTGCTGCTCGACCGAGGCCGGCTCGGTATCGCCTTGGATCACGATCAGCCGCAGCAGGTCCGCGCGGTACTCCCCCGGCACCTTCTGCCAGGCCGGCTCGCCCTTGTGCTCGCCGAAGCCGATCCGGCGTTCCGGGTCCTGTTCGGCCAGGAAGATGCCCCACCGGTAGTCCTTCATCGGGACGTGCCCGAAGTGCGCCCATCCCTCGCGACCGACGTTCACCGCGGTACGCAGGTAGACGTCCTGGGTCGGCAGGGACGGCCCCATCGTCTGCCACCAGTCCAGGAAGTCGGGCTGCCAGGACTCCAGCGCCCGCTGCAGGCGCCGGTCCTCGTGCAGGCTGACGTTGTTCGGGATCTTCTCGGTGTAATCCGCGGGGGAGGTCACGTTCAAACTCGCTTCCGGTCGAAGACGGCCCGCTGTCCCGTGCCGAACCGGCGCAGCGCGCCGTCCGGCCCGGAGGCGTTGGGCCGGTTGAAAATCCAGTTCTGCCAGGCGGTCAGGCGGCCGAAGATCTTGGTCTCCATCGTCTCCGGGCCGGCGAAACGGTAGTTGGCCTCCAGGCCCGTCAGCGCGTCCGGGCTGAAGCTGGCCCGCTCCTCGATCGTGATCCGGATCTCCTCGTCCCAGTCGATGTCGTCGGGGGCGAAGGTGACCAGGCCCAGTTGTTCGGCGTCCTGCGCTTGCAGGGCCTCGCCGACTCGTTTCTCGACGTCGGCCAGGCCCTTGTCGTCGCCCAGGTAACGGGTCTGCAGCCGGCTCAGGCCGTTGCCCATCGGCAGCGGGCCGAGGTTCATCGGGCCCAATGTGACCGAAGCCGGCGCGGCGCTCTGCGAGGGGGTCGTCTCCCCCAGAGCCGGCTCGGCTCCGGGGTCTTGGTCCTCGAAGAGGCCGGCCAGCTGGTAGGAGCGGTCCGCGGCCAGGGCCAACTCCAGCAGGGAGCCGGCGAAACAGCTGCCCGGCTCGATCAGCGCGAGGATGCTGCGGCTGGTCACGTCCAGCCGCTTGAGGGTCCGCTTGAGGTAGTGGATGATCTCGTTGGCCAGCCAGTCGTCGGCGTGATCGAGCAGCAGCCGGTCGTAGGCCAGAACCTTGGCCGGATCGCCGCGGGTACGCAAGACCCAGGTGCCGAGCTCGAGCTCGTTGCTGCGCAGGTCCAGGATCAGGTCGTCGAGCTCCCGGGCCAGGGCCAGCGTCCAGAAGCCGGCCCCCTGTTCGTGCAGGGCGGCCGTTCCGGCCGGGGGTGCCGCATCCGGGGCCTGGACGGTGATCTCGACTACGCCTGCCTCGCGGTCCAGCTTGGCCGTCACGTGACGGTAGGCGATCTCGTGGCTGGTCTGGGTCTTGGACAGCGGGGTCAGCTCGATGCCCTGCTCGCTGCCTGCGGCCCGGGTCGAGCGGCCGGCCAGCTCGACCGCCCGCTCAGCGACCGTCTGCTGCCAGGCGGGCCGGGAGACAGCCTCGTCCACGAGCCGCCACTGCACGGCCTTGCGCCCGCCGATGCCCTCGGACTTGGTGGCGAAGTAGTCGGCTAGGTCGCGGCGGACATGCCGCTTGTCGGTGACCCGGGTCAGCCCGCCAGTACCCGGCAGCACGCCAAGCAGCGGCAGTTCGGGCAGGGCTACCGCCGAGGACCGGTCGTCGATGAGCATGATGTGGTCGCAGGCCAGGGCGAGTTCGTATCCGCCGCCGGAGGCGGTGCCGTTCACCGCGGCCAGCCAGGTCTGGCCCGAGCTGGCCGTCGCGTCCTCGATCCCGTTGCGGGTCTCGTTGGTGAACTTGCAGAAGTTCACCTTCCACGCGTGCGGGGCGGCGGCCAGCATGCGGATATTGGCCCCAGCGCAGAACACCTTCTCCTTGCCGCTGGTCAAGACCACGGCGCGGACCTCGGGATGCTCGAATCGCAACCGCTGCACCACGTCGTAGAGCTCGATGTCGACCCCGAGGTCGTAGGAGTTCAGCTTCAACTCGTAACCCGGGACGATCCCGCCCTGCTCGTCCACGTCCATGGTCAGCGTCGCGATCGGGCCTTCGGTGGCGAGCCGCCAGTGCCGGTACCGCGAGGGATGGACCTGGAATTCGACCCGGGGAGGGCGCTCGTCAGGCATGGGCGGCCGCCTTTCCTGTGGTCTGGCCGACCCGGACGGGCGGGTCCGGGCCACGCTGCCCGGTTAATCACTACCCGCCCGCCGACTGCTCGACGCGGGGTCGGGCCGACCGGTTATTCAACAAGAAGTTCTGAATCCGATATCTCTTTGTAGCATTTAAACCTAGCCCGGCACAAGCCCGGCCCGTCGCGCTCAGCCCAGCTCGTTGAGCCGTTTCCACTCCTGCTTGGCCTCGCCCGACCAGCGCTGATGCCGGTCGGCGAACAGCCGGGCCGCCGTCAGGCCGCTCCAGCGAGCAGGCAGCAGCTCACGCGGCAGTCCCGGGTCGATGGAGGGAAACCGCCGCCAGGCGTGCACCAGCTCGACCTGCCGGGCCAGGACGTCGGGCGGCGCGGTGACCCGGAACTCCTCGATGAACTCTTCGTACTGGTCCTCGATCGCGCCGAGATCCCAGGCGGCGGCCACCATGACCTGCACGTCGGCCAAACCCGATCGCCGGGCCACGAACACGTGGGCGTCGGCGGCCACGCCCGCCTCGCGCAGCACGCCGATCGCTTCGGCTTCGCGGTCCGGGTGCGGGCTGATCCACACCCCCGCGCCCAGCGAGCCGAAACCCGCCCAGCTGAGCCGGGTCCGTACTACGTGCCGGGCGCGGCGGTCGCGCTCCGGGATCCGCGCGTACACCAGCAGCCAGCGGGCGTCCCAGCCTTCCGCCGGTCCGGTGAAGGAGTAGATGCGGTCCGCACCCTCGGTCAGCATCTTCTGCGCGCTGGCGGTCAGCCGCCACCTCGTGCGCCGGCCGACCTTGTCCGCGTCCAGCCAGCCGGAGGCCGCGGTGCGCATGAGGGCCTGACGGGTGGTCTTCTCCTCGATGCCGAGGCGAGCGAACGCGGCGAGCACCGCCGAGGTCCATGCCGTCCCGCCTCCGGGCAGCACAAACTCGCCGAGGAGGGTGAACAGCAGGCCGCGCGCACTGGGCGCGCCGGCCGCGTGCCGACGAGAGAGCGTCGGCGTCGGGTCGGTCGCCGCGAGCGCCGATGATCTCCTGGCCGGCATGACACGCGCAGCGTATCAATCCCGACCTGCTGTTGGTGGCCGGCTCCCCCGGCCGCTAGTCCTGGCGGCCGGGCTAGTCGCCCTCGTCCGCCCCGCTCCCCGGTGTCACCGTGTTGTCGGCCGGATGGTGGTGGTCGGATTCTTCGCGGCTACCGAATTCGTCGCTATTAGCGTCATCGTCGATATCCCAGTCGTGGTCGCTGACCTCCGGAGAGTGGACCCCCGTCATGTCGTAAGCGTCGGCCCGGGCGACGTGCCACGTCGGGACCTGGGTATCGGTGTCGTCACCGGACCGGGTCCCGGCGCTGACCAGGACGACTGGCTCGTGCGGGGTGAACAGCATCCATGCGCAGGAGACGACCAGGACCACGACGAGCACCGAGTAGATCCAGAACGCGGGGGTGAGGCTGGCGTTGACCGTCAGCCCGATTTGGGAGGCCTGCGCGGGCGTGAACCCGAACTGGGTGGGCGAGGTCGGCTCGCCGACCTGGACCAGAGCCGAGATGGCCTGTGCCACCATCGGGATGATGGCCCCGGCGAGCAGGACCGCGCCGTACCGGACGGGGCGCCACAGGGCGGCCGCGATGACGACCGCGACCAGCGCGACCATCACGACCACGTTGCCGGCGATCACCGGTCCCGGATTGGCGAAGGCGTTGCCCAAGGTGTAGTTCTGTGACTGCCCGGCCGCCGTCCGGAGCATGAAGCTGTCCCAGGAGGGAACGAAGGCGGCGGCGGTACCGAGTCCGGCCAGGACCAGCAGCACGGCCGGACCCAGCGCTGCACCCCGCGGCCACCCCAGGGTGAACAGGCGCCCGCGCGCGTCGGCCCGGCGCGCCGCGGGGACCGGATCCGCCGCGAAGGTTGGGCTGGCGTCGGGGACCGGGCTGGTTGCGGGGACCGCGCCGGCGGTGCGGCCAGGGCGGATCAGGAAGGCCACGGCGGATCCCGCCGCACAGGCGAGCCAGCCCAGGAGGCTGAGCACGAGACCGGCCCCGGCCAGGTGGGCGCCTCCGGCGATCGGCGTGCCCGCGTCCGCAAGGAACAAGCCGAACGTCACGATGCTGAGCCCGGTGGCCAGCAGCGCGCCGACCCGCAGTCGGGTGCCGCCGAGCACGATGAGCACGCCGCTCACGGCCCAGGCGGCCAGGTAGATCACGTGAGCGACCAGGTTGTCCGCCTGCGCGGCCACGCTCGTCCCGCTCAGGTAATCCGGGAACAGCCCGGCGATCCCCAGCGCCACGCCCACGCCGAGCAGGAGCGCCGCCGCGAGGGCGCCACCGCGGCCAGCGGCGACCGCCGGGGTCAAGCCGGTGTCCGCGCGCTCGGCCGGCCGGGTCACAGTCTGGCCCACCTGGGTGATCGTGTCAGGCGCTTCAAGTACCGCGAAGCGGGTCCACGCGGCGGACCAGCCCTCCTGGGTCTCCGGCCACCACTCCAGCGGCTGCGACCGGGAACCGTCCACGGTCCAGATCCCGAAGTAGTCGCGTCCGCGCCCTACCTCGTACGTCGCGCCCCGGTAGGCGATGGTCACCTTGTCCAACACGGTCTCAAGCCCTTTCCGCTCCTGCGTCAGCGCACCCCGTTATCAATATCCCTGTACTGAATCTAGGGAGCCGGCCTGGAAGTTCGCTGAATGACCCCTCAAGCGTTCCTGACTCTTGATCCAGGCACGCGGCGGCTGATCCAGGCACGCGGCGGCCCTCCCAGAAGATTATGCCTGGCTTCGTTCCCGGAGTGTCGTACGGCTTATAGGGTGCGTGTGCCCTCGGCCCGGAGAGGGAAACGCATCAGCTGGGCCACTATCCGGCCCGCCCGTCGGCTGGCCATAGAGGCGACGATGATCGTGTGACAGCTTCGCCCTGCCCGCGCTCGTCACAGTCATCACAGCGCATCACTGGCGTCAGGCCAGGCGGAGGGACTCTCCGGTTATTGTGATCCGGATCCTGCGGTCGATCCGGGGTACGGCGGCGCACCGGATACGCCGCGGAATCCGGATCCACGGCACCAGACGAGCCTCCATACGACCACCATGGTACCGGTAGCCCATATACTCCCGGATCTTGACGCCGGGCGGACGGAGCGACCGCTGTCAGCGGCATCGTGACCTCAATGACCAGCCCACGGCCGAGGCGGACGCGTTCGGACTTGGCATATGGCCTGGGGAACCCCGGATCGACTACGCAGCCCGAATCCACCGCGCAAATGTGACGGAAGCGGCGCATGTTCCTGTTGCAGCGCCGAGTCCGTGGCTGGTGGCACATCGGCCCTTCCGGCTGAGCTCGTCTACGCCCCGGGTGAACCGCACCCCGGGCATTAAGGCGGGCGTGCTGGACTAGGGCGCATGGACGTTTTGGTGCTGGGCGGGACGGCGTGGCTGGGTCGCGAGGTGGCCCGGCAGGCGGTCGGGCGCGGTCACGCGGTGACCTGCCTGGCCCGCGGCGAGAGCGGGCCGGTGGCCGACGGCTCGGTCCTGGTGGCCGCGGACCGGCGCGAGGACGCGGCCTACGCCCGGGTCCGCGACCGGGACTGGGACGCGGTGGTCGAGGTGTCATGGCAGCCCGGGCTGGTCCGCAGCGCCCTGGCCGCGCTGGGCGAGCGGGCGGCGCACTGGAGCTACGTCTCGTCCGGCAGCGTCTACGCCTCCAACGCCGTCTTCGATGCCGACGAGACCACCTCGCTGCTGCCGGCGACCGGGCTGGAGGAAGCGGACATCGAGCAGTACGGCGAGGCCAAGGTGGCGTGTGAGCAGAGCTCGCTGTCGGCGGTGGGCGACCGGCTGCTGATCGCGCGGGCGGGCCTGATCGGCGGACCCGGTGATCACAGCGGGCGGTCCGGGTACTGGGTGGCGCGGGCCGCCCGTGATCCGCTCGGCCCGATGCTCGTCCCGGCTCCGCTGGATGCGCCGACCCAGGTGATCGACGCCCGCGATCTCGCCGCCTGGCTGCTGGACGCCGCGGAGGTTCGGACCACGGGGACGTACGACGCGGTCGGCCCGGTACTGCCGTTCGGCGACTGGCTCGAGCAGGCCAGGGCGGTGGGCGGCCACACCGGGCCGGTGGTCGAGGCCGACCCGGCGTGGCTGGTCGAGCAGGGCGTCGCCGAGTGGATGGGCCCGGAGTCGCTGCCCATGTGGGTGTGCGAACCGGGCTGGGAAGGCTTCTCGGCGCGTAGCGGCGCGGCCGCGCGAGCCGCCGGGCTGCGCCACCGGCCGCGCCGCGAGCTACTCGCCGACGTGCTGGCCTGGGAACGCGAGCAGGGCCTGGACCGGCCGCGGCGCGCGGGACTGAGCGCCGACCGCGAGCGCGAACTTCTCGCCGCCCTCGCCTCGGAGTAGCCACGGCGTCAGCATGTGTCGACGAGCCCCGTCACCGGCTCGGGCTGACCCGGCTCGGGCTGACCCGGCTCGGGGTGATCCGGAACGCTGGGCTCGTTTTCCCGAAGCTCGCCGGCGCCGCGGACGGTGATGATCACCGCGGCCACCAGGGTGGCCGCGCCGACGATCCCGGTCACGCTCAGCCGCTGGCCGAGGATGAACGCGGCCAGGATGGCTCCGGTCAGCGGCTCCAGCAGGGCCAGCAGCGCGGCGGTGCTGGCGCCCGCCTGACGCAGGCCGCGAAAGTAGAGCGTGTACGCCACTGCGGTCGGGCCGGTGCCGAGCGCGATGAGCAGCCCGACCGCCTCTGGCCCGGTCCGGAAGCTCAGCCCGCCGAGCGCCGCGGCCAGCGGCATCAGGATCAGGCCGCCGAGGGTGAAGCCGAATCCGGTCACGGTCAGGTCATCCAGGCCGGGCACCGGCCGGGCGCCGGTCAGGGTCATCGCGGCGAAGCCGGCCGCCGCGAGGACCGCCATGCCCGCGCTGGCCAGCACCGTGGTCTGGGAGAAGCCCGACGGCAGGCCGACCAGGAAGCCGAGGCCGGTCAGCGCGAGACAGGCCGCGACGGGCGCGAGCCGACCGGCCCGCCGGCCGGTGACCCGGTACACGCCGAGCACGATGATGGGAGCGGTGCCGATGGTGACCAGGGTGGCCAGGGCCACCGAGGTCAGGGCCACCGCGGTGAAGTAGCAGCTTTGGTACAGCGCGGCCAGTCCGCCGATCACGGCGATGCGGGTCCACGCGGCCCGGCCGGCAGGCCAGCGCCGGCCGGTTACGGTCAGGAAGATCACGATCAGCACACCGCCCGCGGTGAGTCGGCAGGCGGCCACCGACAGCGCGGACAGGCCGGCCACCCGGCTCAGCAGGCTGCCGGTCAGGCCGCCCGTGCCCCACAGCAGCCCGGACGTGATGAGGTAGAGCAGGCCCGTACCGGACCGACGGCGCGCGGCAGGCACCATCATGGATGGACGCATGGGAAATTGCTCCTACGACGAGAAGGGACAGGTCGTGGAAGCGGGGCACAGCACGCTGGCTCATCCGGGCCGCACGCGGTCGGCATTCACCCATGCGGCAGCGCATCAGCGCTCAGTCGTCAAGGGAAGCGCGCGTGGAGATCACGCGGCCGGGCGCAACCGGGCCATCGCCCCGCTAGGAGCGGGGCGGCGGGGTGATGGGAAACAGCCGGTGCACGACGAGCAGCTTAATCCGGCCGGCCCGGCGAGCGCGAATCGACAGCTGACAGCTGGGAGAATCACCAGATGGTTCCTGAGGGCATTCGTAGCTTCTTCGCGGCCAGCGGCGGTGTCGCCGGGGCCCTGATCGGGCTGCTGTTCGTGGCCATCTCCGTCTCCGCGGAACGGCTGGCCCGAGAGGAAGCCGGGGCTCAGGTCCACCGCATCCGGGCCGTGGCTGCCCTGACCGCGTTCACCAACGCGCTCACGGTGTCGCTGTTCGCGCTGATCCCGGGGGACAAAATCGGGCCGACGTCGGTGTCAGTCGCCGCCGTCGGGCTGGCGTTCGTGGCGGCGGCGCTGCTGTCCCTGATCCGCCTCCGCCAGCTGCGGTGGGCTACCATCCGCGATGCCCTGTTCATGGTCGGGCTGGCCGTGGTGTTCGTCATCCAGCTGGCCGAGGGACTCGGCGTGATCGCCAACCCAGCTAACTCCGGGGACGTGAACACGATTGCAGTCCTGGTCATCTGCTGTTTCCTCATCGGGATCATACGGTCCTGGGAGCTGATCGGGGGCCCGTCGATCGGCATCAGGCACGAGGTCACCGCGCTGGTCCGGAGTCATACTCGCGATGAGGAACCCGCCGACCAGCAACCACCGGAGCCAGCCGGATGACCCGGCGACGCCCTGCGGTCGCTGCTGGCGCGGCGGGCGCAACGCAGGTGAGTAGACAGAGCGAAGGAGGGTAAAGCGGAGGCAGACAAACACTGCGGAGGCCAGTCGATGCTTGTGACGTTCGGGCACGGGACCGCCTCGGCCGAGCAGATCATCAGCCTGCTGAAGGCGGCCGGGGTCGCCGTGCTCGTCGACGTCCGGACCGTCCCAGCCAGCCGCCGTCACCCGCACGTAGCCCGGGCCGAACTGCAGCGCTGGCTGCCGGCGGCTGGTATCAGCTACCGCTGGGACAAACGGCTGGGCGGGTTGCGGAGCCCGGAACCGGATTCACCGGACGTGGCCTTTGGGGTCGATTCGCTGCGCGGTTACGCCGGGCATATGCGGACCGATGCCTTCCTGACCGCGGTGGACCAGGTGCTCGCCCTGGCCAGCGAGCGTAGTACGGCGGTGATGTGCGCCGAGAGCCTGTGGTGGCGCTGTCACCGGCGGATGCTGGCCGACTTCGTCACCGCGGCGCGCGGCCAGGAAGTCCATCACCTCATGCACGACGGCCGGCTGGAGGAGCACCGCCTCTCCCCTGGCCTGCGGCTGCGCGAGGACGGCCTGCTCGTCTATGACGCGGGCCAGTCGCCGCTGTTGGATGTACCTGCGGCCGAGGCCAGGTAGGCCCGGAATCCGCTGGTCTGCCAGACCTGCCCGCCCGGGGTGACCGCGAACGCTTCGTAGCCATCCAGGCTCTCCACCCAATCTCGTGCGGCGGGGCCCATGGCGAAGGCGGCCGTGGCATAGGCGTCGGTGGCGGCCAGCCGGGCACCCACCACGGTGAGGCTGGCCAGGCCGGCCGCCGGGAGGCCGGTGTGCGGGTTGACGATGTGCGCGCCGCGCTCGGCGATGCCGGAGGTCGCGACCGCGAAGTCCTGTCCGGTGACGACCAGCGCGAGCGAGCCCGGCCGCAACGGATCGGCGATCCCGACCCGCCACGGCTGCCCGGCACCGCGGTCGCCGACGCATTGGATGTCGCCGCCGCCGTTGACGCTGTGCCCGGCCGAACCGGCCGCGGTCAGCATCGCGGCGGCCCGCTCGATGGCCCAGCCCTTCACGTATCCGGACGGGTCGAACCGGCCGCCGGGCCGGGTGGTGAAGTACCCGCCGCTGCGCGCGCTGACGTCGGCGCAGGCCGCCAGCACCTCGGCCAGCTCGGGCGCGCATTCGGCCAGCGGGATCGATCCGCGGCCGAACCGGCTCACGTCGCTGTCGTCCCGGTAGGGCGAGAACGTGGCGTCGACCCAGTGCAGCCACTGCCTCACGCGGTCCAGGACTGCGCCGCCATCGCCATCACGGCTGACCCAATCAGGCACGTCGAAAGACACCACGGTGCCCATCACGTGCTCGGCATGCCGGAGTCGTCGGGTCGGTCCCGGCCGGGCGCCGGTCATCGCGGTTCAGAGGCCGTGGTCGACCGCGCTCTGCAACGAGGAGATGTAGCCCGCGCTGGTGTAGCTGGCCCCGGACACGGCGTCGACCTTCGCGTCCTGCGCCGCCAGCGTCTCGCTGATCAGCTTCGGGAAGGCGAACTCGCCGATCTGGATGTCATGGATGGTGTTGGTCGGCTGCTCGAGCACCGCGACCTTGACGATCTTGTGGCTCTTCACGACCAGCTCGATCTGCACCGGGCCGTATACGGTATTGGCCACCTTGCCGGTGATCGTGGTCTCGCCAGTGGTCAAAGTGCCGGCCCCGCTCTGGAACTCCCCGGGCACCGTCGTCGAAGACGAGGACGACGATGACGATGTGGACGATGCGCCGCCCGTTCCGCTGGTCGCGGCCACCGGCATGGTCGGGTCGTGCGACTTGAACGACAGCAGGGCCACCAGACCGGCTATGGTGCCGGTGACGGCGAGGATTACCCGGCGCATATCGCGGATCGTCTCCCCTCAGAACTCGAACGACTCGAAGTGGATCTGCCGCCGCGGCACCCCGGCGTCACGTAGCGCGTCAGTCGCGGCCGAGACCATACCGGAGGGTCCGCACACGTAGACCTCCTGCTGGTCCAGCCCGGGCACGAGCGAGCGCAGCAGCCGGGGCGACAGCGGGTCGCCGCCGATCTCGGCCCGCGACCCGACCAGGTAGTACACCTTCGCGCCGCGAGCGGCCGCGATGGCGTCGAGCTCGTCCCGGAATACGATGTCCTGCTCGCTGCTCGCGCGGTAGATCAGGGTGACTGGCCCGGGCAGCGTGGAGAACATGGCCCGAAGCGGGGTGATGCCCACCCCGCCCGCCAGCAGCACGGCACCGCGGCCGGAGTGCCCGGCGGTGAACGCGCCGTAGGGACCCTCGGCGATGACCCGCGCGCCCGGCCGCAGCTGGGACAGGGACCGGCTGTGATCACCGATGTCCTTCACCGTGATCCGCAACAGGTCGGTGCCCGGCGCAGCGGACAGCGAGTACGGGTGCGACGACCACCACAGCGACCTGGTCAGGAAGCGCCAGCGGAAGAACTGGCCAGGCTCGGCCGCAAGCTCATCGAGATGCGACCCGCCGATATAGACCGAGATCACGCCCGGCCCTTCGGCCTTCACCCCGATCACCGTGAACCGGTGCCTGGCGAACGCGCGCAGCGGGACCGCCACGCGGTACCACAGCACCAGGACCGCCACGGTCAGGTACATCGCCGACCACCAGAACCGCGCGGCCAGGTTGCTGACGAACGAAGCGCCGTCCGCGAACTGGTGACTGAAGGCCAGCGCGATGGCCAGGTAGGTGTACAGGTGCAGGTAATACCAGGTCTCGTAGCGGACCCGCCGGCGTGCCGCGCGCATCGAGACGATGCCCACGCCGAGCAGCAGGAACCCGGCCACCGTGGCCATCAGCACGTCCGGGTACTGGGTCAGCAGCGTGGCCGTCTCGCTGGTCAGGCTGGTGTGCGCCTCGGTCGCGTAGCCCCACAAGATGAGCAGGCCGTGCGCGACGACCAGGCTGACGATGTACCGGCCGCCGATCGCGTGCCACCGGGCCAGGTGATCGGTGCCGATGCCGCGCTCCAGCGGCGGGAGCCGGGCCATCAGCGCGACCAGGACCACCACGCCGTATCCGGCGAGCAGGCCGAGGACCTCGCCCGCGCCGGTCAGCCAGCCGCCGAGCCCGCTGACGTCCGGGGTGCTGTGCCACCACAGCGCGATGACGGCCAGCGCGCCAACCCCGATGACCGCCAGTACCGCACGCGCGCTCACCCGTCCTTTTTTGGACCGAACGGGCCGTGGTGTCACCTGCCCCCGCGACGAACCCGGCTGCGAGCGGCTCGGGCTGCGCCGTGGCCGGGGGTACGGGTCATCCCCAGCTCCGCGAGCCGGGACCGATCCCCTGGTCAGGCTGGTCACCATTCCCTCCCGTTGGGGGCCTAGGTGGATCGTACGCTCAACCGGGGCCCGTATGGTTCTCCCGGCTTTATCCCCTCTAGTTACGGGTACGTCACGTGATCGCGCACGGTTCAGCCGGCCTCGTAAGCGCATCGTAATCGGCGCGAATCGGCGATCCCGTCGGGCGTCAACTAAAGTTGACAACAGGCTGCTGTCAACGTAAATTGACAACATGGATAACGCACCCGCCCTGGCTGCCGCGGCGGACAGCTCGGACCCGCGCACCGGGCTCCGGGCCGTGGCCGCGCTGCGCAGGTTGCTGGAACAACTCGAGGCGCTCCAGGTCGACAACGCACGGGAGCACGGCTGGTCGTGGCAGGAGATCGCGGAGATCCTCGGCGTATCGCGGCAGGCCGTCCACAAGAAGCACGCACGCCGGCCAGACGTCAGCCATCCGGCCCGCCGACGCACCCGCGTCCGCTGACCCGAGGGGATACCCACGATGTTCGAACGATTCACCGACAAGGCCAGGCAGGTCGTGTTCCTGGCCAAGGGCAAGGCCACCGAGCGGGGCGATGATCAGATCCGCCCGGTGCACATGCTGTACGGGCTGGCGGCCGCCGACGGGGTGGCGGCCCGGGTGCTGACGGCCGTGGGCGTGGACGCCGCCGCGGTCGACCGGGAACTCGGCCGCGCCAGCGGGGCTCCGCCCGGTGCCCTGGCTTCCGGGAACGAGACGGACGGCGGTGACGCGGAGGCGCTGGCCGCGATCGGCATCGACCTGGACGAGATCAAGCGCAAAATCGAGGACAGCTTCGGCCCGGGTGCGCTCGAGCGCGTTCCGCTCACCCCCCGGGGCCCGCTCAACTGGACCGGACGGCTTCCGCTTAACGACCAAGCCAAGCTGTCGCTGGCACTGTCCCTCCGGGAGGCACGCGCGCTGCACCACAATTACATCGGTACCGAGCACCTGCTGCTCGGCTTGCTGCGAGTCGCCGAGCGTTACCCGCACGGCGACTTGGCCGCGGTGACGCTCCGCGACCTGGATCTGGATCCGGCCCGCGTCCGCACCCTGGTCCTAGACGAGCTGCGGCAACTGCAGGCGTGACGGGCGCGAGCTCAGCCGGCGAAGAGCTCGCTCAGGGCCGGTGCTACGTCACGGTAGGTGCGGATCGGCCGGAGCCGGCCGCGGCCGAGCCGGGCCAGGTCACGAGCCAGGTCCGGATCCTGCTCGCTGGAGGTGTCGAACAGGACCTCCAGCCGGGGCAGGCCCGCGGCCAGCGGCCGGGGATCGGGGCCGGCGTTGTGCACGCAATCGGACAGCAGCACGACCCGCGCGTCCCGGGCCGGCACGCGGGCCAGCTCGCGCCGGGCCACCTGAAGGGGAAAGGCGATGTTGGTCAGTCCCCGGGCCGGGATGCGCAACATCGCGTCGAGCAGCCGGGACGGCAGCACCCGCTGCCCTAGGTGCGCGAGCACCACGGCGTCAGACCAGAAGGCCACCACGGCCAGGTCGTCGCGGACCAGCTCGCCGGCCAGTGCGCCGACCGTAGCCGCGGCGGTGCGGACCCGCTCGCCCCGCATGGAACCGGAGACGTCCACCAGTAGCACCACCGAGCGGCGGGTCCGGACCTGCTCCCGGACCACGATGTCCTCGTCCTCGGGCACCGGGTGCTCGGCCAGGGCCTCAAGCGTGCGATCGAGGTCGATGTCGTCCGAGCCACCGCGGTAGCTGACGCTCACGAGCTCGCCCGCGCCGCGGCGGACAGCGAGGTCACGGCGCGGCCGGGGTACCGCCAGCCGGGCCGCGATCTCCCGGGCCCGGCGCAGGGTCTCCAGGTCACCGGCGGCAGCTGCGGGGGCGCCGCCGGTCAGGCTGCCCTGCTCGTCGGTCAGCCCCGGTCCGCCGCGGCCCGAGCCCGGCCGGTCCCGAGCGGGCTGGCCACCGCCGAGCACCAGCCCGGCGGCCCCGCCGGGGCCGGGGTCGAAGAGCACGGGTTCCTCGTCGAGAACCTTGGGGACCCGGCGCAGCGGCCGCAGCCGGGCTACCGGGCGGTCGGCCCGGCGGCGCAGCGGCGAATCGGCCGCTACCGCTCTTCAACCAGGCTCGGCCGCGGCTGCAGAGAGGATGAAGTGATCCGTCCAGATCTGGCGCAGGATCTGCTCCGGGCTGGAATCGACGGTCTCGTCCAGGAAGATCCGCCCGGACAGCGCGACCACCATGGCGTCGAGCACCACCTCGCGGTAGCGCTCCTCGTCATCGGGGCCGGCCTCGCCGAGGCCGAGCAGTTGCCCGGCGACCAGCGTCAGGTCGATGGCGCCGCGGACGCTGCTGCCCTGCCGGATATCCGGATGGTCCCGGGTGGCCCGGGTCACCGCGACCGCGTCCGCGGCCAGCCGCTCGTAGCGGGCCGGCTTGACCTCGGGCAGCGGGGCCCGCAATGCGACGATCCCGCGCTCGCAGTCCGCGTCCTGGTAGCCGATGGCCAGGCGGCACAGGCGGTCATGCACCGAGGTGGAAAGACGGGTGGTGCCGATGTTGTCGTAGGGATTCATCGACGCGACCACCCGGAACGTCGGCGCGGCGGTCACCGAGCCGACCCGCGGAACCGCGATCTGCCGCTCGGCCATGGCGGTCAGCAGCGTGTTGAGCGTGTCCTCCGGCGCCCGGTTGAACTCCTCGACGTACAGGAAGCCACCCGCTCGGATGGCCTCCAGCAGCGGCCCGTCGACGAAGTTGTCGGCGCTGTAGTCCTCGCGCAACACGCGGGCGGGATTGTGATGCCCGACCAGCTTGGCCGGGGTCAGGTCCGCGTTGCCCTCGACGAACACCAGCGGGATGCCCCATTCGGCGGTGATCGCGCGCAGCAGCGTGGACTTGCTCGTCCCGGGCGGTCCCTCCAGCAGCAGGTCACGGCCGGCGGCGACCGCCGCCAGGATCAGGTCGAGTTCCCGTTGCCGGCCCACCACGCGCGCCCGGACCCGATCGCGCACGCGCCTGACCTGCTCGGCGCTGTCCGCCGGGCCGCCGTGGCCGGCAATCAACGGATCGTGTTGCCGGCGTCGACGGTGAACTCCAGGCCGGTCACGTAGCGCGCCTCATCGGAGGCCAGGAAGAGCACGGCGTTGCTGATGTCGCGTGCATCCACGGTCTCTACCGGCAGCGTATTCATGAAGATCGGGCCCAGGTTGGCATCTTTTCCGAGCAGCGGCTCGAGCCCGCCGAGACCGGCCACCATCGGGGTGTCCACCCCGGTGGGATGCACCGTGTTGACCCGGATCTGGTACCGGGCGAGCTCGTTGGCCATCGTCTTGGCGATGCCGACCACGCCGTGCTTGGCGGCCACGTAGGGCGCCAGGAACGGCAGTCCCTTGATGCCGGCCGTGGAACTGGTGCAGATGATCGATCCGCCGCCCGCGGCGATGAGATGCGGTGCGGCCGCGACCATGGTGTTCCACACCCCGGTCAGGTTGGTGTCCAGCGTGTCCTGCCAGACAGCCGCGGTGACCTCGTCCCACGACTGCACGGTGCAGATACCGGCGTTGGCGCAGACGATATCCAGCCGCCCGAGCTGCGCGACGCCGTTATCGACGGCGGCCTTCAGCGCCGCGACATCGCGCACGTCCGCCTGGCTGGCGACGATCCGGCGGTCCAGCGCCTCGACCGCCTTGACCGTCTCGGCCAGGTCAGCCTCGGTGGCCAGGGCGTAGCCGACCGTCGGGTAGTCGTGGCAGACGTCCACCGCGATGATGTCCGCGCCCTCCTCGGCCAGCCTGATCGCGTGACTGCGCCCTTGCCCTCGGGCCGCCCCGGTGATGAACGCGACCTTTCCTTCTACCCGCCCTGCCATAGTCAGTCCTCTCATTTTTTGTTGGTAAAGCCGGTGCGCCCTCCTGCGCCAGCCTGATCGCGTGACTGCGGCCCTGCCCGCGCGCCGCCCCGGTGATGAACGCGACCTTGCCCTCGAGCTTCCCCATGACCTGCCTTCCTCCGCGGACGGAACGCACCCGGGCCCGGTCGGAATGCCCGGCTGCTAGCCATCGCATCGCCCGGGAGACTACGTCAGCCCATGACGTAATGTCCGACAATGTTAATGTCATGAGATGACATAATCAATACCTGGTGTACTTGAACGGCACGATCCTCGGTCTGTTTAGGCGGCACAGGTGACCCTGCCCGGCGCGGTCGAGGCGGACGGTCCGCGGCGGGGCCGGCCGCCCCGGACGAGCGCCCGCGAGCTGGAGCTGATCGCGCTGCGCCTGTTCACCGAGTGCGGCTTCGACACCACGACGATCGAGCAGATCACCACCGAGGCCGGCGTGAGCGAGCGGACGTTCTTCCGGTATTTCGGCACGAAGTCGAGCGTGCTGTGGAGTGAGTTCGACACCGAAGTAGACGTCATCCGGACCGCCCTGGCCCGGACCCCGGCCGACGTGTCGACGATGGAGGCCATCCGCCGGGCCGTGGTCTCGGCCAATCACTACCGGGCCGACGACGTCCCTGAGCTGCGCATGCGGATGAACCTGATCGGCACGGTACCCGCCCTGCAGTCCAGCGCCGCCACGCACTATGACGCCTGGGAACGAGTCATCAGCGAGTTCGCCGCGGCCCGGCTGGGCCTGCCCGCCGACTCGCTCTACCCGCTGGCCATCGGCCGGGCTACCCTGGCCGCCTGCCGGGCCGCTTATGACCGCTGGGCAACGCGGGCCGACAACGACCTCACCGTCTACCTGGACGCCGCGCTGACCGCCCTGGCCGCGGGCTTCGCGCCGCATGCGCTCCGCTGGCCCGCCCCGGCCTAGGACTAGCTGGCCGGCCGCCCGAGAGCGTCTGCCAGCGCTTCGGCGCCTTGGGGAAGAAGCAAGGCTGACTTCCCGGTAAGACAGACCTAACTAATTGGCGAGCGCATAGTGACTTTACCGAGAGTATCCATATGAATACACATAGTCATAACCTGTCATTGGGAGACATCACGGATAGGATATGATCAAATGCTCAGAGTAAGCGATGTGTGGGAGAGAGCACTCCACGCCCCGGCGATGGCGGTCGACATTTCCGGCGACGCTCCCGGTGAGGTCATCATCATCCGCGCGGGCGGAAGCTACGACGGGAAACAGGGCATGAACCTGGCCACCGGCGTGAGCAGCCGATCGGCCGGTTCCCGGGCCCTGTGCTTGCACCTGGTGACGATCCCGCCCGGCACCCGCGGCGTCCCCCATGCCCACAACGGACACGAGTCCGCCATTTACACCGTCAGCGGGGAGACCGAGGTGTGGCACGGCGAAGGCCTGCGCCACCGCACCGTGGTCAAGGCCGGCGACTTCATGTACGTCCCGCCGGGTACCCCGCACCTACCGGTGAACCGCAGTGACGTCACGACCGTGGCCGTCGTCGCCCGTACCGACCCCCAGGAGCAGGAGAGCGTGGTCACGATCAGCCTGCCCCCGCACCTGTCCGACCTGGACGCCTTCCCCGTCGCCAGCCAGTGAGCCGTTAATCCCGAGCCAGTTCCGCGGCGACCGCGGCTGTACCCCACCGCTTCGGTGTCAGCCCGGTCTCCGCTTACCCACCGCGCCCGCCCCGCTTCCCGCACCTGCGCGTCCCGCACCTCCTCCCCAAGCGTCCCAACCCGGGGCGCAGGCGGTACGCGCAGGGGGGGCGGGCGCGTTTGCGTTTAACCGGCGAAGGCCTCGGGCGGCGGGCAGGCGCAGATCAGGTTCCGGTCGCCGTAGGCCTGGTCGATCCGGCGCACCGGCGGCCAGTACTTGGAGCGGCGGTCCACGCCCGCCGGATAGGCCGCCTCCTCCTGCCGGTACGGGTGCTTCCACTCCCCCGCGATGAGCATCTCGGCGGTGTGCGGGGCGTTCTTCAGTGGATTGTCGTGCGGGTCGTACGCCCCGTCGGCCACCCGCGCGATCTCGGCCCTGATCGCGATCATCGCGTCGCAGAACCGGTCGAGCTCGTCCAGGCTCTCGCTCTCGGTGGGCTCGATCATGAACGTGCCGGACACCGGGAACGACATGGTAGGCGCGTGGAACCCGTAGTCGATCAGGCGCTTGGCCACGTCCTCGACGCTGATGCCGGCGTCCCGGGTCAGCGGGCGCAGGTCGATGACGCACTCGTGCGCGACCAGGCCGTTCCGCCCGGTGTAGAGCACCGGGTAATGCGGCGCCAGCCGCAGGGCCACGTAGTTGGCGGACAGCACCGCGACCTGGGTCGCCCGGCGAAGCCCGGCCGCGCCCATCATCGCGATGTACGCCCACGAAATGGGCAAGATGCCCGCGGAGCCGTAGGGCGCGGCCGCGACCGGGCCGACGTCGCCGCGACCGGGCAGGAAGTCCGCCAGGTGCGCGCGCACGGCGACCGGTCCCACGCCCGGGCCGCCGCCGCCGTGCGGGATGCAGAATGTCTTGTGCAGGTTCAGATGCGACACGTCGGCACCGAAGGACGACAGCGTGGCCACCCCGACCAGCGCGTTGAAGTTCGCGCCGTCGATGTACACCTGGCCGCCCGCCTCGTGCACCGCGGCGCAGACGGCGCTCACGTTCTGCTCGTAGACGCCCGCGGTGGACGGGTACGTCGCCATGATCGCGGCGACTTCTCCGCTATACGCCGCCAGCTTGGCGTGCAGGTCACCGAGGTCGATGGCGCCGTCCGAGCCGCACTTGACCACCGCGACGCGGAGCCCGGCCAGCACCGCGCTGGCCGCGTTGGTCCCGTGCGCCGACTCGGGAATCAGGCACATGTCCCGGTTCTGCTCGCCGCGTGAGGCGTGGTAGGCCCGGATCGCGAGCAGACCCGCCAGCTCGCCCTGGGAGCCGGCGTTCGGCTGGACGGACACCGCGTCGTAGCCGGTAAGCGTGCTCAGCCGGACCTCGAGCGACTCGATCAGCTCCAGGTAACCTCCGGCCTGCGAGGCCGGGACGAACGGATGCAGCCCAGCGAACTCCGGCCAGCTGATCGGCTCCATCTCGGCCGCCGCGTTCAGCTTCATCGTGCACGAACCGAGCGGAATCATCGAGCGATCCAGGGCGATGTCGAGGTCGGCCAGCCGCCGCAGGTAGCGCAGCATCGCGGTCTCGCTGCGGTGGGCGCTGAACACCGGATGGGTCAGGAACGCCGAGCTGCGCCGCAGCCGGGCCGGCAGCACGTCGGGCTCGGCCTCCGACAGCTCCACCTCGGCGGGTCGTTCCACCTGGCAGATGGCGGCCACGACCTCACGTAGCTGCTGGTCGGTGGTGGTCTCGTCGCAGCTGACCTGGAGCGCGCCATCGGGCGCCAGGTACAAGTTGTAACCCGCGGCCCGGGCCCGGTCCAGGGCGTGGACCGCCTCGTCTCGTCCGCCCCGGAAGACGATTCGGATGGTGTCGAAGAAGTCACCACGGTCCGTTCGATGGCCAAAGTCACGCAGGGTCGCGGCCAGGACCGCGGCGCTACGGTGCGCGCCCCGGGCGATGGCGGCCAGCCCGTCGGGTCCGTGGTAAGCGGCGTACATGGCGGCCGTCACGGCGAGCAGGACCTGGGCCGTGCAGATGTTACTGGTCGCCT
>Ga0302314_10006512_pt1 | contig 21114 bp, 16 predicted proteins | sample III_Palsa_N2_3_FD_200533 | JGI IMG/M metagenome (GOLD analysis project Ga0302314, IMG submission 200533) | Peat permafrost microbial communities from Stordalen Mire near Abisko, Sweden - III_Palsa_N2_3 | ecosystem: Environmental > Terrestrial > Soil > Palsa > Peat permafrost | place: Sweden... | reverse complement strand
CGAGGTCTCCAAGCGCACGCTCTACAACCACTTCCCGAGCAAGGACGAGCTGTTCGCCGCGATCCTGCACATCCTGTGGGAGACCAGCGCGAGCGAGCTGCAGCGCGCCTACGAGCCGAAGCGGCCGGTGCGCGACCAGTTGCTGGAGTTGCTGCACGGCAAGCTCGCGATGCTGGCCGACGACAACTTCCTCGCGCTCGCGCGCGTCGCGATCGCCGCCGGCCTGCATTCGCCCGAGCGCGCGCAGGAGATGGTGGCGCGCATCGGCGAGAAGGACGGCGGCATGCTGGAGTGGATGCGATCCGCGCAGAAGCACGGCGCGCTGAAGGCCGGCGACGCGGCGCAGGCCGTCAAGCAGCTCGAATGCCTCGTCAAGGGCGTCGCGTTCTGGCCGCAGGTGGCGATGGGCCAGCCGCGGCTGACCGCGCCCGCGCAGAAGAAGCTGGCGGCCGCGACCGTCGACCTGTTCCTGAGCTTCTACGGCGCTCAGGGCTTGCGCACGATGCGCGGTTCGCCGAGTGCCGGCGCGGTCGGATCGTAGGGCGCGTTCGGCGGCAGCGTCGCGGCCAGGTAGCCGACGAGCGCGTCGATGTCCTGTGCGCCGCCGACGCGATCCGTGCCGTCCTTCAGGATCGTGAAGCCATCGCCGCCGGTGGCCATGAAGTTGTTGACCGTCACGCGCCACTTGCGCGCGGGCTCCAGCACGACGCCGTCCTTGACGATCGCCTGCGCCGCGCCGGTCACGACGGGCGGCCGCGCGGTGACGTCGGTCGGCGTGTAGACGACGTCGACGACCTTGGCGCAGGCCGGCGCACCGGCGCTCCAGGTCTCGCGCAGGCCGCTGGACGGCTGCATCGGGCGATCCGCCTTCGCTGCGCCGCAGCCCGCGAACTGCTGCTCGAGCAGGGCCTTCAGCTGGGCCGACGTGAGCGTCATCGTGACGAGGCTGTTGCCGAACGGCTGCACCGTGAAGGCCGCGCCGTAGGTGAGCGCGAACGGCGGCGTCGCCCCCGCGGGCGGCACGAAGCCGGAGCCGCGCACGCCGCCGGCGTTCATGAACGCGAACTGCGCGCCGCCGAGCGCCGCGGGCTGCGTGGCGCGCAGTTGCGTGTCGGCGATCAGGCTGCCGGCCGGCGCCTCGCCGGCGGCGTTCTCCTCGGCCGGCAGCGCCACCGCGAGCCGCCCGACGACGCCGTCGGCCAGCGGCGCGGCGAGCTTCGCATAGCCCTGCACGATGTCGCGCACGGCCGGCGCGGCGGCGATCGCCTGCGCGATGGCCGGGTCGTCGCGGTCGACCAGGAGGTTCGTCGGCGCGACGGCCAGCACGCGGTGCGTCTTCGCGTCGAGCGTGACGTCGATGTCGGTCAGCACGCGGCCGTACGAGCTCGCGCTGGTCACCGGCACCAGGCGGCCCGCGCGATTGGGCAGGCCCGTCGCGCGCGCCGCGCCCACCGCGTTGGCCGAGCAGTTGTAGGCGGCGTGGGTGTGGGCGCTGATCACGAGGTCGACCGCGTCGTCGAGCCGGCCGACGATGCGTCCGATGTCGGAGTCGCTGCCGTCGGCGTTGTGCAGCGCGGCGTCGCAGCCGTTGATGTCGCCCGTACCGCCGCTCGGCTGCACGCCGCCCTGGTGCACCAGGACGACGATCGCCTGCACGCCCTGCGCGCGCAGCTGCGGCACCAGCGCGTTGACGGTGTCGGCCTCGTCGCGGAACTCGAGGCCCGCGACGCCGGTGGGCGACACGATGCCCGGCGTGTCCTTGAGCGTCATGCCGATGAAGGCGATCGGGATGCCCTCGAACGTCTTGATGCCGTAGGGCGGCAGCAGCGTGCGGCCGGAGGCGGTCTCCACGACGTTGGCCGCGAGCCACTGGAAGCGCGCGCCGTCGAACGTGCCCGGCGCCTTCGAGCCGAGGCCCTTGCAGCTGTTCGGGTCGGGCTTGCCGTTGGTCAGCTTGCACCCGCCGTGCTGCAGCCGCAGCAGTTCGGCCGCGCCCTTGTCGAACTCGTGGTTGCCGACCGAGGTGAAGTCCACGCCGACGCGGTTGAGCGCCTCGACCGTAGGCTCGTCGAAGAACAGCGCGGACACCAGCGGTGACGCGCCGACGAAGTCGCCGCCGCCCACGACCACGTTGTCCGGGTTGCGCGACCTCAGCCGCGCGACCCACGCGGCCAGCGCGTCGGCACCGCCCACCGCGGGCCGCTGCGCGGCCTTCGCGTTCTCGGCGAAGCGGCCGGGCGACTGCAGGTTCCCGTGGAAATCGTTGAAGGCGATGATCTTGACGGTGACCGGCGCGGCCGCGGCAGCGGGCGCTTGCGGCGTGGGCGTGGCGCAGCCGGCCAGGGCGGCGGCCAGCAGCGGGGCGGCGGCGCGGAAACGGGGCATCGTCAGCGGGCGGTGGTGGCGGAGAGGAGGCGTCATCATCCGGCCATTGTGCGGCGGCGCGGTGACCGCGCGTCGCGTCCGCTTGCTCGACGCCTGTCCGCGGTACGGCAGGCGCGGCCGCATCGCCAACATGCCGGGCTCCGGAGCCCTAGTCGGCCGCCGTTCCGGGCCGGATCAGCGACAGGATCTTCGCCGGCTGTGCGCCCTCGGCGCGGGCGTCGCCGCGCAGCGCGCTGGGCGCGCCCTTGGGCAGGGTCAGCGAGACGCAGGTGCCCCGGCCGGCGCTGCTCTCGAGCGTCGCATCGCCGCCGGACTGCTTGACGAAGCCGTAGACCGTGGCCAGTCCGAGGCCCGTGCCCTTGCCGGCGGGCTTGGTGGTGAAGAACGGCTCCCAGGCGCGCGCCAGCACCTCTGGGGACATGCCGGTGCCCTTGTCGATGAAGTCGACGCGCACGAAGTCGGCGCGCGTGCCGTCGTCGCGCGCGGCCTGCGTGTTGGCGGTGACGATCCGCAGCACGCCGCCGTCGGGCATCGCGTCGCGCGCGTTCATGATCAGGTTGAGGATGGCCGAGTCGAGCTCGTTGGCGTCGGTCACGATGGGCCACAGCTCGGGCGCGAGCGCCAGCTCCAGCGTCATCAGGCCGATGGCGCCGCGCGTCATCTCGGCGATGTCGGTGATGCGCGCGTTGAGGTCGACGGTGTCGAAGTGCAGCGGCTGGCGCTTCGCGAAGGTGAGCAACTGGCGCGTGAGCTTGGTGCCGCGCGCGGTGGCGCGCAGCGCCGATTCGGCGCGCTGGCGCGAGAACTCGTCCGTGCCGCGGCGGCGGATCAGCTCGAGCTCGTTGGTGAGCAGCTGCAGGATGTTGCCGAAGTCGTGCGCCACGCCGCCGGTGAGCTGGCCCAGGCCCTCGAGCTTCTGGCCCTGCAGCATCGCGCGCTCCGCGCGGTGCCGCGCCGCCAGCTCCACCGCCAGCGCCGACGCGTTCGCCGCGGCCGTGCGCCCGATCTCGTGGATGTGGTGCTGGTAGGCCATCAGCAGCGTCGCCGCGGATGCCAGCGCCTCGAAGCGGCCGACGTACCAGCCGGCGCTGTTGCGATGGCCGCCCAGCATCGTGACCAGGTTGTCGAACACCAGCGCGACGAGCGACACGACCAGCCACAGCGACAGCACCGTGCGCCCGCGCGTGACGGCCCAGACGGCCGCCGCGGCCGCCGCGCTGAGCAGCGTGACGAACGGCCCGACGCCGGTGCTGACGATCAGCGAGTAGTCGGCGCCGCGGTTGAGCACCGGCAAGCTGTCATGGAAGCGCGTGACGAGCAGCAGCACGCCGAAGAACGCGAACGCCGCGCCCGAGAACGTCAACGTGGCGACGGTGCGCCGCCGGTCGGCGTCCGGCAAGTGGCCCGGGGAGCGCTTGTCGACGGCCGCGAACACGATCGCGAACAGCGGCGGCCCGAGGTGCCACCACATCCACAGGTGGATCGTCGTCTGGTCGCCGCCGAGCAGCCGCTCCGGCCCGATGGTGCCGGGCGCCGACAGCAGCTGCGCGACCAGGATCAGCGCCGTCCACAGCGCGCCCGCGGCCAGCACCAGCGTCGACAGCCGGCCGCCGTGGCGGTAGTCGCCGAACAGCAGCCAGGCGGTCAGGGCGTAGCAGAACGCCGTGATGGTCTGGTACGCGGGAAAAAATGCCGGCACGTTTGGCCAGTCGGCGGCCGCGAACGGCGCGGACAGGGCGGTGACCGCGGCGAAGGCGAGACAGACGACCAGGGCGGCGTGTCGATGCTGCGCTGTCGCAGGCGCCTCGGTCAGCGTGGATCCGGCGTCCGGCATGCGATCCTCGGAGTGGGTGGCGACATCGTACCTGTGGGCTTCGCCGTCGGACGCAGCTCGGCCATGGGCGCTGCGCGGCTATTGTGCAGGCGACAGCTTACCAGTCGAGTTTGCAGTGGCGGCGGTGCAAGGCCTGACCCCTCCCAGGCGAGACGCCCGCGGGTTCGTTCACAGGTTCTCAGCCCTCCGCCAACGTGAACACCCGCACCGCCTCCGCCAGGTTCGCCGCCTGCGTGCGCAGGCTTTCGGCGGCGGCGGCGCTTTCCTCGACCAGCGCGGCGTTCTGCTGGGTCACCTGGTCCAGCTGCGTGACGGCGTCGCCCACCTGGCCGATGCCGGTGGACTGCTCGCCGGCGGCGTTCGAGATCTCGGTGATCATGTCGCTGACGCGGCGCACCTGCGAGACGATGTCGGCCATCGACGCGCCGGCGGCGTCGACCTGGCGCGTGCCGGCCTCCACCTTCTCGACGCTCGCGCCGATCAGCGACTTGATCTCCCTGGCCGCCTCGGCCGAACGGCTCGCGAGGCTGCGCACCTCGCTGGCGACGACCGCGAAGCCGCGGCCCTGTTCGCCGGCGCGCGCCGCCTCCACCGCGGCATTCAGCGCGAGGATGTTGGTCTGGAACGCGATGCCGTCGATGACGCCGATGATGTCGGCGATCTTCTTCGACGAGGTGGCGATGTCCTGCATCGTGCGCACCACGGTGCCCACCATCTCGCCGCCCTTGACCGCCGCGGCCGACGCGCCCGCGGCCAGCTGGCTCGCGTGCCCCGCGGTCTCGGCGCTGGTGCGCACGGTGCCCGAGAGCTCCTCCATCGATGCCGCGGTCTGCTGCAGGTTGCTCGCCTGTTCCTCGGTGCGCTGGCTCAGGTCCTGGTTGCCGGTGGCGATCTGCGCGGAACCGGTGGCGATCGACTCGCTGCTCGCGCGCACCTGGCCGACGATCTGCGCGAGGCTGTCGTTCATGCGCGAGAGCGCCCGCAGCAGCTGCGCCGTCTCGTCGTTGCCGCGCACCACGATGCGCGAGCTGAGGTCGCCGGCGGCCACCGTCGTCGCCACCTGCACCGCGCGGCCGATCGGGCCGGTGATCGAGCGCGTGATCGTCACGGCCGCGAAGCTGCCGAGCGCCAGCGCCGCGACCACCATCGCGACCAGCGCCAGCCTGGCGTCCGCGTAGGTCTGGTGCGAGGACGCGGTCTCGCCGTCCGACAGCTTGACGTTGTAGTTCCACCAGTCCTGGATCGCCGCGTCCACGTCGGCGAAGGCCTTCGACGACGGGCCGATCATCATCTTCGCGGCGTCGTCGGACTTGGTCGGATCGGCCACCTTCTGGCGCGAGATCTCGCGCAGCTGTTCCCACTGCGCGTAGTACGCGACGAGGGTGCCGCGCACCTTCAAGAGCAGGCGCCTGTCCTCGTTGTCGGAGACGTAGTCCTTCTCGTACTTGTCGATCTCGTCGGCGGCCGCCTTGCGATAGCCGGCCAGGTCGCCCTCGATCCTGTCCATCTCCGCGGTGTCCTTGGACAGCAAGTGGCGGAATTCCTTGCGCCGCTCCTGGCCCAGCGCGAGCACGAGCTGGTGCTGGCTCACGAAGGACGGCACCAGGTTGACGGCGTACTCCTCGGTGTTGGCGGCGAGCTTGCTCATCTGCCAGGCCGCGACGGCGGCCATGACGCACAGCAGGCCCAGCACGACGCCGAACGCCAGCATGAGGCGCGATCCGATCTTCAGGTTGCTGAACATGTCCATTCCTTGCACGACACGGCGCGCCGCGCGAATGCGATGGCGTCACTGACCGGATTTCGACTGCTCGAGCTGGAACCTGAGCGCGGATTCGCGGCGGATCGGCGGCGAGCGGCCGGCGACAGCCCGCCGCAAGATTGCGCGCGAAACGGACGCCCTCGCCGCACCGGATCGGGGCACGGAGCTCGCCGGCCGGAAAGGCCGCGCGCGGGACGACGAAGGTCTCCTGACTATCGCCGGCCCACCAGGTCCGCGACCAGCAGCACCAGTTCCGCGACGTCGAAGGGCTTGGCCAGGTGCGCCTGGAAGCCGGCCACCAGCGAGCGCTTGCGGTCCTCGGCGCGCGCGAACGCGGTCAGCGCGAGCGCGGGGATGCGCGAGTCGCGTGCCTCGGTAGCGCGGAGCGCGCGGATCATCTGGTAGCCGTCCATGCCCGGCATGCCCACGTCGCTGACGATGATGGTGGGCCGCGACGTCTTGAGCGCGGACAGCGCCGCCTCCGCGGCATCGAAGGCGATCACGTTCGCGCCCTGGTCGGACAGCACGCGCTCGAGCAGCTCGCGCGCGTCGGGCTCGTCGTCGATCACGAAGATGTGCACGCCGTCGAGCCGCGGGATCGCGCCCATGTCGGCGTCGCCGCCGTCGGCGGTCGGGTGCGCGCGTTCGTGCTGCGCCTCGACCTGCAGCAGCGAAACCGGCAGGTCGACGAAGAACGACGTGCCCTGGCCGGCGCCGGCGCTGGACGCGCGTATCGTGCCGCCGTGCAGTTCTACCAGCTGCTTGCAGATGGCCAGGCCCAGCCCCAGGCCGCCGTGCGCGCGCGTGATGGATCCGTCGAGCTGCGTGAAGCGATCGAACACCCGCGGCAGGAAGTCGGCGGGGATGCCGATCCCCGTATCCGTCACGCTCAGTTCGATGTGCGAGTTCACGCGTTGCAGCAGCACCTGGACCTGGCCGCCCTTGGGCGTGAACTTGATCGCGTTCGTCAACAGGTTCCACACCACCTGCTGCAGCCGGCCGGCGTCGCCGTTGACGATCACGCGCGACGGATCGAGCGTGCTGCGCAGGCGGATGTCCTTGGCCGCGGCCGCGGGCGCGGCGGTGTCGATCGCGGCCTGGGCGATGTCGAGCATGGAGACCTGGCGCAGGTCGAGCCGCATCTTGCCGGTCATGATGCGGCTCAAGTCCAGCAGGTCGTCGATCAGCTGCACCTGCGCGCGGGCGTTGCGGTCGATGACCTCGATCGCGCGCTGCTGGTCCGCGGCGCTCGTGGCGTGGCCGCGCAGCAGGATCTGCGTCCAGCCCAGGATCGCGCTGAGCGGCGTGCGCAGCTCGTGCGACAGCGTCGCCAGGAATTCGTCCTTGATGCGCGTGGCGCGCTGCGCCGCCATGCGGGCGCTGCGTTCGGCGTCGAGGATCTCCTCGCGCGCCAGGCTCGCGGTCTCGATCGCCTCGACGCGCCGGCTCTCGGTCATGTCGCGCGTGAGCTTGGCGTACCCGATCAGCCTGCCCGAGGCGTCGCGCATCGCGGTGATGGTCACGTTGACCCAGATCGACGTGCCGTCCTTGCGCAGCCGCCACCCGGTGTCGACGAAGCGGCCCGTCTCGGCGGCCGCCTGCAACTCGTGCGCGGGCCAGTTGCTGTCCTTGGCGTCCTGCGGATAGAACACCGAGAAGTGCTGGCCGATGATCTCGTGGGCGGTGTAGCCCTTGATGCGCTGCGCGCCCACGTTCCAGGTCGCGACGCGGCCGTTGACGTCCAGCATGAAGACGGCGTAGTCGGCGACGCTCTCGACCAGCAGCTTGAAGCGTTCCTCGCTCTGGCGCAGCGATTCCTCGTGGCTGCGGCGTTGGGTCAGGTCGCGCGTGACCTTGGCGTAGCCGACCAGCACGCCCGACTCGTCGCGCATCGCCGTGATGACGACGTTGGCCCAGAACAGCGAGCCGTCCTTGCGGACGCGCCAGCCCTCGTCCTCGAACGAGCCGACGCGTTGCGCGATCTCGAGTTCCTGGGCCGGCAGCCCGCGCGCCAGCGCCTCGGGCGGGTAGAAGCGGGAGAAGTGGCTGCCGACGATCTCGGCGGCGCGATAGCCCTTGAAACGCTCCGCGCCGGCGTTCCACGTCAGCACGTGGCCCGCCGGGTCGAGCATGAAGATCGCATAGTCGCGCACGCACTCGACCAGCAGCCGGAAGCGTTCCTCGCTGTCGCGAAGCGTCGCGGTGGATTCCGGGCGCGACGGGCTTTCGATCGTCATGGCGGCATAGGCGTGCGGGTTGTGCGGCATCCTGCTACCCCGTCGCCGCTTCCGGCCGCGGCGCGTCGCGCCAGTAGCCCCGCAGTCCCTCGATGAGGAAGCCGATCGCCCGCGTGCGCGCGGCGGTCGTCGAGCCCGAGACGCTCAGGTCCTCGACCTCCTCGCTGCTCGTGACGGCCGCGTACAGCGCGCCGCTGGCCACGCACCATCCGCCGCGCAGCGCGTCCTGGGCCAGCGCGGGCCGCGCGCGGACGAACGCCTGCGTCACCAGCGTCTCCGAGCAGTTCAGGTCGCGGCGCAACGTCGCGCCGACCTCGCCGTCCGCCGACAGCCGCAGCATCAGCGCGACGCATTGCTGCCCCTCGCGCGTCGCGTAGAGGTCGAACTCGTAGTTGGCCCACAGCGCGATGAAGTCGTCGAGGTCGAAGCCCGCGGCCTGCGCCAGCAAGGCCTTGAGGCCCACCAGCCGCCGATGGCAGTGCTCGTGCTGGCCCTTGATCACGGCCTCCAGCAGGTGGCCCTTGCCGCCGAAGTGATGGTCGAGCAGCGTCAGCGAAACGCCGGCGTCCCGGGCGATGTCGCGCAGGCTGCTGCCGCGGTAGCCGTGGCTCGCGAACGCGCGCGCCGCGGCGTCCAGGATGCGGGTTCGGCGGGACGCGGAGTTGTCGGGGAGGTCGATGATGGTCTCGGTGGCACCCCACCGTACACCGAAATCCCTGATCGATTGTTCAGCGTGTGTCACCTCAGTGCCGCGCCGAGCCCGGCTCCGCGGTCCTGCGATGCTGCTCCGCCAGCACGCTGTCGGGAACGACGCGGGCCATCGCCGCGGAGACCTTGTTCTTCCAGCCGGCCACCACGTGATCCTGGCCTTTCTTCATGGCCTCGTAGCCGTCCCGCGCGACATCGGCCGCGTCGGCCTTCTCCTCGGTCGCCAGGCGCGTGTCGAGCATGTCGGCGCGCTCGAAGAAGCCGGTCTCGGTGGCGCCGGGCATGAGGCAGGTGACGCTGACGCCGCTGTCCTTCAACTCGTTGCCGAGCGCGAACGAGAACGAGTCGATGAACGCCTTGGTGCCGCTGTAGACCGCCTGGAACGAGCCCGGCGTCAGGCCGGCGACCGATCCCGTGATCAGCACGCGGCCGCTGCCGCGCCGGCGCATGCCGCCGACGACGCGGTGCAGCAGGTCCAGCGTGCCGGTGATGTTGGTGTCGACGACGTGCCGGGCCTCGCTGAAGGGCTTGTCGAGGAAGCCGTGTCCCAGCCCATGGCCCGCGTTGGCGATCAGCAGGTCGACCGGCCGGCCGCCGATCGCCAGCATCAGCTTGTCGACGCCGAACGCGGTCGACAGGTCGGCCTCGACGGCATCGACGCCGGCGCCCAGCGCGCGGAACGATTCGGCGGATTCCTCGAGCGGTCCCTGGTCGGCGGCGATGACCAGGTCGTGGCCGTCCTGCACGGCCAGCCGGGCGAGTTCCCGGCCGATGCCGGAGGAGGCGCCGGTGACGACGGCAAGCGGGCGAGCGGAATTCATCGAGGCCATGGATTTTCCTGACGGCGTGGTTTCCCGGTGCATGGCAAGCCGGGTGCCATCCGCCGTCGCAAGCCGGCATGGACGGTCCGCGGTCCGTGCGCGACGGGCGCTCGTCCTACACGCGCCGCGTTGGATTGGATCCGTCCCGACGACGCCTCGCGCCGGACGGACACCCGAAGGCCTGCACCAGGAATGGACTGCGGGCCTTCTCTTTCGGCGGCCGCGTTTCAGCGCGTCCGCGTCGCCTTCGCGGCGCGCCAGTTGTAGAGCGCGCCGACCGCCATCAACGCGCACGTGCCGAGGAAGACCGAGCGCATGCCCAGGTGGCCGCCGATCACGCCGCCGACCAGCGGCCCCGTCACCTGGCCGACGTATTGCGACGAGGTCGAATACCCCAGCAGGGTACCGGTCGCCCGCGCGGGCGCGCTGTGGCGGATGATGCTGGTGACGCAGGGCAGCAGTCCGCCCAGCGCCAGTCCCATCAGGAAGCGCAGCGCGACCAGCTGCCAGGCCGCGGTGACGAAGGCCTGCGGGATCAGCAGCAGCGCCGACGCGACGAGTCCGCCGACCAGCACGTTCCAGTGCCCGACGCGATCGGCCAGCCTGCCCAGCCACGACGCCGACAGGATGCTGCCCAGCGCGCAGGCCGACATCACCACGCCGGCCACCAGCGTCACGCGGCGCGCGTCGTCGACCAGCTGCTGCACGTAGACCGTGATGATGGGCTCGATGGACATCACCGCGAACATCAGCAGCATGCCGGTGGCCAGCATCGCGACGACCGGCCGCCGGTCGCCCACCTGCGACCACGCGCCTGCCGGCTTCGCGGCGCCCGCGGCGCGCACGGGGCGTTCCTCGCGGATCAGGAACGTCGTCGCGAGGAAGATCACGAAGATCAGGGCGCCCGCCGCCCAGAAGGTGGCGCGGATGCCGATCAGCGGCGGCAGCGCGCCTCCGATCAACGGCCCGGCGAGGTTGCCGGCCATGATGCCCGAGGCCAGCACGCCCAGCGCCCAGCCGGTGCGGTGCTTCGGGGTCTGCGTGGCGACCAGCACGTTCGAGCCCGACGCGTAGCCGCCGAGAAGGCCCGCGAGCAGCCGCAGCGCGACGAGCTGCTCCACGCTCCTGGCCATGCCGATCAGCGACATCGCCACCGCCATGCCCAGGCTCGCGCGGATCAGCATCAGCTTGCGCCCGTAGCGGTCGGCCAACCGGCCCCACAGCGGCGCGCACAGCGCCGCGCTGAAGAAGGTGGCGCCGTACGCGAGGCCCGACCACTCGACGATGCCGGCCGGGTCGCGCACGCCCAGCTGCGCGACGTACAGCGGCAGGAAGGGCAGCAGCAGCGTCATCGCGACGATGGTGGTGAAAGACCCGGCGACGCAGACGGCGAGGTTCCAGCGCCAGTGCGGGGAGGCGCCGTCGAGTTCGTCGGGATCGCCCAGGGTCGCGGTGGTCATGCGCCGATTGTCCGCACTTCGGGGGGCCGTCGTCGCTGCGTTCCTCTGCAACCTGGCGCGCATGCTTCGCGCGCGGCGAACGCTTCGCCAAGGCCGCTCAGCGCGGGATGCGCACCTCGAAGCGGCAGCCGTGCCCGCCACGCGTGTTCGGCAGCCCGTCGACCAGCCGCACGCTGCCGCCGAGCGCCCGTGCGGCCTGGCGCACGATGGCCAGGCCGAGGCCCGAACCGGCCGCGTCGTGTCCGGCGCCGCGCGCGAAGCGCTCGAAGACGTTCTCGCGTTGCGAGACGTCGATGCCGTGGCCGTCGTCCTGCACGCCCAGCAGCATGGCGTCGTCGACGACGGCCAGTTCGACCGCCACCTGGCCGCCGGCCGGCACGTAGCGGATGGCGTTGCCGACCAGGTTCTGCAGGATCGCGCGGAAGGCCGCCAGCTCGATGGGCCAGGGCAGGGTGTCGGGCGCGTCCATGCCCAGCTCCAGCCCGCACTCGATGGCGCGCGGCGCGAGCAGGGCGACTTCCTGCTGCGCGAGGCGCGCGACGTCCATCGTCTCGCGCGCCGGCGCCTGGCTGTCGAAGCGGGCCAGCCGCAGCAGCTGCTCGGACAGGTTCGAGGCGCGCGCGATCGCGTCGTCCAGGCGCGCGGCCGCGTCGGCGCGCGCCTGCGCGTCGCCCGCGTGCGCCAGCACGTGGGCCTGCGCCGAGATCAGCGCCAGCGGCGTGCGCAGCTCGTGCGCGGCGTCGTGGACGAATGCGTGCTCGCGCCGCACCTTGCCGCGCAGGCGCTCGAGCAATCCGTCGACGGCCTGCACGAGCGGCCGCAGCTCGGCGTGGCGCGGCGCGAGGCCGGTCTGCGACAGGTCGTCGGGATCGCGCGCGGCCAGGCGTTGCGACAGCTGGCTCAACGGCCGCAGCCCTTGCGACACGGCCACCCATAGCGGGATCAGCACCAACGGAAACGCGATCGCGAGCGACGTCAGCAGGTCGGACAGCACCGAGCGCACGATCCAGCCGCGCTCGACCTCGGGCTGCGCGACGGCGATGCGCCAGCGCGCGTCCTCGGCGCGATAGACGTGGAACGTGCGCCCCTGCAGCTCGACGCGCGAGCTGCCCGCCGGCCCGCGCGCCGGCAGCGGGACGCCTTGCGAGCTGCCGTGCACCGGCGTGCCGTCGCGGCTCCACAGCTGCATGGCCAGCACCGTGGGCAGGTGGCCCTGCGCATAGCCGCGGTTGATCTGCGATTCCAGCGCCTCGACGATGCCGCGCGCCTCGGCGGGATCGTCGGTCTTGTCGAGCTGGGCCATCACGCCGCGGCTGAAGTCGGCGACGACGCGATCGAGCTGGTCGGGATCGATCATGCGGGCCAGCTCGCGCGTCGCGAGCACGGCGCCGACGAGGCAGAACGCCAGCAGCAGCGCCAGCACCACGCGGCGCCGCAGCGACGGCGCGAGCCGGCGCATCACGCCTTGGCCTCGAACAGGTAGCCGACGCCGCGCACGGTGCGGATGCGCTCGGCGCCGATCTTGCGGCGCAGGTTCGACAGGTGCACCTCGATCGCGCTGAAGTTCACCGGCTCGCCGAGCGGCTCCAGCCGCTGCGCGAGTTCGGCCTTGGGCACGACGCGCCCCGGCTCGCGCGCGAGCTCCATCAACAGGCCGAACTCGCGCGGCGACAGCTCGAGCTCCGTGCCCGCGAGCCGCGCGCAGTGGCGCCGCGGCTCGATGGCCAGCGTGCCGAACGTCCACACCTCGCTGGCCTGCTGCGCGTAGCGGCGCCGCACCGCGTGGATGCGCGAGACCAGCTCGGACGTCGCGAACGGCTTGACGATGTAGTCGTCGGCGCCGCCGTCCAGGCCGCTGAGGCGATCCTCCAGCGCGGTGCGGGCCGTGATCATGATGACGGGCACCGCGACGCCCTGCCGCCGCCACTGCGCGAGCAGGTCGAAGCCGGAACCGTCGGGCAGGTTGACGTCCAGCAGCATGCATCCGGCGCGGGCGTCGTCCAGCGCATGCTGCGCGTCGCGCAGGCGGCGCAGCCATTCGATGCTGAAGCCTTCCGACCGCAGCGCCTGCGCGAGCGCGCGGCCGAGATCGAGGTCGTCTTCGATGAGCAGCAGGTGCATGGCGCCATTCTCGACGCTGGCGCGCGTCGGCATCAGGACACGCCGCGCCCTTGCTGGTTGCGCCACTCGATCTTGCGCAGCACGCCCTGCGCGTCGAACAGCAGCGCGAGCTCGCTGGTGCGGCTGGCGTAGTCGATCGGCAGCAGGTTCAGGTATGGCACGAACTGCACCCATTTCGGCAGGCCCGCGGTCGACTGGTAGCTCCAGGCCTCGTGGCCGTCCGCGAAGCGGTAGACCGTCGCCTGGCCGAGGTCGCGCCGCACCTGTTCGCGCGTGGACACGCCGGGCTGCAGCGTGCGCCGGCGTTCGGCGGCCGACTGCCCGAACGCCTGGCCGTTGCCGACCGACTGGCAAGCCGCGAGCGACAGCGCGAGCAGCGACGCGGCGATGTGCAGAAGAGGGCGGGTCATGGCGTGGCGGGCCGGGGCGTGTTCGAGGCGGAGGCGGCGCCGTCGTCGGGATCGTCGACGTAGACCACGTCGACCGTCGCGTCGTCGGGCCAGGAGGAGTCGTTGAGCGGCGGCGAGTAGAGCCGGTCGCGCAGCACGTAGGCCCAGTCCACCAGCGGATAGAAGACCGGCAGCGCCAGCGCGGCGTGCAGCCGGTCGGACAGCAGCGCGACGTGGCGATCGCCCGCGCTCATGTGCGCCGAGAACACGGGCCGCTCGGCATAGAAGCCCCAGTCGACGCCGCGCACGGTGCAGATGTTGCTGCTCACGGCGTCGATCGCGTAGATCGCCGGCGGCTTGATGGCGCGCGCGAGGTGGGCGAAATCGACGTCGAGCAGGCAGGCCTCGCGCAGGTCGCCCATCACGTGGTGGCGCTCGTCGTCGCCGACACGCGTGATCGACACCATCCAGGCCAGCGTGCCGTCGGGCATGTTGGTGCGCACCACGGCGTCGTGCTCGCGCAGGTCGGCCAGCACCGGCACCGTGAAGCTGCCGTCGGCGGCGAGCGTCGGCTCGACGCGATGGAAGTCCACCGGGTCGAGGATCCAGACGCGCAGCTGCGAGATGTCGATGCCGTCCTTGCGCTGGTAGATGCGAAAGCGCAGGCGGGCGTCGGGATGCGCCGCCTGGTAGTGCTCGAAGCGCTGCATCGCCGCGAGCAGGTCGCGGTAGGACTTCTGCGCCATCGGCTGTTCGCGCGCGGTGACCTCGACCTGCTGCGGCTCGGCCGCCGGCGGCGCCTCGGCCGCGTGCGGGCGGGCGCAGAGGATCAGCGCCGCGGCCAGGACCAGCGGGGCGCGATGTCGGGCAAGGGGTTGTCTGGGCAAGGTCGGCTTCTCGCTGGAGTTCGTCGTTCGCGCCGGAGTATCGCCAGCGAAGCTTTGGGTTTCCCAAAGATGCAGTTCGTCGCATCGGCCTTGCTGACGTGCCGCGCCGTGGGTATAAACCGCCATCCCACCCAACCGGACGCCCCGATGATCAATCGATCCCACGCCCTGTCGACGCTGGCTTGCGCCATCCTGCTGGGCCTTGCCGGCCCGGCGCCCGCGCAGGACGCGCCCGCGAAGATCGTCATCACGAAGCAGGCCGACCTGCCGCGCTTCAGCTATGCGATCGCCGGCACGGCCACGCAGTTCGTCGAGGCCGACGCGCCGACCTTCGACGCGTTCGCCGCGAAGGTGCGCCACGACGTCGACGGCGTGCTGGCCGGCTACCAGATCGACGACAAGTCGATGCTGTCCGAACTGCTCGGCGCGAAGCTCAGCCTGCAGGAACTGGCGGGCGACTACCAGGGCGGCCTCAAGACCGTCGACGAGCTGCGCGCGTTGCAGACCAAGCCGGCGGCGAAGGCGCTGACGGGGCTGTTCGCGCAGGCGCGCCTGCAGGCGGCGATCGACGCCGGCGGAGAGTCCGGCCCCGCGTTCGAGGCGGCGTTCAGCAAGCACTACGCCGACGCCGTCGCGCCGCTGCCGTGGGCCGTCGTCAAGGACGGCATCAAGAGCTCGTACGGCTACTCGCGCATGGCGAGCCGCGCGGCCACGCTGGGCGGCGTGACGACGGAACTCGATCCGGCCGTCGCCAAGTCCGGCGCGCTCGATTCGATGGAAGCCTGGGACCTGGTCGGCACGCGCGTCGAGCTCAAGTTCGCCCAGCCGGTCTACGGCCTGCGCGCCGAAGTGCTGCATGCCTACATCGCCAAGAACGACACGCCGGTGCCGGAGATCTGGTCCTCGCGCGAGGTGACGCTCACCGCGGCCGACAAGCTCACGCCGGTGAACGTGGGGATCTGGGATTCGGGCATCGACGTGGCGATCTTCCGCAAGCAGCTGTTCACCGACCCGCATCCCACCGCCAGCGGCACGCACGGGCTGGCGTTCGACGACAACGGCAACCCGTCGAAGTCGTGGACGTATCCGCTCACCGCCGCGCAGAAGGCGGCGTTCCCGGCGTTCGTGCAGCTGAACCGCGGCCGCATCGACCTGCAGAACGGCATCGACTCGCCCGACGCGCTCGCGGTGCAGAAGAAGTTCCGCACGATGTCGCCCGCCCAGATGCACGACATGGACGAGTTCGACAAGGTGCTCGGCTTCTATTCGCACGGCACGCATTGCGCCGGCATCGCGGTGCGCGGCAACCCGGCGGCGCGCCTGGTGGTGGCCCGCTTCGACGACCAGCTGGCCGACTTCACGTTCCAGCCCACCGAGGCCTGGGTCAACAAGCTCGGCGCCGACTTCCAGCAGATGGCCGACTACTTCCGCACGCGCCACGTGCGCGTTGTCAACATGAGCTGGGGCGACGACGTCGCGGAGTTCGAGACCTGGCTGTCCAAGACCGGCGGCGGCGCCGACGCGGCCGCGCGCAAGCAGAAGGCCGCGGAGCTGTTCGCGCTGTGGAAGGCGTCGATCGAGAAGGCGATCAGCTCGGCGCCCGACACGCTGTTCGTCACGGCCGCCGGCAACACCGACAGCGATGCCGGCTTCCTCGAGGACGTGCCCGCCTCGCTGCACCTGCCCAACCTCGTCGCCGTCGGCGCGGTCAACAAGGCCGGCGACGAGACCTCGTTCACCAGCCACGGCGACACGGTGCTCGTCCACAGCGACGGCTACCTCGTCGACAGCTACGTGCCGGGCGGCCAGCGCCTGCTGTTCTCGGGCACGTCGATGGCCTCGCCCAACGTCGTCAACCTGGCCGCCAAGCTGATCGCGCTGGATCCGACGCTGACGCCCGCGCAGACCATCGCGCTGATCCGCCGGGGCGCGACCGACACGCCGGACGGCCGGCGCCACCTGATGGACGAGAAGCGTTCGGTCGCGCTGCTGCAGGAAGGCAAGAAGTAACGTGCGAGTGCGAGGCCAGGGCGTCGCCGCCGTCGTCCTCGCGCTGTGCGCGGGCGGCTGCGCCGTCGCGCCGGCCGCGCGCGCGCCCGTCCCCGAAAGCACGGTCTTTCCGCCCTGGAACGAACGCGCGAACGATCCCGCCGGCGGCAAGGGCGTCGAGCTGACCGTCGTCGAGGCCGACAACCTCGCCGACTTCCACGGCGACGCGACGCACGCCGAGCTCGTGCTGTACGTGGCCGGCAATTCGTTCTTCGCGATGGCGCCGTTGACCCGGGCCTTCGAGAGCGCCTATCCGGGCTACCAGGGCAAGGTCTACTTCGAGACGCTGCCGCCCGGCATCCTCGCGAAGCAGCTGGCCAACGGCGGCACCATCAGCGTCGGCAACATGACGTGGACGGTGCGGCCCGACGTCTTCATGGCCGGACTGGCCGGCGTGAAGGCGCAGGTCGACCAGGGCCTGGCGCGTGCGCCGATCGTTTCGTACGCGACGAACGACCTCGCCATCATGGTGGCCGCGGGCAATCCGAAGCACATCGCCGGCCTTGCCGACCTGGCCCGGCCGGACGTGCGGCTGGCGATGCCCAACCTCGTCACCGAAGGCGTGTCGCGGCAGATCCAGGCGTCGCTGGTGAAGGCCGGCGGAGAGGATCTGCGCGCCGCCGTCTACGAGCGCAAGGTGACGGCCGGGACGTCGACGCCGACCCAGGTCCACCATCGACAGACGCCGATCTGGATCATGCAGGACAAGGTCGACGCGGGCGTGACGTGGCAGTCGGAGATCGTGTTCCAGCGCCAGGCCGGCCATCCGATCGAGGCCGTCGCCATTCCTGCGGCGCAGAACACCGTCGAGTCCTATTGCGCCGCCGCGGTGGCCGCCGCGCCGCATCCCGAGGCCGCGCGCGACTGGCTGGCCTTCCTGCAGACGCCCGCGGCCCTGGCCGTGATGCAGGGCTACGGTTTCAAGGCGGTGCAGCCACGGCCTTAGCCCGCGGCGCCGGCCAGTCCCGCGCGCGGCCCGTCGTGTCGGCGTCATCGCTGCCGGGCGATGCGACCAGCGCGTTTCTCGCAACCCACCGGTGCAGGCCGGTGCGCTGCCCGGCGGCCGGCCGGGGCAGGGCGTGAACACGCCGTCGTCGTGTCGCGCCGTGCAAAGAAAAAGAGCCTGGCGCATGGGTGGCTTGAAGCATTGCGTTGCACCTTTCAACTTCGCCACAGCCGAGGCGCCGTCCGGGTGTCAACTCGTCCGCTCGATTTCCGTTGAGTAGGCACGTGCATCGCATCGTTCACTCACCCGGCATCGAATCTGCCGCAACTCGGCCGCGATGGGTTGCCAGCGGCCGGTCCTGAAAGTCTCGAGCGCCTTCGCCGCGCTTCATCGAAGGATGGAAATGAAAAAGCTTCTCCTGGCGCTCGCAAGCGCCGCGGCAGTCGTCGCCACGTCGGGCTGCATCGTCGCGCCGGTCCCGGGCTACCGCTACGGCGCCGACGGGTATTACGCTCCGGCGGGCGTCGTCTACGTCGCCCCGACGTACGCGGCCCCGGGTCCGGGATGGGGCTGGCGCTATCACGCGCAGTTCGGCTGGGGCTGGTACCACCCGCAGTATGGCTGGCATCGCGGTTGGCATTGAGGCCCGCCGAGAAGCTGGTGCCAGGCCAGCAGCGACCTTCGCCGCGAGATGATGTGCAAGCGCAGGGACGCGCCCGCGGCGGGATGGTTTCACTGAAACGCGGCGGGCCCTTTTCGCGCGCGTTTCCCTGAGCCGGTCTCCACGGGTTTCGGGAGCGCCGCCGCTCCGCCTGATCGCTGGCCCGACGTTCAGCGTCGTTTCAGTGTGCGCGTCGATTGACGCCGACAATGGCCGGCTGCAATCCCTCCGAAACCGCGAGCACGGCGACGCGATGGTGGAGGGATCGCTCTCGATCGCGATGAGCGACGGCTCGACGGAAGCGCACTTCAACGCCACGGCGATGCGTCGGCAATCCACGACCTTGCCGATGCCGGCGCTCGCCGGCGCGATGCGGGCCGACGGGCGCGTCGCCGGATTCCACCTCTCGCATTGCCGGAATTGACATGCATTCGAATGACATCGCCGAAAGCGTTCTCGCGTTCAACGCCGGCCGGGATCCCGAGCGGCTGGCCATGAAGCTCGCGCGCATGCGCCTGAGCCCGTTCATCTTCCTGCGCGGAACCTGCCATCGGTTCTACGCGCGACTTCCGCGCGTCGACCTGCTCTCCAAGGCTCCGCTCGCGTGGATCTGCGGCGACGCGCATCTCGAGAACTTCGGCACCTACAAGGGCGACAACCGGCTCGCCTATTTCGACATCAACGACTTCGACGAGAGCGCGCTGGCCCCGGTCTCGCTGGATCTGCTCCGCTTCCTGTGCAGCATCCTGCTGGCCGGCGACTCCGTGCGCGCGACGGCCAACGAAAGCATCCTGCTCTGCCACGAATTCATCGAAGCCTATGGCGCGACGCTGGAGTCGGGCAAGGCTTGCTGGATCGAGCGCGAGACCGCCCAGGGCCTGGTGCGTTGCCTGCTCGACGAGGTTCGCGATCGGCGCCGCCCGGAATTCCTGGATCGCCGCACGCATTGCAAGGGCAGGCAGCGGCAGATCGTGTGCGACGGCAAGCACGCGCTACCGGTCACGCTGGCGCAGCGTGGACAGGTGACTCGCCTGATCGACAAGATCGCCGCGTCGGAACCGGATCCCGCGTTCTTCGAAGTCCTCGACGTCGCCCGTCGCATCGCCGGGACGGGCAGCCTCGGCGTCGACCGGTTCATCATCCTGGTGCGCGGCAAGGGGTCTCCGGACGGCAACTACCTGCTCGACCTGAAGCAGGCGCTTCCCTCCGAAGCGCAGCGGTGGTCGAAGGCCGCCCAGCCGGCCTGGTCGTCCGAAGCGGATCGCGTGGTCTCGCTGCAGCGACGCATGCAGGCCGTGCCGATGGCGTTCCTCAACGCGATTTCGTGGGAACGCGATTCGTACATCCTGCGCGGGCTTCAGCCCAACGAGGATCGCGTGGCGCTCGGCGTCGAGGGGACGGCGTTGAAGTCGATCAAGGGCGCCATCAACGTGATGGGGCGCGTGATGGCCTCGGCACATCTGCGATCTTCGGGCCGGCAAGGCTCCGACATCGCCGACAGGCTCGTCGGCTACGGCGCGTCGCGCGCGCAATGGCGGGAAAGCCTGGTCGAGATGGCGCAGTCGTATTCGGATGACGTCGAGTCGGATTGGCGTGCGTATGCGAAGGCATTCGACGGCGGCGCGTTCGGGCAGCCGGCCGCGCCTGCGCATGCCGGCCATGCGCAGTCTCCGAAGTGAAGTTCACTCGCTACGTGGAACCCCTTTCAATGCCGGCACCCATCACCCGCATCACGCGTCGATCGTTCGTCGTGTCCTCGCTCGCCTGCGCGAGCACGTGGGCGCACGCCGCCGACAACAGGATTGTCTTGTGGCCGGGTGTTCCGCCCGGCGGTGGCGGGCCTGCCGGCGACCCGTCGGTCAGCAGGAAGGGGGCGACGACGGGCATCGCGTCGCCCGTGATCGAAGCCTTCATTCCGAAGCAGCCCACGGGCGCCGCCGTGGTCGTGGCCGCCGGCGGCGGCTACAAGCGCATCGAGATGCAGAGCGAGGCCTATCCCGCTGCGACGTGGCTTCAGGCGCGGGGCATTGCGGCCTTCGTGCTCACGTATCGCCTGCCGATCGAGGGGTGGAACGACGGTGCGAAGGTCGCGGTGCAGGACGCGCAGCGCGCGCTGCGCCTCGTCCGGTTCAATGCGCCTCGATTCGGCCTGGATCCGAACCGCGTCGGTGCGCTCGGGTTTTCGGCGGGGGGACATCTTCTCGGGATGGCCTCCGTTCGCTCGGCCGCCGCGTTCTACGCGCCGGTCGATGCCGCGGACGAACTCTCCGCCAAGCCCGATGCCACCGCGCTGATTTATCCCGTCATCACGCTGCGGCCGCCGTACGACAAGACGTCGACGAGACGGTCGCTGGTGGGCGACCATCCGTCGGCGGCGGCCGAGGCCGAATGGTCGGTCGAGACGCACGTGCGTTCGGGATGCCCGTCCATGTTCCTGGTTCAGGCGGAGGACGATCCGATCTCCAACCCGCAGAACACGCTCATCATGGCCGCGGCGTGCGAGCAGGCAGGCGTCCCGGTCGAGATGCATCGGTTGCCGACCGGCGGCCACGGATTCGGCATGGGCCGGGCGGGAACGCCGACCGCGGAATGGCCGGCGTTCTACGAGACCTGGCTGAGGCAACGCAAGTTCGTCGCCTGAAGCAGGCGTTGCCGCATCGCGCATCCATGCGCCATGGGCACGTCGAACGCGCTTCGTAGCCGAACTCATGTTCGACACGGAAGCGGGTCGAGCGATCGCGAACCGCCGTCCTCAGAACCTGTGAATGAATCCGACGCGACCGAGCGGGCCGTCAAAACGCGTCCGATCAAGGCGCAAAGCGCAGACGTAGCTCGGGCTACGGCGAGCATTTGC
>Ga0302314_10006511_pt1 | contig 21118 bp, 20 predicted proteins | sample III_Palsa_N2_3_FD_200533 | JGI IMG/M metagenome (GOLD analysis project Ga0302314, IMG submission 200533) | Peat permafrost microbial communities from Stordalen Mire near Abisko, Sweden - III_Palsa_N2_3 | ecosystem: Environmental > Terrestrial > Soil > Palsa > Peat permafrost | place: Sweden... | reverse complement strand
TAACCCGGCAAGAGAACTGGCCAGCAACCTGGACCTCAGATGGCCACAGGACTGGAAAACTGATGACCGCGCACCTGGAGCTAACTGACCGCACACCAGTATTTTCTCGTGGCCGCTAGCACCCGGGGCAGGAGCCGGCCGGGCACCTTTGGCGGTGGGAGCTTGAGCCAGTCGATGAGTCACGGACGCTGGTCACCCACGTCTACGACTGGACCGGGTTGCCGCCCGAGGCGCCCGAGGGGCGCCTGCGGCGAGCCCGAACGACCACGACCGACATGCTCCGGGCCTCGCTCGACCGGCTCGCGACGCTGGCCGAAGAGCCCTGACCGCCCTCCGGGCCTCGCTTCTTGCTGTTATCTGCTTGATTCAGAGATGATCCGATAGCGCTGAAAGTTTGACCGCCCAGGACCGGTCAAACTTTCAGCACTAGCCGGGCCGACCTCCAGGACGGGTCATCGACCACCCGCCACTGGCCGCTTCTTGCTGTTATCCATAGAATTATGAGTACCGACAAATAGCTGAATACCGACAAATAGCTGAATACCGAACAAATAGCTGACAGGAACCATCGCGATCTGGAATTGGCCGGGATCTTCACCGCATAATTCGTGATATCGGGATCCGGGCTGGAGGCGCATGATGGTCATCCTTGTCCTCGTCGGAATCGTTGTCGTGGTCATCGTCGCGATCGCGGGGTTCACCGTGCCGGCCAGGCACGCGGAGGCCGTGGCGAACGAGTTCTCCTGGCAACGGACCATACGGATCGCCGCGCGGGTATGGGTGGAGAAAAAATCTAAGCGGAAGCCACCCGGCGAGGTCAGGAACGTGGAGGTACATAACGCGGAGGACGCGGACAACCGCTACTACACCTACGAGAAGCGTGAGTGGCGGAACGAGCGCCGTGTCAAGAGAACAGGACGGACCCAGGCCGACGTGCAGTGGCCGCCGTATGAACTCGGAATGGACGAGCAGGTCAGGAGCAGGCGCGAGTGGTATAAGGCCACGTTCGCCTCGGAGGAGGGCAAGCGCTACACGGCGAAGGTCCGCTTTTTGCGGTGGACCGCGCTTGAGAAGGGCGTGAAGTACCGACTTGGCCGCAGCGCATTCGGCAGCGTCCGAGCCGGTCGAGCAGGTGGGCGCGGGTGGCCCGGGCGGGCTGGAAGCGGCGGGCGTGCTGGCCGGCGTCCTCAAGCAGGGCTTGCAGCGTGGCGAGGCCGGCCGCGGGGCCCTCGACCTCGGCGGTGACGGCGGCGAGGGCCACGCCGCTGCCGAGCGACGGCGCGACCGCGTGCAGCACGCGGTGCAGGGCAAGCAGCGCCGGCCAGTCCGTCGGGCCGTCCCCGCGCCGGGCGCAGTGCACGGCCTGGATCGCGGCCTCAAGCTGGAAGCGCCCCAACCGCCCCTGCGCGTGCGCCGCCCGGAGGTGCTCATGTGCCCGGTCGATCAGCCGCGAGTCCCACAGCGACGGGTCCTGGTCGGGCAGCGGGATAAAACGTCCGTCCACGTCAAGCCGCGCCGGGGCGCGCGACGCCGAGAGCTGGACGAGAGCGGCGAGCCCGTGCGCCTCCGGATCGCCTGGTGCGCACCTGGTGAGCACCTCGGCGAGCTGCAGTGCCTCCGAGGGCAGGTGGCGGGCCTGCGGGCCGGTCGTCGCCCAGTCGATGACATACGCACCGTAGACCGCCTCAAGGACCGCGGCCATCCGCGCCGGGAGGTCACCCCGGTCAGGGATGCGGAACGGAATGCGGGCGGCCTTGATGCGCTTCTTCGCCCGGACCAGGCGCGTCGCCATCGCCGAGGTCGGCATCGAGAAGGCCCGGCCGATCTGCTCGGCGGTGAAGCCGAGGACCGTGTTGAGCATGAGAGGCGTGTACGCGGACCGTTCGATCGCCGGATGCGCGCACACGAGCATCAGCTCAAGCCGCCCATCGGGGATCGCGTCGACGTCGAGGTCGTCGGTATGGATCAATGAGTCCTGCTGGCCGTGGAGCGGAAAGGCTCGCCGGGCCTGCGCGGACTTCCAGTGGTCGCGCAGCCGGTTACGGGCGACGGTAAGCAGCCACGCGTCGGGGTTGGCCGGCGTCCCCTGGGCGGGCCACGTGCGCAAGGCGCGCTCGAAGGCGTCCGCGAGGGCGTCTTCCGCGGCGGCGATATCGCTCGTCGAGGCGGACAGCAGCGCCAGCAGCCGCCCGTAACTGTCGCGTGCCGCCAGGCCCGCCGCCTGGGCGGCCGGCCCCGTCCCACCCGGACAGGGGCCGGCTGCCCAGCATCCATCGCCCGACGTCAGCGCGTCCACTGTCCGTCGACGAGCGTGGTCGCGGCCGGGCGAACCTCGATCACGCCCCACTGGGCGCCCGGACACTTCTCCGCCCAGCCGATGGCCGCGTCGAGATCGGGCACGTCAAGGACGAACACGCCGGCCAGCGCCTCCTTCGTCTCGGCGAAGGGCCCATCCTGCACTTGCAGGGTTCCTTCTCTGCGGGTGACGGTCGTCGTCGCGGCGGTCGGCTGCAGCACGTCGGCAGTCACGAGCACCCCCGCCGCCTCAAGCGCGCGGCCGTAGGCGCCGAAGGCTTCCATCGCCTCGGCGATCGCCTCCGCACTGATCTCTCCCTCGGCGGGCTCCCGGTAATGCATCAGCAGCAGGTATCGCATCGTCATCTCCTCCGATCCCAGTGTCGCCCCCGCGGCGACATCTGCACCGAGATGACGATCGAACCTCACCCAGATCGTCACCCGAGGCGGAGGTCGGCCACCTGAATTCGCCACGCGGCCACGGCCGCTAGTACCGCGCCGAGCTCGCCATGACGGTTACGAGTCTGTCCTCGACAGGCCCCTGCTTGCGCCGGCGTCGAGCCGACAGTCGGATCCACCATGGCATCGCGTCAGCTTCCGCCGGGGCCGGTGATTGAACCGGGCGGCGGGATCGTGCCGGGTCCTGTCACGCTGCATGCCAGCGAGCCTGGGTCGGAGTCCATGAGCGGCTCGGCGAGCGGCGGCGGCTCGGCGAACGACGGCCTGCGCAGGTCGAGCATGTCCAGCGGTGCGTGCGCGTTCGCGTCACGGTAGGTCAGCGCGGGGAGGTTCCACTTCGTCTCCACCAGCTTGAGAATGCTGGTGTGGTCGTACACCACGTGCGAGACGTGATGGCGGCGCGCCCACGGCGAAACGAGCGCGAACGGGACACGGAAGCCGTACCGGCCGAAGCCGTCGTAGGCGCTCTGGCCCGACGGGACCTGAGGCGCGATGTCGTCAGGAGGGACGGCGGCGGGCGGCGGGACGTGGTCGTAGTAGCCGCCGTGCTCGTCGTAGGTCCACATGAGCACCGTCCTGTCCCATGCCGGGCCGTTGATGACCGCGTTGACCACGCTCGCCGCGAACGCCTCGCCGACGGCGATGTTCTGCGGGTTCTCTTCGGACTGCGTGCTGTAGTTCGGCTCCACCAGGCTGTAGTTCGGCAGGGTGCCGGCCGCCGCGTCGCTGAAGAAGCCCGCGATCGGTACGACCTTCGTCCCGACGTTCTTCAGGTAAAGCGGCGGGTAAAGCTCGGCGGTCGCCGAATCCGTGTAGTAGTCCTTCCAGGTGATCCCGTGCGCGTCAAGCTGGTCGTAGATCGTGCCGTTCGGCGGGTAGTCGGTGAGGCTCGGGAGCGTGTCGTTCACCTGGCCGATCGACGTCGCCGCCAGCAGGTACCTGCGGTTGGGGTACGTCTGGCCGAGCACCGAGCAGTGGTAGGCGTCGCCGATCGGGAACTCCCGCGCAAGCGAGTAGTAGAACGGCTGGTCCTCCTGCTGCCAGTAGCCCATGGCTTCCGCCTTGCTCGTGAGCACGAACCCGTCCATCCTGCCGTTGTCGTACTGGAGGTGGCTGTTGCCCCACTCCTGCGTCACGGTGCTGTTCTGGCAGGTGGTGGGCATACGGAACGCGTGCTGGAGAGCACCGTTGGCGTAGGGGTTGGTGGCCGTCGGCAGGCCGCCGCGGCCCAGCCGGAACCCGTTCGCGCCGGGCCGGCGGAGCATGCCGAGCCTGTTGTCGTAGGAGTGGTTCTCCATCATGAGGACGACGATGTGCTCGATCTGCGGCAGGGTGTCCGTGCCCGCCGGCAGGCGGGGATAAGGCAGCGAACCCGGTGTGCGCAGCCCTCCCCTGCCCGGCATGCCAGGCGCCCGACGCCACGCCCCGGTTCCAGCAAGCGCTCCCGCCGCGAGTCCTGCCTGCAGGACCCCGCGCCTGCTCGGCCACCGCCTGGCCGACTGGTGATCGCTTCGCATCTCGCCCATTTCCGGATCCCTTCGCTCGGCGTGGCCGTAAGCCTTTCAGCACATAGGAACCCGGAAGGGACGGCAAACCGACGGCCGCGTTACGCCCGAGCGGACACTACGAGTCCGTCCTCGACAGGCCCCTGGTCGTGTCGGCGTCTAGCCTACCGTCGGACTTCGCGAGCATGCCGGGGGAAAAGACCCGTTCCGCGAGCATGTTGAGCTCGAAGGACTGCCTGGCCATCCAGAACCGCAGGAAGCCGGTCAGCGAGTACCGCAGGAAAACCGCGGCGCCCACCACGCTCAGCGTCACCCCGCCAAGCCCGATCGTCACCGCGTCCCCCTGCGTCAGCGACGACGTCGTCCGGTGCGAGACCAGGTACGCCACCACCCCCGCCGCGATGCCGGCCACCATCGCCGCGGCACCGAGACGCTGCCACAGGCGCGGATGGCCCGCGGCGGGATCGGAGATCTTCAGGTCGGAAAGCTCACGGGCGAAACGGTCCGCACGGGACTCGGCAGAGGTCATCGGGAACTCCCCAGATAGAGGTCGGACAGTTCGGCGCGCAGCGCGCCGTCGGGGTGGCCCTGCAGGGCCACCCTCCCGCGGACGAGCACGGCGGCATGGTCGGCGATGGACAGGGCGGCGGCCGCGAACTGCTCCACGAGCAGCACGGCGACGCCCTGCCTGGCGATCTCGGCGACGTGCTCATAGAGCCGGCTGACCACGACGGGGGCAAGCCCCATGGACAGCTCGTCGAGCAGCAGCACGGCGGGATCTGTCGCCAGGCCACGGGCGAGGGCGAGCATCTGCTGCTCGCCGCCGGACAGGGTCCCTGCGGGACGGGAGGCGTGCATGCCGAGCACGGGGAACCGCGTGAAGGTGAGCTCCTCGATCTGCTCCCGTGACCGGCCGGTGTAGGTCATCATCAGCAGGTTGTCGCGGATCGACAGGTTGGGGAACACGCCACGGCCCTCGGGGATCAGGCACACCCCGGCGCGGGCGAGGTCGCGGGGCGCGGCCCTGGCCATGTCGCGGCCGGCCAGCAGCAGCCGACCAGATTGGACCGGATGCACGCCCGCGGCGATCCGAAGCGTGGTCGTCTTGCCCGCGCCGTTGGGCCCGAGCAGGGCGACCACCTGGCCGGCGGTGACGCTCAGGTCCACGCCGTGCAGCACGGTGACGCTGTCGTAGGCGGCACGCACCCCCCGCAGTTCGAGCAGCGGCAGTTCAAGCAGCGGACGGCTCATGAGTCCCCCAGATAGGCCGCGAGCACGGTCTCGTCCCGCCTGATCACTTCCGGCGGTCCCGCCGAGATGATCGTCCCGAGGTCGAGGACGTAGACCTCGTCGCACACGCCCATGACCAGGCTCATGTCGTGCTCGACGAGGACGACCGTGGTTCCCTCGTCCGCGAGCGCGCGCAGCAGGGCCGCGAACCGCCGGGTCTCCTCGGCGTCCTGCCCGGCGGCGGGCTCGTCGAGCAGCAGGAACCTGGGGCGGACGGCAAGCGCGCGGCCCACCTCGACGAGGCGACCCGTCCCGGTGGACAGCGCGTCGGCCGGCCTGTCGGCGACCTCGCCCAGATCTAGCCGGTCGAGGATCGAGGTGACCGCGCGGCCCGCATGCCGCCGCTCCGGCCCGAGTTCGGCGGCGACCATCAGGTTCTCCCGCACGCTCAGCCGTCCGAAGAGCTCGAGCCGCTGGAACGTCCTTGCCATCCCATGCCGAGCCCGGCGCGCGGGGCCATGCCGGGTGACGTCCCTGCCGTCGAGGAAGATCCGCCCCGCGACCGGCTTGCGCAGCCCGCAGATGACGTCGAACAGCGTGCTCTTGCCCGCGCCGTTCGGGCCGATCAGGCCCGTGACGTGGCCCGGTTCCGCGGCGAGGGCGACGCCGTCAAGCGCCCGCCTGCCGCCGAACCTGACGGTCACACCGCTAACCTCGAGCGACGGCACGATCAAGCACCTCCTCGTCCTCGTCTTGCCACGGGCGGCGCAGTCCCCACCACTCGACGGGAACCTCTGCTTGCAAGGGTTCAGCGACTGGCGGGGTTCGGGTACTCACATAAATCCGAAGCACGATGGCCGCCGCCACCGCGCCCCAGAACAGCACCCACCCGTTGACGACGCCGGCCAGCCGCAGCCCCCACAGCAGGGCGCCGAAGCCAAGCGCGACGCCCAGCGCGATCCGGTGCCTGGCCACCGGCGCCCAGTCCTGGCGCAGCCGGGGCACGAGGCCGTCGGGATTGCTCCCGATTCCGATCCCGGCCAGGCCGGGAAGGAGCGCGGCGAGGTTGTTCGCCCGCGGCAGCACCTCGACGAGCGCGGCGAACGACCCGCCGAGCGCGAACCCGGCGAACAGCCCGGTGCTCACGCTGGCGAGACCGCCGACGACCGCGACGAGGAAGAGCGGCAGCCCGGCCTCGAAGGTGAACTGGGTCGCGGTGATCGACTGCTGCTGCATCGCGTAAAGCGCGCCGCCGAGCCCCGCGATCCCCGCCGCGAGCGCGAACACCGCCACCTTGGCGAGCAGCAGGTTGCCGCCGAGCATCGCGTAGGCGGCCTCGCTGTCCCGCAGGGCGATCAGCCGGCGGCCGAACCTGCCGCGCCGCAGCAGCGCCACCCCGAAGGAGGCGAGCGCGAGGAAGACAGCGGCGAGCACCATCAGGTCCCGCCCCGTGCCGAGGTGGACGCCGAACACCGACGGCCCGGTCACGTTCACCGAGCCCTGCGAGAACAGCGAGATGTGCACGCCGCCCACGTTGATCGACGGGATCGAGAAGACCCACTGGTCGAGGATCACCGCGAACGCCGCGGTGCCGAGCGCGAGGTAGATACCTGACAGCCGGAGCGCGGGCACGGCGACCACCGCGCCCGCCGCCGCCGCGACGATGACCGCGACGATCAGCGCCCACCACTGCCCGTCCGGTGCCAGGTGCGCCCAGACGAGCGCGCCGATCGCCGCCATGCTCAGCTGGCACAGCGAGATCTGCCCCGCGTACCCCGACAGCGGCACGAAAGAAAGCGCGATCAGGCCGAGCGAGAAGATCGCCCCGTACGCCACCAGGTCGGACTGGCTGAGCACCGTCGCGAGCACGACGCCGATCCCGGCGGTCGCCAGCGCGAACACCGCCGTGCCGCGCAGCGAGGGCAGCGGAACCGGGCGCAGCCTGATGCTCTTACCGCGCAGCCTGCCGTGCGGGAAGACAAGCAGCGCGAGGAACAGCAGCAGGGCAGGCGCGGCGTTCTGCAGCCCGTTGAGCGCGGTGCTCTGCGGCAGGTAGCCGGTGAGGTAGGCCTGGAGCAGCCCGACCACCACCGCGCCGACGAACGTCATCGGCAGGTTCCGCAGCCGGCCGAAGACCGCCGCGGTGTAGGCGCTCACGATCAGCAGCGACAGCTGGGTGGCGTCAAGCGTCAGCTCGGGCGCGATCAGGATGCCGCCGACCGCGGCGAGCTGGGTGGAGAAGATCCAGGCGTACCGGTTGGCGCGGTCCGGGTCGGCGCCGGTGAGCCCGGCGAGCGCCCGGTCGTCGACGGTCGCCCGCATCTGGGTGCCGATCCGCGTGTTGTACAGCAGGAGCCGCAGGCCGGCCGCCACGGCCACCGCCACGATCATCGTGATGACCTGCTGCCAGGTGAGCGTGGCGGGCCCGACGTGCAGCGACGCCGAACCGGGGAAGAACGGCGGCAGCGTCCGCGCGACATTCGGGTTCCATATCCACTCGGCGACCGCGATGAGGCCGCTGAGCATCGCCACGGTCACGACGAGCCGCTGCGCCTCCCCGAGCCCCTGCACCGGCCTGATCACGACCCGTTCGGCCAGCAGGCCGAAGGCAGGGGCCGCGATGAGCAGCACCACGGCGAGGGCGACCGGGACCGGCCACCTCCAGCCGATGGTGAGCTGCCAGTACGTGAACGCCGCCAGCATGCCCGCCGCCCCGTACGCGAAGTTGAACACGCCGGTGGTGGTGTAGGTGAGCACGAGACCGCTGCCGATGACCGCGTAGATGGCGGCGGTGCTGAGGCCGACGATCCCGTAGGCGAGGAACTGTTCCATGGGTAATTACTTAAGGTCGCTCAGGCTCAGCCCGACGGCCGATAGCTGGATTGGCGCGGGCATGCCCTGAACCTTGACGGCCTGCTGCCCGCAGCGATAGGCGCCGTTGTTCGGGTCGAACGGGGCGGGCACCCAGCCGGTCGAGGTTGCCTGCTCGATGTTGAAGCAGCTCGGCACGGCATTCTGGTTGGCCAGGTTGACCGGGGCCGTGAGCCCGCCGCCCGTCCAGTCCGTCTGCTTGAGCGCGGCCTCGTATACGCACTTGCGGGTGAGGTTGGCGCCGCAGGTCTCGGCCGAGACCGCGAAGATCGTCCAGGCGGACCAGGCCTGCAGGTCCTGCAGGGTCACCGGCTGCCCGGGAGCGTACTGCGCGAACAGCTTCACGACCTGCTCGGTCGCGGGGTTGTCCGCGGCCTTCTCGACCGGGTAGACACCCGGCAGGTCGGCGTAGTTATGCTGCTCGGACAGTGCCTTGCCAGCGGCCTGGATGAAGTCGGTGCCGTAGGCGTTGGTGTTGGCGTCGATCCAGTCCAGCTTGTAGCCGATGTTGTCGAGCGCCGCCTCAAGCGCGACGAGCTGCGTGACTTCGCCGTAGAACGTAATGCCCTTCACGCCCTTGTTCTTGATCGCCTCGGCGTAGGGCGTCCAGTCGGTCACCCCGGTGGGCGGGAAGCTGCCGTTGTAGATCACCTTCCCGCCCAGGGCCTTGACCGTCTGCGACGCGATCGCGTCGACGAGCTGGGTGATGACGGACGCGCCTGAGACGATGCCGACCGCGTTCGCCGAATCCGGGTACTCCCGCTTGATCAGCCAGCTGTAGTAGCCGCTGTACACCGAGTAGGTGTGGCTCCACGGGATCGGGTAGATCTGGATGCCAGAGCCGTTGTTCTGCGGCATCACGACCTGCGCGTCGAAGTCGGGAAGCAGGCACTTCAGCCGCGTCGTGACGGCCAGCCCGTCAAGCGCCGCCGAGCCACCCGCAAGCACGAAGTCGCTGCCGCAGGCGGCGGACATCGCCTGGACGACGTTGAGCGCCTCGGTGTCGTGAATGTCGGCCACGAGCTTGCGGCCGTCGACGCCGCCCACGGCGTTGCACCAGGATGTGAACACCTTGGCGGTGGTCTCGAGCTCCGGGTCCTTGGTGAAGCCGACGTCGGTGAGGACGCCGAGCTTGATCTGGCTCGCCGTGACGCCCTGGTCGGTGTTGCCCGTCGCGCTGCCGCCGTGGCAGACACCCTGGACGCTGCCGAAGTTCCCCGCGTCAGCCGCGACCGCCGATGACGATGACGACGCGGACGCCGAGGCCGACACAGACGTGGACGTGCTGCTCGACCCGGCGCGGCTACAGCCGGCCGCGATCAGGGCCGCCGCCGCGATGGCGGCGACCGCTCTTATCGAAACTCTCACGGGGTTCCTCCTCGCTGATGGTCCCCGCTAACTCGTTGGGAGAGATGGTGAGCTCATGGAGCTCCGCGAAGGACGTCACACGGAGATTGTGGCACGCATTCTTCCAAATGAGAATGATGTTTCCGTTTAAGGTGAATCATGATATCTTATTGTAAGGAGTTTCTTCTCAGCGGCCGTCGATGACACCGACCGCCCGCAGGTCCGCCAGGTCGCCCGCGCTGAACCCCAGCTCGCCGAGCACGGCCTCGGTGTGCTCGCCGAGGGCCGGGATCGGGTCGAGGCGCCAGTCCCAGTCGGGCGATTCCGGCGGCGGGAGCAACCCGAGCACCGGACCCACGGGAGAGCCGATCTCCCGCCACCTGTCCCGCTCGGTCAGCTGGGGATGACTCAGCACCTCGGTCGGCTTGTTCAGCCTCGCGTGCCCGATCGTGGCGGCCTCCGCCGCCTTCCGGCATTCGGCGAGCGGCAGCCCCGCCGCCCACGCGCCGATCACCGCGTCGAGCTCGCCGCGGCACGCGACCCGGTCGGCGTTCGTCGCGTAGCGGGGGTCATCCGCCAGGTCGGGGCGGCCGAGCACGTCGGTCGCCAGCCGCCGCCACTCCCTGTCGTTCGTCGTGCCGAGCACGAGCGTCTGCCCGTCCGACGTTCGGTAGGCGCCGTACGGCGCGACCGCCGGCGAGCTGACCCCGTTGGGCTCCAGGTCGATCCCGGCGTACCTGGCGAGGTTAAGCGCATAGCCCATCCACTCGGCCAACGCGTCGAACAGCGCGATGGAGATCGTGGCGCCCTCCCCCGTGCGCTCGCGGACGAACAGGGCGGCGAGCACGCTGCTGAGGGCGTACATCCCGGCGCCAATGTCGGCGATCGGTATGCCGGGCTTGGCCGGCTCACCCGGTCGGCCGGTGATCGCGCACGAGCCGACCTCCGCCTGGGCGAGCAGGTCATACGCCCGCGCGGCGGCGTAGGGGCCGCCGTTGCCGTAGCCAGAGATCCCTACCGTAATCAACGACGGGCGCGCCGCCCGCAGTTCGGCCGGGTCAAGGCCGAGGCGCGCCGCCGCGCCCGGCGCCAGGTTCTGCACCACCACGTCGGCCTTGCCCACGAGACGGTCGAGAACCTCCCGGCCGAGCGGGTGCTTCAGGTCGAGGGCGACCGACTCCTTGTTCCTGTTCGCCCAGGCGAAGAAGGCGCTCATCCCGTTGACCACGTCGTCGTAGCCGCGGGCGAAGTCGCCGCCCGCGCGGTTCTCCACCTTGATGACGCGTGCCCCGAGGTCACCGAGGTGGCGGGTGCAGATCGGTGCCGCGACGGCCTGCTCAACGGCGACGACGACGATGCCACGAAGGGGTTGCACGGTTGCTCCCGTTAAGAGTCGGCACGAGGACGTTGCCGTGCCGCTGCGTCACCAGAACATCGCTCTTCATCATCGGGTCGTCGCGCTCCACGGTGGCCTTCCTCTTGACTGCACGGAAACTATCTTCTCATAATTGGAGAATCAAGATTTCATCGAATGAGGCGTGCCGACTCTCCCATGGCCGGCCGAGACCTCACGGTTGACGAGGGCAAGCCGGTGTGGAAATCTGATACTTTATATTAGAGGACGACCTGGTGGAGATCACCCAGCTGCTCGCACGGTACGCGGTCACCATCACGCTGGGTGGCGGATTCTAGGCGGTGTACTTGCGCAGCTCGCGCAGGGCGATCGCCCGCTTGTGCACCTCGTCGGGGCCGTCGGCCAGGCGCAGCGTGCGCAGGTGCGCGTAGGCGCTGGCGAGCGGGAAGTCGCCGGTCACCCCGGCGCCGCCGTGGACCTGGATCGCCCGGTCGATGATGCGCAGCGCCATCTCGGGCGCGGCCACCTTGATCGCGGCGATCTCGGTGCGCGCCGCCTTGTTGCCCGCGGTGTCCATCATCCAGGCGGCCTTGAGTACAAGCAGCCGGGTCCGCTCGATGTCGATGCGCGCCTCGGCGATCCAGTCCTGTATGTTCGCCCGCTCACTCAGCGGCTGGCCGAAGGTGACGCGCGATATCGCCCGCCGGCATAGCAGCTCAAGGGCGCGCTCGGCCATGCCGATGGTGCGCATGCAGTGATGAATCCGGCCCGGGCCAAGCCGTGCCTGGCTGATCGCGAAGCCCTCGCCCTCGCCCGCGAGCAGGTCGCCGACTGGAACGCGGACGTCGCGGAAGTCGATCTCGCCGTGCCCCTCCCGGTCCTGGTAGCCGAACACGGGCAGATTGCGCAGCACCGTGATGCCGGGCGCGTCGAGCGGCACCACCATCATCGACTGCTGGCGGTGCGCCGGAGCGGCAGGATCGGTCTTGCCCATCACGATCAGCACGCGGCAATTCTTGTGCATGACGTTGGAGGCCCACCATTTGCGGCCGTTCAGGACGTAGTGGTCGCCGTCACGGTCCATGCGCAGCTGGATATTGGTCGCGTCGGAACTGGCGACCGCGGGCTCGGTCATCGCGAACGCCGACCTGATGGCGCCCTCGAGCAGCGGCTTGAGATAGCGCTCCTTGTGCTCGTCGCTGCCGAACAGCGTGAGCACCTCCATGTTCCCGGTGTCGGGGGCGGAGCAGTTGCACGCCTCAGATGCGAGGTGGCTGCGGCCCATGATCTCGGCGAGCGGCGCGTACTCAAGGTTGGTCAGGCCGGGTCCCCACTCCGGATGCGGATGGAACAGGTTCCACAGACCGCGCCGCCGCGCCTCGGCCTTCAGGTCCTCCATGATCGGCGGCTGATGGTGCGGATCGCCCGAGGAGCGCATCTGCTCCTCGTATACCGGCTCCGCCGGGTACACGGACTCGTCCATGAAGGCGACGAGGTCCGCCTGGTAGCGCTTGGTTCGTTCGGAAATATCGAACATTTCCATGAAGCGGCTCCTACTGTGGGCCAGAGTTGTTCGCGACCGGGCTCTCCGTTGTGATTGTGCCCGGCGCCCGCGAGCAAGAAAAGGGTGATCTCGCGCGAAGGGCGTGCGGCAGGCCACGGCCGCGGCATGAACTCGGGTCGCGTCAGGCAAGCCGCTCGAAGACGGCGGCCAGGCCCTGGCCGCCGCCGATGCACATGGTCTCCAGGCCGTAGCGCGCCTGGCGGCGGTCCATCTCGCGCAGCATCGTGGCGAGGATGCGGCAGCCGGTGGCGCCGACCGGGTGGCCGAGGGAGATCCCTGAGCCGTTGACGTTCAGCCGCTCGTCGGAGGCGCTGACATCCCACGCGCCCAGGCAGGCAAGGACCTGCGCGGCGAACGCCTCGTTCAGCTCGATCAGGTCCATATCGTCGAGTTTCAGGCCGGCGCGGGACAGCGCGCGGGCGGTGGCAGGGACCGGACCGATGCCCATCGTCGCCGGGGGGACACCGGCGACCGCCCAGCTGACCAGGCGGCCAAGCGGGCGCAGCCCGAGTTCGGCCGCTCGCTTGGGGTGCGTGACCACGCACACCGCGGCGCCGTCGTTCTGACCGCTCGCGTTGCCCGCGGTCACCGTGGCCTCGGGGTCGCTTCGGCTCAGCACGGGTTTGAGCGCGGCCAGCTTCTCCGTTGTCGTGTCGGCGCGGGGATGCTCATCGGCGTCCGCGATCGTCTCGCCCCTGCGGGTGCGCACGGTCACCGGGACGATCTCCGCGGCGAAACGGCCCTCGGCGCGGGCGGCCACGGCCTTGCGGTGTGAGCCGAGGGCGAGAGCGTCCTGATCCTCGCGCGAGATGCCGTACTCCCGCCGCAGGTTCTCCGCGGTCTCAAGCATCCCGCCGGGGACCGGGTAGTTCAGGCCGCCGGCCGTGACCCGGCCGCGGGCCAGCCGATCGTGCAGGGCGGCCTGGCCGCCGCGTGGACCCCAGCGGATATCCGTGGAGTAGAACTCGGCCTGGCTCATGCTCTCCGCGCCCCCGGCCAGGACCAGGTCACTGGCACCGGTCTGCACCTGCATGGCCGCGTTGAGCACCGCCTGCAGGCCCGAGCCGCAGCGCCGGTCAAGCTGGCTGCCGGGGACCTCCACCGGCAGCCCCGCATCGAGCGCCGCCACCCGGCCGATCGCCGGCGCCTCACCGTTGGGATAGCACTGGCCAAGGATCACGTCGTCCACCGCGGCAGGGTCGATGCCGGTGCGGGCCAGCAGCTCGCGGATGACGACGGCAGCGAGCTCGGCCGCGCCGACATCGCGAAGGACACCGCCGTAGCCGCCCACGGGGGTTCGCAGCGGTTCACAGATCACGGCATCACGCGGGGCGGCGGTCATGGCGCTCCATGGGTCGGGCGAGTCTGGTGAGATTGTATCAAAGATAAAATCTGTAATTCCTTCATCCCGTCGCCTTGACGCCGCAACGGAGCCGAAGCATTGTGGAAACAGTTTCCAAAATCACTTCGAAAATGGATGGAGGTCGCAGGTGACAACCGCCGACCTCCCGTTGCGCACAGACCGCAGCGGTGAGACCGCCTGGCGCAATCTGCCGGGCCTGCCCATGCCACGTAACCTCGCGCAGCTGCGCGACACCGAGCGGCGGCCGCGGGTGCTCCGCGACCGCACGGGACGCTTCCCCTTCCCGGTACCCAACGGCTGGTTCATCGTCGCGGCCGCCGCGGACCTGATGCCGGGCGAGGTCGTGCCGCTGTACTACTTCGGTCGCGAACTCGTCCTCTTCCGCGGCACCGACGGCGTTCCGCATCTGCTTGACGCGCACTGCCCGCATCTGGGAGCGCACCTCGGCGTCGGCGGTCAGGTCGAGGAGTCCTGCATCCGCTGCCCGTTCCACGGCTGGAAGTTCGACGGCACGAGCGGCCGCTGCGTGGACGTGCCCTATGACGACGTCGAGTACATACCGAAGACCGCGACCGCCCGCTCCTACCCGGTCGTGGAGCGGAACCAGATGATCTGGGCCTGGCATCACCTGCGCCGCGGCGAGCCGTTCTATGAGGTCCCCGAGGTGTCGGAGTTCGGCGACCCCGAGTGGCTACCGATCGTCGTCCGCGACTTCGAGGTGGCGACGTGCGCACAGGAGATGGCGGAGAACAACGTCGACCGGGCGCATTTCAAGTACGTGCACGGCACCGACGCCATCCCCGAGGAGGAGTTCGTCATCGACGGCCACTACAAGCGGTCGGTCGGCATGAACGGCAACTTCATCCGCGAGGGCTACGGGCTCGGCCTCGGCGTCCTGCGCATCAAGGGCTTCACCACCTTCGTGTCGAGCACCACCCCGATCGACGCGGACAACGTCCACGTCCGCTGGATCTTCACCGCCCCAGCATCCCTTGGCGCGGACGCCGTGGAAAAGGCCGCGGACAGCTTCTGCGAGGGCGTCAGCCAGGATCTCCCGATCTGGGAGAACAAGATCTACAAGGAGCCGCCGGTCCTGCGGCCCTCCGAGAAGGACGTCACGGACCAGCGCCGCTGGGCCCGCCAGTTCTACTGCATGCCCGGCGAAGAGGAGACGTCATGAGCCTGACCCGCTGGGTGCAGGAACCGTCGGGCGAGGCACCGCTCACCACGGGGATGCCGTCGCTGCCCAACCTCGAGGTTGTGTACCTGACCGACCCGGACGCGCTGGCCGAGGTGGTGCCGGCGCCGCTGGCCCCCGGGGCGGAGCCGCGGGTGCATGTGCGGATCACCGACATCGACCTGACGTTCGGTGAGCACCGTTACAAGGAGCTCGTCGCCTTCTTCGCGGTCGATGCGGTGCTCGACGGCGAGCCAGGAGAGTACCCGCTGCTGATACCGATCGACCTCGAGCACGCGGTGGCGATCAGCCGCGAGCGGTTCGGCGAGCCGAAGAAGCTGGCCGACCTGACACTGACCCGTGACTCCGCTGGGCTTGTCCACGGCTCGGTCACCCGTCATGGGGTGACCTTCATCGAGATCAACGGGCGGGTCACCGGCGACCTGCCCGTGCCCGCCCCTTACCCGGCGCGCCAGTTCTGGTTCAAGTGCATGCCCGCGGTCGAGGGGATCGGGTTCGACGGCGACCCGCTGCTTGTCCGCATGGAACAGGTACGCAAGCCGGAGCGGGTGGAGAACATCGAGGGCGAGCTGATCCTGCGCGAGCTGGCCAGCTGCCCGGTGGTTGACCTGCCGATCAGGGAGACGGTCTCCATCCAGTGGGTCAGGCGCTCAAGCGAGAGCAGGCCCAAGGTCGTCGGCCCGGTGGACCCCGGCGCGTTCGCCAGGCACGTTCCCATCCGCTACCACTGAACCTTCAGACCAGGAGCTTTGCATGAGCGACCGCTACGTCCTCATCTCAACCGACAGCCACGCGGGTCCCACCGCGGAGCGCTACCGCGAGTACGTCGACCCGCAATACCGCGACGCCTTCGATCAGGCGGCACGGGAGGCCGAGGAACTGGCCAAGCTCCGAGACAGCGACGACCACCGGAAGTTCCTCGCCGAGTGGAACGCCGAGATCGGCATCCACGGCGGGATGAAGGGCGCCTACGACCCCGCGGTGCGCGACAAGGAGATGGACCACGACGGCGTCGCCGCCGAGGTCATCTTCCCCGACGCGGACGCGGCCGGGGTCGGCGGCGTGTCACGGACGCCCTTCACCGCGGGCCTTGGCTCGACCGGCACGGCCGACCCCGAGCTGACCCTAGCGGGCGCGTGGGCGCACAATCGCTGGCTGGCCGAGTTCTGCCAGCACAGCCCCGAGCGGCGCGCCGGGGTGGCGATCGTGCCGATGCACGACGTGCAGAAGGCCGTGCGGCTGATCGAGTGGGCGGCCGAGCAGAACCTGCACGGCGGCATCATGATCCCGACCAAGTGGATCGGTCTGCCGTCCTACAACGATCCGGTCTACCATCCGGTGTGGGCGGCGGCGGCCGAGGCGGGCCTGCCGGTGCACACGCACTCCGGAGTGGGGCCCGACGAATCGGATTACGGCTACACCCCGGGCCTTATCTCCATCTACACCACGGAGGCGTACTGGTGGGCCGCGCGCCCGCTCTGGTGCCTCATTCTCGGCGGTGTCTTCGAGCGCCACCCGACGCTGAGGTACGGCCTCGCGGAAAACGGCGCCTGGTGGGTGCCTGACATCATCGAGCGGATGGACAAGAAGTGGGAGGGGGATCATTCCACCCGCAAGTTCGGTCCTTCAGTGTTCCGTTCCGAGCTCAGCATGAAGCCCGGGGACTATGTCAACCGCAATGTGTTCTTCGCCGCGTCGGTCATGGGCGAGGCTGAGGTCGAGCGGCGCTACCAGATCGGCGTGGACAACCTCACCTGGGGCAGCGACTATCCGCATCCCGAGGGCACCTGGCCCCATACCAGGGAGTGGCTGGCCGAGCGGTTCGGCGGCGTCCCGCAGGACGAGGCACGGCGGATCCTGGGGCTCACCGCCGCGAAGCTGTACCACTTCGACTTGGCGGCGCTCGCTCCGCACGTCGAGCGGATCGGCCCGACGGTCGCCGAGATCCACGGGGTCTCCGGGGTCCACGGGGTCTCCGGGGTCCACGAGGCAGGGGTCTGATGGGCGACTTCGACTCCGGTTTCCTTGACCGGGTGGTCGTCATCACCGGGGGCGCGTCCGGCATCGGGCGCGCCCTCGGTGAGCGGTTCGCCGCCGAGGGCGCCCGGGTGGTGCTCGCCGACATCGAGCGTGACCAGCTGGAGCGCACCGCCGAGGAGCTGGGCAAGGGCGCCGCGGGCGAGGTCGCGGGCATCGCGGTGGACGTGACAGAACCGGCGTCGGTCGAGGGTCTCGCCGCCGCTGCCTATGAGCGGTTCGGCGCCGTGCACGTGCTGATCAACAACGCGGGCGTCGGCGCGCCCTCGGCCAAGCCGTGGGAGACCACGCCCAACGACTGGCGCTGGGTGCACTCGGTCAACGTGTTCGGCGTCGCCCACGGGATCCAGGCGTTCCTCCCGCGGATGATCGCCTCCGGTGAGCCCGGCTACGTGGTCAACACCTGCTCGGGTGATGGGGCGATCAACCCGCTGCCCGGGGCATCGGTCTACGCGGCGAGCAAGGCGGCCGTCGCGACCCTGACCGAGTGCCTGGCCACCCAACTGGCGGCCGACGGGGCGCGGATCGGCGTCTCGCTGTTCCTGCCGGGCGGCGGGCTGCTCGACACCGGGCTGTGGACCGCGGACCGCAACCGGCCGGCCGAGCTTGCGCGGGAACGGCCCAGGGCGAGCCCGGCGATCACCGTCAGCCAGCTCGTGGAGGCCGCCGCGGCCAAGGGACGGCAGCTGCCGGTGCAGCGGCTTGACGTGCTCGCCGGGCAGGTCGCCGAGGGGATCGTGGCCGGCGTCTACTGCATCACATCCGACCTTGCCGCCGATACGGCCGCCTTGCGCGAGCGGGCCGAGCGGTTGGCAGCGGGGAAGTGCCCGACGCTCGTGCATGCCCATGGCATCCTTGGCACCCGTGACTGAGCCAGTGAGCGATAGGACTCCTCCTCGGGTGGCGCCGAGTCGGGTCGGTGAGCTCACCCGGGGCCGCCGGCCCGGCCGGCCGCCTCGAATCGACCGGGCGGCGATCGCGCGGGCGGCGGGCGAGATACCGCTTGAGGAGCTGACTCTCCGCTCGGTGGCCGAGCGGCTCGGGGTGAGCGTGCCCGGCCTCTACCACTACGTCAGCGGCCGGGACGACCTGATCCGGCTGGCCGCCGAGCAGTCGGCGCTCCGGCTGACCATGCCGGTCGATCGCGGGCAGCACTGGGCGGTCTGGTGCTATGAGTGGGGCGACTACGCCTACCGCGCGTTCGTCCGCGACCCCGAGCTGCTCAAGCACTTCATCGATGGCGCGGTCGGTCCTGAGGTGATGGCACCGAGCATCGACGCGGCCATCGGGCTGTGCATGCGTCAGGGCTTCACCCCCCGCCAGGCGCTTGCCGCCTACAACCTCGTGTCGGAGTGCGCGCTCGGCTCGGCGATCGCCGCGATCAGGGCCGAGCGCAACCGCCGCGAGGGCAGCCCCTTCGACCTAGAGGTCAGAACGCTGATCGCCCGCGGCGAGCACCTGCCGCATCTCGCCCGCTTCCTCGAGGATGAGCCGCTGCCCGATTCGGTTCCATTCCGCCGACAGATCACCACGGTCCTCGCCGGGATAGCCGCCCTGCGCGGCGAGTCATGGGATGGGATCGCGGCGCTGCTTGCCGCCGCCGCGGTCAGAGACCACGGCCAGCGATAAGGACTCCGGCCGGTTCTCCGTGTTCCAGCTCGCCTGGCACATCACCATCTTCATGGCGGGTTCCGCGATGATCTTCGGCCCGATCGGCGGCATACTCGCGCGCCGCTTCGACGCTCGCCTGCCGCTGGTCATCGGCAGCGCCCTGGCCACCGGGCTGATCACCCGATCCTCACCAGCCACCCCTCCCAACTGGTCGCCACTCCCCCGGGCGGCAAACCGATCGTGCACAACATCCCGCAGGTGTACACCGACACCGGCTACGCCGAGGCGTACCAGCTGGTCGGTGTCATCGGCGCCGTGGCCACCGTGGCCCCCGCCGTCATCTTGCGCACCGGCCGCAAGCTGTTCTGTTGCGGTTACTGCGCAGCCAGGTGGATGGGCGCGGGGGTCACGGCACGCAACAGGATCGCTATGTCATGTCCTTCGGTGAAATGCCGGCCCGGCGATGGCCACCGGGCGCCGAGGAGCCGACGTGGCTGACCCGGGCTATAAGCTGGCGCCGTCGAGACCGCCGAGGATGCCCATGACCACCGTGCCGGCCGCGCGCAGGCGTCTGTGGCCGGGGTCATGCTCCTGCCCTGACGGCAGCTCAGCGGCAGCCGCAGCACTGGGCGGCAGCCAGGCCCGGCGAGACGGGTCCCACCGGTCCAGCCGGATCTCCGCGACCAGGCCCTGCTGGGCGAGCACCTCCCGCGCCATGCCCTCCGCGGTCGCGGCGGCATCCGCCGTGGCAGCGTACAAAAAGACGCGCTTCTTTCGCGCGGTAACGGAGACATCCTCACCTGCGCGGCTGCGCAGCAGGTCACGAACGGAATCAGCGAAGACCGGCTTCCCGGAAGCCAACTGGCCACAGGCGATCAGGCTCACTCGCCATTCTTCGTCCACGTTGCAAGCTTATGCCAAACGCATGCTCCAGGCACCTCACCATCATGCGCTCAGCTCAGTGCTTGTCGGCGTACAGAATTACATGATCTGTGCGTAGTTCCCGCACGTTCTGGCGTGCCAGGTTGCTCAGATCGCGCGAACCTCGGCGAGCCGCCTGACTGCGAACTGGTCGGTTCCGGTGGGGTTCCAGCAGGCGGCGGCTTCCCATGCGGCCCGCGCTTGCGCGGCGATGTCATACGCGTCGTTGCCGAGACCGGCGGCGAGATCAGCGATGCGAGTTCCCATGTAGCCGGGCAGGACTTCTGCATGCCCCAGCGTCGATTAACTCTACGCTGGGGCATGGACTTCGAGGGAACGCCGCGACAGCGGCCTCGCTGGCATCATGCCTCCACCGAGCTTGATGACTTCGCGATCGTCAGTTACCGGGTCGAGCCTGGTCTCATCACCCGGCACCTCCCGTCCGGCGTCGTCCCGGAAGTGTTCAATTTCGACGACGGCGGCCACGACGCGCTCGTCTCTGCAGTCGTGTTCCGCGATCGTGACTTCCACTTCCGGCTTTGCCCGCGGGTAAGCATCTCCTGTGGTCAGATCAACTACCGGGTGTATGTGCGCGCGGGGGGTAATCGCGGTGTCTGGTTTTTCGGCACCGCACTCGACCACCCACTTGTCGTGGTCCCGCGCGTTCTGTGGCGGATGCCGTGGCACCGCGCGCAGATCCGGATCGGGGCGGAGGCCGACCGGTGGCACATGACGGCCGCAGACTCCTCGGGCACAAGCCATTGTGAACTCAACGTGACTGACCGGGCGCTGGGGCGCCTCGACGGCTTTAACGACGCCAATGAAACGGCGCAGACCCTGACCCACCCGACTGACGGCTGGTACAGACAACGAAACGGCGCGATCGGACACTACTCGATCTGGCACGACGTGATGGCACCCCGGCACTGCACGAGCACTTCGGCGCGGTTCACATTCCTGGAGGCACTCGGGCTGATCACCTCGTCGTGCGAACCGCACTCAGCGCTTACCCAGCCGACTATTCATTTCGACATCCATACGCCACCGCGGCGCCTTCTGCGCGGCAACTGAAACTGGGCCCGGACTGAAATCAGTCGGAATTGGTGCGGACAGAATCAACTATCCGATTCAATGTGCTCTCGTCGATAAGAGATTGTGTATTCCAGGAAATCGGCACCCTGGCCGCCATCCGTGTCGGCGTCACGTTAGAAGCGATGGCCTCCGCAGCGCGTGGTGCCAACACCACGTACTTAAGAAGTGCTGGTCCGCATAATGCTGTGACCTGGGATTTTGTGCTGGTTTGAGACAGGGAGGGACTCCTGGTAGGCGTTGGGTGTCGAATCCACGTCTGTCACAGGAGTCC
>Ga0302314_10006509_pt1 | contig 21119 bp, 32 predicted proteins | sample III_Palsa_N2_3_FD_200533 | JGI IMG/M metagenome (GOLD analysis project Ga0302314, IMG submission 200533) | Peat permafrost microbial communities from Stordalen Mire near Abisko, Sweden - III_Palsa_N2_3 | ecosystem: Environmental > Terrestrial > Soil > Palsa > Peat permafrost | place: Sweden... | reverse complement strand
GGAGCGGCCCGGGAAACCGCCGAAGCCTGGCTCAGGTCCGCAGAACCCACCGACTGGGACGGCCAGCCGTACTAGCCGCCAGCCCCGGCCACCACCCCGGTGACCGGGCCTGCGGGACGGTGCCCCCCCACCGCGTCCCCCAGGGCGGGGCGCCCGCCCGCAGGCCCGGCAGCAGGCGAGGAAGGAACGACGGCCCGGGGAAGACGAGAGCGAAACGGCCGGCCCCGCGCCGGCTGTCTCCGTCAGGGTCATCCCCGCCGCCGCGCTCGCCCTCCTCGGCGAGCTGTACGGCCCGGCGGTCATCTGCGCCGGCTGCACCCGTGCGGTGAAGCCCGGCAGGGCATGCACTGCCTGCGGTTCCGTCGCCACGGTGACCGCCGTCCCTCCGCCCGGCGCCGGGCCGCCGCCGGGCTACCCCTGCCGCCGCTGCCGGACGCTCACCTCCAGGCGCACCCGGTTCCTGTGCCCCCGCTGCTACACGCAGGCCTCTCGCACCGAGAACTACCTGTTCCTCACCGCCGCCGGCGTCGGCCCGGACCAGGCGGCCGCCCGCGTCGGCGTCTCCCGCCGCACCATCGACCGCGATCTCGCCGACCTCGCCCGCCTGCGGAACCCGGCCCGCCGCCGGCTGCCGTCCGCAAGCGGCCCTGTGACCGCCCGGGAGCCCCGGTGAGCCGGGTGGTATTCGCCGACCCGGACGCGGACCCGCCGGTTTATCCCTGGCGATCGGCGCCGGGGCACCTGGCGACCCGGGCGCAGCTGCGCGAGATGGGCCTGCGGCCGGGCCGGCAGGGCGTTCAGGCCCTGCTGCTGTGGAACTCCCGCCGCGGCGGCCGCCCCCGTGTCGACGGGTACCGGTACGCCGAGCTGTTCGACGTCGGCCAGGCACTGCCCGTCACCGAGATGACCAGCCAGCAGGCCGCCGCGCTCGAGGCGGCGCTCGCCGCCCGCATGACCTGCCCGGCCTGCGGTGTCAACCGCGGCTATGTCCCCTCCGTCCGGCTCGGCAAGTGCAACGTCTGCGCCGCCGCGTCCGGCGACTGCTGAAACCCATCAGAAAGGAAACCAGGAACCTTGACCACCGCCAGTGAGCCCGGAACCCCGGCACCCGATGACTACCCAGCCTCCGAGCCCGCCCGCGCCGCCCTGTGCTGGGACGCCGCCGCGCTGCCCGCCGGCCGGAACCTGGCCGCCGCGTTCGCACGGGTCATGGACCGGCTGTCCGACGACGCGGTAGCCGCCCGCTGGGACGCCTGGAACGGCCCCCAGGACGGCCGCCCCGCACCCTCTGCCGACCCAGATCCCAGGGCCGACAAGGCCGCCGCGCTCGCCCTCATCGACGCCGCCAGCCGACTGCTCGACGCGGCCGCCGAACCAGGAAAGAGCTAGTACCCCGCAGAACGGGCCCCGGGACGGTCCTGCCTGGCAGCTACGAACCGCCCCGGAGCCTGCCAACCCCAGCCAGAGGAAGGCATTCCCCATCATGACCCAGACAGCCGCCACGTCACAGCCGCAGACCTGCCCTACGTGCAGCAACACCGGCCAGGTGCAGAAGCCCATCTACAACACGGCCACCGGCGCGTGGTCGAACGTCACCGAGACATGCCTGGACTGCCTGTAATGACCGGCAGCTGGACTCGAGAGCCGTGCGGCATGAGCGGCCCCGCGATCGGGCTGGTGTACCTGCTGCACTTCGACCAGCTGTACGTCCCGTACCCGGACGCCCCTGCCGGCTCGTGCGCAGGGCATTACACCGGGTTCGCCTACGGCGGGCCACGGGGGCTGAGCCGGCGGCTGGCCAAGCACGGCACCTCGGAAGGTGCCCGCCTGATGCTCGCCATCGCCCGGGCGGGCATCGGCTGGCAGCTCGCCCGCACCTGGTGGCCCGGAACCCGGGACCTGGAACGCCGGCTGAAAGTCCAGGGCGGCGCGGCCCGGCGCTGCCCGCTGTGCGGCATCACCCCCCGGCCCTGCCCGCTGCCCCGCAACGCCAACGGCCTCGTCTCCCGGTCGCTGACCAGCGACGCGCAGAAGAACACCGCGGGGCTGATGACCGCCGCGCAGCTGGCTGAGCACACCGCGCTGCGCTACGGCGCAGTGGCCGGCAAGCTGCCCCGGCCGTCCGACAGGGGGCCGCTCCCGCCCCGTGACGACCCGTGGGCGCTCCCGCTGCCCGCGCTCGCCGGCGGTGACATGACATGACCGCAGCGGCACCTGATGTGCGCCGGGCCCGGATCCGCAGCCTGAACTGAACCCCCTAACCCGAACGGAGAACACCCCCAGCCATGACAGCCACCAAAGAAGCCAGCCCGGCCACGGCCGGCCCGTGGACCGAGATCACCTGCGTCCTGCCTGCCTGCACCACGTGCGGGAACGGCCCGGACAACGACGAGTACACCCCGCACTTCCGCCCGGAGCAGGCCCGCGAGAGCCTGATCGGCGACTACGGCTGGCGGGTGCTTCCCCCGGGCTCGGACGGCGCGGAGATCCTGCTGTGCAAGTCCTGCGCGGCCGCCGCCGACTGCGCCCGCCTCGGCCACCAGGTCGAATCCTCGGGCCCCTTCCGCCTGGCGGACGGGTCGCTGGTCGGCGCGCGTACCTGGTGCGAACGGTGCGAGACCGTGCTCACCTGGGAACCGACCGCCGCGCCGCCGCCCGGCTACCCGGCCCCTCAGCCCGCTCACAGCGGCCTGGCCTGGGACGCCGCCGCGCTGCCCGACGGCGGCGACATCGCCGAGGCCGCCCGCCACCTGCTCGGCCGCCTGTCTGACGACGCCGTGGCCGCCCGCTGGGCCGCCTGGAACGACGGCCAGCCGGACCGGGACGGGTGGCGGCTGGCCGACCCCGGCCCGGAAGCCGACAAGGCCGCCGCGCTGACCCTCACCGCCGCGATCAGCCAGCTGCTCGGCAACGAGACCCCGGGGGAGGAGCGCGCATCATGACCTGGGCCATCGTCCCCGTCCCCGCCCTGACGGCCCGGCAGGCCGGCCGTCCCCGCCTCGACCGTGGCCGGCCCGCGGCCGTCCTCATCAGCTGGCGGTCCGGCACCGGCGTCCCCCGTTACGCGACTTCCGGCCGGGCAGGCGGCGCGGCAGCCGCCCGCCCGGCCGGGAAGCCCGCCGGGACCTAAAGCACCGCGACCAGGACCAGGCGCCCCCGCCCGGTCACCGCCGACCCAGAAACCCCATTCACCTGAACGGAGACATTCCCCATGACACTCGCCCAGAAGCAGCCGTTCGTCCACGTGGACCGCGTTCACCCGCACCCGGACAACGTCCGCAAGCAGCTCGGCGACCTCACCGAGATGGCCGCCTCGGCCCGCGCCCACGGCATCCTGCAGCCGCTCACCGTCGAGCCGGCCCCGGGCAAGCCCGGCCACTTCCTCATCATCGCCGGGCACCGCCGCTACCAGTCCGCCCTGAACGCGGGCCTCGACATGGTGCCGGTCAGCATCAGGCAGGGCCGCGCCGGCGTCGCGCCCGAGGAACTCATGCTGGTCGAGAACCTGCACCGCGAGGGCCTCAACCCCATGGAGAAGGCTGACGCGATGGGCGCGCTGCGCGCCCGCGGCTACACCGCGGCGAGGATCGCCCGCTCGATCGGCCTGACTGAGTCCACCGTCGGGTTCTACCTCACCCTCCTCGAGCTCGCCCCCAGCACGCAGGCCCGGGTCCGCGCCGGAACCCTGCCGGCCGCCGACGCGGTCGCCGCCGTCCGTCGTACCCGCAAGCAGCAGCGCGCCCGCGACGGCAAGCCAGCTATGGGCGGCGGCGAGTGGGAACCCGACCACTTCACTGCGCAGCACCCCCTCGCCCGCAAGGCCAAGGCCCTGTGTGACGGCCGCGAACACTCGATGCGACGCCGCGTCGGCCGCCTCGCCTGCGGCGAGTGCTGGGAAACCGTCATCCGCGCCGACGAGCGCACCGTCGCGGCCGCCCTCGCCGACGGCGGGCCGGTCCTGCGCAGCGTCTCCTAACCCGGTCAGACGCCCACCCGCTCAGAAGGGAGAAAGCCGTGGGAAAGGGCACTTCAGTGGAATATGTCGAGCACTCGTTCTCACCGTGGTGGGGCTGCTCGCGGACGTCACCGGGCTGCGCCCGTTGCTTCGCCGCCGACAACGCCAGGCGATGGGGCCAGGACAGCCTGTGGCACCTTAACGGTCCCCGCCGGATCGTGTCGGAGAACCAGTGGCGGCAGCCGCTGGCGTGGAACCGGGCCGCGCAGCGGGAAGGGCAGCGCGCCCGCATCCTGGCCGGGACGATGTGCGACGTCTTCGAGGACCACCCTGCCGTGGCCGCCGCCCGGGCGCGGCTGTTCCGGCTGATCGAGGACACCCCGTGGCTGATCTGGGCGATGTTCACCAAGCGCCCCGAGAACGTCCCCGGCATGGTGCCCTGGGGCGATGCCTGGCCGGACAACGCCTGGCTGACCGCCAGTGTCGAGGACCAGCCCTACGCCGGCCGGCGGGTCCCGCTGCTGCTCGCCACCGCGGCCCCCGTCAAGTGCCTGTCCGTCGAGCCGATGCTCGCCCCGGTCGACCTCGCCGCGGCAGGCGCCTGGCCCGCCGGCGGCGGGGGAGCGGACTGGGTCATCATCGGCGGCGAGAGTGGCCCCCGCGCCCGGCCGATGCACCCCCAGTGGGCCCGCGACGTCATCGCGCAGTGCGCCGAGCACTCAGCAGCAGCGTGGTTCAAGCAGCACGGGTCGTGGGGCCCTGCCGAGTGGAAGCCCGCACGCCGGCCGGGGGAGGACGACGCCGCCTACGTCAGCCGCGCCGCCGCGACGGGGGCGACCCACGCCTACCCAGCCGACGCCCACTTGCACGGGCACCAGCCGGTCCCGGCCAGCCAGCAGCCGTGGTCAGGCGAGCGGACGGCCCTCGCCGACGGGCTGGCCGGCATCCGCCGGTGGGGCAAGGGCAAGGCCGGGCACCTGCTCGACGGCCGCGCGGTCACGCAGCTGCCCGCCGCCGCGTACCGCACCCCGGAAGGAGCCGCGGCATGACCGCCACGGCGGCCACCAGCACGTGGACGACCGTCACCGAGACCTGCCTGGCCTGCCTGTAACGGCCGGCCTGGCAGCCAACCAACCCCTGAGAAACGAGAAGCGACATGAGCACCAGCACCCTCGATCCACGGCACCATTCCCTCCGCAGGCGCTGGCGTGCGCTTGCCACCGGCGCTGTTATCACGGCCTTCATGGCCTGCGGCCTGGCTGCCCCGGCGATGGCCGCCAGCCCCGCCATCACACCGGCGTCGGCGTCAGCGTGCAACGCGATGATCACCGACGCGACGGCGGGCCACGTCCTGGGCGACAGCAGCGCCGTCGCCCAGGCGGCGGCGCAGCTGGAGGCCAAGGGCGCCGACGTCCGGATCCGCGTCCTTACCGCCGCGCCCGGCGGCAGCCTGGACGCCTACGAGGCCGCCCAGGTCGCCGCCTGCCCGTCGTGGAGCCTTCAAGGCCAGATCAAGCCGAACCTCCTGGTCTTCCTGGTCTCCCTCGACCACCAGGACGCGGTCTTCTACGGCGCGAACTACAGCCGCCTGCAGGGCCAGGTCGACCAGATCCGCGCTGACATGGGCGGCGACTTCCGCGCCGGGAACTTCACTGCCGGGATCGCCCAGGGCGAGCAGGAAACCTACAGCGCCCTCTACCCCTCCTGGTGGCCGCCGTCCTGGCTGGTCATCGTCATCGCTCTCGGCGCAGTCCTGGCTTTCGCCGCCATCTTCGTCAGGGCCTTCAGCGGCGGCGGTTCTTACGGGCCCGGCCGCGGCGGAGTCACCTACATCAGCACCGGCGGCGGCTGGGACAGCGGGGGAGGAGGCGGGTTCAGCTCTGGCAGCGGGGGAGCCGGCGGCAGCTCTGGGTCCTGGTAGCGCCAGCGGCCCGCCTCCGCCCGGCACACGACGCAAGGTACCCGGCCAGCGGAGAACGCCGCTGCCGCGCTTGCCAACCCGGGTAACGACAACCACTTTCATGCAAGGGAGCCAAGAAGAAATGGCCGTCACCATCGACACCCCAATCACCCGTCCGTATGGCTACGAGCACCCGACCCCCGGCACCGTGACCGCGCTCGTCAGCAACGAGGCATTCCTGAACGGCGTACTCGGCAGTCCCCGGCGGTTCCACTACAGCAGCCGCAGCAAGCTGCACGTCGTGAACATGCCGATGAGGGACTACCGCGGCGAGACCCGGAACGGCGCCGCCTATGAGGTCGCTACCGTGAGCCTCGCCGTCCAGGCCGTTCACCAGGCGTTCGCCGCGCACGTGCCGCTCAACCTCCGCCCCGACACCCTGTGGTACTTCATCGTCCACGAAGTCGCCGAGTACGTGCGCCAGCACGCAGACGAGAGCGCCGGGCTGTTCACCGAGACGCCGGGGCAGAAGCAGCAGATCGTCGTTGATGACGACTCTCTGCACTACGACGCGCCGTCCGACTGGATGCGGTCGATCAACTTGGTGCGCACCCCGCTCCGGGAGAAGATCACCGACCGCACCATGGAGCTGTTCCTGCCGCGGTTCACGACTTCGACCATCGAGGACGAGACCGCGCTGCTGGTCGCACTCATGGACGTCGTCAGCCCGTATTACGGGTTCGAGTGGCGCACGGACTGCGGCATACCGCAGATCCGCCTCGAGGGCGAAGCCTGCGACTGGCAGACGCTCTACTCCCGGACGGATCAGCTCGCCCGTGAGTTCAGTGGCCTGTCCAGCTACTTCGCGGACCTGCTGCCCGTGCTCCAGGCGATCGCCGAGACCGCCTCCGGGATTACCCCCAGGGAGGAGTTCTGGCGCTCGGTCTACAAGCTCGGCGGCGGTTCGGGCGGCCCGTACGTCAACGGCTGGATCACGGCGTTCTTCGCGCACGTGCTGACCCGCAAAGGCCTCCAGCTCAGGGAGCAATTTGACTGGGCCGGCCTGTCGAAGGAGCCTTTCGGCGGGTTCACCACCGACCAGTTCCCGTCGCACATCTCCAAGGTCCCGTTCGTCTGGGAGTACCACGGCACCCCGCACGACATGGCCTTCGCGGCCGGCGTCACCGGCGTCGACTACGACGAGACCTTCCTGAGCCCCCGCCTCGGATTCGCGGTCACCGAGACCTGACGCCGGCCGCGCACCTGGCACGGGTGGCGACCGGGAACCGCAACCAGCAGATAAGGAAAACGAAATGCCAGAAATCAGCTGCCCCGGCCCTGCCGGCGAGTACATCGACCTGAAGCCCGTCTCGGGCGGAGGCATGGACTTCACCTACACCAGCGCCGCGGGAGCGCCAGTGCTCAGCTGGTCGATGTCGCACAGCCAGGCGCTCACGCTCGCCGCCCGCATCCTCGGCCACCTCGGCTACCACGAGGTGCGCCTGCGGGACGACCACACCGTCTCCTCCGCCAGCTGACCCACCACCCCACCCCATCCCCGCCGGCCAGCCCGGCACGCACAACACCGAAGGAGAAAACCCCGATGGAAACCATCCAGCCGGCCGCGCCCGCAGACGGCATGACGCAGGACCAGCTCGACGACGTCTATGCCCGGATTCTCGCGCTCCAGGGCACGGCCAGCCGTGTCCTGCACAGGGCCGCCCGGCTGCGCGCGAGCATGACCGAGCTGCTCGGCAGCTCCGTCTCCTCCGCGAGCTGACCCGCCATACCCCGAAGAAACACCGAGAAGACACCACCTAGCCCGCGCGGACCTCACCACCCGCGCAGTCACGTAAGAGACAAGGAAGCCCTCAATGAGCCACCAGTACGACCGCGACGACTGCACCCGCCCGGGCGTGCTCCGCGCAAAGACCGTGATCACCGCCCTGGGCGCTCTCGCACTGGCGGTCATTACCGCAGCCTGCGGGAACGCTGCGGCGGGAACCGCCGCGGTCCCGTCCATTTTCACCCCTGGCCCGAACTACGGCGCCGCGACCAGCAGCAGCATCGACTGGCCGGCAGACGCGCAGGTCCGCGCTTACCTCAAGGCCCACCCGGCCCCGGCCCTGTCCGGCATGACCGCCGGCATCAGGTCGTTCTACGCCCTCAGCCCGTTCAAAGACATCCCCTGCGGTGCCGGAGTGCGCGGCAGTGCGGTCATGGTGGGCTCTCCCGGCAACTGCCTGGCGTGGCAGGTGACCCTCGTCACCGCCACCGGGACCCTGAAGGTCACCTGCGGGGACCTCACTGCCGGCATCCCGTGCCCGTCGGCGGCCTACCCGGATAACGCCGGCCTGGACTCGATGCCGGACACCGGCGACTACATTTACGCGCCCAGCGGCGGCGAGGTAACCGCGTCGCGCGACATGCGGATCATCAGGCGGGACGCCCTCTCGTGAGCGGCACCGTGAAGACCAGCGCCGCCGCCGCGCGCACCGGCGATGACGACGACAGGCCCGTCTACGACGCGCTGAGCGATGCCGAGATGGAGGAACTCGCGGGCGTCCTCGCGGAGGCCGCCTACCCCGGCGGCATCGAGGCGTTCGCGGAAGAGGCACGCCAGGCGATCGCCAGCTGCTGCGGCGCCGCCGTCTGGAAGGACCTCGAACTGGACGAGGCCCTGGCCCTGACTGACGCCGAGGCCCTGGCCGGGATCGACCGCCACTTCGGCGAGTACAGCGGCGGCCTAGACGGGTTCATCGAAGCGATCTGGGCCAGGCCCGGCCGCAGGTTCCGCCCCTGAGGCCCGGGGCGGGCGTCGGCCGCGCCATGACGCCCGCCCCCACCACCCCCTCCCGAAACAACACGAAGAAAAGAGGCACTACCCATGACCACCAGAACCTTCACCGCCCCGGCAGCCGGGCCGCTGCTGTTCGACCTCCAGGCCGGCGCCGCCGACATCGTGATCACCGTCAGCCCTGGCACCGGTGCTGCCACCGCTGAGCTGTCCGGCCCGGACGAGATCGTGGACGGAACCAGGGCCAGCGGCGACGCCGGCCGCTGGTCGATGGTCCTGCCCCGGCCGCACGGCACCGTCATCACCGGCGGCGTCCAGGTCATCAACATGAGCCGCGGCGGAAGCGTGGTCCAGGCCACCACCATCCACGGCGGCATCTCGATCGTCGGCGGCCGCGTCTACGCAGGCGGAACCGAGATCACCAGTGCGGTCACCGTGGAGCCGACCCGCCTCGACGTCACCCTGCCCGCCGGGTCCCACCTCGCCGCCCGCGTCGACGCCGGGACGATAACCACCTCCGGGGACCTTCCCGAAGCCCGGATCACCACCACGTCCGCCGACGTCGACGTCCTCGCCGTCCGCGCGCTGACCGCCCGCACCATCTCGGGCGACATCACCGCGTGGGCCGTCACCGGCACGGCAACGCTGGCCACCATCTCCGGCGACATCCGCATCGACGACACGGACGGCCCGGTGTCCGCCGCCACCACCAGCGGCGACATCGACATCACGACCAGCTCGCCAGTCAACATCGACACCGAGTCGGTATCCGGCGACATCAACGTCCGCACAGGCGGAGGCGGCGCCGACGTCCGCGCCCGCTCCGTCTCCGGCCGCGTCCGCACCCGCTAGCCCGCGGACTCACCACCCGCAGGCACCCGAGAGGACAAGAGAACCCTCAATGAGCCACCAGTACGAGCACGACGAGTACACCCACCCCGACGTTTTCACGATCGGCGTCAAGGAGGGATGGGCGGAGGCGGAAACCGACCCGGCCCGGATCAACTGGTACGAGCGTCGTGTCCGCGCCGCCATCCCTTTCAAGGTGGTGAACGGGCGTCCCGTCAACCCGCGGGAGAAGACCCGCGTCCGCCGCGGCCGCAACGAGATGGGGTGGTGGGGCGAGAACCTGATGGCCGACGCGCTGGTCACCTTGACCTGCGGTGGCTCCCGGTACCTGCTGATGGTCGAGCGCGCTGACGGCTACGGGTGGGCTGTTCCCGGCGGTCGCGTCGAGGAACGCGAGAGCGCGCTGGACGCCGCGGTGCGCGAGCTGCGGGAGGAGACCGGGCTGACGGTCTACGGCAAGCTGTGCCGGGAACTGCCTCCCCGCTACGTCGAGGACCCCAGGGCCTCAGGCGAAGCATGGGCCGTGACCGTCCAGGTGCATGTCGACTACGGCGACTTCGGCCCGCGCGGGCCGCTGCCGTGGGTGGCCGGCGGGGACGACGCCCTGCGCGCGGAATGGGTGCCCGCCGGGACGTATGAGACCCTCGCCGGCAGCCTGGCGGCCCTGCACGGCGGGAAGGTCTTCGCGGCCCACGTCGCCATGCTCCGGGATTACCTCGGCACGGCCGAAGGCAGGCGCTAGATGGCCTGCGACTACGAGCGCGGCCGCGCGATCGCCGACCTCCGCTCCGCGGCCGGCAGGGACCGGCCAGCCTGGAACTGGAAAGCCGAGGGCACCTGGCAGTACGTCCCGTTCGCCAGGTGGACGGCCATCGTCACCTGCGGCGAGACGGGATTCTCCTGGGAATTCCGGTCAAGGCAGGACAGCAGCCTGATTCCTGGCGGGAGCCAGTCCGGCGACATCGCCGCCATGTGGCGCGCCGTCAAGGCCGGCCCTCCAGACGACTCTGCGGTGCCCGGCCGCGACGAGGCTGGGACGGTGACGCGATGACGATCCGCAAGGAGGAGTTCGACGCCCTGGCCGCGGAGGTCGGTGCCGGGCGGGTGACCGAGGACCAGGTGATCAGGTGGATGGCCAGCACCGCCTGGCCGGGGCACAGCGTGCTGGAGTGCTCGGAGTGGTGGCAGGCTGAGTACGGCGCCCGCCGCCCGGGCAGCGTCGGCGAGGCCGCTCAGGACGACCGGGCCGTCGGCACGGCCGGCGAGCCCGGCCCCGGTGACGCCGCCCCCGAAGGGCGGCGGGCATGAGCGCCGCGGCTGTGTTCGCCGCGGTGTTCACGGCGTTCTTCGCCGGCCACCAGGTCGCTGACTACTGGGGCCAGCGCTCGTGGGAAGCGGCGGGCAAGGGGCTGCCCGGCTGGGCGGGGCGGCGGGCCTGCGCCTCGCACGTGGCCGGCTACACGCTGATCCTGGCCGTGTTCCTGGCGGTCGCCGCCTGGCAGCTCGCGCTCCCGGTCAGCCCCGGCCGCGCCGCCGCCGGCCTGGCGGTCAGCGCGGTCACCCACTACTTCGCCGACCGCAGGCGGCCCCTTGAGCGGCTGGCCCGGCTGGCAGGCAAGGGCGAGCTGTGGTCCGCCGGCCAGGGACTCGCGGTCGGCAGCGCTTACCTTGACCAGTCATTCCACGTGGCGATGCTGTTCGCCGCCGCGCTGGTCACTGCGGGCGGTGCCTCGTGAGCCCCCCGCCGGCCGGCGCGCCGTGCCCGTTCTGCGAGATCGTCGCCGGCCTTGCGCCCGCTGCGGTGGTGGCGGAATGGCCGGGCGTGATCGCGATCCGGCCCCGGCACCCGGTTGTCCCCGGGCACGTGCTCGTGATTCCCCGCGTCCACGTCGCTGACGCCGGGACCGACCCGGCTGTCTCCGCGATCGCGATGAGCGCCGCCGCCGAGCTCGCCGCCCGGCTCGACTCCGCCAACGTGATCACCTCCAAGGGCCGGGCGGCCACGCAGACGGTCCGCCACCTGCACCTACACGTGGTCCCGCGCCGGGCTGGCGACGGGCTGCACCTGCCGTGGGCGCCCCGCCCCGCCGAAGGCGGCGGTGACCGGTGACCGCGCAGCTGATGCTCGTCTGCGCCCGCGAGCAGCTTCCTGCCGGCGGGCCGAGCGTGTTCCTCGCCGGCCCGACGCCGCGCGCCGGTGACGGCGTCGCCTCCTGGCGTCCCGCCGCGCTCGCCGCGCTGGCCGCGCGGTGGGCCGGCCCGGCGCCGCTGGCCGTGCTGTCCCCGGAGTCCCGGGGCGGCGTCCGGGCGAGGCACTACGACGACCAGGCCGGGTGGGAGACCGCGGCGCGGGCGGCGGCGTCCGTCGTCATGTTCTGGATCCCCCGCGACGTCCGCCTCCTGCCGGGGTTCACGACGAACGTGGAGTTCGGCCTGGACGTCGGCGCGGGCCGCCCGGTTGTGCTCGGTTGCCCGCCGGACTGCCCGGACCCCGAGCGCAACCGCTACCTGATCTGGGTCGCAGTCCGCTGCGGCGTTCCTGTCCGCGAGACGCTGCCCGCCACCGCCGCGGCGGCCGCCGCCATCGCATCGGCGGGGGAGGCCTGATGGCCCGCCTGGCGCCCGCTGTCGTACGGCTGCAGGCCGGGCAGGCGGTCAGTGCGCTCGGCGACGCCGTGCTCACCACCTCGGCTGTCGTGTGGGTCGTCCGGGATGTCGCCGCCGGGCAGCCGTGGGCCGCCGCGGCGGTGAGCGGCATCCCGGCCGCGGTGTACGCGTCGGTCGCGGTGGCGGGGCCGCTGGCCGGCGTGGCCGCCGACAGGTTCGACCGCCGTGCGGTCATGGCGGCCGCCGAGCTGTCCCGCGCGGGCCTGGCCGGCGCGCTCGCCGGCCTGACGCTCGTGCCCGCCGGGCGGCTGCCCGCCGCCGCGTGGCTCGCCGCCCTCTACGCGGCGGTGTTCCTGCTGACCGGCGCGGGGCAGTTCACCGCCCCGGCGAAGATGGCGGTGATCGCCACGCTCGAGCCCGGCGACGCCGGCCGGGCCCGTGCCGCAGGCCTCGCCGAGGCGGCCACGGCGGCCGCCGTCACGATCGGCCCGCTGATCGCGGTGCCGCTGACGCTCGCCGCGGGGATCCGGGCGGCCCTGGCCGTCGACGCCGCCACGTTCATCGTGTCGTGGCTGGCGGTCCGGTCCCTGCCGGCCACCCGGCCGGCCCGGGGGAGGGGAGGGGCCGTGGCGGGGTTCCGCGCGGGCCTGCGCTGCTTCGCCGCCTCCAGCCCGCTGACCGCCCTGCTGACGGTCACGGTGACCTGCCAGCTCGGCGCGGGCGCGATCACCGCGCTCAACGTCATCGCGGTGAGCACCGACCTGCACGGGACCGCGCGCGACTACGCCGTGGCCGAGGCCCTGGCAGGGGCGGGCTGCATCGCCGGCGCGCTCGCCGCCGGACGGCTCGTCCGGCATATCGGGGCGCGGGCGGTCACCTGCACCGGGTTGTTCGCGGCCGCCGGGCTGACCGCCGCGTACGCGCTCGCCCGGAATGTCCCCGAGGGCCTGGCGCTGCTGGCCGTCTACGGGGCGTCGATCGGGCTCCTCAACGCCAGCGTGGCGCCACTCCTGATGGGCTCGGTGCCGGGGGAGTACCTCGGCCGGGCCATGGCGATCTTCCAGCCTCTCAACCAGGCCGCCGGCGCGGTGTCGGTGCTTGCCTCCGGCTGGCTGGCCGGCACGTGGCTGCGCGGCTTCCATGCCGCCGGCATCGGCCCGGTGAGCCTGCTGATGCTCGCCGGCGCCGTCCTCATCACCGCGGCGGGCCTCCGCGCGGTCGCGGCCCTTCCCGCCGCGCCCGGGCTCCGGGAGGCGGGAACCGCATGACCCGGCCCCCCCCCGCCGCCGCGAGCGCAGTGGCGGCACGACAGGAAACCAGCAGATCCAAAGGAGGAGGACACCATGACGATCGAACTTGCCGAGGCCGCAGTACCGGGCCGTCTGCAGCAGCCGGACATGGTCACCATCATCACGTTCGGCTACGCCTGCGGCGCGCCGCCCGAGGCGCACGTCGTCTTCGACGTGCGCCGCCACTTCGGGGACACCGATCTCGGCCCCGGGCTCCGCGAGCTGACCGGCGAGGACTCCCAGGTCCAGGTGGCCGTCCTCGACGGCTACGGCATGCACGAACTGGTCGACGTCGTCACCCGGACCGCGGGGGCGTTCCTGAACCTGTACTCGGGGCAGCGGAGCGTCGTCATCGCGGTCGGCTGCCACGACGGCCGGCAGCGCTCGGTCGCGATCGCCCATGAGGCGTCGATCCTGCTGCACTACGAGGGCACCCCGGTCACGGTGTACGACCGCGACGTTAACCGCCCGGCCGTGACCGGTCCGGCCTCATGACCGATGTCAGGAATGATAACAGCAAGAAGCGGCTGGCTCTGGCACCGGCCGTCCCAGTTCGCGCTATGCTAGTCGTAAGTGGTCGACTAGTCAGGCTGGCTCAATCGAGTGACCTGCACATAACCAGCATGACCAGCGTTTCGGCTGCCTGGCAGACGGGAACGGCGCCGGCGCGCCGGCGCGGGAACGCCCGCCCAGCCGGCCATTATGGGAAGCTGACCCGCCCGTGCACCCACCACCACGCGGAGGCGCGTAGAGCCCAAGACAAGCGAAAGGCCCCCACGACGGGGGGCCAGCTCACCACAACCGCATATACCCGTCCGGGATCTCCGCCGCAAGGTGTGGCAGCCAGTCGCGAAGATCCGGACCAGAGTCCCCTGATGAGGACCGCTCTCGTGGGCACCACGCTAACACGCCGCACGTCCAGTTCGACGATGCCCCGCGCCGACACGCCGCAATCATTTGCGCGGCGTCCCGCGAGGGCCGGCTTCGCGCGCTCCGCCAGGGCCACTGACCGCAGGCGCGCTCTCCCGCATCCTCTTTACCGCGCGACACGCCGGCCGGGATCCTTGGTTCCTGATTCAGATTCAGCCAGGATTGCCTGTCATGAGCGATCTGACGACCACGGGCCGGAACAGGTCCGGGGGCAGGCCGTCCAAGGGCGACCGCCGTGCCCACAGCATCAGGTTCCCGGTCGAGCTGTACGAGACGATCACCGAGGCCGCCACCCAGGCCGGCTACGACAACCTCAACGACTTCGTCGTGGACCTGGTCGACAAGGCACGCAGGGAAGGACTGTTCCCGCCGTCCGGCGGGCAGCTGCCGCTCTCGGCCTGACGCCACAAGCCGCCAGCAACGAAAGGAACTGCCCAGGAACCACCCCGGAAACGCGAACGCCCCGGCTGAGCCGGGGCGCTGCTGAGCTAAATACAGGTCTCGCGGTTCTCGCCGCCAAGCTCGACGCGAGCCTGCCACCTTCACCGCCCCGCCAAGGGCGGCCAAGGTTTCCGAAGGTAGCCACTGCCCCTGCCAAGGGCGATGTCCTTCAAGGTGCCCGAGCCATCGGGCCTATTTCGGTAGCGAGGTTATGGTAACCCACGACCGCGCCCCTGACCAGCGTCGGGGTGCTGACGTGCCGTCAGGCCTGGTTCCGGCGTGCGCCGGGCCGGATGCCGCGCGGGCCGCTGAGGCCGCGTGGCGGCTGGTCGTGCCTGCGCTGGCGGGCCAGCCGCTGGTGCGCGTGTCGCCTGACGGGGGCCTGACCTATCCGCGCGGCCCCGTCAAGACGCCCCTGACCGCCGAGCTGCCCACCGGGCCCGCCACGGTCCCCACCTACGACGAGGACACGGGCACGGGGCAGCTGCTCGTGCTGGACTTCGACACGTCCCTGGCCGCGAAGGCCGGCGCGCCGGACCCGGCCGCCGAGGTCGCCGCCCAGGCCGCCGCGGCCGCATCAGCTGTGGCCCGGCTGGGAGGGCCGTCCGTGACCGACGTGTCCCCGTCCGCCGGCCGGCACGTCTACATCCTGTTCGCCGAGCCGCTGCCCTGGCGGGAGCTGCGCGACCTGGCGGTCGCGATGCGCCGCCGGTACCCGGCGCTGGACCCCATGCCGATGGCGTCCCCGCAGAGCGGCCAGATCCGCCCGCCCGGCTCGCCCCACAAGTCCGGCGGCTGGTCGGTTCTGGCCATGCCGCTGCAGGACGCCGTCGACGCCGTCAAGCGGCCCTGCGGGCGGGCGGTGTGGGACGGGCTGCTGGACGAGTTCGCCGCCGAGCTCGAGGCCGCGGTCCCCGCCGCCGGGCCCGGCATGCTGCCGCCCGGCTTCGCCGCAGGCGACGACGGCACGCCCTGGCGGCCACTGCCCGGCGGCCGGATCCCCGTCTCCCCGCGCCTGGACCAGATCGCCCGCACCGGCACCTGGCCCGCAGGCCGCTACCCGGGCCGGTCCGAGGCCCGCGCGGCCGTTCTCCTCGGCGCCGCCGCGTGCGGCTGGCGCCTCGCCGACGTCCGCGCCGAGATCGCAGGCGGCCGGTGGGCGGCGATGGACGGCCTGTACGCCAGGCCCGGCGAGCCCGCCCGCATGCACCGGCTCCTGACCGCCGAATGGCTCCGCGCAGTCGCCCACCTAGCCAAGGGAGACCCGCCGCCCGAACCGCCTCCCGGCGGGGGTAGGGGGGAGAATCCCCGTAACTGGCACACTAGCCAGGACTATCCACGCGCCCCCCTAGAGGAACCACGCTCCGCGCGAACTGAAATTCGATCCGAGCAACTTGCTGTTATCTCGGAGTACGGGGAGATCCGCCGCTGGGTCACCGCCACAGACATTGCAGCCGCTGATCCAGCCCGCGCCCGGCAGTGGGGCAAGCAGGCGATCACCATCCGGCTCGTGCTGACGGCCCTCGCCCAGGCGGCCGTCGTCCGGGGCAGCAAGACCATCGCGTTCGGCACCCGCAATATCAGCCTCTACAGCGGCGTGTCCTGGCGAACCGTCGCCCGCGTGCTCGAGGAGCTGCGATCCGAGCCCGACCCGCTAGTCGAGCTGGTCACCAGCCACTTCCTCAAGCGAGCCGACGTTTACGTGCTGCGCGTCCCCGACGCCTACACCGAGGCGGCCAGCTGGCGGCGGCGGCGCGCGGGCTGGATCACGGCCATCCACCCCTGTTTCACCGACGACAGCCTCAAAGGCACGGCGGCGCTCACCTACGCGATCCTCACCAGCACGGCGGTGTCCGCGGCCGAGGTCGCCCGGACCGCGCGACTCGGCGAGACCGCCACCGCCGACGCGCTGCGCGCCCTGGCCGCCCACGGGCTGGCCGAGAAAGGCCCGCGCGGCTGGACGCGCGGGCCCGCTTCCCTCGACGACATCGCGCTTTCCAGTGGCGCGATGGCCGCCCACGCCGAGCTGACCGACCGCTACAGCAAAGAACGCGGCGCATGGCACGAGAAGATCGCCGACTGGCTGAACGGCCCCGAGCCCGTCATCCCCGACGACCCCGAGCAGCTCCTCCTCGCCGACGTCCCCCCGCCAGCCGGGCCAGCCGACTGGCCCCCCGGCGAGGACGACGACGCGACCTGGCACACACCCGCCGGCGGCGAGGCACCGGCGTCCGTCGCGGTCCGCACCGCGACCACCGCCACCCTCGTGCTGCTCTCAGCGCGCCGCCAGGCCCTGCACGACATCGCCGCCAGCCCCCGGGCCGGGCAGGCCCCGCTTGGCTCCGCGATCACGCTGGTGACCGCCGCCGGCGGGCGGCGCGCGGTGTGCCGGACAGTGGACCCGGGAACGGAAGGCGCTGAGGGCGACATCCGCTACCTCGCCGACGGCGAGGAACTTGCCGCGCTGGCCGGCGAGGCGATCGGGGCGCCCGTCGCGGCAGCCTGGCGGCAGGAACCCGGCCGGGTGTGGTCGGAGTACCTCCAGGGACGGCCCGCCGAGCCCGGTGAGCTCGGCGGAAGCCCGGCCGCCGTCCTGATCGGCCTGCTGGACGCGGTCACTGGCTACCCTGACCGCTGCGGGCACCTGCTCGTCACCCCCGCCGGCACGCTGGCCGGGTTCGGCGGCGGCGGCGCCTGGCTGCCCTGGGAAACCAGCGACCCCGCCCCGGCGCCCTGCGAGCCGGCTGCCCCCGCCGCCCTCTACATCACGCCCGACGGCCGCTGGCGCGACGACCCGCCCGTCACCGCCGCCGTGATCCGCCCCCGCGTCGAGGCCCTGCGGCCCGCGTTCCGCGCCCGCGGCCGCGAGCAGTGGCTCGACTGGACCCTGGCCCGGCTCGACGAGATCACCCGCCGTGCCCCCGCCGCGCCGCCGCGCCCGGATGGAGCCCCCTCGTGACCGGCAGCACCTACTACGCGGCTCGCGCCTGGACGTGCCCCGCCGGCCACGCAGGCCCGCGCGGCGAGCCGCTGCGCATGATCGTGCCCGCAGGCCTGGGCCTCGCGCCCGCCTGCACCACCTGCCGCCAGCCGATGACCTCCGTCGGCGAGCTGCTCGAGGGCAGCTGGCGCATCGACGACTGCTGCACCCCGGCAGGCCCGGGAGGACGGTGGGCCGGGCCGCCCCGCGACCCGGCCGCCTGCACAACCTGCTTCGGCACCCGCAGCCGGGCGCTGTGCCTGGCCTGCTACGCCACCGGTTGCGACGGCCGGCACGACGAGTGCCTGGCCTGCGACGGCACCGGCACCGAGGACTGCCCGGCCTGCGAAGGCGAAGGACTGACCTTCGGCCAGCACGGTGAGGAAACCGGGCCGTGCACCGCGCCCGGGTGCGACAACGGACGGGTGCCCTGCGCGGCATGCCGCCCGGCCGCGTCATGAACCCGCATAAGAAGGAGGACAAGACAGTGAACGACGACCAGGCAGATAACCCGTTCCCCGACGAAGCAGGCGTCATGGTCCGCTACCCCGCGCCAGGCATGACCGCGTCGGACCCGCGCGAGGACTGGCCGTGGATGCCCGGCGTCATCGAGAACCGCTGCGGCCCCGGCGAATGGCTGGTGACCGTCTACGCCCGCGAGCTCGCCCAGCTCGCCGACGGAACTCCCGCACCGGACGGCACCAGCGGCGAGGACATGTGGTTCCCCCAGTGCTTCCGCAACGCCTCCGAGCTCAGCCCCCAGGCCGCCGAGCAGGCGCGAAGGGCCGGGTGAGCACGATGGCCAGGCTAATGGCGGTCTCGCTGACTGAAGACCAGGTCCGCGCCCGCACCAAGACCGTCACGAGACGCGCCGGCTGGCTGATGCTCCGGCCCGGAGACCAGCTCACCCTCTGCCGCAAGGTCATGGGACGCCGCCGCGGCGAGCCCCTCGAGCGCATCGCCTCCGTCGAGGTGCTCTCCGTCCGCCGCGAGCGCCTCGACGCGATCACGCCCGCGGACCTCATAGCCGAGGGCTTTCCCGGCATGGCCGCCGGCGAGTTCATCGGCTTCTTCTGCCGCACCCACCGCGGCGTCCAGCCCGGCAGCGAAGTCACCCGCATCGAATGGCAATATCTCGACTGACCGGTGACCCGCGCACGCCCACAATGGAACCGTTTTGGGCGTTAGCGGGCCGACTGTCGTCGAGTTACCGCCTGGGACGGTTCCGATGTGGGTCGGGCGGCCGGGCTGGCAATTTCCAGGAGAAGGCAAGCCGGTCCGGCGTAGCCTGCCTGGTGTGAAACTCGCTATCGGGCTGCAGAACGCGTGCCTGGGTGGAGGACGGAAACAGGAACGCTGGCCGAAATTGCTCGCGCGGCTGAGGCCGGCCGCGGCCGATGTCCTGCTGCTGTGCGAGGCACCGGCCACCGATGCCCTGCTGCAGAGCTTCGCCAGCGAACTCGAGATGGCTGCGCTGCCGCTGCCGCCGAGTAAGTCGGGCATCCCGGTCGCGCTCCTGTACCGGCCGTCCCTGGGCGACCCGGTCGACGTCTGCACTGACTTCAGCAGTGAGGTGACCCACGGCGTCATCGTCGCCGCCTTCGACGTCGGCCTGGGCGACCCGCTGGCGGTGGCCGTCACCCACATCTCGCCCTTCAGCAGCGTGCACGCGCGGCGTGACATCGAGCTGGCGTCGTGGAGCGCGCTGCGGTACGGCCCCAACGCGGTCATGGGCCTCGACGCGAACCAGCAGCCGCCCGGTGAGATGCCGGACCTGGACCGGATGACGCGCATCGACATCACCCGCCGGTTCTGCGACCCGCTGGCGGACCCGCCGCGCCGCCCGCGCACCGACGTCGCCGACGTCCTGGCCGCCGACGGGTTCCATGACTGCGCGGTCCTGCTCCACAAGATGACAGGGGACCCGGCGCTGCTCGCCCGCACGGGCAACAGCGGCAGGATCGACTGGATCGTGGCCACCGGCCCCGTCGCGGCCGCGGTCACGGGTGGGCGGCGGCTCGATGCCCCGGCGGACGCTACCAACCATGCCGGGCTCGCGTTCACGTTCGACACCAGCCGGGTACAGCAATCATGAGCGACGACGCGGAGCCCGGGACGCCGCCGGAAGCGCACATGCTCCTCGCGGGAGCGCTGTGCTGGGCCGGCGGCTACGTGGTCCGGTGCTCCGAGTGCGGTGCCACTACCGGTTGGCGGCTGTCCGCGCATCCCGGCACCGGCCCGGATCACGTCCTGTCTGATGACGCTGACCTGACCTGCCCCGAAGGGCACACCCAGCGGCACCCCCTGGTGTACCCGGAAATGGTGCGGGCACTGATGGCAGCCCGCCGCGATGGTGACCTCGCCGGGCAGGCAGCGGCCGGCGCGCTGGAGGCGATCGGCTGGCGGCCGCATAACCGGACCGTCCGGCACGGTGCCGTGATCTACCTTCCGTGGGAGTACGAGCCCGGCCCGGACGAGGCCGCGTGGCCGGATCTTTACTGGGCCTACCAGGGCGGGACCCTGCCCCGGCCCCCGGCGTTACACCTAGCCGGCGCCCGGAGAGTTCCCCTGGCCGCCGTTTCGCAGGCGACAACGCCCTCTCTCTCTGCCTGCCCGCTGAACCGTGCCAAGCATTCCGCAGCACGATTCAGCGGGGAAGTTACGCGCAGCCGGGCGCGGCTTTGACCGTCCACCCGGCCTCGCCCAGCGTGCGGAGTGCCGCAGCGGCCTGGCGCTGCCAGGCGTCGGCGTCGGTGCTGTCAAGCCAGTCCTGGCCATCGACAGGGGCGGTGTATCCGGCTTTGCTGTAAGCGGCCAGGAAGGCGCGTTGCTGCTCAGCAGTCATCAGGGTGCCGTCGAGGTCCCATTCGATAGTGCCTTCGTCGCGGGTAAGGGTCATCGTGGCGCCGAGCGGGTGGGCGAGGATCCAGGTATCGGCGGGCATGGCAGTTCCTTTCTCGGGTGCGGGGTCCATGGTCTCGCAGTCCGGGGAGTTGCCTCCTCACGGCTGGCTCACGCTCCAAATGTCAGGGGACCGCGTTATCGGCCCGGTGCTCGGGTCCGTACGGCCAAGTGCAAAGTAGCTCTGCGTGATTGCTGTAACTCGATGTCGCCGCGGGGCGGCCCGCGTTAGCGTAAGCCGGGTTCCGCCGTCCCCGCTGAATCGTGCTGTGGAATGCTTGGCACGATTCATCGGGCAGGGAGAGAGGACGGGTGGCGTGGCCGAGGACGGCGGGCGGTGCGCGCACTGCGGGACGCCGCTGCCGTCGCGGGCCGGGGGCGGGCGGCGGCAGCAGTACTGCGGGGCGACGTGCCGGTCGGCGGCCCGGCGGGTCCGCACCCCGCCGCGCGCCCGGTGCTCGATGCGGGCC
>Ga0302314_10006508_pt1 | contig 21122 bp, 20 predicted proteins | sample III_Palsa_N2_3_FD_200533 | JGI IMG/M metagenome (GOLD analysis project Ga0302314, IMG submission 200533) | Peat permafrost microbial communities from Stordalen Mire near Abisko, Sweden - III_Palsa_N2_3 | ecosystem: Environmental > Terrestrial > Soil > Palsa > Peat permafrost | place: Sweden... | reverse complement strand
CGGCGATCCGTTCGAGACCGCCACCTTTCCGACCGCCGTCTTCATCGCCGGCGCCGAACAGCCCAAGGGCACGCGCGGCTTGGAGCTGCGCGACCGCTACGCCAAGCCCGCGGACGGGATGCCTTCGGCCTACCACTAAGCCCGTGAGGGCGAGGTGCGGCGCGACCAGGGCCAGGCCCTCGATCCCGCCCTGCACGGATTCCGAACCGGACGCCGCGGGGGGCCGGCGCGTCTATTCGTTGCGCAGCGCCTTGGCGGGTTCGGCCCGGGCGACGTTGAAGGCCTGTCCGGCGACGGTGCCGACGGCCACCACCACGGTCAGGAGGGTGGCGGCGAGGAAGTAGAGCGGGTTCAGGGCGATGCACTGGTCGAACCCTTCAAGCCAGCTTCGCATCACCACATAGGCCAGGGGCCAGGCGATTAGGTTGGCGATCAGTACGGGGCGCAGGAACTGGCCGATCAGCAGGCGCTGGATATCGGCGGTCGAGGCGCCCAGCGTCTTGCGGATGCCGATCTCCTTGACCCGCCGGGCCGTGTTGAAGGAGGCGAGGCCGTAGAGCCCGACGCAGCCGATCGCCACCGCCAGCGAGGCGCCGATGGTGAACAGGCGCCCGCGCTGATCGTCGCTCTTGTAGTAGGGCTCGAGGTTGTCCTCGATGGTCTTGGCGCGGAAGGGAACGTCGGGCGCGATGGCCCTGAAGGTCGCCTGCAGCCGATCGAGCACCGCCCTCGGCGTCGCGGCCTCATAGCGCACGCCCACCACCCCGTCGGGCGTGCGGCTGTCGAACAGGTAGATGGTGGGGGGCACCGGCTTCTTGGGCGAGCGGAAGCGGAAATTGTCCACCACGCCGACGATGGTCATGGTCTGAAACCCGCTGTTCAGGCCCTCGAGGATGGTCTGTCCGATGGCGTCCTGCGGGCTCTTGAAGCCGAGCGGCTTCAGGCCGTTGGCGTTCAGGACGACGTTGCGGACCACGCCCCGGCGAATGGCGTCCCAGGCCTCGGGCGTCGCGCCCTGGGGCTTGGGGGGATTCTGGTCGAGGCCATGGTTCTGGTCCAGCACGCGGCCGGCCAGCAGCCGCGCGCCATAGGCGGCGAAGAAGTCCGGTCCGATCCCCACCCAGTTCAGGGTGGGCCCGTCCCCCGCCATGCCCGGGCGCTTGAAGTTGTTGCCGCTGGTGCTGTCCTCGTTGCCGGGGGCCATGTCGGCGTTGGTGACATGGGTCACGCCGGGAATGGCGCGCCAGGCGGTCAGGAGGCTGGTGCGTTGCGCTGCGCTGATTTCGGGATCGCTGAAGGAGGTGACGACTACAAGGCCGTCCCGCTTGAAGCCGAGATCGGCGTGGCGCAGGTAGCGGCTCTGGCTGACGATGACGCCGGTGGCGATGGTGAAGGCGATGGCCACGGCGAACTGGAAGATCACCAGCCCCTCGCGCACCCGGGCGCCGCTGCGCCCGCCGCCCGGCGTCCGCGCCGCCGCCAGCACCTGGGCGGGCTGGAACCGCGACAGCAGGAGCGCCGGATAGGCGCCGGCCGCGACGCCGACGATCACCACCACCACACCGATGAACGGCAGGATGCTGTCCGGGCCGAGATAGGCGATCCGCAGCGACAGGCCGCCCGCCGAATTGATCACGGGCAGGACCAGCTCGCACAGGGCCAGCCCGATCAGGGCGGCCAGGGCGGTGGTGGCCAGGGCCTCGATCATGAACTGCCAGACCAGGTCGGACGCCGTGGCGCCCATCACCTTCCGGAGCGCCACTTCCCGCGCCCTCAACCCCGCCCGCGCCGTCGCCAGGTTCACATAGTTCACGCCCGCGAGCAGCAGGGTGAGGAGGCCGACCACCCCGATGGTGGCTGTCACGGCCGCATCCTTCGGATCGATCAGGTGCAGGGAGACCAGCGGCCGCGCCCGAAGCTGCATCGTCGCATGGGCGGGCGCATTGAGGTCGGCGCCGGCGTGCCGGTCGGTGAAGCGATCCAGATCTGCATTGAAGGCGGCGGCCGCCGCGGGCGTGTCGAAGCGAAGGTAGGTGCTGAGCTGCTGGCTGCCCCAGTGGCGCCAGACGCGGCCCTCGTCGATCCCCATCTGCGGCGTCAGCAGGGCGACCATGTTGAAGGCGAGGTCGGAGTTCTTCGGCGTGTCCTTCAGCACGCCGGCGACCCGATAGTCCCCCAGCTTGCCGTTCAGCGAGATCGTCAGGCGCCGGCCAATCGGATTGGCGCCGCCGAAATAGCGCTTCGCCCGCGTCTCGGACAGCAGGATTTCGTCCGACGCCTTCAGGAGCCGGTCCCTGTCGCCGCTCACGAGCGGCAGATCCAACACCTTGAAGAAGGTGGGGTCGACCAGTTCAACCTGCTCGGCGGTGTTCTGGGCGCCCTGCCGGACGATCGCGCCCACGTCCCAGACGCGCGTGCCGATAAGCTGCGAATAGTCCTGGTGGAGCTCGTCCAGCAGGCCGCCCATGGTGTTGTTGCCGATGTCCACGGCGTGTCCGGGCCGCAGCCAGCCGGTGCTCACCAGATAGATCGACGGCGCGTCCGGGATCCAGCGCTCGAAGCTGGTCTCAAAGGCGACGTCCAGCGACAGGACCAGGAACACGGCGATGCCGACGGCGAGCCCGACGATATTCAGCGCGGCGTAGAGCCGGTGGCGGGTGAGGGCGCGGTAGAAGGTGAGGAGGGCGTGAGGCCACATGGCGAGGCTCCTCAGATCGCGCGGCGGGCGGAGATGACGATGCGGCCGTCCAGCATGTCGATGCGCCGCCGGGCGATGTCGGCATGGCTAGGGGAGTGGGTGACCATGACGATGGTGGCGCCCTCTGCATTGAGGCTCTGCAGGATGCCCATCACCTGGGCGCCGTTCTCCGTGTCGAGGTTGCCGGTGGGCTCGTCGGCCAGGATCAGGCTCGGCTGGCCGACGATGGCGCGGGCGATGGCCGCCCGCTGCTGCTGGCCGCCGGAGAGCTGGTGGGGATAGTGGCGCGCGCGGTGCGCCACGCCGACCCGGTCCATGGCCGCCTCCACCCGCGCCTTGCGATCCTTGCCCGCCCATTTGCGATAGACCAGGCCCAGCTCGACATTCTCGGCGATGGTCAGCTCGTCGATCAGGTTGAAGCTCTGAAACACGAAGCCGAGGTGATCGCGCCGCAGGGCCGCCAGCCGCGCCTCGGGCAGGCTGGTGATGTCGCGGTCCTGGAAGCGGTAGACGCCGCTGGTCGGCCGGTCGATGGTGCCGAGGATGTTCAGGAGGGTGGACTTGCCGCAGCCCGACGGCCCCATCACCGCTACGAACTCGCCCGCCTCGATGGTCAGGTCGATGGAGCGGAGCGCCGTGGTCTCGACCTCGTCCGAGCGGTAGAGGCGGTTCACGTCGGCGAGGATGATCATGGCGGGGTCTTTCGGTCGGATCAATGCAGGATCAGGTGGTTGAACTTCTCGAAGCCCGCGTAGCTCGAGGTCACGACACGCTCGCCGGGGCGCAGGCCCCCGGTGATCTCCACCTGTTCGGGATTGCGGCGACCGACGGAGACCGCGCGGCGGTCGGCCCGCCGTCCGCTTGCATCGACGACGAAGGCGAAGGCGCCGCCGCCCGCTTCCAGCCAGGAGCCGTTCGCCAGCACCAGCGCGGGCCGGGTGTCGCCGAGGGTGATGCGCAGGTCCACGCTCTCGCCGCGGCGCAGCGGGCGCGAGGGCGCATGGTCGAAGGTCAGCTCCGCGCGGAAGCGCCCGCCGGTCACCTGCGGCAGGACCCGGATCACCGTCAGCCCATAGGTGCGCCCGTCGAGGTCGGCGGCGCCCTTCTGGCCCGGCGCGACGCGCCCGAGATAGAATTCGTCCACGTCGGCGCTGAGCTTGTATTGTCCTTCGGAATCGATCTGGCCCACCTGGTCGCCGGCCTTCAGGGACTGGCCGGGCTGGAGCACGAAATCGGTCAGCCGCCCCGCCACCGGCGCGCGGATCGTCAGGGCGTCCAAGCTGGCGCGCACTACGTCGAGGCTGCTGGACAGGCGGGCGCTGGTCTGGCGGATCTGGGCCGCCTGCGCCGCGGAGATGGAGCCTTCCTGCTGCTGGCCGCTCTTCAGCGCCTTCAGCCGTTCCCGATAGTAGGCGGCGGCATCGGTATAGGTCTTCACCTCCGCGTCGGAGACGAAGCCCTTGACGTGCAGCTGCTGGCGCACGTCGAGGTCATGATCGGCCTTCAGGAGATCGTAGCTGGTCTCGGATACCTCCTTGTCCCGGTCCAGCCGGTTGCGCTCCAGGGACAGCTGCTGGGCGCTGGCGTCGCCGAGCCGGCCGGCGATGTCCGCCTCCTTGGAGGTGACGTCGAGCTTCAGCTGAGGATTGGAGAGCGAGGCCAGGGGCGTGCCCGCGACCACCATGGTTCCGTCCAGCGCGATCACCCTGTCCACCTGTCCGCCGGCGACGGCGCTGACGAAAACGGTCTGCAGGGGCGCGACCTCGGCCCGAACCGGCAGATAGTCCTGGAAGGGCGCATGCCGGACGTCGCCGGTCTCGATGTTGGCGGCCTTCACCGTCAGGCTGCCCGGCGGCGGCAGCATGACGATCAGGCCGGCGATCACGGCCACGAGCCCGGCGCCGGCGATGATCCAGCCCGCCCTGCGGCCACGCCAGCGCGGGCGTTCGACGCGCCGGTCCATCGCCTGTCCGCTGGCGGACACCGATCCTCCCGGCCCCGCATCATCAATCCCGCTGTCGCTCACGTGAACTCCTTCGAAGATGGAGCATAGCGGCTGCCTCCCCTCAATCTAACAGATTGGCGTTGTTGACATTTATGGGGCCATAGCCTTGCATGTGTCCGGGTCTTTGGGGAAGTGTCCGGTTCCGAACATGCAAAGCGAGCTGTCAAGTCCGACCGGCCATGTCCTGTTCGTCGACGACGACGCGGACATCCTGACGGCGGCGACCCTGCTCCTCAGCCGCCACGGCTTTCGCGTCACCACGGCCAGGAGCCCGGCGGAAGCCTGGAGCGTCATGGCCGGCGAGCCGGTGGACGTGATCCTGCTCGACCTGAACTTCAGCCGCGGCGCCACCAGCGGGGACGAGGGCTTCGCTCACCTCGCCGAGATCGTGACGCAGGACCCGGACGCCGTCGTCGTGGTCGTCACCGGCCACAGCGGCGTCAACGTCGCCGTGGCGGCCATGCGCGCGGGCGCCAGCGATTTCGTCATGAAGCCGTGGAGCAACGAGCGCCTGGCGACCACGCTGCGGACCGCGCTGGAGCTGCGGCGGCGTCGCCGGGAGACCGCCGCGCTGAAGGCGGAGAACGCGGCGCTGAACAGCGACGCCTGGGGGCCGAGCGCGCCGCTGCTCGGTGAAAGCCCGGCGATCCGGCGGGTGAAGGAGCTGATCCGCCGCACCGCCCCGACCGACGCCGCGGTGCTGATCTACGGTCCGGCGGGGTCGGGGAAGAGCCTGATCGCCCGCAACCTGCATCTGCAGTCGACCCGGGCGTCCGGTCCCTTCATCCCCGTCGACCTCGGCGCGCTGTCCGCCGAGGAGGCGGACCGGGCCCTGTTCGGCGGCCGGGGCGAGACGGGCGAAGAGGCGGGCGCCTTCGTCGCGGCCCAGGGCGGGACCCTGTTCCTGGACGAGATCGCGGCCCTGGCGCCCCTGCTGCAGGTGAGGCTGCTGAAGGCGCTGGAGAGCGGGCGCATCGAGCCCGCGGGCTCGGGCCGCCCCCTGGCCTTCGACGTCCGCATCGTGGCCGCGACCCGCCGGGGCCGCGAGGCGCTGCTGGGGCGCGGGGGGCTGAACCACGACCTGCTCTACCGCCTCAACACCATCGAGATCTTCGCGCCGCCGCTGAGCCAGAGGGGCGGGGACGCCCTGCTGCTGGCCGAGCATTTCCTGCGCCTCTACGGCAAGCGGCACGGCCGGGGCGACCGCGCCCTGACCCGGGCCGCCGCCGACGCCATCCTGAAGGATCCCTGGCCGGGAGACGTGCGGGCGCTGCGCCAGGCCATGGAGCGGTGCGTGATCTTCTCCGAAGGCCCGAGCTACGACTTGGCGGATTTCGCCCTGTCGACCAGCGGCGATCCTCAGACGGACCCCGCCCCGCCCGAGCGCACCCTGGCCGGATCGGAGCGCGAGCTGGTCGCCGCGGCGCTGCAGCGCAACAGCTTCAACGTCAGCCACGCCGCCCGGGAGCTCGGCCTCAGCCGCGCGGCCCTCTACCGCCGGATGGCGCGCCATGGACTTTAGGCGCCGCGTCTCCTGGATCGTCGGGCAGGGCCTGCTGTTCGCCTGCGGCTGCGGCCTCGTGCTGGCCGTGGAGGTCCACCTCTACGCCTGCGCCGCCGTGCTGCTCCTCATGGGCGTCTGGATCGGCGCATCGGTGATCTGGTCCAGCCCGGCGGCGACCCAGCCGCTGACGCCCCTGACGCCCCTTGCGCCGTCAGGGCAGGCCATGCAGTGGCGCCTGGTCTCCAGCGTGCTCGATCAGATCCCGGCGCCCCTGGTGCTGCTGGAGCCCGACGGCCGGATGAAGGCGGCGAACCGGGCGGCGCGACGGCTGTTTCGCGTCGACGACCGCATCCTCGATCCGCCCGCGTCGCTCCGCGAGGCCGCCGGGCTGTCGGCGGCCGAGGACCGCTTGACCGTCGCGTTCGAGGTGAGCGGCGAGACCCGCACCTACGCCATGTCCATGATCGATCTGGCCGCCCCCGAAGGCGTCACCCGCATCGCCATGCTGATGGACATCCAGTCCGAGATCCGCACCGCCGAGGCGACCGCCCTTCGCGACCTGATGCAGGTGCTGAGCCACGAGATCATGAACGCCCTGACCCCCGTGGCCTCCCTGGCGGCGACGGCGGTCGACCTCCTGAAGGACGGCGCCGCGGGATCGGTCGCCGCCGCCCAGGGCGCGGTGGAGATCCTGGCGCGGCGAGCGGAGGGGCTCAGCCGCTTCGTCGACGCCTACAGGACCCTGGCCCGCCTTCCGTCGCCGAGCCTGGAGCCCGCCAGCGTGACCGCCCTGCTCGACGAGGCGGCGCATCTGTTTCGCGGGCGCTGGGCGGCGTCGGGCGCCACCCTGGTGCTGACGCGGCCGGACCCCGACATCGTCGCCGCCATGGACTTTGACCAGATGGTCCACGCCCTGATCAACATCCTCTCCAACGCCGCCGACGCCGCCCTCAGCCACGCCGCCCGCCCGCCGGTGGTGGAGCTGGCCGCGCGCCGGCGCGACGGCGGCGTCGCCCTCGTGGTCGCCGACAGCGGCCCCGGCGTGCCCGCCGGCGACCGCGAGCGGATCTTCCAGCCCTTCTTCACCACCAAGGCCGAAGGCACGGGCGTCGGCCTGAGCTTCGCGCGCCAGGTGGCGCTCAGCCATGGCGGCGACCTCGTGCTCGCGCCTGACGCCGGCTCGGCGGGGGCGCGGTTCGAACTGAGCTTCTGAGCTGGGCGGCCGCGGCGCCGCCCCGCCGGATGTCCCGCGGCTCGCCGGAGAGGGCCGTCGCCGCCCAGGGCCGGTGCATCATCCCGGACGCGAGGCCGATCAGCGGTCCATGACCTCCGCGGTGTGCTCGCCGAGCCGGGGCGGATGGCGGCGCACGTTGGCCGGGGTCCTGGAGAACTTCAGCGGCGGCTTCATGTTGAAGTAGGGGCCGGCGTCGGGATGCTCATAGCGCTCGAAGAAGCCGACGGCCTTCAGGTGCGGATCCTCCATCAGGTCGTCCAGCCGGTTGGTCTTGGTGACGGGGATGTGCAGGGGCTTCAGCAGGGCCAGCCATTCGGCGGTGGGCTTGGTGCGGGTGATGTCCTCGATCAGGCCGTAGAGGGCGTGGTAGTTTTCCGACCGCGCCTTCTGGGTGGCGAAGCGGGGGTCCTGCATGTGATGGCCGAAGCCCGCAGCGTCGAAGAAGGCGACCCATTGCTTGTCGTTGTACGGGAGCAGGCCGATGTAGCCGTCCGCCGTCTGGAAGGGCTTGCGGTTGGGATTGGCGACGCGGCTGTAAGCCCACTGGCCGGTGGGCGGATCGAACACGTGGCCGAACATGTGCTCCGCCAGATTGAAGCTGGTCAGGCATTCGAACATCGGCACCTCCACCAGCTGCCCCTCGCCGGTCTTCTCCCGGTGATAGAGGGCCGCCAGGATGGCCTGGGTCATGAACAGGCCCGAGACCTTGTCGGCCACCAGCGACGGGATCAGGCGCGGGACCGGATCACCGTCCGTGCGGGGCAGCAGGTCCGCCAGGCCCGAGGCGGACTGGATCAGGTCGTCGTAGGCCGGCTCGCCCGCATAGGGGCCGTCCGAGCCATAGCCTGCGCCATGCACATAGACGATGTCCGGCCTGACCGCCTTCACGTCCTCGTAGCCGAGGCCGAGCCGCTTCAGCCCGTCGTAGCGCACCGAACAGGCGAACACGTCCGCCCATTCGATCAGCAGGCGCAGGGCCGCCTTGGCCGGCGCGCTGGTCAGGTCGAGCAGCATGGAGCGCTTGTTGCGGTTGATGGTCATGAAGATGGGGCCGAGGTCTTCGGGCGCGCCCTCCGGCGTCTTGCCGGCCCAGCGCATGATGTCGCCGCCCTCGCCGCGGCCCGAGGCCGGGCTCTCCACCTTGATCACGTCCGCCCCGAGGTCGCCGAGCATCTGGGTGGCGTAGGCGCCGAACACCACGCTGGTGAGGTCGAGGATCTTCACCCCCTTGAGAGGCCCGGTGGCCTCCGTCGCAAGTTCGCCCGTGTTCAACGTGATCTCCCGTCCGGTCTTTCGCCGGTCATAGCCCCGCGCGGATCGTTTGACACGCCCCCGTGCGCGAAGATAGTTAGGAAGCCTAACCAAATTGACGTTCAGTCAAGGCAAGAGGAAACGCGTCATGGATTTCGAGCTCGCCGAAGACCACCGCATGCTGAAGGACCTGGTGGCCCGTTTCGTCAGGGACGAGCTGATGCCGCTGGAGGGCAGAGTGCTGGAGCGTGAGGCCTCCGGCCAGGGGGCCCATCTGACCAGGGAGGAGCGCCAGCGCATCGACCAGGTGTCGAAGGATCTCGGCCTCTGGGGTCTCGACGCGCCGGAGGACATGGGCGGCCACGACCTGCCCGTCGTGGCCATGATCGGCGTCAACGAGGAGATGGGCCGCACGGTGACGCCCTACACCATCCCGCCCGACAGCCCCAACCTGCGGATGCTGGCCGCCACGGTGAACGTCGAGCAGCGGGAGATGTATCTGGCGCCCTACGCCCGCGGCGAGACGGTCTCGGCCATCGGCATCTCCGAGCCGGGCGCCGGCGCAGACCCGTCGGGCATGACCACCCGGGCGGTGCGCGACGGGGACGACTGGGTCATCAACGGGCGGAAGATCTGGACCAGCCGCGCGGCGGAGGCGGACTTCACCATCCTGATGGCGGTCACCAACAAGGAGAAGGGCGGGCGCGGTGGCGTCTCCGCCTTCCTGATCGACAAGGGGACGCCCGGCTTCAACGTGCTCCGCCGCATCCCCATGATCGGCGGCGCCTTCACCTACGAGGTGGCGCTGGAGGACTGCCGCATTCCGGGCTGGAAGCTGCTCGGCGTCGAGGACCAGGGATTCGCGCCCATGCAGCTGCGCCTCGGCACCCGGCGGATGGAGATGGCGGCCTGGTGCATCGGCATCTCGCAGCGGGCGCTGGAGATGATGCTGGAGTATGCCCCCCAGCGGACCACCTTCGGCGTGGCCCTGGCCGACCGGCAGACGGTGCAGAACTGGATCGCCGACGCCGCCACCCGCATCCACGCCTGTCGCCTGATGACCTACGATTGCGCCTGGAAGCTCGACCAGGGGCGCGATGTCCGATCCGAGATCAGCATGGTGAAGGCCTTCGCCACCGAGATGGCGTGGGAGATCACCGACAAGGCCATGCAGCTCTACGGCGCCATGGGCATGACCAAGGAGCTGCCGCTGCACCTCTTCAACGCCATGGCCCGCAACATGCGCATTTACGACGGCCCGACGGAGGTGCATCGCTGGGTCGTGGCGCGAAACCTCCTGGGAAGCCGGCGATGAGCGAGGAGACCCCTGACGATCCGGGCCGGGCGCCGCCCGAGGGCTTCCAGCGCCACGCCCGCAGGAGCGGCCTGACCAACCCCTGGGAGCCGATCTACGCCCGCCACGGGCCCGGCATGGTCGCGCTCGGCCTCTGGGCCGGCCAGGCGCATGTGAACAGCCGCGGCTTCGTGCACGGCGGGCTGATCAGCGCCCTGGCGGACAACGCCATGGGCCTCAGCTGCGGCGAGGCGCTCCGGGCGGCGGGATCGGAGACCGCCGGCCTGGTGACCGTCAACCTCAGCCTGGACTTCGTCGGCTCGTCCGAGGTGGGGCAGTGGCTGGAGATCCGGCCGACGGTGATCAGGGCCGGCCGGTCCCTTTGCTTCGCCAGCGCGTTGGTGATGGCGGACGATGGGGTTTGCGCCCGGGCCAGCGCCGTGTTCAAGGCCTCGTTCAAGACCAGCAAGGACGCCTAGATGACCAGCGACCGATACGGCGACCTCTCCGTCTCCTGGCAGGGCCAGGTGGCGCTTCTGGAGATGCACAGGCCCCCCAACAACCACGTGGACCTCGCCATGCTGACGGCGCTGGCCGACGCCCTGGACGATCTCGACGCGGACGACCGCTGCCGCGCGGCGGTGCTGCAGTCGGAGGGCAAGAACTTCTGCGGCGGTGCGGACCTCGCAGCCCCGCGCGGCGTGGCCAGCGGCGACGGCGGCGGGATCGGCCCCTTCTACGAGGCGGCGGTGCGGGTGTTCGCCGCCAGAACGCCGATGGTGGCGGCGGTGCAGGGGGCGGCGGTCGGGGCGGGGCTCGGCCTCGCCGTCGCCTGCGACTTCCGGGTGGCGGGGCTCGACGCCAAGTTCGCCGCCAACTTCGTCAAGCTGGGCTTTCATCCGGGCTTCGGCCTCAGCCACACCCTGCCGCGCCTGATCGGCCTGCAGCGCACCAACATGATGTTCCTCACCGGACGCCGGATCGATGCGCAGCAGGCGTTCGATTGGGGCCTCGTGGACGTGGTGGCGGCCGAAGGGGGCGTGCGCGACGCCGCCCTGCGCCTCGCCGCCGAGATCGCCGAAAACGCGCCGCTGGCGGTCCGCTCCACCCGCGACACCCTGCGGGACGGCCTCGCCGAGGCGGTGCGGGCGACCACAGCCCACGAGTTCGCCGAACAGCAGCGCCTGATGAAGACAGAGGACTTCCGGGAGGGCGTCCGCTCCGTGGCGGAGCGCCGCGCGGGCGACTTCAAGGGACGGTGATCTCTCCTCCCTGCGAAGCGGGGAAGGGGGACCATGCGTAGAGGGCTCATAGTGCGCCGTATGCAGTCGCCCCCCACCACCCTTCGGATGGCCTCCCTCCCGATCAGCGGGCCGAAGGAGCGCCCTCGAACGCCATCTCCGCCTCGAGGCTCGCCATGTCCCGGTCCAGCGTCACCACGGCCAGAAGCTTGCCGTCCTTCTCGTAGCGGACCGTGGCGTCGTAATCCGCCACCGAACCGTCGACCCTGGGCGGATCGAAATCCTCCGCATGGCCGTCGTAGTGGAAGGCCTGCTCGTACTGGGCCGACCAGAAGAAGGGGACATCCCTGAACGGGGCGTCCTCGCCGAGGATGGCGCGGGCCACATGCTGCCCCTGCCGCTCGGCGTGGACCCAGTGCTCCACCCGGATCCTCCGGCCCGAGATCGGGTCGGGATAGCGGGCGATGTCGCCGATGGCGTAGATGGTCTCGCCGGCGCGAAGACGATCGTCCACCACCACCCCGTCGTCGACCTCCAGCCCCGCGGCCTCCGCCAGGGCGGTGCGGGGCTTCACGCCGGTCCCGAGCACGACGAGATCGGCCTCCAGGGTGATCCCCCCGTCAAGGGCCAGGATCCCGTCTGCATAGCCCTGGACCTTGCGGCCGAGGTGGAAGACCACGCCCTTCTTCTCGTGCACGCCCTGCGCCCAGCGGCCGACCTCCGCGCCCAGCACCGTCTCGAACGGCGTGGCTTCGGGCGCCACCACATGCACCTCCAGCCCGCGCTTCCTCAGGGCGGCGGCGGCCTCCAGCCCGATGAAGCTGGCGCCGATCACGGCCACCCGCTTGGCCTTCTCCGCCGCCGTGACCAGCGCCCTGGCGTCCTCCAGCGTCCGCAGCAGATGCACGTTCGGACCGTCCAGTCCCGGGATCGGCGGGCGCTGCGGCGCGCCGCCGGTGGCGAGGATCAGGATGTCGTAGGGCTGGCTCTGGCCGTCGGCGGTCGCAACCATCTTCTTTTCGGTGTCGATCTGCGTCACCTCGGTCCCTGTGCGAAGCTCGATCTTCTCGTCGAGATACCAAGCGGGGTCGCGCAGCGGCATCCACTCGGCGGGGGCGTCGCCCGACAGGAAGTCCTTGGAGCAGTTGGGACGGTCGTAGGGCGCGTCCGCATCGGCGCTGAAGAGGGTGACCACGCCTTCGAAGCCCTTGCGCCGCAGCATCTCCGCCGCCGCGAAGCCGCCCGCGCCGCCGCCGACGATCACCACGCGCTTCGAGCCGCCGCCCGGCGCCTTCTGCGGCGGCGTCTCGGGTTTCCTGGTCTTCACGAACACCTGTCCGTCCGTCTCCTCCACCGCCCAGCAGGCGACGGGATCGAAGGCGGGCGCGCCCACGGCCTCGCCGGTCTTCAGGCTGAAGCAGGCGTGGTGCCAGGGGCAGCGCACCGCCCCGTCCTTGATCAGCCCGTCCGCGAGCGGCCCCTGATAGTGGGTGCATTTGCCGCCGATGGCGTAGAGGGCGCCGTCCACCCGCGCGAGCAGCACCGCCTCCTCGCCCACGCGGCCGCCCAGCATCGCCCCTTCCGCGATGTCGGGGGCGGGGACGCCGGCGGTGAAGTCTGGACCTTCGGGGGGCTTGTCGTCGCTCATGGCCGTCTCCTCGTCCGCACGGAAACGCATGAGGCGCGGTTGGGATCAGCGGCTGAGGACGAGGGCCTCCGGCGTCGCGTCCATGTGCGACAGGCGCCCGAGATAGCTCATGCCGAGGAGCGAGCTCGGCAGGCCGCTGCGCATCACCATGGCCCTGACCTGCTCCACCCTGACGCCCGCGACCTCGATGTGGTCGAGGGTGACGACGGCGGCGCGCTGGTCGCCCGCCGCGGTGAAGACCGGCTGGTCGTAGCGCAGATGGGCCAGATCGACCCCGAGGCGCCGGGCGTCCGCCCCCGTCAGCGTCACGGCGCTGGAGCCGGTGTCCACCAGGAAGCGTACCGAGGCGCCGTCCACCTCGGCGGTCGCCCAGTAGTGGCCGTCGGCGGCCTTGGCGATCCGGCCCTGTTCGAGGACCGGTTGTCGGGCGTTGGCCGCGATCTGCAGCACGCCGCCCCCGGCCGCGAGGGCCGAGAGGGTGGCGACGGTCAGCACCCCCAGGTGTTTCAGGAACATGGCGTTTCGGGCCCAAAAGGATCGGTTCTCGACCTCATGGGAGCACTCTACCCGCAAGCGGTTTGCATCCCGTGAATCCGGGAGGCGACGCCGCGACGGGCCGGGGCCTCAGCGCACCAGGCCGAGCTTCTCCGGGCTGATCCGGTCCTGTCGCGCGGGCAGCTCGGCCATGATCTCGTCGCGGACCGCAGGCTCGAGGGCGCCCCAGCGGGCGATCTCGGGCAGGGTGCGGAAGCAGCCGAGGCACAGGCCGCTGGCGCCGTCGACGACGCAGACCTTGATGCAGGGCGTGGCGATGGACGGGGGGATGGGCGCCATCCGTCTTCCTTATCGCCGAACCGCGCGGCTGGAAAGCGGTCAGGCTGAAGCCGTCCGTCTGCAGAGTAAACGGAGATGCGGTAAATTAAAAATAGTTTAGAATTGGCATTGTCGTGCTGCTGTTAAATCTCGGTAATGAATGGATCATGAACTCCATTTAACTTGGATTAAGGTCGGAAGAGTCGCATTCAGTGACCGTCGCTCATCACAGCGTCCAGCCAATATTCAATAGAACAGGAAAGCCGCCATGACCTTCAATACTATGATCGCCGCCACCATGACTGCCGCCGCTCTGGTCTTCGGAGCCGCCGGCGTCGCTTCCGCCCAGTCGACGACCGCCGAGGCCGGCTCGTCCATGACCGTGCGCCTCGCCGGCATCGACCTGGCCAGCAAGGACGGCGCCGTGGTCGCCCTGCACCGGATCGAAGCCGCCGCCGACACCGTCTGCGGAGGCGAGCCCGCCGTCCGCGAATGGACCCGCCACGCCGCCTACGACCAATGCCGCGCCGCCGCCGTGAAGGGCGCCGTCGCCGCCGTGGGCCGCACCACCCTCAGCCAGGTCGCCGACGCCTCCTACAAGGCTCCGGTGTTCGTCGCCTCGAACTGAGCGACCTTGACCCCGCGTCCGTGTTTCGCCTCGCTCCCGCGGGGCGTTTCGCGTTTAAATCATGGCGCGACGCGTCGTATTGTTCAGTATTGTAGCAAGACTGAAGCAATAACCTTTTGTGTCGGTGACCATGAACAATACTTAACTTGAGAAGTGGCACGCCAAGTCGCATGGAAGCGACGCCCTTCGAGGGCCAAAAGACCGCTCAATAGCTGAAGGAATATTCCGATGCGCTTCAAGATCATGCTTCTCGTCGCCTCCTCGTCCGTCCTCGCCTTCGCGGGCGCGGCGTCCGCGGCCAGCCAGGGCGACATGTCGGACACCAAATACATCGCCGTCGCCCACTGCGCCGGGATCGCCGAGGGCGTCGGCGCCGACGCCACGCCCTTCTCCGAGGTGTTGAAGGCCCAGGCCAACAGCCGTCTCGGCGAAGTCATCGACCGCGCCGACGAAGCGCGCGCCGACGCCAAGCGCGACGCCGCCCACGCCGGCGCGGACGGCAAGGCCGGCTACGCCCGCCAGCTCGACGGCGCCTGCAAGAGCTACCTGTCCCAAGGCTGACCCCGCCGCCTCGCTTCCGGACGTGACACGCCCCGCCCCTGCGGGGCGTTTTGCGTTGCGGCCGCTGGCCCAACTTTCCGCTTACGCGAACGTCAATCTTGCAAAGGGCGCGGCGGGACTTATCATCGGACCGAATGTTCCAAAGCGCCGCGGTCAGCGGCCGGTGTATCTGGAGACGGCCCGATGAACCTCGATTTCGCCCCCGAAGACGTCGCCTTCCGTGAGGAGGTGCGCAAGTTCATCGCCGACAACTATCCCGAGGGCCTGCGCGAAAAGCAGGTCGAGGGCGAGGAGATGGCCAAGGAAGACTTCCTCTCCTGGCACAGGATCCTGGCCAAGAAGGGCTGGGTCGCGCCCGGCTGGCCCACCCAGTTCGGCGGTCCGGGCTGGACCCCCACCCAGAAGTACATCTGGTCCGAGGAGCAGGCCCGCGCCGACACGGTGCCGATTCTGCCCTTCGGCATCGCCATGGTCTCCCCCGTCATCATGGCCTTCGGCACCGATGAGCAGAAGCAGGAGTTCCTGCCCGCCACCTACAATGGCGACATCTGGTGGTGCCAGGGGTACTCCGAGCCCGGCGCCGGCTCCGATCTGGCCGGCCTCTCCACCCGCGCCGAGCGGATCAAGGGCGACGACGGCAAGGAATACTATCTGATCAACGGCCAGAAGACCTGGACCACCCTGGCCCAGCACGCCGACTGGGGCTTCTTCCTCTGCCGCACCGACCCGACCGCCAAGAAGCAGGAAGGCATCAGCTTCATCCTGGTGGACATGAAGACGCCCGGCATCACCGTGCGCCCGCTGATCACCATCGACGGCGGCCACGAGGTGAACGAGGTCTTCCTCGAGAACGTGAAGGTGCCGGTGGAGAACCGGGTCGGCGAGGAGAACAAGGGCTGGACCTGCGCCAAGTTCCTGCTCGCCCACGAACGCTCCGGCATCGCCGGCGTGGCGCGGAGCAAGCGCGGCATCGAGCGGCTGCGCGAGATCGCCTCCACCGAGCTCGGCGACGACGGCGGGAAGCTGCTCGACGACCCCATGTTCAAGCGGAAGGTCGCGGAGCTGGAGATCGACCTGGCGGCGCTGGAATACACCGAACTGCGCACCCTCGCCGGCGAAGCGGCCGGCAAGGGGCCGGGAGTGGAATCCTCCCTCTTGAAGATCAAGGGCACCGAGGTCGGCCAGCGCCTGACCGAGATGGTGCTTGAGGCGGCGGGTCATTATGGCGCGCCCTACTTCCGCGGCTTCCCCAAGGAGGGCGGCAACGCGCTTCCCATCGGGCCGGAGTTCGCCCACCGCGCGGCCACCACCTACTTCAACATGCGCAAGACCTCGATCTTCGGCGGCTCCAACGAGATCCAGCGCAACATCATCGCCAAGATGGTGCTGGGGCTCTAAGGGCGCGAACCGTCTTGCCGATCCGCAGCTTCAAGGATCGGCGGACGGAGGCGTTGTTCCTTGGCGAACGGCCGAGGTCGGCGCCGTCAGACGTGCTGATCCGAGCCCAAGCCCGACTTGTCGCATTGGATGGCGTGTCGAGCTTGGAGGAGCTAGGCCGCTCGCCAGGGTTAAATTTGGAGCGACTGGTCGGAGACCGCGCCGGATATTATTCTATTCGCGTCAACAGGCAGTGGCGGGTCTGTTTTCTTTGGTTTGAAGGGGATGCCCATGAGGTCGAATTCGTGGACTATCACTGATCCCGACTCTAAGGTCGAGTTGGAGGACGGGCCGCCGATGAAACCCCCTCATCCGGGCGATATGTTGGAGGCGGATTTTTTGGAGCCGCTCCACTTGACCCCTGTCGAGGTGGCGAAAGCGCTCGATGTTCCGTTGGAAACGGTTGAGCGGTTCATCGCCGGAGAAAGCGCCGTGACGCCGGAACTCGCTATCCGCCTGGAGCATGCCTTCGGCTGGGGCGCCGATATGTGGATGCGCTTGCAAGCGCACTATGATCTAGAAATGGTCCGCCGTTTTGGGGGTGTCGACGTCGACCACCTCCCTGTTCTGCGCGCCGCCGAATAATCATCATCAGAGGAAACCACCGTGGACTTCAGCTTCACCGAAGAACAGTCGATGCTGCGCGACACCGTCGCCAGCTACCTGCAGGACAAGTATGACTTCGAGACCCGCCGCAAGGTGATCAAGTCCGAGTCGGGCTGGCGTCCCGAAGTGTGGAAGGCGTTCGCGGAGGAGCTCGGCATCCTCGGCGCCGCCTTCTCCGAGGAGCACGGCGGCCTCGGCGGCGGCCCGACCGAGAACATGATCGTGATGGAGGAGTTCGGCAAGGCGCTCGTGGTCGAGCCCTACCTCTCCACCGTGGTGATCGGCGGCGGCTTCATGAAGCACTCCGCCTTCGCCGGCGCCGCCGACATCATTGGAAAAATCATCGACGGCTCGGCCGTCATCGCCTTCGCTTACGCCGAGCCGCAGGGCCGCTACAACCTCGCCGACCTGAAGACCACGGCGACCAAAGGCGGCGACGGCTACGCCATCTCCGGCCACAAGGCGGTGGTGATCGGCGCGCCCTGGGCCACCCACCTGATCGTCACCGCCCGCACCGGCGGCGGCCAGCGCGACGCCAATGGCGTCGGCGTGTTCCTGGTGGAGAAGGGCGCTTCGGGGCTTACGACGCGCGACTATCCCACCGTGGACGGCCAGCGCGCCTCCGAAGTGCAGTTCGACAACACCCCCGCCGTCCTGATCGCCGACGATGCGCTCCCCCTGGTCGAGAAGGTGGTGGACGAAGCCATCGCCGCCCTCTGCGCCGAGGCCGTGGGCGTGCAGCGCCGCCTGCACGAAGGCACCCTGGACTACACCAAGCAGAGGAAGCAGTTCGGCGCCCCGATCGCCTCCTTCCAGGTGCTGCAGCACCGCATGGTCGACATGTTCATGGCCGTGGAGCAGTCCGTCTCCATGACCTACATGGCCACCATCAAGCTGGAAGACTCCGACTTCGAGCGGGCTAAGGCCATCTCCGCCGCCAAGGTTCAGGTGGGCCGGGCCAACAAGTTCGTGGGCCAGAACGCCATCCAGCTGTTCGGCGGCATGGGCATGACCGACGAGACCTCCATCGGCCACTACTTCAAGCGCGCCACCATGATCGAAGGTCAGTTCGGCTCGGTCGATCACCACCTGAAACGCTACGAAGACCTCAGCTTCGGCAAGGCGGCCTGAGGCGCCCGGCCGGGCCGTTGACGGCGGCCCGGCGGTTCGCAATACTTCGTCCATGAACCGGATCGATCACCCGCGCCAGCAGCAGGGCCAACAGCCTTCTGCGGGCGTGTGTCCGGTCCGGTTCAAGCGGCGCAATTAGCCGCTCTCCGCATCCCGACCCCAGCCCGCCCTCGCCGGCGGGTTTTTTTAGGCCTGCCGCGTCCTTACCCAGGAACCGACATGCCCTCCGATCCCCTCTCCGACGCCGATATCGAACGCGTCGCCCTCGGGCTTCAGGACCACGCCCTGCCCAAGGCGCAATGGACCCACGCCGGCCATTTCGCCGCCGCCCTGTGGCTGCTGCGCCGCCGGCCCGAGATCGACCCGCCGCGCGAGATGCCGGCCATGATCCGCAGCTATAACGAAGCCGTCGGCGGGGTGAACTCCGACACCGAAGGCTATCACGAGACCATCACCCAGGCGTAGCTGCGGGCGGCGGCGGCGTTTATGCACCCCTATCCGCCCTCCATGCCCTTGAGCCGGATCCTGGCGGAGTTGATGGACTCGCCGCTTGGGCGCCCCGACTGGCTGCTCGCCCATTGGTCCAGGCCTCGCCTGTTCAGCGTCGAGGCGCGCCGATCCTGGGTCGAGCCCGATCTTGAGCCCTTGCCCTTCTAGGTCGCGTTCGGCGCATCCCCTCGACGTGCGGCCTGGTGCGCGACAGGTCAGACGCCGCAGCGGTCTGACCGATGCGCTGCCTAATCCGCGCGCTGAACGCCCCTATCGCCAGGCGCTCCATCGTCAACCATGGCCAAGCTCGATCCGCCGTGCTTGGGTCGCCGCGCCACAGGGTGCGGGGATCTGACGTTTGAGCCATACCGACGGACCGCCCGCCGCCGACCCCGCCGATCCCGATCAACCTCCGCCGCCGACCCTTCCCGCATCCCGCGACGACCGCGCCTTCTTCGGCCACCCCAGGGGTTTGGGCTTCCTGCTCGGGGCGGAGGCGGGGTGGGCGTTCGCCTACTTCGGCCTTCAGGCCATGCTCACCCTCTACATGACCCAGACCCTGCTGAAGCCGGGACATGCGGAGCACGTGATCGGCTTTGGGGCCTATCGCGGCGTGCTGCAGCACCTCTACGGCCCCCTCAGCGCCACGGGGATCGCGTCCCAGACCTTCGGCCTGGCCACCGGGCTGATCTACGCCCTGCCGATCCTCGGCGGCTTCATCGCCGACCGGTGGCTGGGCCAGCGCAGGGCCATGGTCGCCGGCCTGCTCATCCTCGTCGCCGCCCACATCCTCGTCATCGCCGAATCGACCTTCCTGATCGCCCTGGCCCTGATGATCGTCGGCACGGGCTTTCTGAAGACCAATCTGCTCGGCCAGATCGGACGGCTCTACGCGCCCGGCGACGACCGGCGCAGCCGCGCCTTCGGCCTGTGGCTGATCTCGCTAAACGCGGGCTCCATGCTCACGCCCCTGATCTCCGGCACCCTCGGCGAGCGGCTGGGCTGGGGGTATGGCTTCGCCGCCATGGCGGCGGGGATGGCGCTCGGCGCCGCCAGCTACATCGCCGGCTGGCGCTATATGCCCAGGGACGTGGCGCAGGCGCGTTCGGCGCGGGGAGCGGCGCGCGCGGCGCCGAGCCTGAAGCGGGGGGACGGGCGCGTCATCGCCGTGATCGTGCTCCTGGTGGCGCTGGATGCGATCTGGACCGGCCTCTACAACCAGGCCTTCAACATCTTCCCCATCTGGGCCGAGGACCACGTGGAGCGCCACGTGTTCGGCTTTTTGACGCCGGTCTCCTGGTTCACCACGCTCGACGGGCTGATGACTATCGCCGGCACGGCGCTGGCGGTGCGGTTCTGGTCGTGGCGCACGAGGCCCGGGACCAACGCCAACGACATCCGCCGCGTCTGCGTCGGCTTCGGCCTCGCCACGGCGGCCTTCCTGGTGCTGACGTCAGGGGCGCTGATCGGCGGGGCGGGCAAGGCGCCGCTGGCGCTGGCGGTGCTGTTCTTCGTGCTGGGGGACTTCGCCATCCCGTGGATCGACACCATCATCGTCACCATGATCTCGCGCGATGCGCCGGCGGCGCTCACCTCGACCCTCTTGGGCGTCTACTATGTGGGCGCGGCGGTGGGGAACTACCTGACCGGGGCGCTGGGCGGCCTGTCCGATCACATGAGCATCCAGAGCTTCTGGCTGATGCATGCGGCCATCGCCGCCGTGATTCTGGTCTTCCTCGCCCTGACCGGCGGCGGGCTGAACAGGCTCCTGCAGCGGCCGGCCGCATCGGCCTGATCTTTCAGGACTGATACGTGGTCTTCGGGCAGCCGTCCCGCCCGCGTCAGTCCTGATTTCCTCGGCATTTCAGACGCCTGGCTCGCGTCCGGAGGTGTATTGTAGGCGATGTATATGATCCGAACCCTGATATATTTCTTGACATGTTTCACAAACCTGTCACATTAGCCTCCGACGCGCTGACGACCCGGAGGGTGCGATTCCCAAATAGGCGGCTCCGCGTCTCTTTCTGGCTTCGGACACTCCCGCGAGTGCTGACCGAAGATTCTGGCAGGAGACGCCGACATGAAGACCAACTCGACCCTGAACCACGCCGTGTTCAACTTCGCCTTCACCGGCGTGATGCCGCCCCACCGGCGCATCGAGGACGAGCGGCCCGCCAGCCCCCCGTCGCGCTTCGTCCCCTTCCGCAAACGCCAGGACGCCTGAGCGCGCCAACCCGCTCCCCAAAGCCCGCCAAAAACGCTATCTGACGCCCCGAGGGCGGCATGAGCGATATTGACGACGAGGACGACGGCGAGGGCGGGCGGCGCGCGCGCACCCTGAGCAACGGCCAGGTGTTGGGCTTCATCTGGGCCCAGTGGGCGCGCCGCCCCCTGGTGCTGACGGGCGTGTCCGTCCTGACCCTTGCGGCGGTGCTGCTGGATCTCTGCATCCCCTGGGCGGCGGGGCGCCTGGTGGACGCGGTGACGCGCACCGGAGCGGCGGCGGAACGGGGCGTCTGGATGGCGTGGGCGGTGTTCGTCGGCCTCTACATCGCCTTCTGCGCCGCGCGCAACTGCTTCGG
>Ga0302314_10006507_pt1 | contig 21125 bp, 17 predicted proteins | sample III_Palsa_N2_3_FD_200533 | JGI IMG/M metagenome (GOLD analysis project Ga0302314, IMG submission 200533) | Peat permafrost microbial communities from Stordalen Mire near Abisko, Sweden - III_Palsa_N2_3 | ecosystem: Environmental > Terrestrial > Soil > Palsa > Peat permafrost | place: Sweden... | reverse complement strand
TTCGCGCAACTGAGCTTCGCGGTCGGCGTGGGGAATCTGATAGTAGTCTGGGTGGATTTCGTTAAAGGCCAGGAAGCCGTGGCGGTTGCCGCCGTATTCGACGAAAGCCGCCTGCAGACTCGGCTCTACGCGCGTAACCTTGGCCAGATAGATATTGCCGCGCAGTTGTTTTTTGGCGCGACTTTCGAAGTCGAAGGCTTCAACCTCGGTTCCGGACAGCATCACCACCCGGGTTTCCTCCGGGTGGGCGGCGTCGATGAGCATCTTCTTTGACATATGGATATTCTCCGGGGCGCCTGGCGGAGCGAGGCTCCGGGCGCCGGCTGCGGGCGGGCGCGCGTGCGACATCGCCGTCCCGGCGGACGCTGGTGGCGTCTTGGCTCGGGATCGGGGTCGGAAAAGAGGCGGCGCCGCCCATGGGTTGTGGTTCTCTGACTGCGCCCGCTGTTTCAATGCGGCCGCGAATTGGATGACGCGTCTACGCCCAGAAGGCGCTGGCCCGACGCGGGGGGCGCAACATCGCTTTCGAGTCCGAAGACGGATTATGCGCCACCCCAATGTATGGGAACGGATTGCAAAATGGAAGCGGCGCTTTTGAAGTTCCGCGGTGTCGAGTCACGTGGCGGGACCGCGTACGGCGCGGGCGGACTCGATTCTCCTTAACCGTTTATGCACGCGAGCGCGGCCATAACGCCCACCAGTTTTAGACTGACCGGAACTGGGTCGTGGCTTTGGCGAAAGCGAATTGTTGGGTCGGAGCCGCCGTGGCGTTTGTCGCCGCGATCGCCTGCGCTTGGCCGGCGCTGGCTCAGACTGGCCAGGTCGATGTGCGCGTCGGGGTCGGCCCAGCCGGCACGCGGGTGGTGATCGACAGTCCATCGCGGGTTTCCGTCACGGCAAATCCGACGGACGACGGCGGCGCGATCTTTGCGGTCGCCGGGCTCTCGCTCGACGAGCCGCTGCAGGGAGATGGCAAGGGACTTGTGAAGGATTGGCGCCTGGAGTCCGGCGACGGCGCCGCGCGCCTGTCGCTGGACCTGGCCGATCGGAGCGAAGTGGCCGACAGCTTCGCGATTTCGCCAAGTGCGGAGCACCCGGGCTACCGCTATGTGATCGACATCGCCTCGCCAGATCGCGCACCTTCGATCCGGGTTGCCACGCCGGCGTCTTCGCCCGCGGACTTCTCCGCCATGGCCGCCCCGACCAGAATCCGACACGCCGCCCGCTACGTCGATAAGCCGTCAGCCCGCAAGGTGATCGTGATCGACGCAGGTCACGGCGGCCATGACCCGGGCGCGCAAAGCGGGGACACCAACGAAAAAGACATCACCCTGGCGGCCGCTCTGCACCTCCGCCGACGACTCATGCGTGAAAGTGGCTACAAGGTGGTCATGACCCGGACCGACGATGTGTTCGTGCCCCTCGACGAGCGGGTGCGCATCGCGCGGCGGGCGGGCGCGGATCTGTTCATCGCCCTGCACGCGGATACGGCGGGCGGCAACGACGCCACGCGCGGCGCAAGCATCTATACGCTCTCCGGCCATGGCGAGACGCGCGTCAACGAAGTGCTCGACGGTCACGAGTGGTTCAACCGCGCCGCGCCCAAGAGCGATCCGGCGGTGAAGGGCATACTGCTCGACCTCACCCAGCGCAGCACGCTCAACCGCTCCAACGCCTTCGCCCAAATCCTCGTCGACCGCCTGAGCGAGAAGGTCGACGTACTGCCGCGTAGCCATCGTGACGCCAGCTACTTCGTTCTGCTGGCGCCCGACGTGCCCGCCGTTCTGCTGGAGATGGGCTTCATCAGCAGCCCGCAAGACAAGGCGCGGTTGACCGACCCCGCCAAGCGCGACGCCCTGATGGACACGGTGGCCGCCGCCATCGACGATTACTTCCGCGGCGACGTGAAGCTCGCCGCCAACTGACCCGCCGTTGGCGCCCGGCGCGAACGGCGTTAGAGCATCGGCGCGGCGGGAAGGGCGGTCCGCGGAGGTCAGGCGGCGTTGCAGTTCTTCGGTCGGCGAATCCCCGTTGTCGGGATCGTGTGCGTGGGCGTGGTCGGGCTGGCGGCGCTGTGCGCCGCGGTCTACGCCGGCGTGCTTTTCGCCCAGATGCCCGACGCCACCGAACTGGCCGATTTCCATCCGCCGACAGCCACCCGCGTCTACGCCTGGGACGGCACGCTGATCGGCGAGTTTTCCAAGGTTCGGCGCATCTACGTGCCCTACGACCAGATGCCGCCGCGGCTGATCTACGCCTTCCTGGCGGCCGAGGATCACAATTTCTTCCAGCATGGCGGCGTCGATGTGAACGGCATCGGCCGGGCCGTCATCAAGGATGCGTTCCTCGCCCTGCAAGGCAGGCGGCCGGAGGGCGGTTCGACCATCACCCAGCAGGTGGCCAAGAACATCCTGCTGGACAGCCAAGTGACTGTGGGCCGCAAACTCAAAGAGGCCCTGATCGCGGAGCGCCTGGAGCAGACGCTGTCCAAGCGGCAGATCCTCGAACTCTATCTGAACGATATCTGGCTGGGTTACCGCTCGTACGGCGTCGGCGCGGCGGCCTACAACTACTTCGGCAAGGCGATCAGTGACCTTTCCTTGGCCCAATGCGCCTACCTGGCGGCCCTGCCCAAGGGCCCCGACAACTATCAGCCGGTGCGCTTCAAGGCCGCCGCCATCCGCCGCCGCAACATGGTGCTGCAGAACATGGCCGACCTCGGCTGGGTCACCGAGGCCGACGCCAAGGCCGCCATGGCCGAGGACCTAACCGTCCAGTCCGCGCCCAGCCGCGCCAAGTACCACGACGCCGACTATTTCGTCGCCGAGGCCAAGCGTGACGCCACCCAGCTCAACGGGGTAGGCGCCGACGTCAGCGACGGCGGCTACTACATGCGCACGACGCTGGATCCGCGCCTGCAGACCGCCGCGCGCATCGCGCTCATGGACGGCCTGGAGACCTACGATCACCGGCATGGCTGGCGCGGCGCCTGGGGCAAGGTAGCGATTGAGCCGGGCTGGCAGAAAGCGGCGCTGGCGGCCACCCCGCCATCCGAACGCACCAACTGGAAGGCCGCCGTTGTCACTCAGGCCGGCAGCGATGTCCGGGTGCAGACGGCCGACGACAACACCACCGGCCCGCTCTTAGGGGAAGACATCGTCTGGGAGCAGGCCGGCAAGGGGCTCAACGTCGGCGATCTGGTGTTCGTCGAGCCGGACGGCGCCGGGCATTTCCACCTGCGCCAGATTCCGCAGGTCAACGGCGCCATCGTCGCCATGGACCCCGATACTGGCCGGGTTCTGGCCATGGTCGGCGGCTACAGCTTCTCACTGTCCAACTTCAACCGCGCAACTCAGGCGTATCGCCAGCCCGGTTCGTCGTTCAAGCCGTTCGTCTACGCCACGGCGCTCGAGAGCGGCCAGTTCACGCCGGCCAGCGTTGTGCTCGACGCGCCCATCACCCTGCCGGGCTTTGGCGGCCAGATGTGGCGGCCCGAGAACTATGAGCGCCGGTTCCTGGGGCCCCTGGTGTTCCGCCGCGGCCTCGAACTTTCGCTCAACACCATGACTGTGCGCATCGCCATGCAGGTGGGCATGCACCGCATCGTCGACACGGCCAAACGCTTCGGCGTGGTCGACCACATGGATCCGGTGCTGGCCATGGCGCTGGGCGCCGGGGAGACGACGCCGTTCCGCATGACCGGCGGCTACGCCAGCTTCGTCAACGGCGGCCGCAAGGTGACCCCACACCTCATCGAGGAAGTTGAGGACCGTGACGGCAAGGTTATCTATCGCGCCGACACCCGCGACTGCCCCGGATGCGAGAGCGCCTTCACCGGCGACGACGGACCCGATATCCCCTACTCGGGCCAGCAGCTGATCGACCCGATTACCGCCTATCAGATCCAGACCATGCTCGAAGGCGTGGTGCTGCGTGGCACGGCGACCCAGGCCAACGTCCTCGGCCGGCCGATCGGCGGCAAGACGGGCACGACCAACGATTTCCGCAGCGCCTGGTTCATGGGCTTCTCGCCCCAGATCGTCGTCGGCGTGTTCGTCGGCTTTGACGATAACCGCTCGCTCGGCAAGGGCGAGACCGGCGCCGTCGCCGCCCTGCCGATCTTTATCGAATTCATGCAGGAGGCCCTCAAGGGCTATCCGGTGATGGACTTCAAGGCGCCGCCGGGAACCAAGTTCGCCAACGTCGGACCCAACCGCGAGGCCTTCCGCCCTGGCACCGAACCCCAGGCCAGGGCCCTGGCGGTGAGCGCGCCCGGCGTCGGGGCCAAGCCCTTCGCCATCACGCCCGCCGCCCCGCCGACGCCGGCCGACACGCCCAAGCCCGCGGCGGCCGACGACGCCAAGGGATTGTATTAGGCGGCCTGGCCGCCTATCTCGCGCGGCTCCAACCCAAAGCCTCTTCCTGGAGAGTCGTTTCCATGCGCGCGGATATCGAGGCCAAGTCGGCCGATATCGAGCAGTCCGTCGGTCTGCTCAGGAGGCGTCTTTGACTGGGACCCGGCCCTTCGGCGACTGGATGAGCTGAACGCCCGCGCGGAGGATCCCGCGCTGTGGAACCAGCCGGCCGCGGCGCAGGCGCTGATGCGCGAGCGCACCCACCTCGCCGATCAGGTCGAAGCCGTCCGGCGCCTGGAGCGTGAACTGGCCGATGCCATAGAGTTCGCCGGGATGGCCGAGGCGGAGGGCGACGCCGCCTCCCTGGACGACGTCGGCATTCAACTTCAGGCGCTGAAAGAGATCGCCGCGCGGGCCGAACTCGAAGCCTTGCTGTCGGGCGAGGCGGACAGCGCGGACGCCTATGTCGAGATCAATTCCGGCGCGGGGGGCACCGAATCCGCCGACTGGGCCGCCATGCTTCTGCGCATGTACACGCGCTGGGCCACCGCGCACGGCATGGAGGTCGAGTTCATCGAGGAGACGGCGGGCGAGCAGGCGGGCGTCAAATCCGCGACCATCAAGGTTGCCGGGCACAACGCTTACGGCTGGCTCAAGACCGAGGCGGGCGTGCATCGGCTGGTGCGCATCTCGCCGTTCGACGCGGCCGCCAAACGGCACACGAGCTTTGCCTCGGTCTGGGTCTATCCGGTCGTCGATGAGACCATCGAGATCGACATCAATCCCGGTGACGTGCGCACCGACACCTATCGCGCTAGCGGCGCCGGCGGCCAGCACATCAACAAGACCGACTCGGCGGTGCGCCTCACCCACATGCCGACCGGCACCGTCGTCGCCTGCCAGACCCAGCGCTCGCAGCACCGAAATCGCGACGAGGCCTGGACAATGCTTCGCGCCAAGCTTTACGAACTCGAACTGCAGAAGCGCGAGGCCGCCGCCCAGGCCGTGGAGGACCTGAAGACCGATATCGGCTGGGGACACCAGATCCGATCCTACGTCCTGCAGCCCTACCAGATGGTCAAGGATCTCAGGACCGACCTCGAAACCTCCGATACCGGAGGCGTGCTGGATGGCGACCTCGACAAGTTCATGGGCGCATCCCTCGCCCAGCGCGTGGGGGCGACGCGCGACTAGGCGCGCCATCGACTTGCGCCCGAACGCTTCGCTATGGTCTTTGCTATCGAGCGCGGGATTAGGGGGCAGGCCGATGAAGACCATGGCTGTGGGGCTGACCGCCCTGCTTCTCGCTTCGGGGGCCGCGGCCGCCGATCGCCCGGCGCCCGTCTTTGCGCCCGCCGACCTCTTCGCCCTGCAATACGCCGCCGACCCGGAGATTCGCGCCGACGGTCGGCAGATCGCTTATGTGCGGATCGGCTTCGACGCCATGACCGACCGCGCGCGGCGCGCGATCTGGCTGATCGACACCGCGACGGGGGAACAGTCGCCGCTGGGCGCTGGCGCCGCCGGCTCGCCCCGCTGGTCGCCGACCGGCGACCGCCTGGCCTATGTGGCCGCCGACGAGAACGGCCGCCCGCAGCTCTGGGTGCGCTGGATGGCCTCGGGCGCCGCGGCCAAGCTGGCTGACCTGCCAGGCGCGCCCGGCGGAATTTCCTGGTCGCCCGACGGCCGTCAGATCGCCTTTTCCATGCTGGTGGAGGAACACCCGACCAGCCTCGGCGCGCCCCTCGCCAAGCCCGAGGGCGCCAAATGGGCCGAGCCCCTCCAGGTCATCAGCCAGCTTCACTATCGCGAGGACGGCGAAGGCTACCTGAAGTCCGGCTATCGGCAGATCTTTGTCGTCGCCGCTGACGGCGGCGCGCCGCGCCAATTGACCTTCGGCCCGTATGACGCGGACGGCGAGCTGTCCTGGGCGCCGGACGGCCGGAGCATCGTCTTCGCCTCCAACCGCGAGAAGGGCTGGGAGCTGGATCCCCTGGCCTCGCGCATCTGGACGCTCGACCTGGCCTCCGGTGACCTCGCGCCCCTGACCAGCCAGCACGGGCCGTCCGGCGATCCCGCAATCTCGCCGGACGGGCGTCAGATCGCCTGGGTGGGTTTCGAGGATCAGGTGAAGGGCTACCAGAACGCCCAACTCTGGCTGATGAACCGCGACGGCTCGGGCTTGAAGTCCCTGACAGCCGGATTCGATCGTTCGGTCTCCCGCCCGCGCTGGTCCGGCGACGGCAAGTCGATCTTCGTGGCCTACGGCGACCACGGCGCCACCAAGGTCGCGCGCGTGGACCTCGGCGGTCACGTCGAAACCATCGCCGACAACCTCGGCGGCTCTGAGCCGGACCGGCCCTACAACGGCGGGTCGTTCAGCGTCAGCGCCGGCGGCGTGGCGGCCTTCACTCTCGGGGCCGTCGATCATCCCTCCGACGTCGGCCTTTCACGCGGGGGCGCGGTCCGCCGTCTGACCGACCTCAACGCCGGCCTGTTCGCCGGCAAGACCCTCGCCCGGGTCGAGCCCATGGCCGTCACGTCCTCAGCCGACCAGCGGCCGATCGACGCCTGGATCATGACCCCGTCCGGCTTCGATCCGTCGCGAAAGTATCCCATGATCCTTGAGGTTCACGGCGGCCCATTCGCCGCTTACGGGCCGAGCTTCGCGTCTGAGCTGCAGCTCTACGCCGCCGCCGGCTACGTCGTCGTCTACGCCAATCCGCGCGGCTCGACGTCCTATGGCGAGGCCTTCGCCGACCTGATCGACAAGAACTATCCGAGCCAGGACTACGACGACCTGATGAGCGTCGTCGACGCGGCCATCGCCAAGGGCTTCGTCGATCCGAACAACCTCTATGTCACCGGCGGCTCGGGCGGCGGGCTGCTCACAGCCTGGATCGTCGGCAAGACCGGCCGCTTCCACGCCGCCGCCGCCCAGAAACCGGTGATCAACTGGACGAGCGAGGTGCTGACCGTCGACCTCTACAGCTTCATGGCCAAGTACTGGTTCGGCAAGATGCCCTGGGAGGACCCGGATTTCTACTGGCGCCGCTCGCCCCTGTCCCTGGTCGGCAATGTGACGACGCCGACGCTGGTCATGGTCGGCGAGGAGGATCACCGCACGCCGCCGAGCGAGGCCGAGCAGTTCTTCCAGGCCCTGCAACTGCGCTCGGTGCCGACGGTGCTGGTGCGCGTGCCGGGCGCGTCCCATGAAGGGCTCGCCGACCGCCCGTCGCAGGAAGCCGCCGAGGCCAGCGCGATCCTCGCTTGGTTCGGAAAATATCGCGGGAATTAGGTGAGGCGCCTCAACTCTCTTCCCCCCGCATCGGGGGGAAGTACCGGCGAAGCCGGGGATGGGGGGACGGAAACGCCGGTGTGTCCGATCCCCCTTCGTCCCTTCGGGACACTTCCCCCTTGTGAAGGGGGAAGAGAGTCGATCACCGCCCCGAACGCCCGTCCGGCACGTGGAACGCCGACGCAGACCTGTCCGGAAGCAAACGTTCGGAAGGTCGCAAGAGGGCGGGGAACGGGCGTTGCGTGACAGATGTGGGTCGAGTTGATAACTTCCGCCAAGACGCTGAGGAGCGTGGCCCATGCAGGACCCGAGAGCCCTGGCGAACACGAACAATCTTAATTCTTACAGGGCTTGGACCCGAGAAGGCTATCGGCGGTCAGGGTTCTTTGCGATCATCGTGATCGAGCCGTTGCTCATGATCGCGTTCACTTCGTTCATCACACTGTTCGAGCATCCGACAAGAGACTTGCGCACTCGGGCGGAACTGATCGGCGCGGCCTTTGCCCTTTATTTGGTGACCTGCGTTGGATTGATGCTGTTCGCAACCCTCCGACTGAACGCCTGGAAACGGGCTCACCCCTGGGCGCCGCCATCCCCGCGCTCCTTGTGGGGCAACGGACCACTGCCGCTTGGATGAGCGACTTCCGCTAGGGGTCGGACTCGGTCACTAGCTCGTGGTCCAGAAACGGACGACTGGCCCGCGTAGAGCAGACGGTCCGGTTCTTCCCCATTGGACTCACGTGTCAGATCTTGACCACTAGATGACGGCGCTCACCGCGCCGTGGCCTCGTCGTAGAAGCGGGCGAGGTCGGCCTTCATTTGAGTCAGGGCCTGAGGGTTCAGATAGACCATGTGCCCGGAAGGATAATAGGCGAAGCGGACATTGCCCTTGAACTGCGGGTCGAGCTGCATGTGGCCGAGATCGTATTCGGTGCCGAAGAACGGCGTCGCCAGATCATAGATACCGTTCAGCGAATAGAGCAGCAGGTGCGGGTTCTGACGCATGGCCGCCGACAGGTCGAGCGCCACATCGGCCTGGGTCGCGCCGTAGGGTCCGCGCGCGCCCGGCGGCAGGTGCTTGAAATCCCACTGCACGCCGGCGGAATAGTAGGTCGGCCGATAGGAAAGGTCGGTGTGATAGTCGAGTTCGCTGGTCAGATAGTGGTGAAAGGCCGCGACGAAGGCGCCGCTGATGCCGGTATCCGAAGGATCGTATTCCGGACCGTCCCCAGCCGCTTCGGCGTCGACGCCAGTGAAGCGGTCGTCATAGCGCCCGAGCGTCAGGCGCTGATCGCGTAGCAGCTCCTTGCGGAAGCGCTGCAGCGGGATGCGCAGGTCGCTCTGCAGGATGACGTCCACCGGCAGGCCGATGTAACTCGCCAGCTTCTGGGCGATGGCGGTGCGCGTCGCTGGGTCGAGGTCCTGGCCCTCGGCCAGCGCCTCGGCGTAGGGCCCGCGCGCCCAGGCCCGCACTTCCCGGAGGAACGCCGGCAGATCGGGGGGCGGCGAGGCCAGGCGATTGTGATAGGCCGCCGCCGCCGCATAGCTGGGCACATAGTTGATCATTTCCTGATCGAACCCGGGGTCGCGCCGCCCGTAGTTGAGGATCGAGGAGAGCAGGATCACGCCATTGAGCTGCACCCCATCGTCCTGCAGGCGATAAGAGAGGCCGGCCGAGCGCGTGGTGCCGTAGGACTCGCCGAACAGGAACTTGGGCGAATTCCAGCGATCGTTGGCGGTGAGATATCGCTCGATGCCGCGGGCGAAGGCGTCGATGTCCTGGTCGGTGCCCCAGAAGGCGGCGAGCTTGGTGTCGCCCACCGGCCGCGAGAAGCCCGCGCCCACGGCGTCGAGGAACACCAGGTCGGACTTGTCCAGCAGGCTATCGTTGTTGTTCACCAACTCGAACGGCGCGTTGTGGGTCGCCTGTGGTGAATCGGTGACCACGCGCACGGGGCTGAGCGAGCCCATGTGCAGCCACACCGTCGAGGAGCCTGGTCCGCCGTTGTAGAAGAAGGTCACCGGCCGGGGAGAGCCGTGGCCGTCGCCAACGGTGTAGGCGACATAGAACATGCTGGCGGTCGGCTTGCCGTCGTCATCGCGCAAGGTGAGCGTGCCGGCCGTGGCCGTATAGGCGATCGGGCGCCCGCCGATCACACCCTGGTGGTGGGTGACGCTCTTGACCTCATTGATGGGCGCCAGCGCGATGTCGGCGTCCGATAGCGCCCGGCAGGCTGCGCGCTCGGCCCGAGCGTCGCCGTGACTGGACTCGCCGCCCTCGGCTGGCGCGCCGCCGCGATCGCACGTGGCGTCCGGATGAAGATTTTCCGGCCCCCTCGAATGATCCGGCTCGGCCGGCTTGTCTGGGGCGGCGCTGCGCGCGCCGGGACGACTTGCAGCATCGCCGCTCTTCTGCGGGGCCATGGAGGCGTCGGGGCCGGTCGACTGAGCCCAAGCGGGGGCGGAAAAGGCCAAGGCGCAGACGAACGATAACAGGCCAGCACGCACCTTGGGACCCCCCGGTATGATGAAAGCGGTAGGACCGTAGAATTGCGGGTCGGCCGCTTCAAGACCGGCAAGCCATTCAATTTCCTGCCAAGCTAGGTTTTCTTCGCACCCCCGCCGGGCTATGGCTTCGCCCCCATTTCACGAGGCGCCCATGACCGGCATCATCGACATCCTGGCGCGCGAAATCCTCGACAGCCGCGGCAATCCCACGGTCGAGGTCGACGTGACGCTGGAGGATGGCGCCTTCGGCCGCGCGGCGGTTCCTTCCGGCGCCTCCACTGGCACGCACGAGGCGGTCGAGCGCCGCGACAGCGACACCAAGCGCTATGGCGGTAAGGGCGTCCTGGGCGCGGTGGGCGCGGTCAACGGCGAAATCTTCGACGCCCTGGCGGGCTCGGATGCCGAAGACCAGCGCCGCATCGATTCCCTGCTCATCGAGCTCGACGGCACACCCAACAAGAGCCGGCTGGGGGCCAATGCGATCCTCGGCGTCAGCCTGGCCGTCGCCAAGGCGGCGGCGGACGCCGCCGGCCTGCCGCTCTACAGATACGTCGGCGGCGTCGGCGCTCACATCCTGCCGACGCCGATGATGAACATCATCAACGGCGGCGCCCACGCCGACAACGCCATCGACATCCAGGAATTCATGGTCATGCCCACGGGCGCGGAGACCTTTTCCGACGCCCTGCGCATGGGCTCGGAGATCTTCCACGCCCTGAAGAAGGCGCTGGTCGACGCCGGCCACAACACCAATGTCGGCGACGAAGGCGGCTTTGCGCCCCAACTGGCCACCGCCGAAGAGGCTCTGGCCTTTATCGTCAAGGCGGGGGCCGCGGCTGGCTATCGCGCCGGCGAGGATTTCCACCTGGCCCTCGATCCCGCGGCCAGCGAGTTCTTCCGCGACGGGCGCTATCACCTCGCCGGCGAGGGCAAGGTGCTCGATCAGGCCGGCCTGGTGGACTATTTCGCTAATCTGGTCGGCAAGTTCCCGATCTGCTCGATCGAGGATGGCTGCGCCGAGGACGACCTCGAGGGTTGGGCGCTGATGACGCGCGAGCTCGGCGGCAAGATCCAACTGGTCGGCGACGATGTCTTCGTCACCAACCCGGCGCGACTTTCCATGGGCATCGAGCGTGGCCTCGCCAACGCCATCCTGATCAAGGTCAATCAGATCGGCACGCTCAGCGAGACGCTGGAAGCCATCGAAATGGCCCGCAACGCCGCCTACGGCCAGGTGATGAGCCACCGCTCAGGCGAGACCGAGGACGCCACCATCGCCGACCTGGCGGTGGCTGCGGGCTGCGGCCAGATCAAGACCGGATCGCTCTCCAGGTCCGACCGCCTGGCCAAATACAACCAGCTGCTGCGCATCGAGGAGCAGCTCGGCGACCAGGCCGTCTACGCCGGCAAGAGGGCGATCAAGCGCCTGGGGTGAGGGGCTCTCACCTCGCGCACGACCGTCGCGATGGCGTCGCCGGGGCGTTTCTAGCCGTCAAGACCCTTGGGCATGGACTTGCGCCACTCTCGGAAGGCTTGAAGGAACGAGACAGCCGCAAAGGCGACGGAGAGATACCGCCACCACGTCGTCTGATGCATGCGTGGGTCGTGAGGCATCCACCAGAGAGCGGCGAAGGCCAGCCAGAAAATGCCGAGCAGCCCAAAAACGGCAGCCTTACTCACATGGCGTTTCAGAAACTCGGTCACGGGTCGTTCGCGATCCATGCACGGAACATATGACGACGCCCCGCCTGACGCCATGCTTGTCAACCCGGGCTATTTGGCAAACTGAGACACTACCTCAAGTCGGTCGCGCCGCCGCGGGTTGGGACTAGGTTGACAGATCGAATTACGGATGTAACCTACAAGAACTTACAACGGTAAGATCGCCATGCGCATCACCGCCGCCGAGAGTCAGATCATGGAGGCCCTGTGGCGGGCCGGACCTCTGACGCCGGACGAGATCGTGAGGGATGTGGGCGGCGCCCAGAACTGGGGCGCGGCGACCGTCAAAACCCTGATCACCCGACTCCTCAAGAAGAAAGCCCTGGCGTCGGAGCGGGAGGCGGGCCGCACCCGCTATCGGCCGCTGATCTCACGCGAGGAGTTCTTGCACACCGAGAGCCAGAGTTTCCTCGACCGGCTCTTTGACGGCCAGCTCGCGCCGCTGGTGGCGCACTACGCCAAGCACAGGCCGCTCACGGCCGACGAGGTCGGGCGGCTCAAGCAGCTTATCCGCGAGCTCGAAGGCGATGAATGACCTCATTGTAGCGCTGCTGCGTTCGAACATCGCGGCGTCGGTGGTCATCCTCGCGGTGCTCGCGCTGCGACCGGCCGTTCGGCGCTGGTTCGGCGCCGAGACAGCCTATTGGCTGTGGGCCGCCCCGCCGATGGCCGCGCTCGCCATCCTGATTCCGGGCCGCCTAGCAGAGGAGGGCGTGACGGTGGCGCCTGGTCTAGACGTTGGTCAGGGAACGGGCCTCGCGCTGTTGGCGATCTGGTTGGTCGGATTCTTCATCGCCGTCGTCTTTCTATGGCTCGAACAGGCGGCCTTCCTGCGCGCGTCGAAGGCGGGGAGGGCGGGGCCAGCGGTGGTTGGGGTCATCTGTCCCCGCATCGTCATGCCCCGGGACGACCGACTCTATTCAAGCGAGGAACGCGCCGTCGTCCGCGCCCATGAGTGGGAGCATATCGAACGCTGCGACCCCCGCGCCCAGGCCGTGATGGCGGTTTTTCAATGCCTCTTCTGGTTCAATCCGCTGGCTCACCTAGCCGTATATTTGGCCAAGCTTGACCAGGAGCTGGCCTGCGACGCGGCGGTGGTGCGCCGACGCCCGAACATCCGCGCGCTTTACGCCAGGACCCTGCTGAAAACCCAGCTTGCCGCCACGCGGCTGCCGTTCGGTTGCTACTGGCCTGCGCGCGGCCGTCATCCTCTTGAGACCCGTGTCGCTCTGTTACGCTCGGCTTGCCGCGCGTACGGCGCGCTAGGACCTGTGCTGGTGGCCGCCGGCGTCCTGGCCGTCGGCGCCGCCGCCTGGATGGCTCAGCCGCCGATTCCGCAACCGTTCTCCGCCGCCCCGGCCGAATCCACCCCAGCGATCCTCGTCTACCTTTCCCGCGGCGAGACGATATCGCGGAGTACGGATCGAAGCGCGCCGTGATGTGGCGCGGCCCGGCGGCGGCGCGGCCCAGGACCGGCGACCTCGCTCGCGACTTCAATGGCCGTTCGCGGGAAGTTGCTCTAGCGGGCGCGGTCTTGCTCGCACTCGCCGGCGCGATAGGCATCGCCCAGGACTGGATGCAACATCAGGCGGAAGGGGTCGCCGACTACAATGCCTGGACCGTCGCGGGACCGCGCTGTCCGCCGCTGCCGAAGCTCCTCGGCGCTCCGACGGCTCGTCCGCTTCAGTTGACGACGTTCGGCCACGCACGGTTCGCCCGCGAACACGGCGCCACGTTGTGCAGCGACATCGCCACGGACGGCGGCCGCGGCCTCGGCCAATTTCCGATCTGCCAGTTCGATCACCCCGGCGTCCTTGGCGTGTCCACTCGCCGTGGCGTCTACTGGTTCTGGGCAGGCTTCATGAGCCCGGCGACAGTTTCGGTCGAGCACGGCGTTCCCACCTGCGTCATCGGCGCGAACCAGGACTTCGGCCATCGGCTGATCTTTGACGCGGCGGCGTCGGCAAAGAGCGCGCATTAGGCTTGCGTTAAAGCCGCGGCGCCATATCGAATACCTGTCTTCCGGGGCTCCGAGTCGGCCGATGTTTTCGCGTCTTCAGACCTATCTGCCCACGGCGGTTCTCGCCGGACTGATTTTTTACTTCGGCTTTCACGCGCTTACCGGCGAGCGCGGTCTGCTGCTCACGCGGCAGAGACGGGAAACACTGGCGGCCAAGGAGGCCGAGCTCGCCCAGCTCCGCGCCGAGCGCAGAGACCTCGAGATTCGCGCCCGCCTGCTGCGCGACGATCACCTGTCAGCCGACCTTCTCGAAGAGCGCGCCCACGTCCTGCTAGGCTTTGTCGATCCCAGGGATTATGTGATCCGCGTCACCCCCAATCAGGGCTGACCCGGCCTCCCGCCGGTCCTGGAACGTCGCTCGGAGCAGTTCATGACGCGCGCCCCGGCCAAATCCGCCGTCCGCAAGGGCGCGAACGGAAAGGCTGACCACGCCGACCTCCTCGAATTCTATCGCGACATGCTGCTCATTCGACGCTTCGAGGAGCGTGCCGGGCAACTTTACGGCATGGGCCTGATCGGCGGCTTCTGCCACCTCTACATCGGCCAGGAGGCGATTGCGGTGGGCATGCAGGCCGCGCGCAGGCCAGGCGACCAGGTCATCACCGGATATCGCGATCACGGGCATATGCTGGCCGCGGGCATGGATCCTAAGTCAGTAATGGCCGAGTTGACCGGCCGAGCCGCCGGCGTATCGCATGGCAAGGGCGGCTCGATGCACATGTTCTCGGTCGAGCACGGCTTTTACGGCGGCCACGGTATCGTCGGCGCCCAGGTGAGCCTCGGCACCGGCATCGCGCTCGCCAACCAGTATCGCGACGACGGGGCGGTGGCCTACGTCTACTTCGGCGACGGCGCGGCCAACCAGGGCCAGGTTTATGAGAGCTTCAACATGGCGGCGCTGTGGAAGCTGCCGGTGGTCTATGTGATCGAGAACAACCAGTACGCCATGGGCACCAGCGTTGAACGGTCATCGTCCGAGACTCACCTTTTCCATAGGGGCTCGGGCTTCAATATTCCGGGTAAGGAAGTCGACGGCATGGACGTGTCGGCGGTTCTGGCCGCCGGCCTGGAGGCGGCTGAATTCGCTCGCTCGGGCCAGGGGCCGACGATCCTCGAGATGAAAACCTACCGCTATCGCGGGCACTCAATGAGCGATCCCGGCAAGTACCGCACACGTGAGGAAATCGACGAGGTGCGCAAGACCCGCGACCCGATCGATCATTTGCGCGAGCGCCTCGAAGTTGCTGGCCTCTCCGACGACGCCAAGCTCAAGGCGATCGACGCCAAGGTGAAGGCGATCGTCGCCGACGCCGCCGAATTTGCCCGCACCGCGCCTGAGCCGGTCGCCGATGAGCTTTACACGGACATTTATGTCGGGGCCGCCGCGTGACTGACATCCTTATGCCCGCCCTGTCGCCCACCATGGAAGAGGGCTCGCTCGCCAAGTGGCTGATCAAGGCGGGGGACGAGATCAAGAGCGGCGACGTGATCGCCGAGATCGAAACCGACAAGGCGACCATGGAGGTCGAGGCCGTCGACGAGGGCGTGATCTCCGAGATCCTGGTTCCGGAGGGGACCGAAGGGGTCAAGGTCAACACCCCGATCGCCCGGCTGGCGGGCGGAGAGACCAAGAGCGACGCCAAGGCGGACTCCAAGGTCGAGGCGCCGCCAGAGCCCCGGTCTGAACCCGCGCCGCGTGCGGCGCCGTCGTCGCCCACGGCGGAACTCGCCGACCCGGAAATCCCGGCGGGAACCAAAATGGTGCGCACCACGGTGCGAGACGCGCTGCGTGACGCCATGGCCGAGGAGATGCGGCGCGATCCCGATGTCTTCTTGATGGGCGAAGAGGTCGCGGAGTACCAGGGCGCCTACAAGGTCAGCCGCGAGCTGCTGCAGGAGTTCGGCGCCCGACGGGTGATCGACACCCCGATCACCGAACACGGCTTCGCGGGCGTCGGTGTCGGCGCGGCCATGGTGGGCCTGAAGCCCATCGTCGAGTTCATGACCTTCAACTTCGCCATGCAGGCCATCGACCAGATTATCAATTCGGCGGCCAAGACCCATTACATGTCCGGCGGCCAGATCACCTGTCCTGTGGTGTTCCGCGGCCCCAATGGCGCGGCCTCGCGCGTCGCGGCCCAGCACAGTCAGGACTATTCCAGTTGGTACGGCCAGGTGCCGGGCCTGAAGGTGGTCGCGCCCTATGACGCCGCCGACGCCAAGGGCCTGCTGAAGTCGGCGATCCGCGATCCCAATCCCGTGGTCTTCCTCGAGCACGAGATGCTCTACGGCCACGAAGGCGAGGTGCCCGAGGGCGTCGACTGGCTGGTCCCGATCGGCAAGGCCCGGGTGCGCCGCGCCGGAGACACCGTCACCATCACCGCCCACGCGCGCATGGTCGGCCACGCCCTCGAGGCCGCCGAGCTCCTGGCCAAGGACGGGATCGAGGCCGAGGTCATTGATCTGCGCTCGCTGCGCCCCCTCGATCACGCCACGGTGGTGGCGAGCGTGATGAAGACTAACCGCCTGGTCACGGTGGAGGAGGGTTGGGGCCCTTACGGCGTCGGGGCCGAGATCGCCGCGCGGGTCGTGCTGGAGGCGTTCGACTATCTGGACGCGCCGCCGACGCGGGTCTGCCAGGAAGACACGCCTCTGCCTTACGCCGCTAATCTGGAGGCGCTCAGCCTGCCGTCGGTGGAGCGGATCGTGGCTGCGGTCAAAGCGGTTTGTTACCGGTGAGCGGAGAGGGGACCTGGCGCGCCGGCGGCTGCCACTGCGGCGCCGTTCGCTTCGAGGCGCTGCTGCCGGACGTGGTGAAGGCCGAAACTTGCACCTGCTCCATGTGTCGCAAGACCGGCTTCATCCATATCGTGGTCCCAGAGAGCCGCTTTCGAACGGACGATGCCGCCCTGACGAGCTACCGCTTCAACACCCGCTTGGCCGAACACCTGTTCTGTCCCGTCTGCGGTGTCAAAAGCTTCTACCGCCCTAGATCCAATCCCGACGGCTGGTCGGTCAATGCGCGCTGCCTCGACGATCCGGGCGCCGTAAAGCTCGACATGTCGGTCTTCGACGGCGCCCATTGGGAAGACCACTGGCGGGTCCACGGCGCTGAGTTCGCCCAACGCTCCAAGGAGACGACGTGACCGATATCCTGATGCCGGCCCTTTCGCCGACCATGGAGGAGGGCTCGCTCGCCAAATGGCTCATCAAGGTTGGTGACGAGATCAAGGCCGGCGATGTGATCGCCGAGATCGAGACCGACAAGGCGACCATGGAGGTCGAAGCCGTCGACGAGGGCGTCGTCTCCGCGATCCTGGTTCCGGAAGGGACCGAGGGGGTCAAGATCAACACCCCGATCGCGCGCCTCGGCGGAGGCGAACCGGCGACGGAAACACCGGCTCAGCCATCCAAGGCTGAAACCAAGCCAATCGAGACCAAGCCCGAGGAGCCGGCGTCAGCCGCTCCCGCGTCGACCAAGCCGATGCCGGAACCCAAGGACGCCGGGGGAGATCGCATCTTCGCCTCACCGCTCGCGCGACGCCTGGCCACCCAACTCGGCGTCGATCTTGCAAGCGTGGAGGGCTCGGGTCCTCACGGCCGAATCGTTCGTCGTGACGTCGAGGGGCTCTCGGGCGCGCCCGCGACTGAACCCCGCGCCGCGCCCGCGACCGCGCCGGTGGCGCCCGCCGCCGCGCCGTCAGTCGAACCTCGCCGCGAGGTGAAAACCCTGGAGCAAATGGGCATCGCCCCGGGCTCCTACGATCTCGTGCCGCTGGATGGGATGAAGAAGACCATCGCCCGGCGGATGACCGAGTCCTTCCGCGACGTGCCGCATTTCCCGCTGACCATCGACATCGAACTCGACGCCCTGCTGGCCGCGCGGACCAAGATCAACGGCGCGCTGGCGAACGAAGCGCGGGTCAGCGTCAACGACCTGGTGATCAAGGCCGCCGCCTCGGCCCTGATGCGCGTACCGGCGGCCAACGCCAGCTACACGCCGGACGGCATCGCCGTGCACAAGCACGCCGATATCGCCATGGCGGTGGCGATCGACGGCGGCTTGATTACGCCGATCATTCGCGCCGCCGAGGGAAAGGGTCTGGCGAGGATCGCGGCGGAGACCAAGGACCTGGCGGAGCGCGCCCGCGGCCGCAAGCTGAAGCCTGAGGAGTATCAGGGCGGCACGTTCTCGATCTCCAACCTCGGCATGTTCGGGATCAAGTCCTTCACCTCGATCATCAACGAGCCGCAGGGCGCCATTCTTTCGGTGGGGGCCGGCGAGAAACGGCCCGTGGTCAAAAACGGGGAGCTCGCCGTCGCCACGGTGATGAGCGTCACCCTGACCTGCGATCATCGGGTCGTCGACGGGGCCATCGGCGCCCGCTGGCTCGCCGCCTTCAAGGCCATGATCGAAGATCCGATCACCATGATCGTCTAGGGGATGAAATGAACGCCTACGACTTTACCGCCGAGACCCTCCAGGGCGCGCCCGCTCCACTCGCCGACTACGCGGGCAAGGTGCTCCTGATCGTCAACACGGCCAGCAAATGCGGCTTCACGCCTCAGTACAAGGGTCTGGAAGAGCTGCAGCGCAAATACGCCGACCGCGGTTTCCAGGTGCTGGGCTTTCCCTGCAATCAGTTCGGGGGCCAGGAGCCGGGCGACGCGGCCGAGATCGCCAATTTCTGCTCGACGACCTACGACGTCACCTTCCCGATGATGCGCAAGATCGAGGTCAACGGGCCGGCCGTCCACCCGCTCTACGCCTGGCTGAAGAAGCAGAAGAAGGGCGCGCTCGGCACGGAAGCCATCAAGTGGAACTTCACCAAGTTCCTGATCGACCGGTCGGGCGCGGCTGTGGGCCGTTTCGCCCCGACGACGGCGCCCCAGGCGTTGGAGCACGCCGTGGAGGCCCTGCTTTAATGGCCGACGCTTTCGACCTTGTCGTGATCGGCGCGGGGCCTGGGGGCTACGTCACGGCCATCCGCGCCGCCCAGCTGGGGCTGAAGACCGCCATCGTCGAGCGGGACGCCTTGGGGGGCGTCTGCCTCAACTGGGGCTGCATACCGACCAAGGCCCTGCTGAAATCGGGCGAGATCTACGACACCCTGGGCCATCTGGCCGACTACGGCCTCTCGGCCGACAACCGATCCTACGATTTCACCAAGGTGATCGAGCGCTCGCGCAAGGTGGCCAAACAGCTTTCGTCGGGCGTCGCGTTCCTGATGAAGAAGCACAAGATCGAGGTTGTGGACGGGACCGCGCGACTGGAAAAGAGCGGCAACGCGCCCGCCGTGGTGGTTTCTCTGAAGTCCGGCGGCGAACGGCGGCTGGAGGCTGCCTCGGTGATCCTCGCCACAGGCGCGCGCGCGCGGACCATCCCCGCCATCGGATTGGTTCCGGACGGCGAACGGATCTGGACCTACCGCGAGGCGATGGTTCCCAAGGCGGCGCCCAAATCCCTGGTGGTGGTCGGCTCGGGCGCCATCGGCATGGAGTTCGCCAGCTTCTACCGCGCCCTCGGGGCCGAGGTGACGGTGATCGAGGTGCTGCCCCGCATCCTTCCGGTTGAGGACGAGGAGATTTCGGTCGCCGCGCAAAAGGCCTTCGAGCGGCGCGGGATCAAGTTCCGCATTGGCGCCAAGGTCACGCGGCTGGCCAGATCGAAGGCCGGCGTCAGCCTTGAGGTTGAGGCCGGAGGCAAGACTGAAAAGCTGGACGCCGAGGTCGCCATCGTCGCCGTCGGCATCGACGGCAATGTCGAGGACCTGGGCCTCGAGGCCCTCGGCGTGAAGCTTGACCGCGGCCACGTGGTCGCCAACGCGCACGGCGCGACCAATGTCGCGGGGCTCTACGCGATCGGCGACGTCGCGGGGCCACCCTGGCTGGCGCACAAGGCTAGCCACGAGGGCGTGCATTGCGTTGAACACATCGCCGGCCTCGCCGACGATCGCCTGCCCGCCGCCGTGCCGGGCTGCACCTACACCACGCCTCAGATCGCTTCCATCGGTCTCACCGAAGCCCAGGCCAAGGAAAAGAGGATCGAGATCAAGGTCGGCCGTTTCCCGTTCCGTGTGAACGGCAAGGCCATCGCCGCCGGCGAGACCGAGGGCCTTGTCAAGACGGTGTTCGACGCCAAGACCGGCGCGCTACTGGGCGCGCACATGCTGGGCGGCGAGGTCACCGAAATGATCCAGGGCTTCGCCATCGCCATCACCTGCGAGGCGACCGAGGCGGAGTTGATCGCCACCATCTTCCCGCACCCGACCATGAGCGAGGCCATGCACGAGGCGACGCTCGACGCCTTCGGCCGGGTGCTGCACCTCTGAGAGCGGAAGGTCGTCAGGCCCTCTCGGCCTCGACGATGCGCTGGATGGCGACGTAGTCGGTCTTGCCCGAGCCCAGGACCGGAACTTCAAAAGTCTTGACGATGCGCCGCGGCACCGCCAACTCGGGGGCTCCCTGGGCCTTGGCATGTGCGATGAGCGCCGCCGCGTCAGCGTCCGGCCGGTCGGTGACCAGCACCAGGCGCTCGCCCTTCTTGCTATCGGGCATGGAGATCACGGCGTGGCGCGCGTCGGGCCACAGGCTGGCCGCCAGGCCCTCGGCGGCGGTGAGCGAAACCATCTCGCCGCCGATCTTGGCGAAGCGCTTGACGCGGCCGAGGATGGTGATCCAGTCGTCCTGGCTCATCTCGACCACGTCGCCGGTGTCGTGCCACCCTTCCGGCGGCGGCTCAAGCACGCCGTCCGTATTCAGATAACCCAGCATGATGTTCGGGCCGGCGACGAACAGCCGGCCGCCGCGGGGTATTCCGTCCACGGATTCAAGCCGCGTCCGCATACCGGGCACGAGTCCGCCGACAGTGCCAGGTCGATTGTCTTCCGGCTTGTTGACCGCGATTACTGGCGAGGCCTCGGTGGCGCCGTAGCCTTCCAGCACCGGAATGTGGCCGAAGCGTTCGCGGATGAGTTGATGGGTCTCGTCCCGCACTTTCTCGGCGCCGCAGACGATGAATTTCAAGCCGGCAAGCTCCCGCCCGTCCGAAGCGCGCGCGTATTGATTGACGAAGGTGTCCGTGGCCAGAAGGATGCTGGCGCCGGTGTCCTGCACAAGCGCCGGAATCTGTTTGACGTGCAGCGGGCTCGGGTACTGGAAGGCCTTCATGCCGTTCAGGATCGGCAGCAGCACGCCGCCGGTGAGGCCAAAGCAGTGGAAG
>Ga0302314_10006506_pt1 | contig 21127 bp, 16 predicted proteins | sample III_Palsa_N2_3_FD_200533 | JGI IMG/M metagenome (GOLD analysis project Ga0302314, IMG submission 200533) | Peat permafrost microbial communities from Stordalen Mire near Abisko, Sweden - III_Palsa_N2_3 | ecosystem: Environmental > Terrestrial > Soil > Palsa > Peat permafrost | place: Sweden... | reverse complement strand
AGGCGCAGGTGCGGATCCATGGCCTCGCGCGCCAGGAAGAGGTGCATGATCTCGGTGGTGCCCTCGATGATGCGGTTGATGCGGCAGTCGCGCATCATGCGCTCGACCGGATAGGGCGCTTCACCGCGGCCCTTCAGCGAGGAGGCCTTCTCGTAGCCGCGCCCGCCGCGCAGCTGCATGGTCTGGTCGACGATCTTCCAGGCCATCTCCGAGCAGAAGAGTTTCGCCATCGCCGCCTCGATGCGGATGTCGCGCTCGTGCTCGTCGGCCCAGTGCGAGGTCAGCCACGAGACGGCCTCCATGGCCAGCGTGGTCGAACTGATGAAGGCCATCTTCTCGCGTCCGGCCTCATGCTGGCCGACCGCCAGGCCCCACTGCACGCGCTCATTGCCCCAGCGCCGCGAGATCGCCAGGCACTGCTTGGCCATGCCGGTGCAGGCGGCGGGCAGGGTCAAGCGGCCGGTATTGAGCGTGGTCAGGGCGAGCTTCAGCCCCTTGCCCTCGCCCCACAGGACATTCTCGACCGGCACCATGACGTTGGTGAAACGCATCAGGCCGTTCTGGATGGCGCGTATGCCCATGAAGTCGCAGCGGTGGATGACCTCGATGCCGGGCATGGTCTTCTCGACGACCAGGGCGGTGATCTGCGTGCGCTCCTTGCCGTGGACGATCTTCGGATCGGTCTTGGCCATCACCACCAGGATGTCGGCGATCGGGCCGTTGGTGCACCACAGCTTGTCGCCGTTGAGGATGAAGTGCTTCCCGTCCGCGGACTTGGTCGCGACGGTGCTCATCTTCGAGGGATCGGAGCCGACCGAGGGCTCGGTCAGGGCGAAGGCCGAGATGGCGTTGGTGCGAAAGCGCGGGAACCACTTCTTCTTCTGCTCCTCGGTGCCGAAGAGCTTCAGGGGCTGGGGCACCCCGATCGACTGATGCGCCGAGAGCAGCACCGCAGTCGAGCCGCAGAAGCTCGCGACCAGGAGCATGACGCGGTTGTAGTTGACCTGCGAGAAGCCGAGGCCTCCGTACTCCTTGGGGACCTTCATCGCGAAGGCGCCCATCTCGAAGAGCCCCTGCACGACGTTCGCCGGGATGGTGCGGCTCGCATCGACCTCCTCGGGATCGAGATTGGCAGTGAGGAATTGTGATACCTTGGCGCAGTAGGCGTCACCGATCGCCTGGTCGGCCGCCGACTGGGTCGGGAAGGCGACGAACGACGAGGGGTCGAAGGTGCCCATGAACAGCTGCTGGCCGAAGCTCGGCTTGGTCCATTGCGACTCGCGCGCCGACTCGGCGACCTCCATGGCGTTGCGCTTGTCGTCATTCATCTTCGAGGTGTCGATGACCGAGTCGCCATCGCCCTCGAGATGCTTCTTGGCGGAGTCCTTCAAGGACTCGGTGTCGACGGGCTGCTTGCTGGTCTCGGTAGTCATGGCGTTCCTCTCAGGCGGTCTGACGGTCCTGCATTCACGCAATTCAGGTAATGGGCTGGTTCGGCGGGAAGAAGCGCTCGCCGCGCTGCGACTTCGCGACCAGCAGCGCCGCCGGCTTGAAGCGCGCGCCGAAGCGCAGGTGCAGCCGGGTCAGGCGCTCGATCACCGTCTTCAGCCCGAGCTGGTCGGCGTAGTGCAGCGGGCCGCCCTTCTGGGGCGGGAAGCCGGTGCCCATGACCATGGCCAGGTCGAGGAAGGCCGCCTTGGCGACGATGCCCTCTTCCAGGCAGCGCGCCGCCTCGTTGACCATGATCAGAAGGCAGCGGTCGAGGATCTCGTCGGCCTGGATGTCGCGCGGCGCGATGCGCCGCTGGTCGCGGACCTTCTTGACCGCCAGCGTGATATCGCCGTTGAGGCTCTTGCGGCCCTTGGCGTCCTCGATGTAGAAGCCCTTCTTGGCCTTGGCGCCGAGCAGCTTGAAGTCGTGGGCGATGACATCCAAAACCGGGGCGACCTGCATGCGCTCGCCATAGCCCTGCGCCAGGACGTTGGCGACCTTGGTGCCGACATCGATGCCGACCGCGTCGGTCAGCGTGAAGGGCCCCATCGGCATGCCGAAGGAGCGGATCGCGGCGTCGATGGCCAGGACATCCCCGCCCTCCTGCAGCATCCAGGCCGCCTCGACCATGTACGGCAGCAGGATGCGGTTGACCAGGAAGCCCGGGCAGTCCTTGACCACCACCGCAGTCTTGCCGAGGCGGCGCGCCAGGGCGGCCACCGCCTGCACCGCCTGCGGGCTGGTCTGCGGCCCGGATATGACCTCGATCAGCGGCATGCGGTTGACCGGATTGAAGAAGTGCATGCCGACGAAGCGCTCGGGATGCTTGAGCGCCGTGGCCATCTCGGTGATCGACAGCGAGGAGGTGTTGCTGACGATCAGGCAGGTCTCCGAGACCTGGGCCTCGACCTCGGCCAGAACCTTCTTCTTGATCTCGAGGTTCTCGACCACCGCTTCGACCACCAGGTCGCTGTGCTGAAAGCCCTTGTAGTCGATCGCACCGGTGATGCGCGCCATGCGCAGTCCGACCTCCTGGGGCTTGAGCTTGCGGATCTTGACCAGCTGGTTGTTGTAGTCGGCGGCGGTATGGAAGGCCTTGGCGACCGCGTCCCAGCCGATGTCCTTGACCCGTACCGGGATGCCCTTGTCGGCGAACAGCCAGGCGATGCCGCCGCCCATCACGCCGGCGCCGAGCACCGCGACCTGGGTGACGTCCATTGGCTTGGCGCCGTCGGCAGCCGGGGCACGGTCGGCCTTGCGCAGGGCCTCGGATGCGAAGAAGCAGTCGATCAGGCATTTGCACTCGGGCGTCGGCGCGACCTCGGCGAAGCCCTCGGCCTCGCGCGTCAGGCCGGCCTCGAGCGCGCCGCCATACGTCTGGCGCACCACCTCCAGCGCCTTGAAGGGCGCGGGCATGCCGCGCGCCTTCTTCCAGAGATTGGACCTCGCCTTTTTCCAGGTGAACATGCGTCCGAAAGGGTTCTTCTCGAAGATCCGCGACGTGCCTTCGGGCTTGCGGCCGGCGGTCAGGGTCTCGAGGTGGTCGCGCGTGACGATGCGCGTGGTGAGTGCTGGCAGCTCGACGTCGAGAAAGGCGCGCGCTACACAGGCGTCGGCCAGGCCGATCTTCAGCGCCTTCGGGCCGTTGACCTGCTTGGACAGCAGGATCATCTCCAGGGCCTGGATCGGACCGACCAGGCGCGGCAGGCGCTGCGTGCCGCCCCAGCCGGGGATGATCCCGAGGCTGACTTCCGGCAGGCCGAGACTGGTCTTCTCGGCGTCGGTGACCAGGCGATAGGTGCAGGCCATGGCGAATTCGAGGCCCCCGCCCAGGCAGGCGCCGTCGATGACCGCGAGCGTCGGGAAGGGCAGTTCGCTCCAGCGCTGGAAGGCCTGCTGGCCGGCGCGGGCCTTGGCCAGGGCGTCGGCGGCTATGGTGATGTTGGTGATCTCCTTGATGTCGGCGCCGGCGATGAACACATCCTTTTTGGCGCTGGAGAACACCAGGATGCGGACGTCGGTGCGCTTGATCAGCAGGTCGATCAGCTCATTGAGCTCTCCGACCACCGCGGCGGCGAACTTGTTGACCTTCTCGTCGGGCAGGTCGAAGACCACGCGCGCGACGTGCTCCTCGTCGATCGACAGCGAGAGCGCCGGCTTGTGGTTGCGGCGGATCACGCCGGAACCGATGTCGGCGGGGTCCTGCGGGGTGATGATGGTGTCAGCCATGGGGTCCTCCGCTCACGCCGTCTCGAGAGCGAGCGCCGCTCCCTGTCCGCCGCCGACGCACAACGACGCCAGACCGAGCTTCAGCCCGCGGCGGCGCATCTCCTTGAGCAGGGTGATGACCAGGCGCGCGCCGGTGGCGCCGACCGGATGGCCGATGGCGATCGCGCCGCCGTTGACGTTGAGGATGGCCGGGTCGATGGTGCCGAGCGCCTGGTCGCGGCCGAAGTGCGTCTTGGCGTAGTCGGCCGAGGCGAAGGCGCGCTCGCAGGCCAGGACCTGCGCGGCGAAGGCCTCGTTGATCTCGATCAGCTGGAAGTCGGCCAGGGTCAGGCCCGACTTGCGCATCAGCTTCTCGGTGGCGTGCACCGGGCCCAGGCCCATGCGCTTGCCCTCGAGCGCGGCGTAGGCGTAGTCGCGCAGGTAGCCCAGCGGCGTCAGGCCCAGGGCCTTGGCCTTGGATTCCGACATCACCAGCATCCCGGCCGCGCCATCGGTCAGCGGGCAGGCGTTGCCGACCGTGACGGTGCCGGTGACCTTATCGAAGTAGGGCTTCAGCTTGGCCAGCGCCGCCATGTCCTGGTTGGGGCGCGGGCCCTCGTCGCTGGTCGCCATGAGCTCATAACGCGGCGCCAGCGGCAGCGGCACGATCTCGTCGGTGAAGCGGCCGGCGGCCTGCGCCTGGGCGGCTTTGAGATGGCTGGCCAGCGCGAAGGCGTCCTGCTCGCTGCGCGTGACGTGGAAGTCGCGGGCCAGGATCTCCGCGGTCTGGCCCATGTTCAGCCCGCAGATCGGATCGGTCAGGCCGACCTGCACGCCGATGATCGGGGTCAGGTAGTCGGGACGGAAGGCCATCCACGTGCCGAGCTTCTGCCCGAAGGTCTTGGCCTTGAGCAGGGCGCCGAACAGGCGGGTCATCTTCGGGCCGTAGATCAGCGGGATGTTCGACATCGATTCGGTGCCGACCGCCAGGTAGACCTCACCCTCGCCGGCGGCGATGCGGTTGGCCGCGGTGGTGATCGCCTCCATGCCGGATGCGCAGTTGCGGTGCACGGTCGAGGCGATCATGGTCACCGGCAACCCGGCCTTGAGGGCGATGACGCGGCTGACGTTGGCCGCCTCGATCGGCTGCGCGACGTTGCCGACGATCAGCTCGTCGATTCTCTCCGCCGGGAAGTCGGTGCGCACCAGCACCTCACGTACTACCCGGGCAGCGAGGTCGTCCGCGGTGAGGCCGGACAGGGCGCCGCCGATCTTGCCGAATGGGGTGCGCAGCCCATCGATGATCGCTAGTCGTTCCTTCATGGCTGCTCCTTCACCAACTGTCCAGTATGCAGCGGGGGAGGTGGTGTGCCAGGACCCACCTCGTCCACATCGCCCTGCGCATACATCGCTTCGACGGCCGCGGCATGGCGTTCCGCCAGCACGTGCCGGCGCAGCTTCATGGTCGGGGTCAGCTCCTCGCGCTCGATGGTCGGGGTGGTCGTGACCAGCCGCCAGCGGCGCACCTGCTCCCAGCGGTCGAGGCTGGCGTTGACGGTGCGCAGATGGCTGGCGATCTCCTCCTGCACCTCGGGGCGCTCGAGGTAGGCGTCATCGCTCAGCTGCACTCCCAGCGCCGCCTTGCGGCGCTTGATGACTTCCGGGTCGGTGAAGAGCAGCGCCGAGACGAAGCGCCGCCCCTCGGCGATGACCATGGCCATGTCGATCAGCTCGCACTCGCTGAGCAGGTGCTCGATCGGCACCGGGCAGATGTACTTGCCGTTGGAGGTCTTGAACAGCTCCTTGATGCGCCCGGTGATGACCAGGAATCCCTCGCTGTCGAGCTCGCCGCGGTCGCCGGTATGGAGCCAGCCCTGCGCGTCGATGGTCTGCGCGGTGTGCTCCGGATCCTTGTGGTAGCCCGACATGATGTTGGGCCCGCGCGCCAGGATCTCCTGGTTCTCGCCGAAGATCACTTCGACCCCGGGGAAGATCCGCCCGACCGTGCCGGACTTCACCGCCTCGGGGCAGTTGACCGCGAGCACCGGTGATGCCTCGGTCAGGCCATAGCCGGCGTAGACCGGGATGCCGACGTTGCGCAGGAAGCGCTCCAGGGTCGGAGCCAGCGCCGCCCCGCCCACCACCAGGTAGCGCAGATTCCCGCCCAGGGCGGCGCGCAGCTTCTTGTAGACCAGGGCGTCGGCGATCGACACCGACCAGCCGTGGTGCGCCGCCGGCGAGTCGGCGAGGTCCAGCGCCCAGCGCCCGAGCCGGCGCTTGAGGCCGCCGGCCTCGGAGGCCTGCTTCTCAATGCGCGCGTGCAGCTTCTCCAGCAGGCGCGGCACCATGGTGATCACCGTGGGCCTGACCTCGCGCATCAGCTCCCCGAGATTCTTGATGTCGTCGGCGAAATACAGCGGCACGCCCTGGCTGATGTAGGTCAAAACCGCCATCCGCTCGAAGACATGCGCCAGCGGCAGGCAGCTGAAGGCGCGATCCAGGGCCGGATCGAGCGGGAAGAGCTGGGCGAGGCTCGTTACCTGGGAGATCAGGTTGCGGTGGCTCAGGCACACGCCCTTGGGCTTCCCGGTCGAGCCGGAGGTGTGGATGATCGTGGCGGTGCTGTTCGGATCGATGTCGCGGCGGATGCGCGCATAGAGCCCGGGATCCTGCTCCGAGAGCTTGTCGCCGAGCTCCTGCAAGGCCGCGAAGTCGATCACGCTCTGCGAGCGGTGGCCGGCGACATTGCGCACGATCAGGTGCTGGAAGAGGCCCTTGTGGCGGCTGGCGGTGGTCCAGGCCTCCTCACCGATCACCACCAGGTAGCGCAGGCGCGTGTTCTGCGCCTCGAAGACCAGGTGCTCGTCAGAGAGGTTGGGGAACATCGGTACCGAGATCCCGCCGGCGGCGAGGATCGCGAAATCGGTGATCAGCCACCACGGTGAGGGCGGGGCGAGGATGCCGACCGCATCGCCCGGCCGCAGGCCCAGGCGGATCAGTCCCAGGGCGGTACGCCGCACCTGCTCCAGGAATTGCTCGGACGACAGGGCGCGCCAATAACCAGCCTCACGGTAATTGAATGCATAGCTCGACGGGTGCTCGGCCATCGCGACCTGCATGAGCGCCGGCAGGGTACGGAATTCAGGGGGTAGCGAAGGTGCGGAGTGCGATGCCATAACCCGGACTCCTACTGAAGACTACCGCGTAAAGGGTTGAGCCACAAGTTTATACATCCGCATTGGCATATGGTGTTTTCGCAAGACCCAGGTGGCTCCCGCCGGGCTCGGCACGATCAATTACTAGCACTATGTTTCATGTCCCAGATGCCTACCCTCTGCGGGCGGTGGCGGACGGTCGTCCCCCAGCCCGGGAGCGCCATGTTCACCTACTCGATGACCATCCAACTCCACCACGCCGACGCCTACGGCATCCTCTTCTTCGCCAACCAGTTCCTGTTCTGCCATGACGTCTTCCAGGCCTGGATGTCCTCGGAAGGCATGGCTTTGGCCAAGAACCGCCAGAGCGCGCAGTTCGTGGCGGTGGTGGTGCATGCCGAGAGCGACTACCTGGCGACGGTGGAGCTCGGGGACCAGCTCGAGATCCGCCTGCAGAACCTCGCGGTCGGCACCACCTCCTTCACCAACGGCTTCACCTTCGTCAACCAGCATGGCACCACCGTCGGCCGCGCGCGCACCGTGATGGTCGCCATCGATCCGGCGACCTCGAAGAAGGTCCCGGTGCCCGACATGCTGCGCGAGGCGCTCGAGGGCCTGCGCTGATGGGCGCGCCGGCAGCGGCGGCGCACCGGCCCCTGGTCATCGGCCACCGCGGCGAGTGCGCAGCCTATCCGGAGAACACGCGCGTGAGCTTCGACGCCGCCCTGGCCGGCGGCGCGGATGGGGTGGAGCTCGACCTGCGCCCGACCCGCGATGGCGGGGTGGTGGTCTGCCATGACGCGTCGCTGCGGCGTTTTGGCGGCTCCTGGCGGCCGCTGGGCCGCCAGACCCTGGCGGAGCTCGCGACCCGGGATGTGGGCAGCTGGTTCGATCCCCGCTTCCACGCCGAACGGCTGCTGACGCTCGATGCGCTGCTCTCGGCGTACGCCGGCCGCACCCAGCTGCTGCTCGAGCTCAAGGCCGCCGCCGGTATCGGCGCGACGGCCCGCAACCGCCGCCTGTGCCGGGCCACGGTGGCGGCCATCGCGCGGCATGGCGCCGAGCGCAGCGTCCTGATCCTGTGCTTCAGCAGCCAGCTCCTGGCCCAGGTCGCGGAACTCGATCCGCACCTGCGCCTGGTGCGCAATTGCCTGCGCCGGCCGCGCGACCTGACGCGTTGGCTGTCCGGGCAGCCACGCCTGCATGGCGTGGATTTCGACCGCCGCGTGCTGACCCGCGCCCTGGTCGCGCAGTGCCAGGAGCTGGGCCTGAAGGTGTTCACCTGGAGCTGCAACACGCCGGCCGCGTATGCGGTGCTGCAGGGTTTCCAGCTCGACGGCATCCTGTCCGACCGACCGTCCTGGCTGTGCGCGCAGGTGCATGGCCATGGCTGAGGCGAGCCTGCCGCTCCTGCACCGCGCCTTCGATGCGCTCACCGACCGCTATGACCTGCTGGTCATAGGCGGCGGCATCTATGGCGCCTGGACCGCCTACGACGCGGCGCTGCGCGGGCTCTCGGTCGCCCTGGTCGAGGCCGACGACTGGGCCTCGGGCACCTCGAGCGCCTCCTCAAAGCTGATCCATGGCGGGTTGCGCTACCTTGAGTACGGGCACGTCGGCCTGGTGCGCACCGCGCTGGCCGAGCGCAGCCGGCTGCTGCGCCTGGGGCCGCATCGCGTGCGCATGCTGCGCTTCCTGCTGCCGGTGTGGCAGGATTCGCGCACCCGGCCCTGGAAGTTCTCGGCCGGGCTGACCCTCTACGACCTGCTCGCGGGGGTCGGGACCAAGGACCGGCACCGCCGCCTGACGGCCGCCGCGCTGCAGCAGGCCTGCCCGTTCCTGCAGGGCGCCGGGCTGAACGCCGGCTTCTCCTACGACGACGCAGGCGAGGACGACGCGCGCTACTGCCTGGAGATCGTCGCCGGCGCGGTGCGCGCCGGGGCCACCGCCATCAACCACTGCCGCATGCTGCACCTGCTCGGCGATGCCCGCGCCGAGGGCGCGGTGGTGCGCGACGAGCTCAGCGGCGCCGAGCGCACGGTCCGGGCCGGCACCACCGTCCTGGCCACGGGACCGTGGCTGCGCGACATCTCCCAGGCCACCAACGTGGCATTGCCGGTGCGCCTGACCAAGGGCGTGCATCTGGTCATGCCGCCGCTGCCGGCCGCGGCGCAGGAGCATGCGCTGCTGCTGACCACGCGTGCGGACCAGCGCGTCTATTTCCTGATTCCCTGGTATGGGGCCACCCTCCTCGGCACCACCGACACCGATTGGCAGGGCGATCCGGCCACGGTCGCGGTCGAGCCCGCGGATGTCGACTACCTTTTGCACGACATCAGCCTGCGCTGCCCGGGCCTGGGCTGGAGGCGCCGCGACATCCGCGGCGCCTTCGCTGGATTGCGCACGCTGCAGGAGCAGCCGGGCAAGAGCGCCTCGGCGGTCACCCGCGAATGGACGCTCACCGAGCCGCGTCCCGGGCTGGTGGTGCCGGTCGGCGGCAAGCTGACCTCGGCGCGCGCCGACGCCGCCTTGATCGTCGACCGGGTCTGCGCCATCCTGACGCGCCATACCCACGGCGCGACCGCCACCCGTCCCCTGCCGTGGGCGCCGCGGCTCGCGACCTGGCTGACGGATGGCGTCGCGGCCGGGATGGAGCTCGGGCTCGACCGGGAGCTCGCCACCACCCAGGTACGCCGCTACGGCACGACCCTGCCCAGCGTCCATGCCCTGCTGGCCAGCGATCCGGCGCTGCGCGCGCGCATCCATCCCCAGGTGCCGATGGCGCTGGGCGAGACGGTGCATGCGGTGCGTCATGAGATGGCCGTGACCCTGCAGGATGTGCTGCGGCGTCGCGTGCCGGCCGGCATCCTCGCCGCCTTGGACGTGTGGCAGGTGCGTGCGGTGACGGCACTGATCGGCCCCTACCTCGGCTGGGACGCGGCGCGCAGCGACAGCGAGGCGCAGCGCTACTGGCAACTGCAGCACGAGCAGCTCAGCCGCCTGACGGCGGACCGGGCGGACCAGGCCTAGGAGCTCAGAAAAAATCCCTCAGGCAGTGATCAGACGTTCACGATCGGACGCGGATGGCGGCCGGTGGCCGCTCCGGTGGTCAGGGCGCGGCGTCCGATCCACAGCAGCTGGATGATGAAGCCGATCACCGCCGCGCTCAGGCCGATGCCCATCGCCACCAGGTGGGTGGGGCTGCCCTCGACCGGCGACTGGGTGATGATCAGGATGCCCTGGGCGACCAGCACCCCGCCGAGGATCGCAGTCTGCGCCGCGGCCCAGTAGGGCGCGATCACCCAGCCGGCAATGAAGCCCAGGACGAAGCCGGTGGCGATCAGCAGCCACACCAGGAAGGGCACCTCGATGTAGGAGGCTGGGATGGCAAAGACGAAGGCGCCCAACAGCGCCCCGACCGTCGCCAGTTCGAGCTGGTAGAGCACCCAGCCGAGCGCGGCGCCGAGCAGTGCCGCCACCACGGTCGCGACGATCAGCATCGGCTCCAGGGCGGTGGTCGTCTCATGCGGCACCATGGAATGCAGGTAGGGCATGCCGTAGTTCCAGGTCACGATCGCCAGCACATAGCCGCTGAGGACCGCCAGGGTGATGCGCAGCAGCCGCCAGCCGAAGAACAACGGCAGGATCGCCACCGCCAGCAGCAGCACCCCCACCAGCGGGGTCGCGCCCTGCAGGTGCAGGAGGTTGTGCGCGGGCGGCATGGTCGCGATCAGCGGATGGTCGGCAACCGGCGGCAGGCCGACGTCCTGGGCCGCCTGGTCGACCTGATTGACGGCATTGCTCTTCACCGTGTCGATCGGCGCGAGGGCGTCGGCGGCGAGCAGCCGCCCGCCGCACAGCAGCACGGTGAGGATCAGGAGCCAACGGGTCAGTGCAGTACGCATGGGTGTGATCATACCCGCACCGCCGTTCAGCGCAGGGCGATGTGACCGAGCATCTACGCGGTACCAGGGGCTGCACTGCCAGGCCCGCTGCCCCCGCTCCCGGGGCCCACCAAGCGCCCACGGGCACGGCGGATGCCGTGCCCGTGGGTGCTGGTCGTCGGGCTTGATCAGCCCCGCCTGCCAGAGGCAATCCTAGTGGGCGGCCGCCGCCTTGCGCTCCTTGGCCTTGTCCGACTCGCCGGCATTGGCCTTGGCCGCGGCCCGGTCATTCTGCATCTCGTCGATGGTCTTGGTGTGCAGGCGGGCCGCGCCCTGGTAGCCCTCGCGGGTCGGGATCCAGGTGCCATCGGCCTTGGCCTTGGCGATCGAGGCCGTGGCGCGCGCGCTGGCGGCCGCGTACTGCGGCAGCCACTGCGCTTGTGCCGCCAGCATCTCATCGCACAGCTGCCAGACTTCGGGCGGGTTGCAGACCGCGCCGGTCAGGGGATCGAGCAGCATCGCCTGGCGCAGCAGCTGGTCGTCGCCGCTGTAGGCGGCCTTGACCGCGAGGCGCTGGACGTTGATCGACGAGGTGCAGACCGAGGCAGCGCCCCACGGCAGCTCGCCGATGGTCGGGATGTTCATGCCGGTGCGGTCGACGTAGCCTGGCACCTCGATGATCGCATCCGGGGCGAGGTTGGTGATGGTCGCACGGTTGACGACATTGAAGTGCCCGCGGTAGACGCGGCCGGTCTCGAGGCCCTCGACGATGTAGGAGCCGTGCTCCTCGCCACGGTCCTCGGCGCGGTAGGTCAGCGCCTTGTCCTTCATCCAGTTCGGGAAGTCGGTCTCGAACCAGTCGCGGCCCTCGGTGCAGACCCGCAGGTAGCCGCCGGTCTCGCCATTGATCCAACAGCCGGTGTCGATCCAGCGGCTGATCTCCTGCGGGCGCTTGCGGTACCAGGCGACGTACTCGCTGAGATGGCCATTGGACTCGGTCGAGTACAGGCCGAAGCGGCGCAGCATGTCGATGCGCACCTTCTCGGTGGTCGGGTACTCGGGATGGCCTTCGAAGAGCTCGAGCATCTTCGGGATCAGGTCGATGCCGCGCCAGGTGGCCTTGGTGTACCAGGTCTGGTGGTTGATGCCGGCGGCGACGATGTCGACGTCCTTCTTGGCGACCTTCTCGTCGGGCCCGATCAGGCCCTGCTTCTTCGCCCAGTGCTCGACGCAGCTGGTGATCTGCCAGTGGCCGCCCTGCACGCCATGGCACAACCCGACGCAGCGGATGCCGCCATAGACATTGGCGGCCCAGGTCAGCATCGCCATCGGGTTGGAATAGTTCAACAGCAGGGCGCCCTGCTCGGCGACCTCGCGGATGTCCTTGCAGACGCCGAGGATGAAGTTGATGCCGCGCTGGCCGTACATCACGCCACCGGCGCAGATGGTGTCGCCGACGCACTGGTCGATGCCGTAGCTCAGCGGGATCTCGACATCGGTCTTGAAGGCCTCGAGGCCGCCGACCCGGGCGACGCAGAAGATGTAGCGCGACTTGGCCACCGCGCTGCGGCGGTCCAGGGTCTTCTCGATGGTGATGGCGAGGCCGTTCGCATCGATGTCGCGCTGCACCAGGCTGGTCACCATGTCGAGGTTGGCCTGGCTGATGTCCTGGAAGGCCACCGTGATGTCCTTGAACTCAGGGACCGCGAGCAGGTCGCGCATCAGGCCACGGGTGAAGCCGATCGAACCGGCACCGATGAAGGCGATCTTGAAGCTCATGGACTCTCCAGGGAGGTTTTATGGTAAAATCTGGTGTTGATCATAGAGTGTTACGTCATGGAAAAACAGGAAAGTCGTGCTGGCGATGGTAATTTTGTGCTCGAAGATCTGCGAGGGCTCACGGAGCACCTGCGCAGCCTGCGGCTGCTGCCGAAGGGCTACTGGGCGGGACGCTCCCCCTACCCCCTGTGCGCCACCATGGTCGGCTGCGGCTGCGAGGTGCGCACCACCACCGACTACGACTGGCATGGTCTCAGGCGTGGCACGACCGAGTTCGTGCTCTTCCAGTATACCCTCGCCGGGGAGGGCCGCCTGACCCATCATGGCACGCATCAGGTGGTGCGCCCCGGCACCCTGATGCTGCTGACCATTCCCGACGACCACCGCTACTACCTGGCTCCTGGCCAGCAATGGGAACACTTCTACCTGTGCCTGACCGGCAGCGAGGTGCTCAACGCCTGCCGCAAGATCATCGCCCAGCATGGACCGCTGATCACCCTCGCACCGACCTCGAGCGCCATCACCCAGGCGGTGGCCGCCTATGAACGCCTGGCGCGCAACCAGATCACCTCGGTCTTCGACAACAGCCAGCTCGCCTATGGCGTGGCCATGGCCCTGCTTCAGGACACGGTGAAATTGCGCGCCCCGGAGTCGGCCCAGGCGCAGCTGGCGCGTGCCGAGGCCTACTGCCGTGAGCACTTCAGCGAGGAACTGAGCATCAGTGAGCTGGCCAAGATCGCCGGCTTCAGCCGCTACCACTTCGCCCGGCTGTTTCGCCAAAGCCACGGGGTCAGTCCCAACGAGTTTCTGATCGATCTGCGTATCTCCACTGCTGCCAGAATGTTACGTGATTCGCACAGTCCGGTGAAGGCAATCGCCCAGGCCTGCGGCTTCAGCGACGCCGGCTATTTCTGCAAGGTCTTCCGCCGCGCGGTGGGCGTCTCGCCAGGCATTTTTCGCGACAGCGACCTGCTCTCCGGCTGAAACCCCGGCGTAGGGCACATCGCCACATGCGGCAGCGCGCACCGCTTGGCGTCCTGCCTGCGCCCGGGTACGCTGCACGGTATGCCCAGACTCGCCCTGCCCCCGTCGCTCGTCCGCCTCCTGCTCCTGGGCGCGGTGCTGGCAGGACCGCTCGCCGCCAGCGACAACCCGGCGCCGCCGGCCACCTCACAGGCCGACCCGACCAATATGATCGTGGCCGAGGGCCGCGCGATCTACCGCCAGCGCGACCTCGATGCCCTAGTCATGATCGCCGCGCGCTACCACCACGGCGCCTTCAGCGCGGCCGAGGAGGACCAGCTGCGCCACGCCCTGGCGCGCATCCTGGTGGCGCGCGAGCCGCTGCTGGAAAGCCTCGAGGGCCTGCCGCCGGCGGTCGCCAACGGCAAGGCCGGGGACGCCTACCTGCTGGATCTGCTCGACTACCACGCCTCGTCGGAACAAGGCGCCGAGCTCCTGCCGGCCTCGGCCTCCCCGCCTGTCGCCACCGAGCCGATCCCGATGCCCGCGCCTGGGACGTCCGCTGCGGCGAGCGATGCGCCGGTTATCGTCGCCTTGCCGCCGCTGGTCGTGGTACGCACCCTCCCCGGCCCGGACCGGCGCAGCCTGCAGCTGCAGATCGCGCTGCGCTTCGCCGACCAGGCGACGTCCCAGCGCATCGGCGCCCAGGCGCCGATCATCCGCGACGCGATCCTCGGCTACCTCGATGGGCTCTCCAACGCCGAGTTCCTCGAGCCCAAGCAGCAGAGCCTGAAGCAGGGCATCACCGCCGCGATCACCCTCCAGGTGCCCGGCTTCCCGGCCAATGCGGTACTGATCCCGCAGGTCGACAGCACGCGCCTGAGCGACGACGCGGCTCCCGCTCCGGTGCCCGCCGCCGGCGGCGCCGGCGCCAGCCACTAGCCACGTCGACACGCCGGACCGGTCGCCGTGCCCGCCGGCCGCCCCCGTGCCTGTTTGGGCCCAGGCGCGATGACTTGACCATCAGACTCAGGCACGCGAATCTGCGCCGATGACCGACCCGTTCGCGCTCCAGCAGACCCTCACCGACCATCATCAAGAGCACCTGCTTACCGGCCTCGAGGGTTTGGCCCCGGCCGAGCGCGACGCCTACTTCCAGCGTCTGGGTGAGATCACCTGGGACGAGCTCGGCGAGCAGGCGCCCAGCGCCGTGGCGGGCGCGATCACCGCCAGCCGCATCGTCGATCTGGCCGAGAAGGCGCGACGCGCGCCGGAACTCGCAGCGCTGGGCGAGGCCGCCTACCGCGCCGGCGCGGTCGCGGTTTTGATGGTCGCCGGCGGCCAGGGCACGCGCCTGGGCGTCAGCGGACCCAAGGGCTGCTTCAGCATCGGCGTGCACTCGCACAAGAGCATCTACCAGCTGCAGGCCGAGAAGGTCCTGGCGCTGTCGCGCCGCACCGGCCGCGCGGTGCCCTTCCTGGTCATGACCAGCCCGATGACCGACCACGACACGCGCGAGTTCTTCGCCGCCAACGGCTATTTCAGCCTCGCCCCCGAGCAGGTGCGCTTCTTCAGCCAGGGCACCGTGCCGAGCCTCGCCCAGGACGGCAGGGTGCTGATCGAGAGACCCGGCAAGCTGCTGGAGAACCCCGACGGCCATGGCGGCTGCTTCACGGCGCTGGTCAAGTCCGGCAACCTGGCGCGGCTCGCCGCCGAAGGCGTCACCCACATCGCCTACATCCAGGTCGACAACATCACCGTGCCGGTCGATGACGCGGTGATGATCGGCCTGGCCATCGCCGAGCGCGCGGAGGTCATCACCAAGGTCCTGGAGAAGGCCCATCCCGACGAGAAGGTCGGGCACCTGGTGCGCGCCGGCGAGCGCGACGCGATCATCGAGTACACCGAGCTGACGCCCGAGCAGACGCGCAGCCGCACCGCCACGGGGGAGCTCATCTACCGCTGGGGCAGCCCGGCCATCCACTGCTGGAGTGTCGCCTTCCTGTCGCGCCTGGCGACCACCGGCTATCGCCTGCCGCTGCATCGCTCGGCCAAGCCGCTTAAGGCCTGGTCGGGCGGCGGTCCGGTCGAGGTCAAGGGCTGGAAGAACGAGCGCTTCATCTTCGACCTGATCCCGCTGGCCGAGCGGTCGCTGGGCCTGGCGATCGTGCGCGAGGAGGAGTTCGCACCGGTCAAGAACGCTTCCGGGGCGGACAGCGCCGCGAGCGCGGTGCAGCTGGCCAGCGACCTGTACGCCGCCTGGCTGCGCGCCGCCGGGGTGCGGGTCGCCCTGCCGGTCACGGCGCGCATCGAGATCAGCCCGCTCTATGCCTCCACCAAGGCCCAGCTGCTGCTTGCCTGGGACGGGCCGGTCGCGGAGATCACCGGCAACTACTACCTCGAGGAGAACCGTTCGCGCTCCTCCAGCCCGGGTACCGCACGCTAGGCGCTCTGCGCCGCAGGGCAGAGCAGCGCTTCACCACGCCGATTCCCCCGTAGGATCTCCATATGCCGACCTATATCTACGAGACGGTGGTCACCGATCCCGCCACGGCCAAGCGCTTTGAGATCGACCAGCGCATGAGCGCCCAACCTTTGACCACGCATCCCGAGACCGGCGAGCCGATCCGCCGCGTCATCACCGGCGGCCTGGGCTTCCTGGGTGAATCGCGTGCGGCCAGCGCCACCGCCCCGCAGGGTGGGTGCGGCTCGGGCAGCTGCGGACATGACCATCACTAAGAACTCCTGACCGCGTCCTACGTCCTCGCGCGAGGCGACGTCACCTCGATGATGCAGAGCCCGTCGGCTACTGGGCGATGCCGGTGGACGCCGCGACGATGCGGGAGGTCACCGGTTCGCTGGTCATGTTGAGCATGGTCGCCTCGTCGGTGAGGCGCGCGCGGCTGACCACCACCATGGTCAGGAGCGCGACCGCGCCGAGCACGTAGAACTGCACCGTCGCGGTCATGACCCCGAGGAACAGCGAGACGGCCAGGCCGCTGCCGACCATGAAGATGAAAACATTGTGCACCAAGCTCATGACCGTGGCGCCGCGCCCGGCCATGTTCTGGCGCGCGGACAGGGCCAGCAGCCGTGCATCGAGCACGTTGACCGGTGCGGCGAACAGCCCGCCGACGCACAGCATCATCACCGCCGCGCTCCACCAGGTGTGCACCAGGTGCGGATAGAGGGCGATGCACAGCCCCAGGCCGGCCAGCGACAGCATGACGTGGCGGCGGCGGTTGAAGTACGGACTCAGCAGATTTCCCATGATCGCGCCCAGGGCGGCGAAGACCGCGAGCACGCTGGCCACGGTCGGACGCAGGCCGAGCCGGGTCGGGTCGATGGCGTCGATGTACACCGCGAGGCTCGCCGCCGAGGCGATGCCCCACGACAGTCCGCCGCCGACCAGCAGGGCCCAGTGCTCGCTGAGCATGGTGCTGGTGCCCCGGGCCAGGTCGTGCATGCCCTGGGCGAAGGCGATCGGCCGCGGCTCGGGGACCTGCACCAGCAGGCACAGCCCCGTCGCCACCGCCAGGACCGCGAACAGCGCCAGGTGCCGGACCACCGTCTCCTGGTGCGCGGTCTGCATCACCACCTGGTCGCCGAGCATGGTGCCGAAGACCGTGCCGATGAGCAGGCCGATCACCAGCGCGGCATTGATGTAGCCGCTGACCAGGGTGTTGGAGCGCCGCGTGGCGCGCGCCAAAAGCGGCACGACCTTGCCACGCGCGGCGCAGGCCGCGCCATAGCTGATGCCGACCAGCCAGGCGATCAGCCAGGCGTCGCACCACAAGGTCGCCAGCGTGCCGACGGCGACCCCGGCGCAGGCGGCGAAGAACAGCCATTTGCAGCGCCAGGCGCCGGAGAGCGGGGCATTGATCGCATAGCCGATGAGAACGCCGATGGTCAAGGTCGCGGCCAGGCCCTGCGAGATCGCCTCGGCCAGGGTGCCATGCGCGATGCAGCGGCTGACGATCTCCTGCATCCAGCGGAAGGGCATGTGCGGCGGATGGGTGATGTCGAGCGAGAGCGCGATCTCATTGATCAGCACAAATTTGAGTCCGGCGAAGCCGGTACCGATACCGAGCGTGACCAGGACGGCGGGCCAGAGGTGGAAGCGCGCGCGGCGGATGCGGGGCCGGTGCGACAATGGAGGGGATAGCATGGAGGAGGTCGGCCAGTATCAGGGCCAGCCGCGCGAGTCCACCATGCCAGGCCAGGTTCGTGCCGGTGGGCGATCACTGACGTCACCCCAGACATGACCCAGGGAGAGCGCCTTGATGCATCCGGTGCTCCCCTATGCTGCCCCCTCCCCTGGAGCGCGCGTTGAAGGTCCTAGTGATTGGTGGTGGTGGTCGCGAGCATGCCTTGGCGTGGAAGCTCACACAGAGTCCTCGCGTCGAGAAGCTGTTCATCGCCCCGGGAAATCCCGGTACTGCGCTCTTAGGAGAGAACGTCCCGATCAAGGCCACTGAGAGCGAGGCGCTGGTGCGCTTCGCCCAGGAGAAGGCCATCGACCTGACCCTGGTCGGACCCGAGGTGCCGCTCGCCGCCGGCATCGTCGACGATTTCCAGCGCGCGGGACTGCGCATCTGGGGCCCCTCCAAGGCCGCCGCGCAGCTCGAGGGCAGCAAGGTGGCGATGAAGGAGTTCCTGCGCCGCCACAACATCCCGACCGCCCAGTTCAAGGTCTTCGCCAAGGCCGCCGATGCGCACGCCTACGTCGAGGAGATCGATGGGCCTCTGGTGGTGAAGGCCGACGGGCTGGCCGCCGGCAAGGGCGTGACCGTCGCCAAGAACGCCGCGGAGGCGCATGAGGCGATCAAGTCGATCATGGAGCGCCAGGATTTCGGCCGCGAGGCCGGACGGCAGGTGGTGATCGAGGAGGTGCTCTGGGGCGAGGAGATCAGCGTCTTCGCCTTCTGCGACGGCCACAACGCGGTGCTGCTGGAATACTGCCAGGACCACAAGCAGGCCCTAGATGGCGACCAGGGGGCGAACACCGGCGGCATGGGCGCCTTCGCGCCGGTGCGCACCCTGATGCGGCCGCGCGACGAGGACGAGATGGTGCGCCGCATCCTGGTGCCGACCATGAGCGGCCTGGTGCACGAGGACCGGCCCTATGTCGGACTGCTGTACATGGGCCTGATGCTGACCGATTCCGGACCCAAGGTCCTGGAATACAATGTGCGCTTCGGAGACCCCGAATGCCAGGCGCTGATGCTGCTGCTGAAGACCGATCTGGTCGACGTGTGCGAGGCCTGCATCGATGGGACCCTCGAGAAGACCACGCTCGACTGGCACGAGGGCGTCTCGATCTGCATCACCATGGCGGCCAAGAACTATCCCGCGGACAACTACCTCAAGGACCAGCCGATCACCGGGCTGGATTCGCCGGAGGCGCTCAAGGCCCAGGTCTTCCATGCCGGCACCAGCATCGCTGGCGGCAGGCTGGTCTCGAGCGGTGGGCGCGTGCTCTCGGTCTGCGCGCTGGGCACCGACCTCGACCAGGCCAGGGAGATCGCCTACGCGGCCTGCGACGCCATCACCTTCACCGGCAAGCACTACCGCCGCGACATCGGCCGCCGCCAGGAAGCGCGCAAGGCGCGCAAGTAGGATGAGCCGCATCCTCTGCGTCTGCACCGGCAACACGTGCCGCAGCCCGATGCTCGCGGCGCTGCTTACCGCGGAGCTCAAGCGCCGCGGCACGACCGGCGTGGTGGTCGAGAGCGCCGGCACCAATGCCACCGCCGGGCAGATGGCGACCGAGGGCGCGCGGCGCGCCATTGCGCGGCGCGGCCTGGACCTGCGCGCGCACCGCGCGCGCGACCTGGTCGAGGTCGGCACCAACAGCTTCGACCGCTTCCTGTGCATGACCACCGCCCATGCGGCCTTCGTGCGCACCCTCGGCGTGCCGCCCCAGAAGATCGAGGTCGTCAATGCCGAGCGCGGCGGGGTGCCTGACCCGTTCGGCGGCACCGACCAGGACTACGAGTCGACCGCCCAGGTGCTCGAGTCCTACAGCCTCGACGTACTGCCGCGCCTGACCGCCAGCTGACCGTGATGAGCGCCCTTCCGCCCCCGATCCAGGCCGCCCTGCATGCCATCGACGCGGCCCACGCGCAGGACCCGAAGCGCGAGAGCGGCATCCCGGCGGAAGTGCTGTATGCGCAGCGCCTGGAATCCTGGGTGCAGCAGCTCAGTCCGGCGCCGTCCCCCGCGCTGCTGGTCGCCTCGCATGCCCAGCACCTGGAACGCTGGATGATCGCGCGCAGCGAATTTCCCATGGACCGTCCCGGCTACCACCGCTGGCGCAAGGCGGTGCAGAAGCGCCAGGGTCAGCGCGTCCATGAGCTGATGACCGCTGCCGGTTGCGATCCCGCCCTTGCCGCACGCGTCCAGGAGCTGGTCTCGAAGTCCGCGCTGAAGAACGATCCGGAGGCCCAGGTCCTCGAGGATGCGGCGTGTCTGGTCTTCCTCGCCTCCGAGCTGGGTCCGTTCGCGGCCGAACATCCCGACTATACGACCGACCAGTTCGTGGTGATCCTGCGTAAGAGCTGGGAGAAGATGAGTCCGGCGGCGCGCGCCCTGGCCGGGACCATCCCATTCCCCGAGGCGCATGCGGCGCTGATCCATCAGGCCACGGCGGCAGCGCCGTAAAGCACGTTGCCCGTCCTTTCTGGACGGGTATGGTTTCCACCAGCTCCTGGCCGAGTGGCGGAATTGGCAGACGCAGCGGATTCAAAATCCGCCGACCTCCGGGTTTTAAGGGTTCGAGTCCCTTCTTGGCTACCACGGTTTTTACCGTACTTTTCACATCATTACCCCACTTAGATCAGATCCCTAAAAATTCGGTGGCTAGCGTCCTGGCTAGCACTTCTGAAATAATCGCTCCCAGCTTAAAAAAAACGAAGATCCGAAGAGGTTCCCAAATCCGCCGCTTCCTGCACCTACCAGGAGGCGCCCAGAGCCTCCGTAATCGCTTTGGACGCCACGCCATGACCTTCCTCGAGATCTGCCCTGGCTGTTGTCAGCGCTGGGGCGGGTCTCCGATGGCTTGGGTATTTGATAACCCGAAGACGGTACGGATTTCCAAGGGCAATGAGCCGATCCGTCTCCATCCCTATCTGCAACATCTCGCCGCTGAACTGCGGGCTGCAGTCGAGCTGTGCTCACCCCGCAGCGGCAACCAGAAGGGCTCAGTGGAACGTGGCGTCGGTTGGGTGAAGAACAGCTTCCTGTTGGTCCGCAGCTTTGTGGACCTAAATGATCTCCAGGCTCAACTCGCACAGTGGCTGCATACGGTAAATACCGTCAGGCCATGCGATGCCACGAAGATGATTCCTGCTGTCCTGCTCCAGCGCGAGTCTCCTCGGCTAGCCGAACGTCCCGTGGCATGGACCGAGGACTCGTATGCTCTGCACGAGTCTCTGCAGGTAACGCCAGTAGCCACGGTAGTGTACCGCATGACGCCGTATCAGGTCGATCCACGGGCAATCGGCACGGTGGCCACTGCGTTGGTCCGCCGACAGACCATCGAGATCAACACCGTGAGAGATACCCGCTGCACGCACCTCCGACGCGATGGTGAACGTTCGGTCCAGCGCCTGCCAGGGCAGGCCACGGACGTACTGAGCCGGCTGC
>Ga0302314_10006505_pt1 | contig 21130 bp, 12 predicted proteins | sample III_Palsa_N2_3_FD_200533 | JGI IMG/M metagenome (GOLD analysis project Ga0302314, IMG submission 200533) | Peat permafrost microbial communities from Stordalen Mire near Abisko, Sweden - III_Palsa_N2_3 | ecosystem: Environmental > Terrestrial > Soil > Palsa > Peat permafrost | place: Sweden... | reverse complement strand
TATAGAATTGCGTCGCCGACACATTCACGCCCATCCGGATCGGCGGTAGCCCTTCCCGGGTCCATTTGGCGCTTTGCAGGCACGCGGTCTTCAGCACCCATTGCCCGACATCGACGATCAGGCCGATCTCTTCCAAGAGCGGGATGAACTGGCCCGGGCCGATCAGGCCCTGCTCGGGGTGATACCAGCGCAGCAAGGCCTCGACGCCGGTGACGGCACCCGACTGAGCCTCGATCTGCGGCTGGTAATGCAGCGCGAATTCGCCACGCACGCAGGCGTGGCGAACGTCGTTCGCAAGCCGCAGCCGGCTCTGGGCCGCCTCGTTGAGTTCGGCGGTATAGAAGCGGAACGTGCCGCGGCCCTTGCGCTTGGCGTCGTACATCGCCGTGTCGGCGGCCCGCACCAGCGTGCCGGGATCAGTGCCGTCAGCCGGATAGGAGCTGATGCCGATGCTGCCGCCGACATGCAGCGTGTTGCCGTCGACGACGAAAGGCTCGACCAGCAGCTTCAGGATCTTGCGGGCGACGAGCGCCGCCTCGGCCACCTCGTTGATCTCCGCCAGCACGATGACGAACTCGTCGCCGCCGAGCCGCGCCGCGGTGTCGCTCGCGCGCAGGCCCTCGCGCAGGCGCGTCGCCATGATTTCGAGCAGCCGGTCGCCGATGTGATGGCCGAGCGAATCATTGATGACCTTGAAATGATCGAGATCCAGCAGCAGCACCGCCGCCTTCTTCTCGTTCCGGCCCGCGCGGGTGATGATCTGGTTCAGCCGGTCTTCCAGCAAGGTCCGGTTCGGCAGGCCGGTCAGCGCATCGTGCAGCGCCATGTACTGGATGCGCGCTTCCGCCTTCTTGCGGTCGGTAATGTCGCGGAAATTGCACTGGATGACCTTGGCGCCGTCCATGACATAGACGCTGCCGACGAACTCGACGTCGATCCGAATATTCTCGCCCGTGCTCAGCGCCCAATGGTCGGCGAAGGCAACCCCGCTGGCCTGCAGATCCGCCAAGGCCACGCGACAGTCCGGCACGCTGCGGAAGGGTTCGATCTCATGGAACACCTGCCCGCGCAGCGCCGCGGCATCATAGCCGAACATCTTGGCCAGCATCGGGTTGGCATCGATGACCCGGGCGGTCGAGAAATCCAGCAGCAGGATGCCGTCTTTCGCCGTCTCGAACAGCCGGCGATAGCGCACTTCGGACAGTTGCAGTGCCGCTTCGGCCTTGCGGCGAACGGCGACTTCCTCGCCAAGCCGCCGGTTCTGGGCGGCCAGCTCCTGCTGGATCGCGCAGAGCGCCAGGTGGGTGTTGACCCGTGCCAGCAGCTCCTCGACCTGGAACGGCTTGGTGACATAATCGACGCCGCCGACCGCAAAGCCCGCGACCTTGTCGGCCACGTCGGCGAGCGCCGTCATGAAGATCACCGGGATCGCCCGCGTCGCCTCGGACGCCTTCAGGCGACGGCACGTCTCAATGCCGTCGATCCCCGGCATCATCACATCCAGCAGGATCAGGTCCGGCTGGGCGAGTGCTGCGCGCTTCAGCCCTTCCTCGCCGTCCTGGGCGACCAGAATCTCGCAGTCGTTCTCTTCGAGATTCTGGGCGACCACGCCCAGGTTCGCCGGCGTATCGTCGATGATCAGGATCGTTCGGGTGCGCACGCGGGATGGGGACAGCTTTCTCAAGTTTCGGCCCTCGCTTGATCCGCGTATCCCTCGACGAAGCTCAGAACCGCCTTCGATTGATAGGCTTGCGCCATCTGCCGCAGCTTATCGGCGAACGGCCGGTAGGTGTCGTCCAGATCGGCCAGATAGGCCGCCTGGCGTTCGATGCCGCGCATGTTGCCGATCATCGCCAGCTCGCGCAGCACCTCGATTTCGTCCTTGGGCGGTGCCACGAAGCGATCGGCGTCCGGCCTGGATTGCTTCGGCGCCGGCGACGCCTCCAGCCATTCGAGCCGGAGGTGCCGAACCAACTCCTGCAGCAGCTTGTCATGCTCGATCGGCTTGATCAGGAAGCCGTCGGCACCGGCCGCCGTACTCGCCGCCTGATCGGCATCGGTCGCTCCCGCCGACACGGCGACGATCGGGATCGCCCGCGTCGCCTCCCGCGCCCGGAGGCCGGCCATCGCCTCGAGCCCATCCATCACCGGCATGCGGATATCCATCAGGATCAGATCGGGCGGTGCGGCTTCGGCCCGTTGCAGCGCTTCCAGGCCGTTGGTCGCCTCGGCAATCTCGAAGCCCAGGCCGGTCAGCACGTCGGACAGCATCACCCGGTTTGCGGCGACATCATCGACGATGAGCACGTGCCGGCGCGGCCCGGCATACCCGGTGACCACGCCGGTCGGCAGCGCCGCCGTCGGCGCCATTTCGGTGAGCGGGACGGCGATCTCGAACCAGAAGCGGCTGCCCTGCCCGAGCGTGCTTTCGACATGGATCTCGCTCTGCATCAGGCCGACCAGCTGCCGGCTGATGCTCAGCCCCAGCCCGGTGCCGCCGGCCTGGCGCTCAATCTTGCCCGCCTGTTCGAACGGCCGGAAGATCGCCGCCAGCTGATTCTCGGCGATGCCGACCCCGGTATCGCGCACGTCGAACCGGATCTGGGCCATGCCGGTGGCATCCGCATTGATCTGCGCGCTCAGCACCACCTCACCGCGGTCGGTGAATTTCACCGCATTGCCCAGCAGATTGAGCAAGATCTGGCGCAGGCGCTTTTCGTCGGCCTGGATGAAGACGCGGCGATCGGTCGGCGCTTCGAGCACGAAGGCGATCGCCTTCTCCTCCGCCCGGATGCTGATGATGCGGCCGACGCCGGCCAGAAACGCGCCCAGATCGATCGGCCCGGCCTGCAGTTCGAGCTTGCCCGCCTCGATCTTGGCCAGATCCAGAATGTCGGTGATCAGCATCAGCAGATGTTCGCCGCTTTGCTGGATGGTGAGGGCCGCACTCAATTCGCGCTCGGACAGCGACGGGTTGCGCGCGAACAATTGGGCGTAGCCCAAGATCGCGTTCAGCGGGGTGCGCAGCTCGTGGCTCATGTTCGCCAGAAAGGCGGACTTGGCGCCGCTCGCCGCTTCCGCGGCGTCGCGCGCGGCAGCAAGATCGACGGCCAGATGGGCGAGCCGCCCCTCGCTCTCGCGCAGATCGACCTCGACCTGATGGCGCCGCCGCTCATGCAGCAGCAAGGTGCCGAGGATCCCCGCCGCGAGCACGCCCGAGATCAGCGCCGGCACGATCGAGGCGGTCGCGGCGACCGTGCCGCGCGATGCCAGCAGCGCCGCGGTGCCACCGGCGCCCGAAAGCGCACCCAGCAGCGGCAGATGGATATAGCGGAAGCGCGATGTCGCGATCGGGCGCCCGCGCGTGGTCGCGACATGCAGCAGGAGACCGACCAGGGCCGAGATCAGCGAAGACGCGATGGCGGTGGTGTCGAGCCCGGCACCGCCGAACCAGGAGAACAGCTGGGCCGCGACGGTGATCCCGGTCGCGCACAGCACCGCCGGCAGCCCGCCCAGCGGCCCGGCGAGCGCCAGCAGCATGGTCTGGCAACTGATCGCGGCCCCACCCTCGAAATGCAGCGGCATGAACAGCGCGCCCGCCGTGGCGACGCCGAACAGCAGGCCCAGCACGATGCCCTCCGCCCGGTCGCGCGGTCCGGGCAGCAACGGCGCCAGCAGCCGCAAGGGGGCGAGCGCGATGATCGCGCTCGCGAAGACGGCAACGTTCAGCAGGAACTCGACGAGTGTTATTTGCCAGAAAAGATCCATGCCCCCGCTCAGTATTTGACCGTGAGGGTGGCGAGGACGCGGCGCTCAATCTGAGGACCGGAGGTCTGGGTCTGGTTCGCCTGAGCTAGGCTTTGGCCCGACAGCGCGAGGGTGGCGTGCTCGGTCAGCTTATAGGCGGCGCGGCCATCGACGGAGGCATAGGCCGGAATGCGGCTCAGCACCGTGCCCCCGCCGCCCGGCAGCAACCCGTAGGTCGCCGTCTGGTACTGCAGATAGCCGTCAATTTCCCAATTGCCGCCGCTCCAGCCGAGGTTGGTCTTGATCACATTGACTGGCGTCGTGTGCTGGTAGTCGACGAAATCGGTACCACCTTTGCCGGGGTTCAAATGATCGGTCACCACCTCCAGCCGGTAGCTGGTGCCCCAGCGCCAGCCTTCGGCGAGCGTGCCGCTCGCTTCGAGTTCTGCTCCCTGGGCGTCCGACGTGCCAATATTCTGCGGCGTCAGATAGGGCACGCCGGTCGTCCCCAAGGTGACGCCGCCGGTGGCGGCGGTGACACCATCCGTGTGCTGGTCGAAGACGCTGGCCCGTAGCTTGGCCGACAGCGGACGCAGATCGTGATCCCAGCCGAGCTCGTAGTTCGTCACGACGGTCGGCGACAGGGTCGGAATGCCGGACAAGGCCAGGAACGGGGTGGTGAACAGCAGGGCGCCGGCCTCGATCAAATTGGGCAGCTGCACGCCGCGGGCGGCGGTCAGGCGGAACGTATCGACGTCGCTTTCCTTCCAGACCAGCCCACTGTTGAAGCTGGGCTCGACCAGATTGCGGTTCCAGTCGCTGTTGGTGAACGGATAGCCCACCGGTATGAACCCGTCGCGCTTCAGCGACAGATCGTCGATGCGGATGGCGTTGGTCAGCGACAGGTTGGGCATGATCCGCCATTCCCACATGCCGCTGGCGGCGAAGACGTCATAGGAGACGTGCCCGCCCTCGACCGGGGTGGTGTTGACCTCGTTATGGCGATACTCGACCGACGCCCGGATCGAATGGTCGGCCGACGGGCTGAAGATGTCCTGCAACTGGGCGACGGTCACCTGATTGCTGATGTTGGTGAAGGTGCCGGCGGCCAGCGAATTGCCGATCACGGTCCGGTCGTTGATCCAATTGGTGTAGGCTAGGGCCTGGATCAGCCCCAGGTGGGTATCGGCGGTGAGGTCGCCCTTGACCGAGTCGGTGCCATAGCGACTGTAGACATAGTCGTAGCCGGGATAGACCTCGTTCTGGTCGGCTTCGGTATGGCTCCATTCCAGGCCGAACGTGGCGTGATCGCTGAGGCGCAGGAAGCCGTCCAGATCGATGGCGCCGCGATTATTGCCGGGCCGGGGCGAGCCGTTCATGGCTTTCGGCACCGGCGTCTGGAAATCATCATCCGAACGGCCGCCGGCGGAAATGCGGAAGGCGGCATCATTGCTGAACCGATAGGTCCCGACCGCCGAGCCCTGCCCGCTCTTCTGCGTGCCGCCGCTGATCGACGCCGTGTTCACCTCGTCGTAGAGCGGATTGTAGGTGATGATGTTGATGACGCCGCCGGCGGCGTTGAAGCCGAACAGCGCGCTATTCGGGCCTTTGACGATCTCGATCTGGCGAATGGCGCCCAACTCGACCGGCAGGGTGCTCCAGGGCGTGAAGCCGTAGTAATCGGCATAGACCTGGCGGCCGTCGATCAGCACCAGCATGCGCGGCGAATAGGCCTGGTCGTAGCCGCGCGAGCTGACATCGGCATCGTCGCTCGCCCAGCGCAGCACGTCGATGCCGGCGACATGCAGCAGCACGCCCGGGATGTCGGTCGCACCGGAGCGGCGGATATCGTCGGCGGTGACGATCTCGGTCGTCGCCGGAACGTCGCTGGCGCGCTGCGGCGATCCCGTGACGCTGGTGGTCACCGGCTCGCCGAACAACTGCTCCAGCGCGCCGTAGTCGATCGATTGGGCCCGGGCCGACAGCGGTGTTGCAACGATGGCGGCAAGCCCGCACAGCAGCGCGCTCGCCCGGTCGACCCTGGCGATCCTGCTCTTGTTTAAACGGCGCATGATGCCCATCATTTGCGCTTCACCATCATGGTAAATACCGCTGAGAACCGGGCGCCGACGGCGGCAGCCAGTTCGGTGTTGAGGACGATCTCGACGGCAGGATCGGTTCGGACCATCAGCACGCAGCTGCCATTCTCGAGGCAGGCGGGATCGTCGGAGACGCTGACGAGCGCGTCCCGATGCATGGCGCTGAGGATCGTCTTGGAGAATTTCGCGGTCCCGAGCATCAGGAACAGCGCATCGGAATGTTCCGATGATTTGGCGAGATCGTCGGCCGAGATCGCGACGCCCTGCAGGCGCGTCGAATTCGGTCCGGGCACGGTCTGCAGCAGCTTGACCACCTCTTCCGCCGAGGCCTTGGCGTCGGGATCGTTGGGCGCATAGACGACGCCCAAAACGACGGTATCGTGATGCTGCAAGGTCTCGACAAAGGCCAGCGACCGGGCAACCGCCTGCAGGTTGCTCATCGTCACCTGAGCGGCATGGGCCGGGCCCGCGACGCCAGACACACAGGTCAGAACGGTCGCCGCTGCCAATTGTCGAAAGGATCTGAGACAGAGTCTCATCCGGTGAAGACCTTCATGAGGACATGATCGATCGCTTGGAAAATACTGCTGGGGGAGATCTCTCAGCGTCCAAGAGACCGCCCAACCGGCGTAGTGCCGGCACCTTACCGCGTCCCCATCAAGATGCCGAGAGGACGAAGCAAGAACAACGCTTGCAGGTACAAATTAAAATTCTGCTAAACGAAGACTCTATTAGACTCTTCTAATCGGCAGAACCAAGACCATCGGCCCATTTCTAGCGCGGCGTCGAGGCTTTTTCGGATCGAGGCGAGGCCTGCGCCCCTTCCATCCAGCGCGCGACCATGCCCAGCACCGCGGCCAGTTCGAACGGCTTGGACAGATAGTCGTTCATGCCGGCGTCCAGATAGCGCTCGCGGTCGCCCTCCATGGCGTTCGCGGTCAGGGCTACGACCGGCGTCGAGCGGTTCGGGCCGCTGCCGGCGCGCAGGCGTCGCGTCGCTTCGATGCCGTCGAGCCGGGGCATTTGCACATCCATGAAGATCAGATCGAACCGGCGAACCTCGGCCGCGGCCAGGGCGGCGAGCCCGTCCTCGGCCACCTCGACGAAATGGCCGGCGTCTTCCAGCAAGGTGGTCGCGACCATCTGGTTGATCTTGTTGTCCTCGACCAGCAGCAAACGGCCGGTGCGCGCGGTCGCCGGCGCCGCGGGGGCCGAGGGCGTCGCCGGCGCCCGCATGGGCAGCACGCCGAACAATTGGCCGAGCGCATCCAGCAGGGCCTGACGCCGGATCGGCTTGGTCAGCACCGCATCGAAACCGACGTTGGCGGCATGATCGCCCTCGTGCGGCACGCCGATCGACGAGGCCAGCACCAGCTTCACATCTTCCGAATGCGCCGCGGCCTTGATCCGCTCCGCCAGCATGTCGCCGGCCATGACCGGCATCATATGGTCGAGCAGCGCCACGTCGTAAGGTTCGGCCGCCTCGAACGCGCGCCAGATCTCGGCCAGCGCCGCCTCGCCGCCGTCGACATCGGTCACGTTGATGCCGAAGCTTTCGAGTTGACGCCGCATGATCCGGCGATTCATCTCAAGATCGTCGACGATCAGCACGCGAAGGCCCTTCAGCTTTTCCGGCAGCTCGACCAGGCCGAACACCGGCAGGCCGGCCGGTTCCAGGTCAAGCTCGAACCAGAAGTGGCTGCCCTCGCCCATGCGGCTCAACACACCCAGGCGGCCACCCATCAGCTCGACCAGCTGCTTGCAGATAGCGAGGCCCAGGCCGGTGCCGCCGAAGCGCCGGGTGATGGTGCCGTCGGCCTGGATGAACTTGCGGAACAGACGCGCCTGATCCTCCGGCGCGATGCCGATGCCGCTGTCGATGACGACGAACCGCAGCCGGGCTGGCGCACCGAGGTCGGTCGGCGGCGGGCCGTCGGGAATGATTTCCGTGACCTCGACCCCGACCGTGCCCGTGTCGGTGAATTTGATGGCATTGCCGATCAGATTGAGCAGCACCTGGCGGATCCGCGTCGGGTCGCCCTTGAAGCGACGGCGCAGGCCGGGCTGGATGTCGGCACCGATCTCCAGCCCCTTTTCCGAGCCGCGCGGCGCCATCAGCTCGATCACGCTCTCGACCATGTCCTCGAGGTCGAACGCGACTTTCTCGATCGTGACCTTACCGGCTTCGAGCTTGGAAATATCGAGGATGTCGTTGATCACGCCCAGCAGCACCTCGGCCGAGGTCTGGACCGATTCGGCGAATTTGCGCTGCTTGGCGTCGAGCTCGCTCTCCATGAGCAGCGCGTTCATGCCGAGCACGCCGTTCATCGGCGTGCGGATCTCGTGGCTCATGTTGGCGAGAAACTCGCTCTTGGCCTGATTGGCGCTCTCGGCCGCGGTCCGGGCGCCGTCGAGCGCCCGCGTCTGTTCGTCCAGATGCGCCGCGATCCGGCGCAAGTGCCCGGCCGTCAGCAGCACGATCACGGTCAGCACCAGCACGTTGATGCTGACGAAGATGGCGATGCCGGTGACCGGATCGACCAGGCCGCGCCGCTGGGCCAGCAGCCAGAGCAGGCCAAGCGCAATCGGAATGCCGACGACGGCGGGCAGCAGGCGGCGCGCGGTGACGCCGCCGAGATTGGCCGAGGTCAGGGTCCGCATCAGCGCTCGATTGGGGCGCTGGTACAGCACGCCCGCGGCCAGGATCATGAAGGTCACTGCCGTATGCAGCGCCATCGGGAAATAGGCCCGCACCTGGTAGAGGCTCAAGGCGCCGTAGGCGTAGCCGAGCAAGGCGGTGAAACACAGCAGGATCGACAGGATCGCCGCGAGCTGGGCGAGCGGCACGCCCCGGCGCCGGCCGATGCCGGTCAGCCAAATGCCGATCCCGATCAGCACGAAATTGAGCGCGGTATTGGGCGCCATGGCATTGACGTTGAGCGTGCCCGGCCCGACCAGCATGCCCGGAAAGATCTGACGATCGATGCCGGAATCCCAGCCCGCCATCAAATCGACGAACTTGACGGCGCCGACCAGGATCGGCACCACGACCAGCAGGCGGACCAGCCAGAGCCGCGGCCGCGCGACGAAGAATGAAAGGCCCAACAGGGCGAAGCACAGCGCCGTCGTCGGGTTCATCGGCACGCTGCCGGGAATCGGCTGGCGCAGCGCGCGGATGTCGGCGCCCCATCCGATCAGGACCAGCAGGCCCACGGCCAGGGCAAAGGCGCCGGCAAAACGCGGCACGCCCCAATTCGACCGGCGGATGCGACGACGAGGATTGAACACACCACCCCCTTCAAGGATGCGGCCCGAGCCCTGGTGAAGACCGGGGTCAAGCCTGCGGACAGACCCTTTAAGATCTGCTTAGCCGGCGGACACATCGGAGATGCCGGCATCTAGCTTCAAAAACCGGTCGGACAAGGCTTGTTGGGCCACGGGCACCGTCCGGCTCAGCTCATCGAGTTCCCATTCCAGATCGTCGAAGCCGACGCTTTTGCACGCAAGCTCGATCCGGCGCGCGATGGCGGCCAGCTGCAGGGCGCCGACATTGGCGGCGGCCCCGGCCAGGCTATGGGCCTCGCGTTCCAGCGTCTCGATGTCGTCGGCCGCGCGGGCGTCCGCCATGCGACGGAGCCGCTGATCGGCATTTTCCTGAAACGCGCGGACCATGGCCGCGAACTTCGGCGCGGCGATGCGCGCCTCGAGGCCGGCCAGCCGGCTCTCGTCCAGCACCGCCATGGCATCGATCTCGACCGGCGTCGGCACCGGCAGTTGCGCCAGCAGCACCGGCGCGCCGCCACCGGAGACCCAGCGGGCCACGATCGCGCGGACATTTTCGAGCTCGAACGGCTTCGACAGATAGTCGTTCATGCCGACCGCCAGATAGCGTTCGCGATCGCCCTCCATGGCATTGGCGGTCAGCGCGATGATCGGCGTCTGCCGGTTCGGCCCCGTGCCGTCGCGCAGCCGCCGGGTGGCACCGATGCCGTCCAAACGGGGCATCTGCACATCCATCAGAATGGCGTCGAACCGTGTCTTGGCGGCGATGTCGAGCGCCTCCAGACCATCCTCGGCGACGGTGACGAGATAGCCGTCGTCCTCCAGCAACGTCGCCGCGACCATCTGGTTGATGCGATTGTCCTCGACCAGCAGCAGGTTGAGGCCGCGCGGCGTCACGGTCCGGACCACCGTCACACCCGCCGCCGCCGGCGCACGCTCGACGTCGAACAGGCGCTCCAGCGCGGAGACGAGCTGATGGCGCCGAATCGGCTTGGTCAGGATGACGTCGAACCCGACCGGCGAGGCAACATCGACCGAACTGGCCAGAATCAGGCGCGTGCTGGCGAGCGACGGCGTGGCGCGCACCCGGGCCGCGACCGCCTCCCCCGCCATGCCGGGCATCATCTGGTCGAGCACGATCAGATCGATCGGCTGGCCGTCGGTATAGGCCTGCTCTAGCGCCGCCAGCGCATCGGCTCCGGAGGCGGCTTCGCTGACGCGCATATCGAACGCTTCCAGCAGATGGCGCATGGTGCGGCGGTTGAGCTCGATATCGTCGACCACCAGCACCGACACGCCGGACAGGCGCACCGGCAGCGGCAACCCCTCGAGCGGCGACGTGGTCGCTTCGGCCAGCGGCAGCTCGAACCAGAAGCGGCTGCCGCGCCCGGCAGCGCTTTCGACCTGGATCTGGCCGCCCATCAGCTCGACCAGTTGCCGGCTGATCGCGAGCCCCAGGCCCGTACCGCCGAACCGGCGCGTGACGGTGCCGTCGGCCTGGCTGAATTTCTCGAACAGCTTCGGCAGGTCACGCCCGGCGATGCCGATGCCGGTGTCGGTGACCGAGACCCTGACGAGGCCGTCCAGCGTCTCTTCGACCTCGACGCCGACGAAGCCGTGTTCGGTGAATTTGACCGCGTTGCCCAGTAGATTGACCAGCACCTGACGGAGCCGGGTCGGATCGCCCTTGAAGCGGCCGCGCAGGCTGAGCGCGATGTCGGCGCCGATCTCGATGCCCTTGGCATTGGCGGCCGGCGCCATCAGTTCGACCGCACCCTCGACCAGCGCCTCCAGATCGAAATCGACCCGTTCGATCGTCACCCGCCCGGCTTCGAGCTTGGAAATGTCGAGGATGTCGTTGATGACGTCGAGCAGGGTTTCGGCCGAGGACGCGACGGTCTCCGCGAACTGCCGCTGTTTGTCGCTGAGCGGGGTTTCCAGCAGCAGCGCCGTCATGCCCAGCACGCCGTTCATCGGCGTGCGGATCTCGTGGCTCATGTTGGCGAGGAATTCGCTCTTGGCCCGGTTGGCACCCTCGGCCGTGGCACGCGCCGCCTCCAGCTCGCGTGAACGGGCGCCGAGGACGGCGGCCGTGCGCCGGAGCCGATCAGCCGCGATCATCGCGATCACCGCCAGCACCGCGACATTGACCGTGACGAACACGGCGATGCCGGTGGTCGGGTCGATCTGGCCAGTTTGCGTGCCGGTCAGCCACAGCAGGCCGAGCGCGATCGGCAGCATCACGACGCTGGGCAGCAGTAGGCGCGCGGTGCTGCCGCCCATGTTGGCGCTAGTCACCGTCGCCATGAAGCCCACATGCGGCTTCAGCATCAAAATGCCGATGGACGACAGCAGGAAGCAGCCGGCCGTATGGATCGCCATCGGGAAGCCGAACGAGCTTTTATTGAAGCCGATCGCACCGAACAGGTAGCCGAGCGTCGTGAGCAGGGCCAGCATCAGCGTCAGCGCCGCGGTGTATTGGCTGGCGATCACCCGCCGCTGGGTCGCGCGCGCCGCCAGCAGCAGGCACACCCCCATGAGGGCGAGGTTCACCGCCGCCATAGGCGCGAGACCGCCGCTGCCCAGCAGGCCTAGTTCGGCAAGCCGTTGGTGAAAGATGATCTGATCGATGCCACTGTGCCAGCCAAAGGCCAGGTCGCACAGTTTGAGGAGGCCGAACAGTGCCAGGATGCCGCCGGCGGCGGTGCGAATAGAACGCGCGTCGCCCCGCATGCCGGCCGTGAGCGCGAACCCGATCAGCACGAACGCGACAGCGACGCTCGGGTTCATCGGGCCCGAATAGGCAATCGGCTGCCGCAGGGCCGGGATATCGGCGCCCCAGCCGGTCAGCACCGCCAGACCGACGATGAAGACGATAGAACCCAGAGCCAGCGGCACGGCTCGGAGACCTATCGTTTTCGGCCGCTTTGCAGCCATCCGGACCCATCCCGCCATCGCGCCGTCCGAAGGGTCGGCTTCCGCAAGAATAACTACCGGAAAACGCGCGCGTTGTCTCTCGCTCGCGGCTAGACCCGCACCAGCCCGCCCATCGGCCTGACGGCCGCACTGTCCGGGAACACCGCGGTATCGAGATGCGCGGGAGCAATGCCCATATGGTCGCGCAGCACGCCCTTGGCCACGGCGCGCAGATCGGTCGCCATGCGCAGATCGCGGTTTTCCTCGAGCTGGTCCAGCCCGGGCCAGTCGCCGGCGATGCGGCCACCCTTAACGGCGCCGCCCAGCAGCAAGGCGACCGAAGCGGTGCCGTGGTCGGTGCCGTTGGTGCCGTTCGGCGCCACGGTGCGGCCGAACTCGGTCATCACCAGCACCACCGTCCGGCTCCAGGCGGGTCCAAGACTGGTCTTGAGCTGCGCCAGCCCGTCGCCCAGGCCCTTGAGATTGTCGGCGAGCCGGCCCTTGACCGTGCCCTGGCCGACATGGGTGTCCCAGCCGCCCATGTCGATGACGGCGACGCGCGGTCCGTCCGCCGCCGCCAGCAGCCCGCCGGCCGCCTCCGCCATCGGCCGGAACGCTCCCGGACCGTAGCCGCCGGCCTTGGCAAAACGCGGCTTGCCGTCCGGGCCCATGCTGTTGGCGCCCAACACCTCGTCGTCCAGGCTCTGCGCCCTGATTCCGTCGGCCAGCGCCGGCCCGAACAGCTTGTCGCCGGCATACATCTGGGTGAGCGAGGCCAGCAGGGTCGGATCGGCCGCCTTGAGGTTCGGCGGTTCCCACGAGGCGACGGCGACGCCGCCGCGCAGCATGAGCGGGACCGACGGGCCGACGGCGAGGCCGAGCCGGCGCTGCTTGTCGCCGCCCTGGACATCGACCAGGGCCCGGTTGAGCCAGCCGGTCGGCGCACCGCGCCGTTCGGTCAGGCCCATCTCGAGCAGGTCCTGGGCATCGAAATGCGAGCGGGTGTGATAGCCGCCGGCGGTCGCCGGCACGATCAATAATTCGCCCGCCCCCCACATCGGCTGGATCGAGGCCAGGGCGGCGTTGAGGCCGAACGTATGGTCGAGCGGCAGGATCGCCTCGCTCGGCAGCGCCAGTCCGTTGCGACGCTGGGCATAGCGCGCATCGCCATAGGGCGGCACGGCGGCGAGACCGTCGAGCGCGCCGCGCAGGATGATGACGACCAGGCGGTTTTCCGTGGCGGCCGCGGCATAGGCGATGCGCGGCAGTCCCAGAAGGGCGAGACCGGCACCGGCCCCGAGCGTGCCCAGGATCTGTCGGCGGCTGATGAGCAAATCATGCGAATTCATGGCAATCACCGGCGTTGGAAGGCAGGACTGGCGAACAGCATCGCCAAGGCGGTCGGACGGCTTTCGGCGCGGGCGATCGCCTGGTGCTGGTCGGGGGCGATCGTGTCGCCCAGCACCGCGTTGGTCAGTTGGACCGGATCGACATCGTCGCCGACCTGATCGGCATAGGCCTGGGCCCATTCGACCCGGCGCAGCACCGCTTCGGGCCCGATCCAGGCCGCGGCATCGTCGGGCCAGCCGGCCGGCGACGGCGCCATATGCAGGCCCTGACCCAGTCGATCGAAGGTCTGCACTGCCTGTTCCGGCCGCAAGCCGCGGCCGGTCGCCCGAATGGCGGAGGCGACCAGATCGAACGGCGACTTGATCTTCTGCTGGTACGAACTCCAGGCCTCGGGCTGGTCGACCAGGGCCAGCGAGACCGCATGGAGGTCGCCACCGCTTTGCAAGAACACCTGGGCCAGGCGATCGACCGCGGCCTGGGGCGGCTGATCGGCGATGAAATGCACGGCCAATTGCCGCGCCACATGGCGCGCGGTCGAGGGATGATGGGCGATCGCGCGGATCGCCAGCAGCCCCTCGGCCATGCCCGCCTCGGGATAGGTCTGGCCCAGCAGGACCTTCGGTCCCGGCTCGTGGATCTGCGGCACGAACACGAAATGGCCCGGATCGCCGACGCGAGGGCCCCCGATCGACCAGCCGGTCAGAATGCGGGCGAGCGCCCGCACATCCTGCTCGCTATAGCCGCCGTCGACGCCGAGCGTATGCAGCTCCAGGAGTTCGCGTCCCAGGTTCTCGTTCAGCCCGCGCTTGCCGCGCGAGCCGACCCGCGACTCCGGCCCGACCGAGACCCAATTGTCGAGATACAGCCCCATCGCCGGGTGCTGGACCACGGCCAGCACCATATCCTCGAACCGGCCATTGATATGCGGGCGGATCGCCTCGCGCTCGAAGCTGCCGGCGAGCGGCCGCACGACCGGGCGAATGCCGGAGACGGTGAAATGATTGGCCCAGAAGCTGACCAGCCGCTCGGCGAACGGCGTCTGGCTGAGCGTGACCGCGTCGAGCTTGGCGCCGGTCTCGGCCAGAAACGCCTGGCGCAACAGCTTCTGCTCCGGCGAGGGCGCCGGGCCTTTGTCCTTTTGCGGATCGGCCATCACCGGCGCGTCCATCGCCATCTCGTCCGGGCCGCCACGGGCGTCGGCGCCCCGCGGGGTTTGATTGATGCGGGCCATGCGGACGGGCCGCTGAGGCGCCTCGCCGCCGTCGGCCTTGGCCTCACGGCGCTGCTGCTGCAGCTGCTGATACGTCACCACCAGCGCGGACGACGGCTGCAGGGCAGCAAAACTCGCCGGGATTTGCGGCCGGGCAAGTTGGCTTTTGAGCCATCCGCGCGGATCGCCCCCGATCGCCGCCGTGCCATCGGGTCCGGCACCATAGCCGAACCGCGACGCCGCAATGATCGCCTGATTCATTACAGAACCTCGAAAGAATATGCCCACCATATACTTGCCGACATTGGCAAGCGGAGCCATCTTGAGAAGTAATACGTCGGATATGCTCCGAGCATCCCCACCGCGCTGACCAGGATTGTCCGACGATCAAGGCGATGCCGGTTGGTAACGACCGACAAAACGTGGTACACGCCGCCGCCTCAAGCTTGAATTCGACCAGCACAGGACCGGCCCCGCCTTGGATCTCTCCGTCGTTATCCCCGTCAAGAACGAGGCCGAGAATCTGGCGCCGCTCATCGCCGAGATCCATGCGGCGCTCGACGGGCTCGTCCCGTTCGAGATCGTCTATGTCGATGACGGCTCGACCGACGACAGTGCCAAGCGGCTGAAGGCGATCCAGGCCGGCGATCCGACCCTGCGGATCGTGCGCCACGCCAAAAGCTGCGGCCAGAGCACGGCCGTGCGCAGCGGCGTCAAGGCCGCACAAGGCCGCTGGGTCGCCACGCTCGACGGCGACGGCCAGAACGATCCGGCGGATATTCCGGCATTGTGGCGCATGGCCCAGGCCGGCGATCCGGGCCGGCCGGCGATCTATTGCGGCCATCGCACCAAGCGCCGCGACACCGCGATCAAGCGCTTCTCGTCACGCTTTGCCAACGGCCTGCGCTCGCGTCTGCTGGGCGACGCCACGCCGGATACCGGCTGCGGCCTGAAGCTGTTCGAGCGGGCGGGCTTTCTCGACCTGCCCTATTTCGACCATATGCACCGCTACCTGCCGGCGCTGGTGCTGCGCGCCGGCGGCACGGTCGTGTCGGTCCCGGTCAATCACCGGCCGCGCGAACGCGGCAAATCGAACTATGGCACCCTCGATCGCGCGCTGGTCGGCATCGTCGATCTGTTCGGCGTGGCGTGGCTGCAGCGCCGGGCCAAGGTTCCCACGCTGCTGGACCCGACGGTCTGAGGAGTATCCGGCCCGTGTCGAAGCCCTGGGGTCGCGTCCTGCGCATGCTGTTGCTGGCCCTGGTGCTGGTCGCGGCTGGCTTCGTCTGGCATGAGCGGGCGAATTTCCAGATTACCGATCTGCCGGCCGAGCTGAAATCCTTCGTCGGCGGGGGCATCTATGCGCCGCTGATCTTCATCGCGATCCACATCGCGGCCAGCCTGCTGTTCGTGCCGCGCACGCCGCTGTCGATCGCCGCCGGCCTGCTGTTCGGCCTGTGGTGGGGCACGCTCTGGGCCGCGTGCGGCGCCACGGCCGGCTCATTGGCGGGCTTCCTGCTGGCGCGGCACCTCAATGCCGGCTGGATCAAGCCGGAACGCCTGCCCAAGCTGGGCGAGCTGATGGCCCGGGTCGAGCGCGGCGGCTGGCGCGCCGTGGCGCTGATCCGCCTAGTGCCGATCATGCCGCACACGCCGGTCAACTACGCCTTCGGCCTGTCGCGGATCTCGCTCGGCGACTACATGCTGGGCTCGCTCGTCGGCCAGTTGCCGATCACCGTGTTCTATGTCGATGTCGGCGTCGCCGGCGGCCAGGCCCTGACCGGCTCGATGAATTGGCTGGAGCCGACCCTGGTCGGCGTCGGCGCGCTGGCACTGTCGCTGATCCTGCCCAAGCTCGCTTCCCTGCGTCGAGGTTCGCCATGACCGAGATCTATCGCTTCACCGAAGGCCGCGTGCCGGTCCTGGTCAGCATGCCCCATGTCGGCACCGCGCTGATGCCGGGCCTGGCCGAACGGCTGTCGGACGCGGCCCGGCCGCTGGGCGACACGGACTGGCATCTGCCGGAGCTTTATGACTTCCTGGGCGAACTCGGCTGCAGCACGGTGGCGGCGACCCATTCCCGCTTCGTGGTCGACCTCAACCGCCCGCCCGACGACACGCCGCTCTATGCCGGCGCCACCACCGGCCTCATTCCCGACATCACGTTCGACGGTACCCCGGCCTATCGCCCGGGCACCGAACCGGATGCGGCCGATCGCGTGGTCCGGCTCGAGACCTATTGGCGGCCCTATCACGACAAGATCGAGGCCGAGCTGGCCCGGCTGGTCGCGGCCCACGGCAAGGCCGTGCTGCTGGATGCCCATTCGATCCGCGGCCATGTCCCGCGCCTGTTCGAGGGGCGCCTGCCCGACTTCAACATCGGCACGGCCGACGGCAAGAGCTGTGCCGCAGAGATCGGCATGCGATCAGCAGAAATCCTAGGATCGGCAGTCGGTTACACCGCGATCCTCAATGGCAAGTTCAAGGGCGGCCATATCACCCGCCACTATGGCGAGCCTGCCCGCGGCCGCCATGCGATCCAGCTGGAACTGGTCCAGGAAACCTATATGGACGTGACCGCGCCCTTCGGCTTCCGCCCCGATTTGGCGGCTGGAGTCCGTCCGCACCTGAAGCGCTTCGTGGCAGCACTGGTGGATTGGGCTAGGCAGTAAGCCCCGCCGGCTTCGGGCCGCCGGTCGCCCAGTCGAGCAGCTCGACCGTATGGACGACCGGCACGCCGGTGCCACTGGCGATCTGGGTGATGCAGCCGATGTTGCCGGCGGCGATCAGGTCGGGCTCGGTCGTCAGGATGTTCGCAACCTTGCGCGCCTTCAGCTGCTCGGCGATCTCCGGCTGCAGCAGATTATAGGTGCCGGCCGAGCCGCAGCAGAGATGGGCTTCGGGCACTTCCTTGACCCTAAAGCCGGCGGCGGCCAGCAGCGCCTTGGGCTCGGCCCGGATCTGCTGTCCGTGCTGCAGCGAGCAGGCGGCGTGATAGGCGACGGTCAGTCCGGACGGGGTCGCGACGGCGCCGAGGCCCAGGTCGGCCATCAGCTCGCTCACATCCTTCGCCAGTGCCGACACCGCCGCCGCCTTGGCGGCATAGGCCGGCTCCTCGCGCAGCATGAAGCCATAGTCCTTCAGCGTCGTGCCGCAGCCCGACGTATTGATGACGATGGCATCGAGCCCCGCCCCGTCGATCTCGCGCGTCCAGGCATCGATATTGGCGCGCGCCGCCGCGTGGGAGGCCTCGGTCTTGCCCATGTGATGGACCAGCGCGCCGCAGCAGCCGGCGCCCTCGGCCACCACGACCTCGCAGCCGTGGCGGGTCAGGAGCCGGATCGTCGCCTCGTTGATCCCGGGCGCCAGCACCTGCTGGGCGCAGCCGTTCAGCAATGCCACCCGCTTCAGCCGCGTCCCTTCGGCCGCGAAGACCTGGGGCTTGTCGACGGCTGAGGGCGACGGCAGATGGCGCGGCGCCAGCTGCAGCATCGGACGCAGACGTTTCGGCAGCAGCGGCGCCAGCGGCCGGGCCAGGACCGCGCCCATGAGCGCGAAGCGAAACAGCGCCGGGCTGGGCAGCACCCAGGCCAGCACGCGGCGCAGCTGCCGGTCGAGCCAGGGCCGCTGATAGGTCTCCTCGATCCAGGCCCGACCGTGATCGACCAGGTGCATGTAATTCACGCCCGAGGGGCAGGTCGTCATGCAGGACAGGCACGACAGGCAGCGGTCGACATGCTTCACGATCTGCTCGGTCGCGGGCTTGTCCTGCTCCAGCATGTCCTTGATCAGGTAGATGCGGCCGCGCGGACTGTCGAGCTCGTCGCCCAGCAGCACATAGGTCGGGCAGGTCGCGGTGCAGAAGCCGCAATGGACGCAGGCCCTGAGGATCTTGTCCGACTCGCGAATATCCGGATCGGCGAGTTGGGCGAACGAGAAATGCGTCTGCATCGCCGCTACACCCCTTCGACCATGCGGCCTGGATTGAGAATGCCGAGCGGGTCGAAGCTCGCCTTGACCCGTCGGCTGAGCGCCGCCAGCGGGGCCGGCTCCGGCTCGAACGGGGCGACCCGGGCGCGGACCTCGGCGGCGGCCCGCACCAGCGTCGCATGACCCGTAGGCCCCTTCATCAGGCGCACGCGCGCGGCGTTGCCGTCGGGCGCCGCCGGCAAAGCCAGCCAGACGAGGCCGCCGGCCCAATCCAGATAGGCCTCGGCCTCGGGCAGGCTCGCCACCAGCCGGGCGCCGTCGAGCGGTGCGACCGATACGCGCCAGATGTCGCGCGACGGGTCGGCCGCCAAGGGCTCGGCGTCCCGCACGCGCCGCCAGAAATCGTCCGATTCTGCGCCGTCGAGCCGGGCCGCGGCGCCGGGGATCAGCCCCATCAGGGCCGCGAGGCGAAAATCGACCGACGCGTCCAGACCTTCGAAGCGCAAGGCTGTCACCGCCGTGCCCTCGCCCACGCCCAGGCGCGCCGCCAGCAGCGCCGGCAGCCAGGCGGCGCCCGAAACCTCGTTCGAACTGCCGAGTGCTGCCGCCATCGATCCGGCCGCGGTCGCCGCATCCTGGTCCAACAGCAGCAAGGTCGCCGTCCGTTCGGGCCGCGGCAGCACTTTCAGCGTCAGCTCGCTCATGACGGCGAGCGTGCCGAACGAGCCCGCCAGGAGTTTGGAGAGATCGAAGCCGGTGACGTTCTTGACGACCCGGCCGCCGGCCTTGAACAGCTCGCCGCGGCCGCTGACCGCCTGGAAACCCAGGAGATGGTCGCGCGCGGCCCCCGCGGTCAGCCGGCGCGGACCGGCCAGGTTGGCGGCGACAACGCCGCCGATGGTCTGGGTGCCGGGTGCGGTGCCGAGCAAGCCGGCCCAATCCGGCGGCTCGAACGCCAGCTGCTGGCCCTTCTGTGCCAGCGACTGCTCGATCTCGACCAGCGTGGTGCCGGCCTGGACCGAAATCACCAGCTCTTCCGGCTCGTAGAGCATGATGCCGCGCAAGCCATCGAGCGCCAGCCTATGCGCGGCGTCGACCGGACGGCCCATGCCACGCTTGGTCCCGGCGCCGACTATTTCAAACGATGTCCGCTCGGCCGAGGCGGTCGCCACGGCATCGGTCAGCGCCGCGACGCTTTCAGGCCTCAACTCACGCATCGATCGGCTTCTCTTTCGGCACGAATGGATGGCGGGACCGCCCCTCGAGACTGTCCCTTTTAGCTCGATCGTGGCCGTCTTGCACCATCTCGTAACGACCTGTCGATTGTGACGACTTCGCCATCCAATTGTGCTCAAAGCCGTCCAAATCGGCGCGACCGTCCGATGTGTGCCCGTCATCGTCACACAAATGACGCGGATCCGAGACCGAGCCATCGGGACCGATTCGCTGTCGGGGTACATATCTGGGGGTTCATATGTCTTCTTTCCACGGGGGAAAATTCAGCCCGAAGCTTGAGCATCGACTTAGGGGTTCTGTCGCCCTGGTCGTGCTTCTTGGGCTGCTGCCGGCGGTTTCTGCGTTCGCGCAGACCGCGCCACAGACTGAAACAATCGAAGTTACCGGCTCGCGCCTGAAGACCTCGGACGCGCAGAGCGCCAATCCGATCACGATCGTGTCGAGCGAAGACATCGCCAAGCAAGCGGCGACGTCGGTCGAACAGATTCTGATGAAGCTGCCGTCGGTCGACTTCACCGGCGGCATCACCGCCAACACCTCGAACGGCGGCGTCGGCGCCTCGGAAGTCAGCCTGCGCAACCTGGGTCCGCAGCGCACGCTCGTGCTGCTGAACGGCCAGCGCTTCCCGTTCACCGACACGCAGGGCACGTCGGATGCGGTCGATCTGGACAACATCCCGGTGTCCATGATCGATCACATCGAAGTGCTGCGCGACGGCGCTTCGTCGATCTACGGTGCGGACGCCATCGGCGGCGTCATCAACATCATCACCAAGCAGCATTTCAACGGCGTTGAAGTCGGCGGCTCGGTCGGTGAGACCAGCTACGGCGACGGCTTGCGCCACTCGGTCTATTCGACCGTCGGCGCCGATTTCGACCGCGGCAATATCCTGATCAACGTCGGCACCGACCATACCGACGGCATCTCGCAGGCTGCTCGTGCCTGGGCGGTGACCGAACATCCGGAAGCCGACGCCTATAATTACACCTCGATCTCAAGCCGTATCACCGGCGCCATCGGCGACATCGGCGGCACCAAGTATTATTTCGGTACGGGCGGCATCAATAATCCGATCCTGTCGTCGAATTCCTACACGCTGGGCACGACCCAGATCTCGCCGGGCGTCTATACCGGCGGCGGCCTGAGCCCGGGCGACCTCGGTATCGCCGGCGTCGGCACCTATTTCGACTTCCTGCCGACCCAGGGCCTGACGGCGGGCCTTGATCGCCAGCAGATCAACTTCACGACGCATTACGACCTGGCGCCCGACGTCACGGCCGTGATCGAAGGCTTCTACACCGATCGTCAGTCGAACGAATTCCTCAATCCGGAACCGCTCGGCTACAACGTCACGACGCCG
>Ga0302314_10006502_pt1 | contig 21132 bp, 20 predicted proteins | sample III_Palsa_N2_3_FD_200533 | JGI IMG/M metagenome (GOLD analysis project Ga0302314, IMG submission 200533) | Peat permafrost microbial communities from Stordalen Mire near Abisko, Sweden - III_Palsa_N2_3 | ecosystem: Environmental > Terrestrial > Soil > Palsa > Peat permafrost | place: Sweden... | reverse complement strand
GCGTACAGGATGGCCAGCGTGCGCAGGGGAATGGAAGGATTGCACGGCACCGCACATTTCGCCGAGCAGGAAAACGTCAATGAGACTGGCTTCGTCGACGTCCCGGGGTACGTGGCGGAGGGCGTTGTTGTGGGATCTGTGATGTTGGACGGCAAGGGCAGGGTAGTTCACCCGCATCACCCAAAATTCGCGCAGCGATACGAGGCGGTGACCGTGCGCACCTCCTTGAAGGAGGGGTTCAAAAAGCGCCCGAAGCGGGACAAGAACGGACGGCCGATGTTCAAGTTGCGCAAGTCGGTGGTCAAGAAGGTGAAGCTGCTGAAAGACGGCGCAAACACCCACTTGTTCGGGTTCTGCCCAACTCGCTCCGGCAAAGGCGTTGGCATGGTGATACCGACGCTCCTGACGTGGAAGCACTCGGTGATGGTCAACGACCCGAAGGGCGAGGCCTGGGCTCTATCGGCGGCATTCCGAAAGGCCGCGGGTCAGAACGTCATCAAGTTCGAGCCGGCAGGCGTGGACGGCACAGGAGCGCGGTGGAACCCGCTCGATGAAATTCGCATCTTCACGCTACGGGACGTCGCAGACGCCCAGATGGTCATGTCGATGGCCTGCGACCCGAAGGGCAAGGGCCTCGACGACTACTTCGACAAGGCAGGCTACGAGTTCTTGACTGCCGTTGCGCTTCACGTTCGCTACACCAGCGTCCAGAACTCGTCTGACGGATCTCTCGCGGCCTGCGCCAACTTCTTGGGCGACCCGCTCTGGGACAGCGACAAGCAGATGTACACCGAGATGATGAACGCCAACCACGATCCCGAAGGGAAGATGGATTGGAAGGATTCACTGGGCAATCCGACGAAAACGCATCCGATGATCGCCAACGCGGCGAAGACGATGTTGAACAAGGAAGACAAGGATCGCAGCGGCGTGCTCAGCACGGCTAAGTCGCTGCTGTCGCTGTACCTGGACCCGATCGTGGCGCGAAACACGAGCAAGTCGGACTTCCTCGTGCGCGACCTCATGACCGGCGAGAAGGCCGTCTCGCTGTACTACGTCGTCTCGTCGGAAGACATGGAGCGGATGACGCCGCTGACGCGTCTCTTCTACGCGATTTTCATCCGTCGCAACGCAAGTGAGATGAAATTTGAAGGCGGGCAGAGCGTCGCGAGCTACACGCACCCGCTGCTCATGATCATTGACGAGGCGGCCTCGTTGCAGAAGCTTCCGATCCTGCAGGAAGCACTCGGATACATTGCCGGCTACGGCATCCGCATGTTCTTCCTCGTACAGGACATTGTTCAGATCGAGGAGCTCTACGGTGACAAGCAGTCGATCGACTCTGGCGCGGAAACGCGAATCGCCTATGCGCCCAACAAGATCGAGACGGCGGAGAAGCTCGCGCGGATGAGCGGCAAGACGACGGTGACAGAGGACTCGGGCTCGCGCAGTCGCGACATCATGGGCATCAAGGCCGGCAACCTGTCGGTCAGTACGACCAAGACCGGACGTGACCTGGTGACGGCTGACGAGTTCCTCGGATTGCACGATCAGGACATCGTGGTGTTCGTCAAGGGCAAGCCTCCGATCTACGGGCGTAAGGCTTTCTACTACGAGAATCCGGTCCTCGTGAAGCGCGCTTCCATGACAGCCCCCAAGACTTCGGATGTGCTCCGCGCAACGGTCAGTAAGCCCGAGTCGTCGCCAGGCCAGACGGAGCAGGCGATCGACGTTTCCGAAGCGACGGTTGCCAAGGATAAGTGGGCTGCAGGGCGCGAGGCTATGCGTCTGCAGGTAGCCAGTGCGGTGCAGCCAGCCGCGGTGTACAACGGGGCGGATCGGCGAGCCGACTCCTCCCCGAAGGCCGCCGATGCGACTCCGAGCGCACCGACGACGGCAGCACCGCAAGGTCAGCCGGAAGACGCCAAGCTGCGCAGCCGATATGCCGATGCCGTGAGGACGATCTCGGCGGAAGAACGTCGTGAAGTCGAGGAGTTGGTCGCGAGCGTCGCGCTCGTCGACAAGGTGGTTGCGGTATCGGCCTTCTAGGCAACGGCGCCAAGTCCGGCTATAGTGTTAAAAACGTGTTAATTCCAATGCCATTTACACAACGTCAACCGCTACTTATTCCATGTGTATTTACCATGGTGGTAGCGTTGCTTTGCTGCTTCGCGTTGTGCGCGTTCCCGATCGACGCGCATGCCCAGGAAGCGGCAGTGGCGGGGGTCGATCCCGCCTTCAGTGCGCTCATAGCGCGGTGCGCGCCGACCGTGCATCCGGAGACGATGGCAGCGGTCGTGTCGGCGGAGAGTCGTGGTCACGAGTTCGCGATCGCTGACGCTGGCCCTGTGGCACTGCCGTGGTCAAAGCGCAAGACGATGGTGCGGTCGCTCTATCCCGGCTCCATCGATGAGGCCGTCGCCACCGCGAACGCCCTCATTGCGAACGGCCACACCGTATCGCTGGGTGTTGCGCAGGTCAACGATCGCAGCCTCGCAAAGTTGAACGTGTCGATCAAGGACGTGTTCGATCCTTGCACCAACGTCCGCCTGGGCGGTCAGATCCTCACGAACTTCTATCAACGCGCCGTGGCGGAGTTCGGCCCTGGCAAGACCGCGCTGCGCGCGGCGCTCAGCGCCTACAACTCGGGCGACTGGGTGCGGGGCGCCAAGGACGGCTACGTTGACCGGGTTTATGGGCAACGGGGCAAGCCGCTCGCGATCAACACGCAGCCCGTGGTTCCGCGCCTAGCAGCGCCCGGCGCGAAGACCGCGCCTGCGCCTACCCAAGCCGCACGTGTGGCGACGGCGGAGCACGAGTTCACGATGAAAGCAAGCAACTTCTCCCTGGCGGAGATGCACTGAGGCGTACAGCGAGGTAGCGATGAGCAGCGGCGTGCCAGTCTTGAAATATCCCCAGAGCGATCGCGTCGTCGACGATGCGAAGCGCCGTCTTCGCGAGGTCGATGCTGGCGCGGCTCCGAGCGTCGTTGACAAGGCCCGCGCTCTGGAGGAGTTGGCTGACCAGCTGTTCGCCATGCGTGCGAAAGGATTTTCGCAGCCCAGACTCGCCACAATCCTTACCCAGTCGGGTCTGGAGGTCAGCGCTGAAGACCTCGACGAATTCCTGCGCCATGAGCTGCTGTCCCGCGTGCTGGCTTTCGACGATGCACTTCCCGAGCTTGGAAAGCGCCAGCGCCTGGCGAGTTCGCAAAGGGCCCTCTGGATCGAGCGGGAATTGCGGAGAGCGGTCGCTACTGGCGACGGCCTCGCGCTGCACTACCAGCCACAGGTCGACATGACGTCGGGCGCCGTCCTCGGCGCCGAAGCACTGCTGCGTTGGCGTCACGGCAACGATCTGATCAGCCCGACCGAATTCATTCCAGTTGCAGAGGCCTGCGGCCTGATCGTCGACATAGGCGATTGGGTGCTACGGGAAGCGTCCGTGGAGGCAGCCAAGTGGCGCCGACTCGGCCTGGGCGGTGCGCGGGGCATCTCGATGTCAGTCAACCTCTCGGTGAAGCAATTTGCGGACGACTTGCCACAGCGCATTGACGGAGCGCTTCAGGCGGCAGGCCTCGACAAGGCTCTTTTGGCTTTGGAGATCACCGAAAGCTTCCTCGCCGGTGACGGTTCATGGGGGCTGTTGCAAGGCCTGCACGATGCTGGGTTCCACCTTGCGATAGACGATTTCGGTACCGGCTATTCCTGTCTTTCACGCATCAACACGCTGCCACTGGACACCATCAAGATCGACCGGTCGTTCGTGGTTGACCTGGGACGATCCGCAGGCGCTGCCGCGGTGGTAGAGACGGTGATCGACCTTGCGCGCAAGCTCGGTATGAAAACCATTGCCGAGGGCGTCGAAACCGACGTGCAGAGAGCGATGCTGCTTGAGCTTGGATGCGACGTGGCGCAGGGCTTCCTGTTCTCCAAGCCCGTCGTCGGCAGCGAATTCGTTCGGTTCGCCGAGCAGGCGAAAAGGTAGGAGCACGAATTGTCGTACTACGCATTTGCCGCCGGCGTCATCCACTATGGTGTCTTCGTCGCAGCGCGCGCAGCGCGAGACTACGGTGTGTCTCTGGAGCAAGCGCTGCAGTACCTTCGACGCTATGCCGTCGAAGGCTACGTTGTTTGAAAGGCCGGTCGTGGAAGACAAGATTCTGCAGGGTGACTGCGCGCTGCGTCTCCCTGAGATCCCCGCTTCAAGCATCGATCTGATCGTGACATCGCCGCCATACGCGGACCAGCGCGCATCGACCTACGGCGGCATTCGCGCCGACGACTACGTCGACTGGTTTCTGCCCAGGTCTGCCGCCATGATGCGTGTCCTGAAGCCGACCGGCTCGCTGGTGATCAACATCAAGGAAAAGGTGGTCAGCGGCGAGCGCCACACCTACGTCCTGGAGCTGATCCTCGCGATGAAGAAGCAGGGATGGTTATGGACGGAGGAATACGTCTGGCACAAGCGCAACTGCTTTCCCGGCAAGTGGCCCAACCGCTTCCGCGACGCGTGGGAGCGCTGCCTGCACTTCACGCGCGAGAAGCGCTTCAAGATGAACCAGGACGCCGTCATGGTGCCGATGGGCGACTGGGCGCAGGCGCGCCTCAAGACGCTTGGCGCCAACGACGTCGTGCGCCACGACTCGCGCGTGGGTAACGCGTTCGGCAAGAACATCGCCAATTGGCAGGGCCGCGAGCGCGCGTACCCGACCAACGTGCTGCACCTGGCCACCGAGTGCGGCAACAAGGGCCACAGCGCCGCGTTCCCGCAGTCGTTGCCGCGGTGGTTCATCGAGCTCTTCACCGATCCTGGGGATGTCGTTCTTGATCCATTCGCCGGCTCGGGAACGACGCTGGTCGCGGCGAAGGGGCTTGGCCGCGTCGCAGTTGGCGTCGAGCTACTCCCGGAATACGTGGCGCTGTGCGCCCGAGCGCTCGCGCTGCCAACAGACGCTGGAAGCTCAGTCCCCGAAGATCGCGGCGCTGCAATCGCGCTCTCCTAACGATCTATCGCCGAAATGACCGTCGACTGGTTCCTGATGGACGCGCACGAAGAGGTTCCCGAGGAATTTGCCACGTGGCAAGCCGCCACGGCGCGCCGAAACAGGCTCTTTGCGCGTTTGCTGGATCTTCCGTCTGAATCCGAGGTATTCACCGCGCTCGAACGCGCGGCGCATCGCGCCAAGAGCGACGCCAAGCGGCTCGAATCCGCCGCGAGAGCTGCTTGGAAGCGACGGATGTAAGAGGCCTAGCACCGAGACAATAGGCAGACCCTTGATATGACACATGATTCTTTTTTGAAGCATGCGATCCGCGTAGTGCCCACGTGGTTCGTTGCGTGCGTGGAGGCGCGTGCCCGACAAAACGGCCTTTTTCTGGAGGCCCTTGAACTGGGCGCCGACCCGTTGGTGATGACGGCAATGGCGCGTGCCCGCGCCGCCAAGCTGCAGGCGGATCAACTGGAGCACGACGCCCGGAAGGCCTTCGCAGTGGCGATCGCAGACATGCGGCTCGACGCTGGATGCCAATGAACTTCGAGGTTGACGAAGCGAAACTCCCGCAGACGTTGCTGGGCGAACCGCGGCCATTCGCAGTGATCGAACTCAACGTGGCGAAGGTCGACGCGTTTTGGAGCCGGCGAGAAAGCCGCGACTACATCGCTCCCGGTGGCCAAGGCGCAAGTGGCGACAAATACTACCGGGCGCGGGCTTGGTTGACGACGCAGTCGTCGAGCAAGATGCCGACGCTGATTGCGCGGCCCAACCAGCCGGTCCATTTCAAGTTCGACGACGGTCGCCATCGCTTCGCGGCGTGGCGCGACATGGGTCACGAGACGATGCCGTTCTGCGTTCCACTTGATTGTCGAGACGCGCTATTGCGGCACTTCGCGTGAATGCGGAAGCAGACAAGGAATTCTGATGCTCAAGAACACCACCTCAGATCACGATCAGTTCAAGCATATCGTCGCCATTCATGTTCAGGAGGCGCTTCGCCCGGACGAATGGCGGAGGCTGCGAGCCCTGGCGATCGATCGTCGGCGCTACGCGGACAAGTCGGCCGAGGCAAATCCGACGGCCGACGCCTCGGAGTTGCTGAATGAGGCCATCTCGGAAGACTCTATTGCCGTAGCGGAAGTGCTCGCCGCCTGGCCGAGCGGCAGGGCCGATGTCGTCGGCGCGATTGCTGGCCAACCGGTGTACTACCTGAACGGGCGAGGCGTCTATCTTTGGGGGCTAGAGCCCAACGAAGCACGGACGTTGATGTTCTGGATATCGCATCCCGCTTATCCGCCCGGCTGGTAGCTCAGGCGATGTGTTCCGCGCCGGCGCTGGCCTGCAGCATGCACGGCGCGCTTTTGCAGAATTACGCATGAATGCGTAAAACTGAAAAGTCCTTTATAATCAACCACTTACGTACATAATAGGCCTTATGTAAAATACCCTATGGGGTATCCTGCGGCATGGCACAATGACCCGGCTCTTAGGCTTCCGCGCTGTCACAGCGCGCCCGACCGCGAGTACAACATCATGAGTCTGGGAAACCAGCTTAAAAAGAATTTGGATGCAAAACGGGCGGCGGACGCTGCAGCTTCTGCTGCGCGCGCTGCGACTGAACGTCAAGCAGAAGCCGCACAGCAGGAGGATGAGCGGCGGCGCATCGAACCCCTTCAATCGCTCTTTGCGAGTCTCCTTGAGACGATGCGCAGCGAACTGAGCAAGCAAGTACAGGAAGGCTCGGAATCTCCCCGCTTCGTCCTCGATGCCAGTCACCCTTTGTTTGGCGAGCTTTGCGTGGAGGGGAATTCGAGCGCTGGTCGATTCGTTCCCGCCGGCCTGAGCCCGCACTGGTCGCGTGGACCGTGGTGGGACTTTGAGCAATCTTGGAAGAAGGATGGCGTCAGGTTGCGATATGAGTTGTCCCGTCTTGAGAGTCGCGCCACGTACAGTAGCAGAGGCCCACTTTCGGCGATCACTTTCAAGTTGATGGTCGCGCCGCCGCCGCCTCCACCGTTGCGGCGCCAAATGATCGAAAATGATTCGAGTCGGTGGTCGCGCCTGGGAACTTGGCTACGATCGCTCTTCAGCCGTAAGTGAGCTGAGGCCGACCTTCGCTGAAAAGAGGTGACTATGGAGACACAGGAATGAGCTACGACGCAAGGATGGTTGAAAAGCTGGTGGCAGCCCTGGAGAGTTATCTCGCAACCACGCCAGCTTTCGCCGACGACAGGCGCGACAAGGAGAGAGCTGGCTTCACCGTGAGTGACCGCATTGATATTGGTGCGCGGGATGCGGCCGGCAAGCCAACAGCCCTCCTCATTCGCTCTTACTACGGCGCGGGCAAAGCGCCTGGCAGTCACCCTGCTGCATTCGAGTTCACGCAAGTGCGTGACGGCTGGCAGATTCGCTGCAGTAGCGGCTATCCCGGAAGCTACCCGGACTAACTCATCCGCGAAGCCGTACCATGCATTCGACTGATTCGGACGCAGAGTTGATCGCCGCGCACACAGGCATGTTGCACGAGGCGGTCGACTACTTGAGACGGATGCCCAGGCATCCCATGACTTCCGCGATGATCGCGAAGATCGAGGCGCACTTGGAGGCGCCACGAGCCGTCGCTGCAGCTCGCATAGCCGAGGCCCAGGCCGCTACTGCGATCGCGTTGCAGTCACGAGCCAGAGGTGCCGGCTGGTTCACAGCTGATGGTCGACCGGAACTGGTGGCGGAACTGGTTGGTAACAGGTTGCGGATCTCGTCGCCCGCCGCTGCAGATTGCGACGTCGACGCGTGGCAGGCCTATTCAACGAATCTCGCGGCAGCGCTTGCGAAGGGCGTCGACATCGATCTTCATCGTCTGGCGGATGGCGCCAACGTGGGGACTGGAGCCGACCAGTAGGTATGATAAAAGTCGCGCGTCGGACGCGACTCGACGCATTTGTCGGCGCTTACCTTGCCAACCCGGCGCGGCCTGTGCCTTGAACGTCGACCGACGCCACTCCGGAGACGTACCGCACTTCGACGATCTGGCCATCTTCTGTCGCCGGCGCCGTTTGACGGTGGAGCGCGTAGTTCCCACGCCCTATGTGCTGGGCAAACATGGCCTCGTCATCATCGAGAACTGCAGCGATTGGCCCCACGTAGCGCCGCGAAGCGTCGCCTGTTTCAGCAGGCAGAAACTTCGCGCGCGGATCGATCGCGAGCACAAGTGCGCGCAGTCGATCTTCGCCACGTTCCGGCGCTGTGGGAACAATCGGCACGGGCACCGGTTGGACTGTTGGCAGCGCTTCGTGTTCCCGTTCGACGGTCGGCGCCGCGGCCGACGCGATGACGCCGTTCGGGGCAACCTCGCCAGCTTGATTCGGAGCAACCTTCACCTGGTCATGCTCGCGCAGGAAGTCGTTCCGGGCGAGCAACCCTGCAGCTGCCTTTCTCGCCTCTCGATGCGCTTGCACCGTCGGCTGAAGTTCGGGGTTCAGGACGGTCAAGCCCATGTCGTCAGCGAGACGCGCCATACGGTCGACGAACACTGGGTCGTCGCCAGTGAGAGTTAGCTCACGGCCGAACTTCTCGCGTGCATGAACCAGCGCGAGGCGGATCTCCTCGTCGGTGACGCGCACGCGATCGAACGTCAAGCGGTTGCCGCGATCGGTGAACAGGTGTTTGCCATCGTTCCGGCTGTATTCGACGTTGCCGTTGCCCGTGACGCGCCAACGGACGCCGGCGTAGGAAAGAACTAGGGAGTCGACCTCGTGCGGGCGCATCGTATGCACGCTGGCTGCGCGGATCGCGAACTCCTTTCGCTCTTCCGCGAGCAGCCTGGCCATCAGGCGTTTGTACTGCTGCTCTTGGTAGTCGGCCGCTGAGGGATCGAGGTCCTCGAATTCGTCTTCCTCGCCTGAGGCGGGGAACTTGGCGTCGCGCTTCGCCTGATAGACGATTCCGCGCAGGGCTGACAGCGCGGCCTTGTCGCCGCGGTTGGACTGCTCGAATAGCCACTCGCGCCAGGACAGCGGGGGAACGCGCGTAACTCGTAGAGCGTCTACCCGCTGCTCGTAACGAGCATTTATCGAGAGACGTCGACGTGTGGCTTCGTTGTCGATCGCAACCAACGATACCAAACGGACGTCGCGGTCGACGTCCTTCGGAACGCCGGCCTTTGCCATTCGCACTTCCTCACGGACCTCGCGCAGCTCTCGCGAGCGTTCTTCCCGTAGCGCCTTGAGTCGCGCGAAGTGCTCGGTATCACCGCCCGCGACAAACGACCTGTATTGCACGAAGCGCCGGCGGAGATCAAGGCGCTCGGCGGCACGTTCGGCGCGGCGCTGCGCGCGCTTCTCTGGATCGCGGTGCCGGCGACCACCCGCCAGATTGGGCGGTGAATCGCCTACCTTCGGACGCGAGCTCTGCCCTACTCGTCCGCGGCGGCCTGCAGAGCCAGTTGGATCGGAAGATCGCATGCCCGGATCTTCCCCGGCTTGGCCGTCTCCCAGACCATCTTGTGCAGCACTCTGCAGTAGCATCGAAGACTCTTCGGCTCCAGTTGCCAGACTGCCACCGGGCAGTTCATGCAACTCACCTCCTCCTTCGGGTACAGATCCGAGCTCGTCGCCTGTAAGACCGGCGAGTTGCTCGGGATGCGGGAGTCTTCCGTAGGGGAGCTTTCGGAGTTCTCGATCTCCAGGGAGTTGGGTGAGGATTCGATTGACATGGGCTATGCCTTTCTCAATTTGAATGCGATTAATGTTTGAAAAGTCGGGCACGTTCACAGGGTTGATGAACGGCGCCTTGAAAGCACCCCAGCGCTTCTCCAGCTCGGGGCGCTTCAGAATGCGAAGCCCCTTGCTGGCGGGGACTTCCAGAATCTCGCCGGTGTCGGGAGACACTGCGCGTAAACGCAGCCCCCCTCCTCCGGTGTCTTCCAGCGTGATGTCGAACTGTTCTAGCCAGACGTGCAGCGCCTGCCAGCTGGTCAAGTCGGCTAGCTCCTCCTTGAGCGTCTTTCCGACAGATGTCTTCAGCCAGCCACTTAGGCTCTCTGGGTCATGCCATGTTGGCAGCGCGTCGTCGCGCTCGACCTCCGGGTGTGCGTGAACGCCCTGCCCCTTTGCAGCCTCGGCGTGCTTGGTATTGAGGACGATCTGTTTCTTGCCATGGCCGTCGACCGCTACGACGTAGATGCCGTTGTCGTGCGACCAGCCATGTTTTATCTCGCTCTCTCGCGCGGCGAAGTGCAGCGTGCGCTTGGCCCATTCAATGTGACGACTCTTGAAGGTGGTCGGGTGAACGCGATTGACCGCGACGTGCGCGTGCACGTTGTCGGTGTTCACGTGGATCGCGACGACGTACTGATGCTCCTCGAAGCCGAGCGACTTAATCGCGTGCTCGGCGGCATCGAAGATCGCTCCGTGTGCGGGCTTCTCGTGTTCCGGCCAGCTCAGAATGAAGTGGTAAACCGGATCGAGAACCCGGTCGTTCCTTCGGGATACCGCGTTCATCTCTGCGCTCGCGGTTTCGATGCAGCTCACGCCATGCGTCCGTATGGCGACGCACTTCTCGCCCTCAACCTTCGTGTCGACGGGCGCAGTCGCGTATTCCAGCAGGTCGCTGAACTCGTCGGGCTGCGCTGCGCGCCCCGAGTAAGCGGCAAATGGCGAAGGCTCAGTGCCATCACGTTCCGCCTCCGCGCCAAGCGATTCTCCCTCGCGTGCCTGCTCCTGGTCGCCCTGCAGGTACTTGATCAGGTCGTTGAAGCGCTTCGAGGCGTTCGGCTTGTGCTGCCGTTGGTTGGGGATGATCGGAACCATATCGCAAGCTCAAGCGGCCTTGGCCAAGCGAGTGGCATGGGGGAGATTTGCCTCGATCAGCGCTCGCGCGAGCGGCGGGCACACCGAGTTGCCAATCATCCGCACTTGGGCGGTCTTGGACAGTGGCACCATCTCGCGGTCGTCGTCATTCGCCGCCCTGCCCTTTTTGCCGCGCCTGGGCTTTCGCACCATCGGTTCAATGACGTAGTCGTCAGGGAAGCCTTGAGCGCGCGCGAGCTCGCGCGGCGTCAGCATGCGCAACGTGATGTCGACCAAGACCCACCACTGGCCGCGCATGAACACAACGACCATGTCGGCCGGATCGGGGAAATGCTCGGGCAAATGTTGATGGAGCAGTTCAGCGCAGAGCTTGGCTCGGCGGGCATGCTGCTCGTCCAGCACTGCGGGCGAGATCGGAACGCAAGGCACGATGCCGCCGTCGGCCGTCAGTTGGCCGCAGTCGACTACGTAAGCCATCACCAGGTGGTTCTTGCCGCCCGAAGCGCTCGCAGTGCCCATAGGGTGGCCGGTTGGGCGACCTTCGCCGCGGTAGAGCCCGCCGTTGGCTTGTTCGAGCCAGGCTGCGACGACGGCCTGTTCACCGCGGTGCGCGCCGGTGACGGTCTTGAAGGGCTCTTCCATGGCATAGCCCGAGCGCTCCCCGTGGTGCGTGAGGTGAGTCAGGTGCGTTGCCACTACGCCTAGCGGCGCAGCGCCACCTGGGCGCTTGACGAAGCTGTTGGCGGTGACGGTCGGCACTGGCTCTGCCATGCTGGCGCCGGAGCTGCCGGTGCGGAACTTCGTGAGGTGGATCGCGGATAGCTCGTGCTTGTTGGCGGCCACCGCGGCGCCGAGAGGCTGCTCCGCCGACTGAGTGCGAGCCTGCTGGCCAGGCCGTTCGCCGTAGCCGATCGTCAGGAGGTGCGCGCCGGCGAGCGCATGATGAGTGCCCTGCGCGGAGATCGTTGACATGGGCGTCAGCGGCTCATGGCAACCGAGGTGCGCCTCGCTTGTGCCACGCAGCGGCGCGATCATGGGAGCTACGACGGAGAAGTGTCCGCCTTTGACCTGGGCGCAGATCGTTCGCAGCGGCTCGACCGCCGACATCGTGCGTTGGTTGCTACTGTTCGCGTGCTCGTTCAGATAGGGCGCGAAGTGCGGCTGCGCCACTTGACGATGGTTCTCAGTGGCGACCGTCCCGAGAGGTTCGCGGACCGATACAGGTTTGCCGGCGTATGTCGGTCCGCCGGCGCCGACGATGAAGGCGTCCGGATTGCTTAGAACGTGGCGCCAAGCGCCCTTCGCCACTCGACGCTTGGTGTTCTTCACGAGTGGTCGATCACGGTCGAATATGCTCTGCGCGGCCAGATCGAAGTCGATGCACTCGGCCGCGGTTCGCCAAGGCTTCAGGCCACTGGCGGCAAAGCCCTTCGCCTTCGGATTGCCGTGAGTCGGGGCTGGCCAGGTGATCGGCTCGCCATCGCATCGCGCAAAGATGAACAACCTGGTGCGCGTGGTCGGCACACCGTAATCGCATGCGCGGAGCTCGCGATATTGAACGTCATAGCCGAGGCCGGCGTAGAGGCGTTCCATCGGGAAGTCGGCGCCCAGCGCTTCGTAGATCTCGCCCACGTCCGGGTGGTTGGGGTTAAGTCCGGTTGAGAGCGCGTCGATGAAGGCTTGGAACGTCCTGCCCTCCTCTCCCTTGACCGGTCGACCGTCGGCGTCCAACGGCCCCCAGGTCAGCAGCTCGACCACGTTCTCGATCGCGATGCAGCGAGGCTTCTGAAGTGCGCCCCACTTCAACGCCACCCAGGCGAGCCCGCGGATCTTCTGGTTGCGTGGCTTGCCGCCCTTGGCGCGGGAATGGTGTTTACAGTCCGGGCTGAACCATGCCAACTCGATTCGGCGACCTCCGGTGATGAACCCGGGGTGCACGTCGAAAACGTCTTCCTGGTAATGCGCCGTGCCAGGATGGTTGGCGGTGTGCATCACCAGCGCTTCGCCGTCGTGGTTGATCGCGATATCGACGCTTCGACCGAAGGCGAGCTCGATTCCTTTGGACGCGCCGCCGCCGCCGGCGAAGTTGTCGACCAGAAGTCCGCGACCGGAGCTGTTGCTTCGCACCGCCATGCCCAGCGCGAGCTGACGCAGTTGTTCCTGGGGGTCGGGAATGAACTTCGTGTACGAGGTGTTGCTCGCGTTCAGCATTGGGTTCCTTTGGCTCAAGCGTGGATCGCCTGCAGCTGGTTCAACTTGTCGAGGAATCGCTGCGCGGCCACCGAGGGCGGCCACGGCTCCCACGCTGCGCAGCCGTAGAGCAGCGCGAGCGGATCACTGTTCAAGGGCTTGAGTCCGATGTTCAGAAGGTCGGTGACCTCGTCAAGCGACCAGCCGGCAACGTGGACAGCCTCGGAAGCCGCCGCCAGGCGGTCGGCTCGCTTGTGGAGCGCTCGATCGCTGGACGACCAGGGGGTAACTTGGTATCGCTCGAACACAACAGCCCCAAGCCGCTTCGCAAGGCGGGCATATCCGCGGCCGAGGATCGGCTTGATCGGGCTGATTGGATCGAAGCCACCGATCAGCGCTTCGTCGGCGTCGTGCAGCAGTTCCCGCAGTTGCTCCTGCGGCGTGAGGGGCCGCGTGGCCAGGCTCGTGCTGATTGCCAGTACCGTCAGCGAGTGCTGTGCGACCGACAGCGGCAACGGCCAAATCGAGTGCCCGCCCCAGCGGTAAGTGCGGGACAGGCCAATTGCCAGGTCGGCGTCCGCCCAGCCATCCGCGCGAGGATTCAACAGGTCGAGATGGCGACCAGAGGGCTGGCGAACGAAAGCGCGCGGGAACAGGTGAACGCGGTCGCTGGCGTCTGACTCGCGGACTACTTCGGAAGGGTTTTGCAGCAAAAGAACCACCCCGCCCTTGCGGTCACTTCGAGATGCGCAACATGGCTGCACGACCTTCGACAATCAGCGAGAGCAACTCGTCGGAGGGCGGCGTGATTCCCTGCTGGATCATCGCTGCGTGTAGTTCCCGTATTGCCTTGGTCAGGTCGCTCACGCTCAATACGATGTCGGTAACAAAGTCGACGTCCGCGCGGCGGCCGAGAGCAGCCCGGCGAATGAACTCGGCCACGGGCAGACTGCGGTGCTTAGCAGCGGCGCGCACCTTCGCAGCCTCGTCTGGCGTCCAGCCGATCAAGGTCTTGACCGACTTCGTTTCCTCCTCGGAACGCTTCTTGAAATGAGGTTTCGCCATATATGCATTATTGCATGCACATGCTCATTGAACAAGCTATCCAGGTAGATATCCAGTTGGGCTGTCGCGCTCCGAGTTCCGGGCGCTGTCCTTACGCCCGAGCCGAGCGTCGGCAGAAGCCAAAAACATCAAAAACGATCCGAATCGGTTGAAAGACGTCATCAAACCTCATCAAAACATCGCCTTGTACTGCGATCTCCGTCGGGCTAAAGTTCCAAAATTCTTTAGGAGAGGTTGTGGCGCACGACAAGCAGGCACGGAATAACGCACTGAAAGAAGTCCGTCAGGGCTTCAACGATCGCGGTGAAGCGGTCTCCGACTGGGCGCGACGCCACGGCTTCCCCCCGAACGCCGTCTATCAGGTGTTGAACGGCTATACGACCGGGTCGCGCGGAACCGCCCATCGCATTGCCGTCGCACTAGGCTTAAAGCCTTCGCAAGAACAACCAAAATCGCCAACCGACCATTTAGCGAGCGGTGAGTTCGATGTCACGAAACTCAAGGCCTACGAGACCTACGAGTTCGACTAGCCTCGAAGAGGAAATGCCTCAATGGTCGCGTGTGATTCGGGATCACGGAGCGCATTGCGAAGTTAGTTGGCGGAAGCTTCCGCGCGAAGTTTGTCCATTGCGACGGCGTCACATTGGTCATAGAAGTCTGCCTGCGGCGGCACGAGCATCGCCTTCGCCTCATCGATGTCGCCCAGCAGCCACGCCAACCAGCTGTCGGGCTCGATATGGGCCTCACCGCGCTTGTCCTGCTGTTCGCGCGGCAGAACGGCGCCGGTTGCACGATTCTTTTCCGGACGGTGCAGTCGGCTGAGAAGGGGGTGGCTGTTCACGTTGAACGTGAGCATCGCGAAATTGGGGAGGATTTCACCAGTTACAGGGTCAGTCCACTCCGACCAGATCCCTGCAACCATCCACGGCAGCGCGTCGGCCCGCCGCAGTTGCCACCAGGTGCACTTGCCGCTTTGCCAGTTCGGCTCCTGAAGCCACTGCGCGGGAATCAAGCAGCGCCGGCCCTTCCTCCACGCGTCACGAAACGCAGGCGAGCTGGCCACAGTCTCGATGCGGGCGTTGTTCTTCAGCATGGGCTCACGCACCGGTTTCCCGCCGGGTTTCTTCGATGGCCGCTCTCGGTACTCGATGCGCTCCTGCTGACCAGCTCGGACCATGCCCCATTGCCCTAGCCGGCCGACGAGGCCAGCGTCGGCGTCGGCCACCATGAACATGCCCGTGTCGAACGGGCCGACCGTCAGCTTGGGCGGGTAGTGCTCAGGCATTTTGACCTTGCCGAGGTGGCGCCGGATGTACGAGTCGAGCGAGTTCTCGGGGGCTACGTGGTACAGGTTGCACACGGGTGGTTTCCTTCGAAATATCGCTCGCCGCAGAAGTCAAAAACCCGCGGCCATTGCTGGCGCGGGCTTCGAAATCCGCCGGCCGAGGCAGGTCAGGCGGCTGCTGGTTCGTCCTCGTCCTTCCAATTGAGGACTTCGGACGTGCGCATGCGTTCTTGCCAGTACGGGGTGTCGAGGCCTTCGATCGACAGGTAGCTGCCGGCGACCTTCTTCCCGCACGCCGCGTAGGCGGCTTGCTCCGCATCGTCGAAGATGCCGGCAGCGTGGGCCGATTCTGACGTCGGCTCGGGTCCGGTGAATCCGCGCACGTCGTGCACGAGCCGTTCGTGCTGGCCGATCGCCCCGGCCTGCGGCGCGACGCCCGCGGCCGTGAAGACCTCGCGCGCGGCACGCATCGCACTATGGACCACCTCGACGGATGCGCCGGGCACGCGCACGAAAACGCCGTCGGGTACGACGACGTCGCACATCCAGCCCTGGGCATCTTGGGCTCCCGTGCACGCCTCGATGGCAGAGGCCCAGGCAAGAGAGAAGACGTTCGCTTCGAGCTGCTCTTCCGCAGTTGGCGGATCGCAACGGCGCCCCTGCGCGAACTTCTGCGCGGTCTCGTAGCCGAATTTTGCGACCTCCGGCGCGGTGTTGTTGGCCGCGAAGACGCCCTCGGCGGCTTGTTCGCCCTTGGCCACGTCGACCAAGATCCCTTCGGGCGGAATGAGTTTGAAAGCCATGAGTCGTCCTTTCCAAAGGCATCGTACTGGGAATATAGACAGTAGCGCCAATTGAGCGAGTTGGCAAGACCCCTACACGGCAAGAGTCGTCGAAGGAAATCGAAGGCGGTCGGACGCCACGTGCGGATAGCCCGCCATGGGCCTCAATCGGCCCATAGGACGCGCGAACGCGCTCTTCCAGACCTATGCCCTCACCGGCGACCTGCGCGGCAGAAGAGCGGACTTCTGCTGCCAAACGGAAGCCCAGCAATGCTTCATACGGGCCCGTCAGGGCAGCCTCTACTCGCGCTCTGTCGAACGCCGTTCGCACCCCGAACTCGCTCTTGTAGCTTGATCAAGGGCCTGCGCTCATCGTGGTCAGCCAGTTCTGAACTCTATGGTCACTCAACTCCGAACTCTTACGATTCCGGTCGCTTCAACTCTGAACTGGCGCGAGGGCCGGGCTGCAGCCGTCGCGTGAACTGCTGAGCACCTGTAGGATCGCCACATGGGCAAGTCCTTCCGCAGTTCGGCCGCCTTCGGCAAACGTATCGAGTATTGGATCATCGGCAACATGCTCAAAGAGGGCCTGGATGTCTATGTTCCGCTCGTCGATGACCACGCAGTTGACGCTATCGTCAAACGCCCCGACGGCAGTACCGCGCTTATTCAGATCAAGGCGAGATCGCGAGATGTCGTTGCGGGAGATGCGGCCCTTTTCGCTGGCATCCCTCATGACGAAGTTCGGCCGAACTACTGGTTCGTGTTCTATTCCGAACGCATGGACATGATGTGGATCATGACCTCGGACGAGTTCAAGTCCGCCGCGCACACGAACAAGACCGGCAAGAACGTGGGGAAGATGACGATCTGGTTCAACGGCAAGAAGAAGGACAAGGCCACGGGCCTGTACACCGAGCACTGCCATCCGCAATGGAAGAAGTACGTTGCCGAAGATTTCAGCCGTATCGCAGACGACGAGCAGGGCGCCGCTGGCTAACCGTGCGAGCGCGGGTCAGGTGCGCAGCGCCGGCGCTCGGTCACAACGCGTCCCTGCCCGAGGTCAGTTTGTAGCGCCCGCCCGAACCATCTCCGCTTCGGCCTCGGTGAGCCCATATAGCTCGAACACCGCTTCGTCGATGCGCGCCTCAAGGTCGACGCACCGATTGGCGTAGTAGTCCTGCTGCCTCTCGACTGTGGCGGCTCGCAGCTTCAGCTTGGCCTCGATCATCGCGTGGCAGTCCGCGGCGAGCTTCTTCTGAAGCGCCTTGTTGGCCGTGAGCTTGGGGAACGGCAGCGTCTGGAGCTTCGATGCCTTGACCTGCGGAATGACGCGACCCTCGCCCTGGTTCGACACCCGGTACAAGAACAGCATCGTCGACGAGTGCATCACGGCCATGAAGGCCCAAGGATCGATCCCCGCCTTCAGCGCGAAGACGTACATTGCGTCCGTCACCACTAGGTTCTCGGCCTCGTCGTAGACGATTTCGATGGCTTTGGTCGTTGTCAGGCCGATGAACTTCGGCGAGTCGAAAATCTCGGGCGAGCGCGGCCGGTGCAGCGACCACCAGGGATGCTTGCCGTCGCGCACCTCCGGGCACTTGTTCTTCGCCCGGAACTTGCCCAGATATGCCTTCGCCCGAGGGTAGTCCTTGATCGGCGTGTCCCGGGTCGTGTAGATGATCTTCTGGTCCGAGGCCCAAGTGGCGTAGCGACGAATCTGCGGCCCGGACACCCCGTTGCGCAGCACCTCCGGCTCGATGTCCGCCTCCTCCGCTAGGTCGTTGGCGACAACGTGCGCGGCCGCCACGTCCGGGGTGACTCCGCGCTGGATCGGCACAAGCAAGTAGGCCTCCAGGTCGCTATGCTTCTTGCGCAACCGGCTCAAGAGCACTGTAGGACCGCTCGCAGAGGCGAAGAAGGTTGCATACGGGTCGGATTCAACAAGCGTTGTCCAGGCGCGCCGCGGCGTCGGCACCAGTTTGCCGAGCGCTTCGTCGCGATCCTTCGGCGCGACGTCCGACAGGTCGCCAAGGTAGACGTTGGACGACTTGATGCCATCGCCCGTGATGAGGATGGCGGTGGTGTTGAGCACCTTGGGGCCGAACACCTCCTGTCCAAGGTTCAGCGCGTAGTGCACGCCGTGTTCGAGCATCAACTTCCGCGCGTCCGTCGCGTCGACTTGGTTCAGGACGGTCCCGGGAATGACGTAGCCCATCACCCCGCCCTTGCGCAGGTGGCGGATCGCTTGGTCGATGAAGTAGATGTAGGTGTCGGGCATGCGCGTGACAACACGGGCGAACTTCTCTTTCAGGTACTTAGGCTCGGTGATCGTCGCGCCCCACGGCGGGTTTCCTAGGATCGCATTGAAGCCTCCGTCGGCCATGATCGCCTTGAACCGATCCTCGAAGTTCATCGGATTGAGCTGCCGCTCTTCCTGCTCGGTGAACGAGCGGCCCATCAGGATGTCGGTGCCGATAAGCGAGTTGCCCGCCACGACGTTCCGATTTAACGACGGCAGCAACGTCTCGTGCAGCTCGTGCTGGAAATAGCGCGCGCTGCTCGTGCTCTCCTCCTCCAGCAGTTTCAGAAAAAGCGACAACTGCGCCACCTCGACAGCCTGGTGGTCGATGTCGACTCCGAAGATGCAGCGCACGAGAATCTCGCGCTTGCGCTTCAGCGAAACGCGCAGCGAACCGTCGTCCTCTTCGATGACGTCGGCAGCCGGGGCGCGCTCTCGGTTCGCGTTGTACCAACGCGTGTGGTGCCGAATCAGGCAGTCATAGACCCCGAGCAGGAACGAGCCTGAGCCGCACGAGATGTCCGCGTACTTCGTGTCGGCAACCTGGTTGGGAGTCTTGCCCTCGATCATCGCGCCGACGGTGTTGTCGACGACGTAGCGCACTACATACTCCGGCGTGTAGAAGACGCCGCCCGCCTTGCGGACTTCGGGCTTGTCCTCCAGCTTCGCATTCTTCGCGTCGGCAGTGATGACCTTGCCGAGGAAGCCTTCGTATATGCTTCCGAGGAGGTGCACCGGAATCGTGTTGAAGTCGTACTTCGTGTTCTCGCTGGACAAGTCCTCGCAGATGTCACCGAAGACCCGCTCGTCGACGTCGAGCTTGCCTTCGTCGATCAGGCTGTGGGACTTGAAGACGATGCCGTTGTAGGTGCTGTCCAGCTTGCGCGAGGCAGCGACGAAGTCGCCCCAGATCGTCCCGTGCGTGCCGAACGCGCCGACGCTCACGCGAGTCTCGATGAGCTTGTCCTCCAGGAATCGCAGGAAGATCAGCCGATCCAGGACGCGCTGCGTAATCTCGGTGAGAGCCTCGCTGTCTAGCCACAGATTGGTCGACTTCAGCGACCGCGCCAGCCGCTCGCGAAAGCCGTGCAGGTCAGCCAGGAAAGTCTCGTCGACACGCTGGTAGGCGCCCGGGAACAGGCCTCGCTGCATCGCCTTGCCGCGGCGCTTGGGCAGCAGGCCGGCCATGCGCTCAAGGCTTCCTCCGGCAACAGCCTGTCGCGAAATCAGATAGAACAGGCGCGCGAAGGTGTCCCGGTCCTTCAGGTCGCTGTACTTGAAGACATAGTCCTTGATCCGGCACTCGTTGATCGTGTCGATGTCTGGCGGGTAGCGGCAGTCCAGCACGTGCAACTCGTCGAAGTTCGTCAGCACCACAAGCGGGTTGTCCACGCTCCAGCCGTAGCGCACTGCCTGGAAGTAGTTCTTGGGATGCGCCAGCGACACGGAGGGCTTCTTGACCTCAACGAACAGACGCTCGTCGCCGCGGCGGTATTTCGGGCCGATGAACAACGCGTAGTCCGCCCGCTTCTTGCCGGCGCCCACGCTCACGTTGCGCTCGACCTTCACCTCCTGCTGCAGTGGGTCTTGTTGCAGACGGTGCTCGACGTCCCATCCAAGCGCCCAGAGAAACTGCTTGATGTAGTCGTCGCGCAGCGCTGTCTCGGAATAGCTCGCTTCGGTGTAGCGCGAACGGAACCGATGAAACGTGTCGATGAGCCCCAGCACCTCCGCGTGGGAGGCATCGATGTCGATGTTGCGTACTGCGATCTTGGTCATCTGCTACACGTGGCCTCGGAAGTTCGTAGGACTGTAGCCGGTGCCGGGTGGTGGAGCAGGAGAGCGGATTCCCTGGGTCGCAAACTCGGGCCGCGTGCCCACCGGCGCGACGCTATCTCGACGTCGCATGTTCCGGCAGGCCGCTCACCGCCCATGGCAACGCGCCTGCACTTTTGCTGCGAAAGCTCGGCACTTCTGCCGGCTCGCCATGGCGCTTGCCCCTACCGCCCGCGGTATCTGCAAGGCGACCGGCACGTGCGCCGAGGATTGCCAGCGCTGACGATCTCCGTGGCCGCCAGCGGGCGTCGCAGGGACAGTGTGCCGAGTTATTCCAACGCGCGCCATTGTCGCGCACAGCGCGACTCCTCTCACGGCCAGGCGGCGCCGTGCCGCAAGAGTTGCGCAGCGGCCCCGTCAGGGGCGCGCCCTCCATGTGGCGGCCGAGAGGCCGCCGCCCGCCTGCCAACGTTGCGTGTTCCTAGATGAACGGATCTCCACCGATCGCGACCGACAAGTCGACGGGCACCTCGCCGGCAATTCAGCGCGACGCCAACACCAACCGGGCTCATAAAGGCCCGCAGGGTGGGCCTCCCTTTCGGCCGTCAGGCCGAGAGCTCCAACGGCTCGACAGAGCCTCTCCAAGGGGTCTCGGGGCGAAGCCCTGAGTGTCTGCGACGGGCGCGAAGCGACCTAGTAGACCAGGATCGGGTTGATATCGCAGATATCGACCTGGCATCCTGCCCTTGTCGTTGAGGGGCACCCTACCGCACTTCCACCGCGGTTTCGCCCGAGAACCGCCGCGATCCTAGATCAGGTTGCGTGCAGTCCTACGCGTAGTGTTCGCCACTCTGACGAGGCGTCGCACACAGGGCCAAGTAATGAGCACGACTGAACTGCCCCTGGTCAGCGTCAAGAGCACCAGAGTT
>Ga0302314_10006500_pt1 | contig 21135 bp, 17 predicted proteins | sample III_Palsa_N2_3_FD_200533 | JGI IMG/M metagenome (GOLD analysis project Ga0302314, IMG submission 200533) | Peat permafrost microbial communities from Stordalen Mire near Abisko, Sweden - III_Palsa_N2_3 | ecosystem: Environmental > Terrestrial > Soil > Palsa > Peat permafrost | place: Sweden... | reverse complement strand
ACAGGATCATGACTGCTACCGAAGCCGCATTGCTGCTCGATCGCGCCAGGCCCCATGCCGCGGCCGGCGCCCCGCCCGATTTCGCCATTGAACTGATCGGCCTGTCCAAGACCTACCCGGCGCGCGGCAAGGGCGCTGCGGTGACGGCGCTGGACAAGGTCGATCTCGCCATTCCACGCGGCTCGATGTTCGGGCTGCTCGGTCCCAATGGCGCCGGCAAATCGACCACCATCAATATCCTCGCCGGGCTGGTGCGCAAGAGTTCCGGCAGCGCCCGGATCTGGCGCCATGACATCGATGCCGAGCCGCGCGCCTCGCGCGCCGCCATAGGCATTGTGCCGCAGGAGCTAAATATCGATCCGTTCTTCACGCCGCGTGAACTCCTTGAGCTGCAAGCTGGTCTCTATGGAGTTCCCAAAGCCGAACGACGCAGCGACGAGATTCTGGAAGCGGTTGGGTTGGCCGACAAGGCCAATGCCTATGCCCGGACCCTGTCCGGCGGCATGCGGCGGCGATTGATGGTGGCCAAGGCCATGGTGCATTTCCCGCCGATCCTGGTGCTGGACGAGCCGACCGCCGGCGTCGATGTCGAGCTGCGCCAACAGCTTTGGACTTACATCAAGCGGCTCAATGCCGAGGGTGTGACGATCCTGCTGACCACGCACTATCTCGAAGAGGCGCAGGCGCTGTGCGACCGGATCGCCATCATCAACCGCGGCAAGGTGGTCGCCAATGACACGACCGGAGCGTTGCTCGCCCGGCTCGACGCCAAGGAAATCGTGCTGACCCTGACCACCGATCCGAACCCGCTGCCGCCGGAACTGGCCGCCCTCGGGCTGGAGCGGGTTGCGGCCAACAAGCTGCGCCTGCGCTATCAGCCGAGTTGCACCGAGCTGGGTCCGGTGCTGGGTGCGCTGGCGGATGCCGGCTTCCACCTGGTCGATCTCAGCACCGAAGAGACCAGTCTGCAGGACATCTTCCTGCAACTCACTCATAGCCAACACTGACGGAGGTACACATTGCCGCAGCGGACACAGTACGGGGTGGGAGTTCTGGCCGCCTTGTTCATGCTCTCCCTTTCCGCCTGCGCCCCTGATTTCGCTTCGGCCCCCAACGCCGCCGGACCGGCTATCGCCGTGCCGAAGCTGGCCGGCGATACCCCGGCCGCAGCTGTGCCGAGGCTGGGCAGCGACTACATGATTGCCGATGACGGCACCCGCATCCCGTTGCGCACCTGGCTGCCGCGCGGTCTGGGCAATCGTCCGGCACCGGTCGAGGCCGTCATCGTCGCCGTCCATGGCTTCAACGATTATTCGAATGCCTTCGAGATGCCGGCCGAGGTCTGGGCCCGCAACGGCATCGCCACGATCGCCTATGACCAGCGCGGTTTCGGTGCCAATCGCAACGCCGGGCGCTGGCCGGGCGATGACACGCTGTGCCGCGATCTCGCCACGGCAATCAGCCTGACCCGCGAGCGCTTCCCGGATCGGCCGGTCTATGTGCTGGGCGAGAGCATGGGCGGCGCCGTGGTGCTGGATGCGCTCGGCGGCCCGGAAAATGTCGTCAAGACCCGGCCCGATGGTGTCATCCTCGTCGCCCCGGCGGTCTGGGCGCGCAGCACCATGCCCTTGCTCAATCGCGTGACGCTCTGGGCCGGAGCCCGGATCATGCCGGAAGCCTCCTTCACCGGCGAAGGACTGGGTGTCGTCGCCTCGGATAACTACCCGATGCTGCGCCGGCTCGGCCATGATCCGCTGTTCATCCGGGCGACCCGGGTCGATACGATCTACGGCCTGGCCGATTTGATGGACCAGGCACTGGCCGCCGCCCCGCACGAGAAACTTCCCTCACTGCTGCTCTACGGCGCCCATGACGAGGTCATTCCGAAGGAGCCGATGCACGATCTCGCCGTCTCCTTGCCCGAAATCGCCGACGGTACACAACGCATCGCGTATTACAGCGGCGGCTGGCACATGCTGCTGCGCGACCTGGAAGGCCCGGTCGTCGCCGATGACGTCGTGGCCTGGATCCATGATCATCAGGCAGCATTGCCCTCCGGCGCCGATCTCGCCGCTGGCGCCCTTCTTGGCGACGACAAGATTCCGGCCATCAACACCGCCTCGCGCTGATCGGCCACCATGGGCGGCGATGCGATCATCGGACCGCTCACTGACCTGGTGCGCCGGCTGATCCCGGGTGCCGGCGACATCACCGGCCTGCGACGCCTGTCCGGTGGTGCGGTCCAGGAGAGCTGGGTCTTCACCGCGGGCGATGAGACCCTGGTGCTGCGGCGCGCGCCCGGCGGCATAGAGCGCGCGCGCGAGACCGCGATCCCGCTGGCAACCGAGGCCCGACTGATCGCGCTGGCCGGCGCCGAAAGCGTGCCGGTGGCACCGATCCGCCATATTCTGCAGCCCGAGGACGGGCTCGGCGCGGGTTTCCTCATGGGCTTCGTCGCCGGCGAGACGATCCCGCGCAAGATCCTGCGCGACGCGGAATTCGCGCCCGCGCGGCCTCTCTTGGCCGGGCAATGCGGCACGGTGCTGGCGCGGCTGCACGGCATCGACCCGGCGGCCCTGCCGCCGCTGCGGCACGCCCCAGCCGCGTCCGAGGTGGCACAGTACCGCGCCCTCTATCAGGGTCACGACCAGCCCCGCCCGGTCTTCGCGCTGGCCTTCCGCTGGCTCGAAACGCATCTGCCGGACGCCGACGAGCCGCCCTGCCTCGTCCATGGCGATTTCCGCAACGGCAATCTGATGATCGGCGCCGAGGGCTTGCGCGCCGTGCTCGATTGGGAGCTGGCGCATCTGGGCGATCGACACGAGGATCTGGGCTGGATCTGCGTCAATTCCTGGCGCTTCGGCATGATCGATCTCCCCGTCGGCGGCTTCGGCACCCGGGCGGCGCTGTTCGAGGGTTACGAAGCCGCCGGCGGTGCTGCGATCGACCCCGAGCGCGTCAAATTCTGGGAGGTTCTGGGCACGCTCAAATGGGGCATAATGTGCGCCGGCATGGCCGCAAGCTTCGCCAGCGGCGCCGATCCGGCGATCGAACGCGGCACCATCGGACGACGGGCGTCGGAGACGGAACTGGATCTGCTGCGGCTGTTGTTGCCGTAATATCGGGGCCTCAGTGGCGCGGGCGTCCCGCCCGCGATGCCGCCAGAGGCGGCAAGGGCAACTGTTCAGCGCTTCGTCAGCGGGTGTTTCATGGCAACGCGGTCAAGGCATGGGGGCGGCCGTATTCCCTCAGCTATCGCGAGCGTCGAACGTGGAACCGGTCGTAAAGGGCATCAGGATCGCGCCAGGCAAACGAGGTTACGAAGTATTCCGGTTGCGGTAAAAATTCGAGTGTCATGTAGTGCGGAGGGGGAGGATGATAGAAGCCGGAATGGTCGCGACCAAACTCGTAGACCAGCATCCGGCGGGCGGCGGCGGTCTGCCCGGGTCGGACGAGGGGACGGAAGGTACAAGCCCGAAATGCCGACAGCGCCGCTGTGTCCAACACGTCGTGACCGCTCGAGGAGTAGACAGAGGCTTGCGTTACCTGGCCAGCCTCGACGGTCAGCAAGAACAGGCTGACGACGCCCCCAAGTTGATGACGGCGCGCAGTGGCCGGATATTTAGGCATCGCGCAATGCGACCAGTCGATGTCCCGGTCGGTGGCCCAAAGGATGACCGGACTCGCATCGACCGGCCAGTCCCCCGCGGGCAAGCCGATGACCTCATTCGAGATCGCCGGCCAAATCATCGTGTCCGGAATTGGGATGCGCGGCCGGGTCAGATGGGCCACGCCACTGAGCAAGGCCAGGTGGATCGCGAACGAGGCGGTCAGGGCGACAGCGGCCTGGGGCATGTAGCTTGGGTGAAAGCGGGCGGTGGTCATGGTCAAAGCCTCGCAGGCTGATCGCGATGAGCGCGTCACCGACAACCGAAAGTATCATCCTATCGGATCGGGTACCGCAATCGCCCGTGGCGATATTTCTGCGATATGTTTCAAAAATCCCCGTTGCCTCGCGCCCGGTTAACTGCTGCCTGAGGCTTGAAACCACCAGCGAAACCGCGCGACACTGCGGGACCATGCAGGACCAGCCCAGTGCCGCCGCCCTTGTCGCCGCCATTGCCGAGTTCATCCGCGGCCAAGCGTTGCCGCAGCTCGACGCCCATGCCGCCTATCATGCCCGGGTCGCGGCCAATGCGCTCGATATCGTGCGGCGCGAATTGGAACTGGCACCGGCCGCGGCCGCGGCCGAACAGGCACGCCTCGCCGCCCTGCTCTGCCGCGACGATACGCTCGATGCCCTCAACGGCAGCCTCAGTGCCGCGATCGAGACCGGCGCGATGGATGCGACGACGCCAGGACTCGCCCAGCATCTCTGGGCCACGACGCTCGACAAGCTGGCGATAGACCAGCCGAATTATGCCAGCTATCGCCGCACGATCGAGGAGCGGGCCGGTCGCTGATCGGGGAGGATCATTTGGATTTCGATATTCCGGCGGAGATTCAGGCTTATCTGGCCGAACTCGACGAGTTCATCGCCCGCGAGATCAAGCCGCTCGAAGCGCAAGACGACAATATCCGCTTCTTCGACCATCGCCGCGAGCATGCCCGCACCGATTGGGACAATCAGGGCCTGCCGCGTCATGAATGGGAGGAGCTCCTGCGCGAAATGCGCCGCCGCGCCGATCGCGCCGGCCATCTGCGCTTCGCCCTGCCGCCGGAATATGGCGGCAAGGACGGCTCCAACCTGGCGATGGCGGTGATCCGCGAGCACCTCGCCGCCAAGGGGCTGGGGCTGCACAATGATCTGCAGAACGAAAGCTCGATCGTCGGCAATTTCCCGACCGTGCTGATGTTCCGCGATTTCGGTACCGAGGCGCAGAAGGCGCATTTCATCGCCGGCATGCTCGACGGCCGGTTCCGCATCGCCTTCGGCCTGACCGAGCCGGACCACGGTTCGGATGCGACCTGGATGGAGACGCGCGCCGTGCCGGAAACGCGCGACGGCATCGCCGGCTGGCGCATCGACGGCAAGAAGATGTGGAACACCGGCATGCATGTCGCCAGCCATGATTTCGTCTTTGCCCGAACCTCGGGCCAGGATGGCGATGCGCGTGGCATCACCTGCTTCATCGTGCCGGTCGAAACACCGGGTGTGGTGATCGAGGAGTATCTCTGGACCTTCAACATGCCGACCGACCACCCGCGCGTCGGTTTCACCAATGTCTGGGTGCCCGGCACGGAGATCCTGGGCGATCCGGAGCGCGGGCTGGAACTCGCCCAGCATTTCGTCCATGAGAACCGCATCCGCCAGGCCGCTTCGAGCCTGGGGGCAGCGCAATACTGCATCGACCAGAGTGTCGCCTATGCCAAGGCGCGCAAGCCCTTCGGCAAGCCGCTCAGCGCCAATCAGGCGATCCAGTTCCCGCTGGCCGAAAAACAGACCGAAGCCGAGATGCTGCGCTGCCTGATCCACAAGACCGCCTGGCAGATGGACCGCATGTCCAAGCGCGACGTCGCCCGCCACCTCTCCGACAAGGTCTCGATGTGCAATTACCGGGCAAACCGCCTGGTCTGCGAGGCGGCGGATCTCGCCATGCAGGTCCATGGCGGCATCGGCTATTCCCGGCACAAGCCGTTCGAGCATATCTACCGGCACCACCGGCGCTATCGCATCACCGAAGGTTCCGAGGAGATCCAGATCCGCAAGGTCGCCGGCCATCTGTTCGGGCTGATGGGCGGGCGGGAGTGAGTGAGGCTGCGACGCGATGGGCTCTTGCTGCGACAAATCGCCGGATCGATAGTTCGATTAATCCGGGCTGGGTTTCCGTCTACGTCCCAGATACCGAACCAGCCAGAAAGGGCCGATGATGAAGGTAACCCGAACCCTGTTCCTGGGCGCAGCGCTAATCGCCCTTGCCGTGACGGCACCGGTCCAGAGCCGGGCAGCGGAAGCGCCGGGACCGGCCAAGATCTGCCTGTCGTCCAATGATGTCCGAAGCACCCATGCCGTTGACGACAGCACGATCCTGTTCACCATGATCGACGGCAAGGTGTGGCAGAACGCGCTGCGCGCGCCCTGCAGCCAGCTGAAATTCCGCGATTCCTTCACCTATGCCGATTTCGGCGGCACGATCTGCGCCAATGACCAGAAGATCCGCGTACTCGAATCGACGAGTGGCGCCACGTCGCTGCACAATCTCGGGCCGTTTTGTCAGCTCGGCGAGTTTACCCCGGTAACGCCCTGATCACTCGGTCTGGACGGCCACGCTGGTCGAGCCATGCGATTGGCCGTCGGCGTCGAGGAACCGCACGAAGATGCGCGCAGTCGCCGGTGCCAGTGCTACCGCCGCCGTCGCGGTGACGAAGACCGAGAAGGTCGGGGTGGCGCCGGCAGCGATCGTCACCGGCACCGACGGCGCCATCGGCTGCAGGCACTGACCGGTCGACGGATCAGTCGGGCAAAGCAGGATCGACACCGGCAGGGTGGCAGCACCCGTGTCGGCGCTGACGGTGAGTTCGGCCGTCGCCCCGGCATTGATGCTCGCGAGCGCGAAGGCGCCGGGCTGTTGCTTGGAGAAGGGCACGCTGACGATACCCGGCTGCGGTGCGGTCGCGGCGAGCGCGATGATGTCAGCGACCGGCGCCGCCGAGAAACGGAGATCGACCGTATCCACCCCGGGCGTGATCGGCGCCGGCTGGACATTGTCGCAGGCAAAGACCGGCGCCAGGCCGGACGCCGCGAACGCCGTGCCGGACTGGAAGCTCAGCAGAAAGCTCTGCGCCGAATTCGCGGCGATCGCGGCCGGTTGATTGGGTGTGCCGACCAGTTGATTGGTCGTGGCGTCGGTCGTCTGGAAGCTCAGCGATAGCCCGTCTGGCGCCGTCGACCCCAGGCTCACATTGCAATCGGCGAGATTGGCGGCCCCGGTATTGAGCACCGTGGCAAAGACCGTGGCCGGCACGCCAAGCTGAACCGACCGACCGCCGGGCAGCACCGCCGCCAGCAAGGGCGCCGGCGCCGAGGCCGACAGCGGGACAGAGATGCTGAACAGCGAGTTGGACTCGGTATCGACGGCATAGAGCGTGTCCGGGGTCAGATAGGCGAGGCCGATCGGATTGCCGAGGCCCGGCACGCCCTGGACATACATCGAGACGGCGCCGGACGGCGAGATCGCGGCCAGCCCTGGCGGCAGGACGCCGCCTGGCGAATTGGCGACATAAAGCGTGCCATTGCCGTCGAAGGCAATGCCCTGCGGCGCCGACAGCCCGGCCGAGACCGGGACGAAAATGCTGACTGTCCCGTCCGGCGCGGCCTTGACGATGGTGCCGGTGCCGGCATTGGCGATGACGAGATTGCCCTGGGTATCGAAGGCGAGCCCGGACGGTTGGTTCACCCCCTGCGCCTGGGTCAGGAAGGTGCTGATACTGCCGTCCGGCGTCACCTTCAGGATCGCGCTGATGCCGGCACCGGCGACGTAGAGCGTGCCGGCGGCATCGAAGGCCAGCCCCTGCGGCACCGCCCCGTCGAACGAGAGATCGACGAAGGGTGCCACCGTGCCATCGGCTGCCACCTTGAAGATCATCTCGGCTGCGGCATCGGCGACGAACAGGGTCCCAGCCGCGTCGAAGGCCATTCCGGAGGGCGATCGCACACCAGCGGCCCGATCGACGAAAGTCGCGGTACTGCTGCCGTCGGCGGCAATCTTGCTGATGGTGCGGCTGCCGGTATTGGCGACATAAAGATTGGCGCTGCTGTCGGCCGTCATGAAGGTCGGTGCCGCCAGGACATTGGCGGCGAGGGTCGCGACACTATCGCTCGGCGTCACCTTGCTGATGCTCATCGCGAGGAGATCTGCGATGTAGAGATTGTTGCTGCGGTCGAGCACCAGCCCGCGTGCACTGACGAACGAGCCGGTGTCGAAGCTGGTGACGGTGCCGTTCGGGCTGATCTCGTTGATCGGGCCGAGCGCCGAGCTGGCAAAGAGATTGCCGTGGCTGTCGAAGCCGAGGAAGTTCGGAAACAGGAAATTGTCATCCTGCAATGCGGCGAAGGTACTGATCACGCCGGCCGGTGTGATCATGCTGATGCCGCCGCCATCGGGTGTCGGCAGGAAATTGGCGACATAGAGATTGCCATTCGTGTCGAAGGCGAGGCCGATCGGCAGGTCGAGGAAATTCTGGTCGCTGGCAAAGACCGACACGATCCCGGCCGGCGTGACCTTGCGGATCATGTCCCCGGCGCCGTCCGAGACATAGAGATTACCGGCGGCATCGAAGGCGAGGCCCTCCGGCTCGCCGACCCCGCTCGCGACGAAGGGGGCGACCAATCCTGCCGGCGTGACCACGCTGATCGTGTCATTGCCGCTATTGGCGACATAGAGATTGCCGGAAGCGTCGAAGGCCAAGCCCTCGGGGAAATCGAGCCCCTGCCCGGCCGCAACGAAAACGCTGACCACGCCGGCCGGTGTGATCTTGCTGATCGTGTCGCTGTCGTTATTGGCGACGTAGAGATTGCCGGCGCCATCCAGGGCGACGCCGACCGGGAAACCGAATTCGCCGGTGACCAGCGGCGTTACCGTCTGCGCAGACGCCGCCATGATGCAGAACGGCAGTAGGATCAGCACGGCGGCCGCAGCCAGTCGGCGGTAAATACTCATGACACAATCGATCCCAATTCACCCGGCACCACCTAAGGACGCCGGCGACCCCGCACCTATTCGTGCGCAGCCTGCGGATCGACACAGAAACTCCGCGGCGCTTCGCCCCGGCAATGATGTTGCCATATCTTATGATACGCCGCTTCGAGCTGCCGGCGACATTGATCGCCGTCGAAAAGCGCCGCCTCCGGCGCCTGCCGCCCCAGCCGCTGGCGGATATCCGCCAGCAAAGCCGGGTCCTGCGCCAGCCGGAGGGCTAGTGCGGCATAATCGTCCATTGTGTCGGTCGCGAGTTCGCCGAGCCCGACCGCCGCCAGCAGGCTGGCGGCGACGCGCGACGCGAAGCTCTCGCCGCGGCAGGTGACCAGCGGTAGTCCGGCCCATAGCGCATCGCTGGCTGTGGTATGGGCGCAATAAGGCAGTGTGTCGAGGAACAGGTCGGCGCGGCGATGGCGCGCCAGATGGGCGTCGAGCGGCAGCTTCCCGGCGAAGACCAGCCGCGCGGGATCGACGCCGAGCGCCGCTGCGGCAGCGCGTAGCCGCAGCACAGCATCGTCATTGTCGCGATAGAGCCAGAGCACGCTGCCCGGCACCTGTTGCAGCAGCCGCATCCAGACTGCGAAGACCGGCGGGGCGATCTTGTAGCTGTTGTTGAAGCAGCAGAAGACGAAGCCCTGCTCCGGCAACCCGCATGCGGCCCGGCTCGGACTCTCGGCGGCGATGCGCCGCTGGGCGTCGTTCACCTGGTAGCAGCCCGGCAGGTGGATGATGCGCTCGGCCCAGAATTGCTGCTGATCCTGCGGCAGCACGATCGGATCGGCGATCACATAATCCATGTAGGCGCCCCCGGTCGTGCCGGGATAACCCAGATAGCTGATCTGCACCGGTGCCGGCCGCCGGGCGAAGATGCCGAAGCGGTTATCCTTGGTGTGGCCCTTGAGATCGACCGCGATATCGACGCCGAGATCGGCCAGGCGCCCGGCGATCGCGGCATCGGTTTCGGCCCGCAGATCGAGAAAGCGGTCGAAGCCGCGCGCGATTCGCGCCCGGATGTCGCTGCCGTCATCGGGGCCGAACGAGATGCCGGTGACTTCGAAACGAGCGCGATCATGGCGCTCGAACAGCTCGGCCATCAGAAAGCCGGTGGCATGGCGGTGGAAATCCGCCGAGAGATAGGCGATGTGCAGCCGCTCCCGGTCTGCCTGACGCGGCAGGAACCGGGGCGGTGCCACTGCCGGCGCCGTCGCCGCGACGAAATTCCGCGCGCAAATCAGCTGTTCCGCCGGCGTCAGCGGCAGCGCCAGCGTGATGAAGGGCGACACCGTCGATGCTCCGGCCGCGATGCGCGCCCGGATCGCGGCGAGATCGGCCTGATACGAATCCCAGTCGCAGCCGAGCAGCCGCGCGGTGATCCGCCCGTCGAAGGCCTGGGCATGGCCGGGATCGCGCGCGAGCACCCGGCCGAAGCTGGCGGCCGCCGCCTCGTATTGCTTCAGCCCCTGCTGCACGCAACCGAGATTGTATTGGGCCAGGACATTATCCGGCGCAGCAGCCACGACCCGGGCATAGAGCTCGATCGCGGCTTCGGGCCGGCCGAGCGCCTTGAGCGTGTTGCCGAGCGCGATGGCGGTCTCGACCAGCCCCGGCTGGAGTTCGAGCGCGCGGCGCAGGCTCGCCTCGGCGGCGGAGAAGCGGTCGAGGCGATAGAGCGTATTGCCGAGATTGTGGTGCAGCACGGCCTGGTCCGGCGCCAGCCTCACCGCCGCCTGGTAACGCTGCACGGCCTCGTCGAGACGGCCCAGCTCCTGGAGCGCCAGGCCCAGATCGTTCAGCACCTCGACCGAGCGCGGTTCGACCGCCAGCACTGCCTCGAAACAGGCGACGGCCTCGGCCCAGGATCCGCGCTCCTTGAGCAGCCGGCCCAGATTGTAGCGAGCATCGACAAGGCCGGGATCGAGCGTCACCGCCCGCTGATAGCTCAGGGCCGCCGCGTCGAGACGGCCCAATGCCTTCAGCGCGTTGCCGTAGTTACTGTGAATAATGGCGACATCGGGGGCCGCCGCCAAGGCCCGAGCGAGCAGCGCCAGCGCCGCTTCGGCTTTGCCCTGCTGCTGGCGTAGCACGCCCAGCAGATGCAGCGCATTGATCTCGCCCGGATCCTGCTCGAGGATGGCGCGGTAGAGGCGTTCGGCCTCGTCCAGCCGCCCCTGGTGATGCAGCGCCACTGCCTGCTGCAGCGCCTCGCCGGCCATCAGGCGGCCCCGGAGACGGTGAAGCCCGCGGGCGGCAGGCCCTGACGATGCCGCTGCAGCATCTGCTCGTAGCCGGCCTCGAGCCCGACCCGGAAGCGCTCGCCATCGAACAGGGCAGCAGTCTCGACATTGCGCCCGAGCTTCAGCCGGATCGCCTGCAGCCGCGCCGGATCTCGTGCCAGATCGAGCGCCAGCGCCGCATAGTCATCGATGTCGGCGGTGATCAGTTCGGGCAAATCGAGCGCCGTGAGCAGGCTGGCGGCGACCCGGGCGGCGAAGCTCGACCCGAGGCAGGTGACCAAGGGCAGCCCCGCGCGCAGGGCGTCGCTGGCCGTGGTATGGGCGTTGTACGGCAGCGTGTCGAGGAACAGATCGGCCTGGCGATGGCGCGCCAGATGCTGTTCATGGCTGGCGATCGAGGCGAAGACGAGCCGCGCCGGATCGATACCGGAGCTGGCCGCTGCTGCCGCCAGATGCCGCGCCGAATCATCATTGTCGCGCAGCAGCCAGAGCACGCTGCCGGGCACCGCCGCCAGCAGCCGCATCCAGATGGCAAAGAGCTCCGGCGTGATCTTGTAGTTGTTGTTGAAGCAGCAGAACACGAAGCCGGTTTCGGGCAAGCCGCAGTCGGCCCGGCTCGGCCGGATTGCCGGGACCCGGCGCTGGGCATCATTGACCTGGTAGCAGCCGGGCAGATGCACGATCTGCTCGGTCCAGAAGGGCTGCTGGTCGCGCGGCAGGACGATCGGATCGGCAATGACATAGTCGATGAAGCCGGCGCCGGTGGTGCCGGGATAGCCCAGGAAGCTGATTTGCAGCGGCGCCGGCCGATAGGCCAGGATGCCGAGCCGATGATCGAGCGTATGGCCCATCAGGTCGATGGCGATATCGATCTCCAGCTCGGCCAGGCGGCGGGCCACGGCGCCGTCACTCTCGGCCCCGACATCGATGAAACGATCGAAGCCGCGCAGCAGCCGCTGGCGCAGGGGCCCGTGATCATCCGGCCCGAAGGAAATGCCGGTCACCTCGAAACGTGCCCGATCATGCCGTTCGATCAACTCGGCGATCAGCAAGGCGACGGCATGCCCATGATAATTGGCGGAAAGATAGGCCAGCCGCACCGGCCGGGCCTCGGGCCGGCGCGGCCGGACCGGCAGGGTCTGGATCCGGCCGTATTTGCGCCGGATTGTGGCCACGGCACAGCGGCGATGCTGCTCGGCCGACAGCGGAAATGCCAGGGCCGCGAAGGGATCGACGCTGGGCATCTCCGCCTCGATCAGCCGGCCGAGCGTCGCCACATCGGCTTCGAACCCCTTCCAGTCGCAGCCGAAGCGCTTGGCCGCGATCAGGCCGCCAGCCGCCAGCGCATGCCCGGGGTCTAGAGTGAGTGCCTGCCGGAACTTTGCGGCCGCCGCATCGAAGTGCTTCATCGCCGCCAGCACATTGCCGAGATTGTAATGCGCATCGGCGAAATCCGGCCGGAGCGTGAGCGCGCGGCGATATTCGGCCATCGCTTCCTCGCGCCGGCCCAACGCCGACAAGGCGCCGGCCAGGTTGTTGCTGGCATCGGCCGAACCGGGATCGAGTACCAGGGCGGCCCGGTATTCCGCCAGCGCCTCGTCGTGCCGGCCGAGCCGGTTCAAGGCATTGCCGCAATTGACCCGGATCTCCGGCAGATCGGGTTGCAGACTCGTAGCAATACGCAGGGCGGCCACAGCGGCCTCGACCTGGTCCAGCCGCAGCAGAGCCGTGCCCAGATTGCCGTGCAAGCCCGCGTCTTCAGGCGACTTGGCGAGGGCCTGGCGATACAGCACCACCGCCTCCTCCGGCCGGTCGAGCGCCTTCAGAGTATTGCCCAGTGCGATCTGGGCGAGCGTCAGGCCGGGCTGGAGTGCCAGCGCGCGGCGCAGGCTGGTCTCGGCCGCGGCAAAATCGCCGCTGAGCAACAGCGCATTGCCGAGATTGTGGTGAAGCACTGCCTGGCCCGGCGCCAAGGTCACGGAAGTCCGGTAGTGCAGGATCGCGTCAGCAAAGCGACCGAGATCCTGGAGTGTCAGGCCGAGATCGTTCAGCACCTCGACCGAATGCGGTTCGACCGCCAGCACCGCCTCGAAACAGGCGACGGCTTCGGCCAGGGAGCCACGCTGCTTGAGCAGCCGCCCCAGATTATAGCGGGCATCGACCAAGTCCGGATCAAGGGCGATGGCCCGGCGATAGCTCTCGGCAGCAGCGTCGAAGCGACCCAGATCCTTCAGCGCATTGCCGTAATTATTGTGGATGATGGCGACACCAGGGGCCTGCGCCAGCGCCTGCCCGATCAGCGCCACCGCCTCCTCGGCCCGGCCCTGCTGCTGGCGCAGCACGCCCAGCAGATGCAGCGCGTTCAACTCGCCCGGATCGCAATCGAGGGCGGCGCGATAATACCGCTCGGCGTCATCCAGCCGCCCCTGCTGATGCAGCACCACGGCCTGCTGCAACGGTGTTTCGGCACTTCGCGGCTCGGACAAGGCGGCTCCTCAAATCGGCATCGACGGCGCCGGACGATAGCGAGGGCCGCGCCTCCGGGCAATTCCGTCTTGAACCACCGCCACACGGCCGGCTACTCCTTGTACCCGATGCACCCAAGGAGTTTGCCATGATCGAGCAGGAGATCGCGATCCCGACCACGGCCGGCGAGGTCGACAGCTTCATCTGCCATCCGGAACGCGGCGGCCCCTGGCCCGCGATCATCTTCTACATGGATGCGCCGGGCATCCGCGAGGAGCTGCGCGACATGGCGCGGCGCCTGGCTACGGTGGGATATTATGTGCTGCTGCCCAATCTCTACTATCGGCACGGCCCGGGCACCGTGCTCGATGTCAGCGCGCTCACCGCCGACAGCCCCGAGCGCAAGCGCATGTTCGATCTGATGTCGAGCCTGACCAACGCCATGATCGTCGAGGATACCGCGGCACTGCTGACCTATATCGACGGCCAGGCCGCCGCCCGGCCCGGCCCGCTCGGCTGCGTCGGCTATTGCATGAGCGGCCCCTTCGCCTTCACCGTCGCCGGCACCTTCCCCGACCGGTTCGCCGCCAGCGCCTCGATCTATGGCGTCAAGCTGCTGAGCGATGCGCCGGACAGCCCGCATCTGCTGGCCCCCAAGATCAAAGGCGAACTCTATGTCGGCTGCGCCGAGACCGATCATTGGGCACCGCTGCCGATGGTCGAGGCTCTGCGCGCGGCACTCACCGAAGCGGGGACCGATTTCGAGGTCGAAATCTACCCGAACGCCGAGCATGGCTTCGCCTTTCCGCAGCGCGCCGCCTATCGCAAAGCCGCGGCCGAGCGGCATTGGGAGCGGCTCTTCGCGCTCTACCGCCGCAAGCTGGGCGATTAGCGGCGGCAGGCGGGGATCGACCCCGCCTCTCTACCATGCGAATAAGGGGGTTGAGAAAGCCCCGGCATTCAGGCTAGTTTCCCGGCGCTGGACCCGTAGCTCAGCTGGATAGAGCGCTGCCCTCCGAAGGCAGAGGCCGAACGTTCGAATCGTTTCGGGTCCGCCAATTTTCTCAAGGGTTCCGCCAGTTTATCGCCGCCCCTCAGGGGCGGCGAACTGCAGTTAGGTGCAGAGCGCGGCAAGAACTGCCCTAAATGTTGGGGCAGGATTGGGGCGGCGGCTTCCGGAGTCGTTCGCCGCGCCACGGGTGCCCCACCTGATTGCCCCCGACATCAGGATCCAGGTCGCAGTGAAGCCCCAGCGGCTGACCGCGACGATGCCAAGGCCGCACATCACGGTCACAGCCCTGTCGCCGGCACGACCTGGCCGGTCGATTTCAACTTCCTGACGCTAAGGCGTTCCGGTTCGGTCGAGCCGCCAGCCGCCTTTCTCGCGGCTGCTCCTCGCCCTCGATTCGCTTCCGCTATTGGCGAGCGCGTGCCCTCGTTCGGGCAGATGCGCGGAGCCGCCCCGCGTCTGTTTGAACGGCGAGCCGCAATGCTGGTAATCGAGCGGGGTCCCGTAGGCGGTGGTGCCGTGGACACCATTTTCAGGCCACCCGGCGGCTTTGTCCCAGGCGGCCCCTCCGGAGGCGGTCTTCACTTCCGCCAGGATCGCCATCGCCTTATGCGAGGAAGGCTCCGCGCTGGCAGGTGCGGCTAAAAGTACCAGTGCGGCGACAAGGCTTCGCCCCGCAATCATAATGCGCCTGCAAGGTCTCCGTTACATGAGGCTGTTCAGCCAAAACAGCCGGTAGCCACCTTGCTCGGGTCGCGCCGATCATCCGGGCTACCATAGGCTCGTGGCACTTGCCAAGGCGGAGCTGGAATTGTAGCGTCTGCTCTAATTTGAGGAGGTGCCGCAATGCGTGGCCGGTCATTCGACGAAGCTGCCGTGCTTGAGGCCGCGATGCAGCGGTTTTGGCGACAGGGCTATGCGGCCACCACGGTGCGCGATCTGGGCGAAGCCATGGGGCTGGGGGCGGCCAGCTTCTACAACGCCTTCGGCGATAAGCGCACGCTGTTTTTCCGCTGCCTCGACCGCTATCTCGACGCCAATATGCGAACGCGCCTGGCCGCCCTGGAAGCCGACCTGCCGCCGCGCCAGGCGATCGAGGTGCTGCTGGCCGATATCGTCGAGCGCTCGCTGGAGGATCGCCTCGGCTGCATGCTGGTTAACGCTGCGCTCGAAATCGCGCCCCATGATCGCGCCTTGGCCGAGATAGTGGCAGCGCGGCTGGGCGAACTCGAAGGGTTTTTCCACCGTTGCATCACCGCTGCGCAAGGTCGGGGCACGATCGCCGCCCATCATGATAGCGCTGATCTGGCGCGGCTGCTGCTGACCACCGTCATCGGCTTGCGGGTGCTCGCCCGCGGTCGGCCGGAACGCGACCTCCTGGAAGGTGCGGTGCGCCAAGTCACCCTGCAGTTTGACTCTTGCGACAAGGACAAATCCACATGATCGACCTTTATTACTGGCCGACGCCGAACGGCCATAAGATCACGATGTTTCTGGAAGAAACCGGGCTCGATTACCGGATCATCCCAGTCAATATCAGCGCCGGCGATCAGTTCAAGCCGGAATTCCTGGCCTTTTCGCCCAATAACCGCATGCCGGCGATCATCGACAGCAAGCCCGCCGATGGCGGCGAACCGGTCACCGTGTTCGAAAGCGGCGCCATCCTGGTCTATCTCGCCGAGAAGACCGGCCGCTTCCTGCCGGCCGATCTGCGGGGCCGCAAGACCGTGCTGGAATGGCTGTTCTGGCAGATGGGCGGCCTGGGGCCGATGGCCGGGCAGAATCATCATTTTGCCGTCTATGCACCGGAAAAGATCCCCTACGCGATCAACCGCTATGTCAATGAGACCAACCGGCTCTATGGCGTGCTCGACCGCCGCCTGGCCGGGCGCGATTTCGTCGCCGGCGACTATTCGATCGCCGATATGGCGGCCTATCCCTGGATCGTGCCGCATGAGCGCCAGGGCCAAAAGCTCGACGACACGCCCAATCTGAAGCGCTGGTTCGAAACCATCAAGGCGCGACCGGCGACGATCGCGGCCTATGCTCGCGCCGAATCCCTGTCCAGCCAACCGGCCGTGACCGAAGAGGGCAAGAAGATCCTGTTCGGCCAGACCAACTCGCCCGCCACCGCGCGCTGACCCAGATACAAAACGACGGAGTTATTCGATGATCCGCTTTTATTTCCACCACACGCCCAACCCGATGAAGGTGGCGCTGTTCCTGGAAGAGACCGGCATGCCCTATCAGGTCATCCCGGTCGATACCTTGAAGGGCGATCAGCACAAGCCGGAATTCCTGGCGATCAACCCGAACGCCAAGACGCCCGCGATCGTCGATACCGAAGGTCTGGGCGAGGGGCCGGTCACCGTGTTCGACAGCAACGCCATCCTGCTCTATCTGGCGGAAAAATCCGGCAAGCTGCTGGGCCGGCCGGCCGAGCGGGGTGAACTCCTGTCCTGGCTGATGTTCGTCGCCACCGGCCTCGGCCCCTATTCCGGCCAATCGGTCCATTTCCGCCGCGCTGCCCCGGAACCCATCCCCTATGCGCAGAATCGCTATCTGCGCGAGGCCGAGCGGCATTACCGCGTGCTCGACAAGCATCTCGAAGGGCGCGACTTCATCGTCGGCGCCGGCTTCACCATCGTCGATGTCGCGGCCTGGGGCTGGGTCGATCGCTCGAATTTCGTGCTGGGCGATGGTCGGCTGGCCGAATTTCCCAATGTCGCCCGCTGGTTCGCTGGGATCGACGCCCGCCCCGCGGTTGCCCGGGCGCGCAATATCGGCAAGGACCTGACCTTCAAGCGCGAGATCGATGAAGAGGCGCGCCGCAACCTGTTCCCGCAAAACTACGTCACCGCCTGACGATACAAGGAGGCCCATGACATGACGACGCTTTCCGAACAACTCGAAGAATTTCGCACCCAATGGGCGGTGCGCGTGCCGGCCGACCGGCGGGCGCTGATGGAAGGGCATATCGCCCATCTGACCAAGACCGGCTTTGGCGCCAAGGCCAAGCAGGTCGGTCACCGGGCACCGGCGATCGCGCTGCCCGATGTCCATGGCAAGACTTTCGATGTCGCAACGCTGCTGGCCAAAGGCCCGGTGGTCGTGACGTTCTATCGCGGCGGCTGGTGCCCCTATTGCAACCTTGAACTCAAGGCCTATCAGGAGGCGCTGTCGCGCATCACCGCCGCCGGGGCCAGCCTGGTCGCGATCAGCCCGGAAAAGCCGGACGACACCGTCACCACGGCGGAAAAGAACGCGCTGACCTTTCCGGTGCTGAGCGATGTCGGGCAGGCGGTCGGCCGGGCATTCGGCCTGGTCTATGCCTTCACCGAGGAATTGCGCTCGGTCTATGACGGCTTCAAGCTCGATATTCCGGGCAAGAACGGCTCGCCCGACGATTGGTCGCTGCCGCTCTCGGCGACCTATGTGATTGGCAGCGACGGCACGATCCTGTTCGCCGATACCGGCGTCGATTACCGGCATCGGACCGATCCGCAGGCGGTGCTGGCGGTGCTGGAACGTCGCGCAGCAGCGGAATAGCCCTCGGCGCAAAGCGGCTCGGCGCCAGGCGAAGAAGCCGGCGCCGAGCAGCCCCGATACCGCCGAAACGGCGCCACTGCCGAAGATCACGTCGCGCACCAGGAAGTTTTGGAACAAGGTCGGCGCCATCAGATAGCCGAGCAGGATGCCGGCGACGGCGAGCGCGCTCTGAACCCGGAAGAACGGCGCCAGCAAATGCAGCGGAAAGCTAAGCTGCGTCAGATCGAGCAGCGCCAGATCGCAGAGCGGGCCGCTGATCGCGCAAAGAACCTCACCGCCCGATGCCGAGACCATGCCAGAGCTTCAGGATCCGGCGCCGCCGCGCCGCCGGGATTTTCTTCCAGGAGGGGCGCAGCAGGTTCTTTATTTCCGAGCGGATTTTCCGCCGCAGACCCGTCGTGAAGCCGCGCGCAGCCTCGGCCGGCGTGGAGTTCTTGACATATTTGCACGCGGCACCCCGGCAAATCCGGTTGACCACTCCCGCCAGCAAATCACCGCGCAGGGCCTGGATTTCGGCACCGTTCCAGATCTCCTCGAAGGCGGCATCGTTGAGATTGCCAACCGTGCCGGAGGCAAAGCAGCACGGGCGGACATCGCCATCGGTCGATACCAGCGCCCATTCCCAGGGCGCACGGCAATCGCGGACCGTCTCGACTGCCGGCAGCACCGGTTCGGGGACCGCGGCGCTGCTTGTCGCCCGCGGTGGCACAGCGGCGCCGACATCTACAGGCTCGGAGAAAAAGATGTCCTTGAAGCCCTCGAGCATAAGCGGGATGCCAAGCTCCTGCGCCCGAAGCTGCGCCGCCCTGAGACAGCGGTTGGAGAGGGCCGGAAAGTTCCACAGCCCCTGCTTGGCATAGTCGAAATGCCAATCGGCACGGTCGACCCGATACGGTGCCATCTGCTCGTCCGACCAGCGGTTCATCTGCCACAGATAAACCCGGTCCACACCCAGATCATGGGCAAGCTCGACGAAGGCCGGTGCCTCCTCGATGTTTTCCCGCATCAAGGTCATGTTCATGTAGAGGGCCGGGCGGATGCTCCCGCCGCGCGCCGCGACGAGACGCCGGATATTGCCGATTACCTCGGCAAAGTCAGCGCCGCGGATGCGGGAATAGGTTGGCGCGGTCGCGGCATCGACCGAAACATTGAGGCGCAGCTCGGCCTTCGCTTTCACCAAAAGGCCGAGCCGGCGGTCGTTCAGGATGGTCAGATTGGTATTGACGTTGAACACGCAGTCCGGGTGAAAGGCCTCGCTTTCGAGCGCGCGCCAGAAGGCCGGGCTCGCCAAGGGTTCGCCGATGCCATGCAGCTGCGCTTCGCGTGCTACGGCCAAAGGTCCGATCAGTTGGGCAATAATCTCTTCCGGCATGTGCTTCGGCCGATCGACCGCATTGATGCCATGCGGGCACATCACGCAGCGCAGATTGCAGATCGAGGTCGATTCGATCGTCAGCAGGGCCGGCGAACTCTCGACCGCGGTCTTGCCAGCATCCCGCTCGCAGCAGGCGAGGGTGAAATTTTCCTCAGGCGAGAGCATCGGCGGACCTTCTGGCTACATTGCCCGGGCGACCGACCAGGGCCGGTTCGGTTTCAGGGAAGATAGGCCACGGGGTGGTGTCTGAGAACTCCAGAATGGCGCCGCGTTGCCTGCCCTGTTCCATCCCGACAACGTGCGATATGCTGCAAACCGATCGATGATGCGCGCCGCCGGCCAGTGATAGGGAGCAGCCAGCGGATATTCCGACTGATCGACCCGCTTGATACCTGTGCATTTTTCTTAGCATGCCCCCCTCTCCCAGTGAGTCCAGGGACCCAGAAAATGCCCCCCATGACGCGCCTTCTCTACGCTCCTGTCACTCTGCTGGTCAGTGCCGCAATGCTCGCCGCCTGCGCCTCTCAATCGGGCGGGGCGACGCAACTTCAGCCGAGCTACGCGCTGTCGGACTCGGTCTGCGGGGTCCAACGCCAGGAGATGGTCAACGCCGGCGACATCTTCCTGCAAGACGCCATCATCGCCGCCGCCGGCTCGGGCGCGACCCCGAATGCCTATCTGCCCACCCTGCAAAGATTGTTTGGCGGCAATACGACCGGCATCGTGACCCGGGTTTCCGGTGACCTCACCGAGGAGAACCGGCATATCCAGTCGACCCATGGCGCCTTCGTCGATCTGATGGGCTGCCGGCGGGCCGAGGTGCAGGCGATCCGCGACAAGTACAATACAAGCCAGATCACGCGCGACGCGGCCAACGGCCAGTTGGCCGCGGTTCGGTCGAAGCTGCAAGAGGACTACACCTATGCCGACCGGATGGTCGCCGGCTGTAAGCGCCGCGGCAAGGAATTCGAAGACGCCTATACGACCATCGACCCGGATGGTGCCGCCTATCTGAACGCGCCGCTGCCGCAGCCCTATACCGTGGTCAAGCCCTATCCGATCCACACGGCGCCCTCGAGCAGGGCGGCGCATCTCGGCAGCGTGACCGCAGGCCAGACAGTTCTGGTCGCCGGGGCCGGCGGCGGCTGGTGGCAGATCGTCCTGCCCGACGGCCAAGCGGGCTATGTCACGGCATTGGCCTTCGCCGGAACGCCGCCGACACAGCAGCCAGGCGCGAAGGCGGCAAAGCCGCAGCAGCAGCAATTGGCGGCGCTGACCCGGACCAACCGGCAGGGCCGCCAGGAATTCTGGAACACCGTCGGCGTGTCGAAGACGCAACTCGCGACCATTACCCAGGATCTGCCGGCGAGCGGGCAGCTGAGCAACGCGCTGCCGCGGTCGGTGGCGGACAAGGCGGGCTGAGCAGGGGTTGAAATTGGAGAACGCCCGGGCCGCGCGCTGGCTTCGCCGCCACGCCGACATCATGCAATATTTTTCAAAGGTTTGAATAGTCGAAGGCCCTCGCTCAACGCCCGTTAGAGGACTCGCGAGGGCCTATGCGGTATCGTTGCAGATCCGCGCTCCGACTCATCGGAATTGTTCTTGGGCTTTGAGATTGACTGTCGTGCCAAGCAATCGACAGCTCAGTACCTCTTCGGTGGAATCATGGTTTTTAGGCACCCCCAATTTGGTTGGTGGTGAAATCAGCCTGTCCCTGCTGGGTCGCGGAGTCAAGAAGACAATTCGATATTGCTAAGCGCGCCATGCGAAAGGGGCCGCTTCCCTCTCACCGGCGATCAGGTC
>Ga0302314_10006499_pt1 | contig 21135 bp, 18 predicted proteins | sample III_Palsa_N2_3_FD_200533 | JGI IMG/M metagenome (GOLD analysis project Ga0302314, IMG submission 200533) | Peat permafrost microbial communities from Stordalen Mire near Abisko, Sweden - III_Palsa_N2_3 | ecosystem: Environmental > Terrestrial > Soil > Palsa > Peat permafrost | place: Sweden... | reverse complement strand
GCCTCTGGCAGGACTATGACGTGAACACCGGGAACAGCTACACCATGTTCACGGTGCCCGGCCTGCACTGGGAGATTGGTGGCGCGTTCATGGTCGCCCTCGGGGCAGCCGTCGTCGGTTTCATCGGCTACGCCTACATGCGGATCACCGCGCCTGCCTTCTTCCGCAAGGAGACCCTGACCCGGGGCACGCCGACCCTGGTGCCCGACCCGGACCGGTAGGCCCGCGGCAGGGCCGCCGGTGCATGCCTTCCGTGCGCCGGCGGCAGTTCGCCTGCAGGAAGCCCAGCGGCGCCTCGCATCCCGGGCCCCAGCGTCGGCGGCAGCGCCTACGCTGGGGCAGTGACCACGACGGCTGTTGACACCCTGCTGGACGGGCTGAACCCGCAGCAGCGCGCTGCCGTCACGCACGAGGGCAGCCCGCTGCTCATCGTGGCCGGGGCCGGCTCGGGCAAGACCCGGGTGCTGACCCACCGGATCGCCTACCTGCTGGCGGAGCGGGAGGTCTCGCCCGCCCAGATCCTGGCGATCACCTTCACCAACAAGGCGGCCGGCGAGATGGCCGCCAGGGCCGCCGCGCTGACCGGCTCGCGGGCGCGGTCGATGTGGCTGCTGACGTTCCACTCGGCCTGCGTGCGGATCCTCCGCCGGGAGGCCGCCAGGTTCGGCTACCCGTCGTCGTTCTCGATCTACGACCAGGACGATTCCCGCCGGCTGATGGCGATGGTCTGCCGCGAACTGGACCTGGACGCCAAGTACCACCCGCCGAGGGCGATGGCCGCCGCCGTCTCCAACCTCAAGAACGACCTCGTCGACTACGAGACCGCCGCGGCCAGGGCCTCCGGCTACCGGGAGAAGGCCCTGGCCGAGGCGTACGCCGAGTACCAGCGCAGGCTGGTCGCGGCCGGCGCGATGGACTTCGACGACCTGATCATGGTCACGGTCAACCTGCTGCAGGCGTTCCCTGAGGTCGCCGCCGCGTACCGGAGCAGGTTCCGGCACGTGCTCGTCGACGAGTATCAGGACACCAACCACGCACAGTATGTCCTGGTCAGGGAACTGGCGGGACAGGGGCAACCGCATTTCGGGCAGAACGGATTGCTCCGGGCCGGCCTGGATGGGCAGAGCGGCCTGATACCGGGGCCGGCCGAGCCAGCCGATTCCCTGGGTCCCGCCGATCCGGCCGGGCCCGCCGAGCTGTGCGTGGTCGGCGACGCTGACCAGTCCATCTACGCCTTCCGCGGCGCGACGATCAGGAACATCGAGGAGTTCGAGCGCGACTTCGCCGGCGCCCGGGTGATCCTGCTGGAGCAGAACTACCGCTCCACGCAGAACATCCTGGCCGCGGCCAACGCCGTGGTCGCCCGCAACGCCAGCCGGGTGCCCAAGAACCTCTGGTCCGACCAGGGCGACGGCCCGCCGATCGTCGGGTACGTCGCGGACAGCGAGCACGACGAGGCCGCGTTCGTCGCCGAGGAGGTGGACCGGCTCACGGATGCCGGCGACGCCACCCCGGGGCAGGTCGCGGTGTTCTACCGGACCAACGCGCAGTCCAGGGTCTTCGAGGAGGTGTTCATCCGGGCCGGGCTGCCGTACAAGGTGGTCGGCGGGGTCCGGTTCTACGAGCGCCGGGAGGTCCGGGACCTGCTCGCCTACCTGCGGCTGATCGCCAACCCGGCGGACGAGGTGTCGCTGCGGCGGGTGCTGAACGTGCCGCGCCGCGGGATCGGCGACCGGGCCGAGGAGTGCGTCGCCGCGCTGGCCAGCCGGGACAGGATCACGTTCGCCCAGGCGCTCGCCCGGCCGGACGACGTGCCGGGACTCGCGGCCCGCTCGGCCCGGTCGATCGGGGCCTTCAACGATCTCATCTGCGGGCTGCGGGAACTGGCGGACGCCGGCAGCCCGGCCGGCGATCTCGCCGAGGCGGCGCTTGACCGCTCCGGCTACCTGGCTGACCTGCGGGGCTCAGCCGACCTGCAGGACGAGGGCCGGATCGAGAACGTGAAGGAGCTCGTCTCGGTGGCGAGGGAGTACGACAGCAGGCACCCGGACGGCACGCTGCCCGATTTCCTTGAGCAGGTCGCCCTGGTCGCCGACGCCGACCAGATCCCCGACGGTGAGGACCACGGCGGCCTGGTGACGCTGATGACCCTGCACACCGCCAAGGGGCTGGAGTTCCCCGTGGTGTTCCTCACCGGGCTGGAGGAAAACGTCTTCCCGCACGAGCGGTCGATCGGCGACGAGCGGGAGCTCGAGGAGGAACGGCGGCTGGCCTATGTCGGGATCACCCGCGCCCAGCGGCGGCTGTACCTCACCCGGGCGATGACGCGGGCCTGGTGGGGCCGCCCGGCCTATCACAAGCAGTCCAGGTTCCTGTCCGAGGTGCCGGCCGCGCTGGTGGAGTGGCGGCGGGACGAGTCGGCCGCCACGCCGCCCGCCTCGGAGCGGCTGGCCCGGCGGCCGGGGATGAACGCGGCGGGCAACCGGCCGGTTCCGTCGCTGGCACCCGGCGACCACGTGAACCACGACTCCTACGGGCTCGGCCGGGTGCTGTCGGTCGAGGGGCGCGGTGACGATCCCGAGGCCAAGATCGACTTCGGCGGGGATTACGGGATCAAGCACCTGGTCCTGCGTTATGCCCCGATAGAGAAGCTGTGAGGGAGGCGGGTCATGAGCAGCATCCGGGTGGTGATCGCCAAGCCTGGCCTGGACGGCCATGACCGGGGCGCCAAGGTCGTCGCCAGGGCGCTGCGTGACGCCGGCGTTGAGGTCATCTACACCGGGCTGCACCAGACCCCCGAGCAGATCGTGGCCGCCGCCGTCCAGGAGGACGCCGACGCGATCGGCCTGTCGATCCTGTCCGGTGCCCACATGACCCAGTTCAGCCGGGTGCTTGAGCTGCTCAGGGAGCGCGACGCCACCGACATCACGGTCTTCGGCGGCGGCATCATCCCGGCCGCCGACATCGCCGAGCTCGAGCGCATGGGGGTCGCCAGGATCTTCACCCCGGGCGCCTCCACCCACGAGATCGTGGACTGGGTCCGGTCCGCGCTCGGCAGCACGGAGCCGGCCGGCTAGCACGGCCCAGTTGGGCCCAGCGCTCCTTGCCCTACTAGGCTGCCTGCGCAGACCGCAGCAGACCTTAGCTGCGCAGACCGCAGCAGACCTCAGGCAGCGCGCGGGTCAGGCTGGGCGCGGGCCGGGCAGACACAAGGACGGACCTGAGTGGACCTGTTCGAGTATCAGGCGAAGGAACTCTTCGCGGAGTACGGAGTACCGGTGCAGCGGTGCCGGGTGGCCGCCTCGCCCGAGGAGGCGCGCGAGATCGCCGCGGGATTCGCGGCCGAGGGCTCGCCCGTGACGGTGGTGAAGGCGCAGGTGAAGGTAGGCGGCCGGGGCAAGGCGGGCGGCGTCAAGCTGGCCAGCGGGCCGGACGAAACTGAGGAAAAGGCGCGCCAGATCCTCGGCATGGACATCAATGGCCACACGGTCCACAAGGTCCTGATCGCGTGCGCCAGCGACATCGCGCAGGAGTACTACCTCTCCTACCTGCTCGACCGCTCGGCGCGGACCTTCGTCGCCATCTGCTCGGTGCAGGGCGGCGTGGAGATCGAGGAGGTCGCGCACACCAGCCCCGAATCGGTGGCCAGGATCCCGGTCGACCCGCTGGCCGGCGTGGATGCCGCCAAGGCCGCCGAGATCGTCAGCGCGGGCGGCCTGCCGCCCGAGGCAGCCGCGCAGGCGGCCATGCTGGCCGAGCGGCTCTGGGCGGTGTTCGCCGACGAGGACGCCACCCTGGTCGAGGTCAACCCGATGGCGCTGACGGAGCAGGGCGAGGTGCTCGCCATCGACGGCAAGGTCAGCCTGGACGACAACGCCGCCTTCCGGCAGCAGCACGCCAGGTTCGCCGACACCGAGGGCGCCGACCCGCTCGAATCGCGGGCCAGGGCCAAGCACCTCAACTACGTCAAGCTCGACGGCCAGGTCGGCATCATCGGCAATGGCGCCGGGCTGGTCATGTCCACCCTGGACGTCGTCGCCTACGCGGGCGAGGCGTTCGGCGGAGTCCGCCCGGCCAACTTCCTCGACATCGGCGGCGGCGCCTCTGCGCAGGTGATGGCCGATGGCCTGGAGATAGTGCTCTCCGATCCGTCGGTGCGCAGCGTCCTTGTCAACGTGTTCGGCGGGATCACCTCCTGTGACGCGGTGGCGAACGGGATCGTGGCCGCGATCGGCATGCTGGGCGCGCGGGGAGAGCAGGTCGGTCACCCGATCGTGGTGCGGCTGGACGGCAACAACGCCGCCGAGGGAAGGCGCATCCTGGACGAGGCGGGCATCGGCGTCGTCGAGCAGGTGGCGACCATGGACGACGCGGCCCGGCGAGCCGCAGAGCTGGCCTCCGCGGCTGCTACGGGAGCATGAGATGGCAATCTTCCTGACCGGGCAGAGCCGGGTCATCGTGCAGGGCATCACCGGGTCCGAGGGCCGCAGGCACGGGACGCGGATGCTCGCCGCAGGCACGCAGGTGGTGGGCGGGACCAACCCGCGCAAGGCGGGCCAGATGGTCGACCTCGGCGGCACCGAGGTGCCGGTGTTCGCCACCACGGCGGATGCCATGGCCGCCACCGGCGCCGACGTCTCCGTGGTGTTCGTGCCGCCGGCCGGCACCAAGGACGCGGTGATCGAGGCGATCGACGCGAGCATGCCGCTGGTGATAGTGATCACCGAGGGCATCCCCGTGCACGACACGGCGGTGTTCTGGGCATATGCGTGCGCGAAGGGCAACACCACCCGGATCGTCGGCCCGAACTGCCCGGGAATCGCCTCGCCCGGCAAGTCGAACGCCGGCATCATCCCCGCCGATATCACCACCGAGGGCCGGCTCGGCCTGGTCTCCAAGTCCGGCACGCTGACCTACCAGATGATGTACGAGCTGCGTGACATCGGCTTCTCCACCGCTGTCGGGATCGGCGGCGATCCGGTGATCGGCACGACGCATATCGACTGCCTGCGTGCCTTCGCCGAGGATCCGGAGACCGACGCGATCGTCATGATCGGCGAGATCGGCGGCGATGCCGAGGAGCGGGCCGCCGCCTTCGTCGAGCGCAGCGTGACCAAGCCGGTGGTCGCCTACGTGGCCGGCTTCACCGCGCCCGAGGGCAAGACGATGGGTCACGCGGGCGCCATCATCTCGGGATCGGCGGGCACCGCCCAGGCCAAGAAGGAGGCGCTGGAGAAGGCCGGGGTCCGGGTCGGCAGGACGCCGAGCGGGACCGCCCAGCTGGTCCGGGAGATCATGCGAAGCCACTGACGTCCTTGTCAACAGGTAGCTGGTCAGCATGTACCCACTAGCCCACGCCCGCTGCGTTACTGGTCCGCCAGGTCCTTGATGAGGGTGACTGACGTTCTCTGCCTGGTGAAGCCCGTGTGCTCGTAGAGGGTCAGCGCACCGGTGGGGGAGTCGGCGTCCACGTACAAAGTGGCGACGTTGCAGCCGTCAGCCTGGGCGGCGGCCAGTGATCGGCGGATCAGCGCAGAGGCGATGCCGCGGCCGCGTGCCGTCTTAGTCACGCCGACGATGGCGATGTAGCACTCGCGGCGGCCGGTTGCCTGCCTGACGGCGTCGTACTCGCGGGCGATAAGCACGCCGGCAGGCTTGTCGCCGAGGTAGGCCAGGAAGCTGAAGGACGGGCGGAAACTCTCGTGGCCGACGAAATGCTGCCAGCTCTCAGCCGTCGTCTGGGTGGATCCCCAGTGGTCGCGGAAGGCCTCGTCCCGGACCTGCCGGGCCGCCTGCGAGAACTCGGCGGCGTACCCGGCGAGCCGGGTCCCCTCGGGGAGCCGGCCGTCGGGCACCGCGCCGGTCAGGTCCCGGCTCATGAAATGGAACCAGCGGGCCTGCTGATAGCCGGCGGCGCCGAACAGCGCGAGGGCGTCACCCTGGCCTGCGGGGCAGCTGGCCGATAGCGCGAGCGGGTGGCCCGGGTAACGGGCCTGGTGCAGCGGCAGTGCCGCTTGCTCTGCCCAGGCCAGCAGCCGCGTCCCCAGGCCGCGGCCGCGCTGGCTGGGATGAACGGCGCCGTCCAGTTCCATCTCATGGCGGCCGGTCACGCTCGGGCTGGTCCGCAGCCCGGCGTAGGCGATCATGCTCCCCCCGCTGAATACGGCGATCGTGCCGCGGTCAGGGTTGACGTACGGATCGCGGAGGTCTTCCACCAGGTCCTCGGCCCCGACAATGTCGTCGGTGCCATAGGACTCCTCAACCGCCAGCAGCAGCCGGGCCCACTCGGCCCCGTCGTCAGCGGTGATCGCCCGCCACTGAACCGCCACGTCACCAGTCACGCCCGCGATGATGCCCGGCCAGCCGCGCACCTGGCAACGCATTTAGTCCCGGCCACCAGGAGCGACACAACCCCGAACCCAAGATCAACTTAGGCTGAGTGGCATCGGGACCAGGCGGGACGAGCAGCGTTAAAAAAAATTAATGTCCCGCTTTTATGGATATCTCGTCGCTTCCGGCGCTGCCGCCCCGGCGCGCCTCCGCCGCGGCGCGCCGTGCTCTTGTCAGGCTTGGGCATTGTGACCACGTCAGCGACCAGCGCGCAGCGGGCCGCCGCTGGCGTCGGCGGCGCGGCCGGGGATGACCGGCTGCCGCGGCCCTCCGGTGCGCCGCGCCCGCTGGTGGTGACCGGCGCCATCGCGGCAGGCGCGGCCGCGGGCACCGGGCTGGTGGCACTGACCCTGCTTGTGCTGGCCGGCTGGATCGCGGCGCCGCACACCGGCATCGGCCTGACCGGCGTGCTCCGCGCCGCCGCGGCGCTCTGGCTGGTCGGCCACCATGTCGGGTTTACCCTGCACGGGGCCGGCCGCATCGGCCTGCTGCCGCTGGGCCTGGTGCTGCTGCCCGGCGCGCTGCTCTGGCGGGCCGGGCGATGGGTGGTCAGCAGCGGCGGCGTCGCCAGGCTCCGGCACGTCGGCTACGCCGCGCTCGCGCTGGCCGTTCCCTATGCCCTGGTGTCAGGCGCGCTGGCGCTCGCCAGCGCGTCGCGGCTGGCCACGCCGTCCGCGCCGCAGGCGGTGATCGCCGGATTCCTGCTGGCGCTGGTCGCCGGGGGACTTGGCGGCGCCCGCGCGCTCGCGCCGTGGCGGCAGATCGCCGGGCTGCTCGCGGTGCGCTTCCGGCTGGTGATCCTCGGCGGCACCGGGGCGCTCGCGGTCCTCGCGGTGGCCGGCGGTGTGCTGGCCGGCGCCTCGCTGGCCGCTCACCTCACCCAGTTCAGGTCGGTCGACGCGGCACTCGCGCCCGGGCTCGTCGGCGACATCCTGCTGCTGCTCGCCCAGCTTGCCTACATTCCGAACGCGATCATCTGGGCGATCTCGTTCATGCTCGGCCCGGGGTTCGCGTTCGGGACCGGGACAGTCGTGGCCCCGACTGGCTCGGCGCTGGGATCGCTTCCGGCGTTCCCCATGCTGGCGGCCCTGCCCGCCGGGGTGCACAGCGCGCTGCCGGCCTGGCTGTCCGTCGCGGTACTCGCCCTGCCGTATCTGGCCGGGTCGTTCGGCGGGCTGCTGATGGCACGGGCCGCGCCGGCCCTGTCGCTGGAGGCCGCCCCGCTGCTGGGGTTCGCCTCGGGAGCGCTGGCCGGCTGCGTCACCGGAGCGCTCGCGGCATTCGCCGGCGGGCCGCTCGGCGACGGGCGGCTGGCTGCGGTGGGCCCGTCCGGCTGGCAGGTCGCGGCGGTCGCCAGCCTTGAGGTAGGCGTCGCCGCCGCGATAACCGCCGGGGTGGCCAACTGGCTGTCGCTGCGGCGGGCGGCCGGCGGCCGCGCGGCAGGCCAGCCTGGCCAGCCGGCCCAGCCCGGCACGTCATGGCCGTCCGGGCCGCCGATGGCGGCCAGCGACGACGACGGGCACACGATCTACCTGGATCCGTGGGCGGGAGAAGGGCAGCCGGGCGGCGGGCGGGGCTCGGCGGCCGCCGGGCACGGGCCGTCCGCCCTGCCGTAGCGAACCGAGGCGGGCCGGCCGGGTCGGCCGGTCGTCAACTGGGTATCACTACATCGGGGGCATCACGAGGTAGCGGCGCGGACCGCGGCGCGGGGGCGACCATCCGGTCCCCGACGGTCTGGAGGCACGCCCATGACGTCTGGCGATCGCCTGGTCACGGCTTCTGCCCACGGCCCGCACGGCATCGCGGCAGCCGGCGCACGGCTGGCCGCCGCCGTGGCGTCCGCGCAGCCGCGTTTCGCCGGTGCGGCCGAGGTGGCGGTCGCGATATTCGTCGTCATCATGGTGGTCGTGGTGGTGGCCATCACCATCGCGGGCAGGCACACGCGGAAGTGGGGACCGCGCTCGCCGGCTGCAGGCCCACCGACCAGGAGCCAGCGGGCCGCGGCCGCCGACGAGGCAGCGGCGCTGCGCCAGGGCGACACCTCCAACCCGGACGCACCGGGAAACCAGCAGGACGATCTCTGAGCGCCGGCCCGGCGACCTGCGGCCCGGCGACCTGCGGCCCGGCGACCTGCGGCCCGGCGACCTGCGGCCCGGCGACCGCCGGCCTGGGCTAGCGAGCCGCCCGGATCCTGCTGGTCTCCGCATCTACCGACCGGGTGAGCCGGCTCTGGCAGTTCTGCTGGGCCGCCAGCGTGTTAGCGCCCTGCATGCAGCGGGAGTAGGCGGAGAGCTGATTCCACAGCACGGCGAAAGTAATCAGGAGCAGGACGCTGAACAGCACGCCGATCGCGCCGATGACGATCGCCGAGACGGCCCCCCGCGGTCGGCCGGCGGCGGCGCGCCGGGACCGGGCCACCACTGACACCCCGAGCCAGACGGCGACCGCGCCAACGGCGAGCGAGGCGGCGATCAGGAAGACGCCACGCCGGAAATTGCCGAGCCCGACCAGTTCGGAGACGCTGAGCAGGCCGAACATGCTGAGCAGGCCCAGTACCAGCGCCGCGATCGCGCGCTGCTGCAGCCCGGGCAGCGGAGGCCGGCCCGGCTGACGCGCCCGGCGAGGCGCGCCCGGTGACGGCCCGCCACGCGATGGCCCGCCACGTGATGGCCCGCCGGGTGACGGTCGGCCGGGGGACGGCCTGGCCGGTGATGGCGCGCCCGGTGACGGCCCGTCCGGTGACGGCCTGGCCGGTGACAGCCCGCCTGGTGACGGCGCGGGGCCCTGGCCGGCCGGCTGCTCGGGGAAGCTCAGCGGGGGGTGCGGGATCTTCTCGGCGGGCAGGACCGGCTCCTTCCTGGCTCGCTACGGGTGCGACTCCGCTATTCCATCACCTCGCGCCGTGCCCCGCGCATCGATCATGTGCCGCTGCCCGACGTTATGGTGACGGCATGACCGCGCGCCTCGTCGTGCTGGTGTCCGGCACGGGCACCAACTTGCAGGCCCTGCTCGGCGCGTGCGCCGACGACGACTACGGCGCGCGCGTGGTCGCGGTCGGCGCGGATCGCCCCGCCATCGCCGGGCTGCGGCGAGCCGAGCTGGCGGGCGTGCCGACCTTCTGGCACCGGGTCGCGGACTACCCGGCCCGCTCGGACTGGGACCTGGCGCTGACCCAGTCCTGCGCTGCCTTCGAACCGGACCTGGTGGTTTCCGCTGGCTTCATGAAGCTGCTCGGCACGGCATTCCTCGCCCGGTTCGGCGGGCGGCTGATCAATACGCACCCCTCGTTGCTACCGTCGTTCCCTGGCATGCACGGCGTGCGGGACGCGCTGGAATACGGGGTGAAGATCACCGGCTGCACGGTCTTCATGGTGGACGCGGGGACGGACAGCGGCCCGGTGATCGCGCAGGCGGCGGTGCCGGTGCGCGGCGATGACGACGAGGCGTCCCTGCATGAGCGGATTAAGCAGGCGGAGCGCTCGCTGCTAGTCGACACGGTGGGCCGGATGGCCCGAGAAGGATGGGCCCTGGAGGGCAGGAAGCTGAGGTTCAGCCGATGACCGAGGTACCGATCAGGCGGGCGCTGATCAGCGTCTACGACAAGACCGGGGTGGCGGATCTGGCCCGGGAGCTGTACCAGGCCGGGGTCGAGATCGTCTCCACCGGCAGCACCGCGGCGGCGATCGCCGCCGCTGGCCTGCCGGTGACGAAGGTCGAGGACATGACCGGCTTCCCCGAGTGCCTGGACGGGCGGGTCAAGACATTGCACCCGGCCGTGCACGCCGGGCTGCTCGCCGATGCCAGGCAGCCGCAGCACCTGGCGCAGCTGGCGGAGCTCGGGATCGAGCCGTTCGAGCTGCTGGTATCCGGCCTCTACCCATTCGAGCAGACCGTCGCGGCCGGTGCGGCGCCGGATGAATGCGTGGAGCAGATCGACATCGGCGGACCGGCCATGGTGCGGGCCGCGGCGAAGAATCACGCCCGGGTCGCCGTCGTGACCGATCCGTCGATGTACGGGGCGGTAGCGGACGCGCTGCGAGCGGGCGGGTTCACGCTGGAGCAGCGCCGCCGGCTCGCCGCGCAGGCCTACGCTCGCACCGCGGCCTATGACGTCGCTGTGGCATCCTGGTTCGCCTCGGCCTATGCGCCCGACGCCACCGCGATGGCCACCGGCTGGCCGGACGTGATCGGCTCGCTGTGGGCCCGTCACGAGGTGCTCCGTTACGGCGAGAACCCGCACCAGCGAGCCGCGCTGTACACATCGGGCCTGGGCCAGGACGGCATCGCAGGCGCCGAGCAGCTGCACGGCAAGGCGATGTCCTACAACAACTACGTGGACGCTGACGCGGCGCGCGGGGCGGCCTGCGACTTCGCCGAGCCCTGCGTGGCGATCATGAAGCATTCCAATCCCTGCGGGATCGCGATCGGCACTGACCTCGCCGATGCCCACCGCAAGGCCCATAACTGTGACCCGGCCTCGGCTTACGGCGGCGTCATCGCGGCTAACGGGGTGGTGACCGCCGATCTCGCCCGGCAGATCGCCGAGGTATTCACGGAGGTTCTCGTCGCTCCCGGCTTCGAGCCCGCCGCACTGGACATCCTGACGGCGAAGAAGAACCTGCGGCTGCTGCGCTGCCCGCCGCCGGACCGCTCAGCAGGCGTGCAGTGGCGCCCGGTCAGCGGCGGCATGCTACTGCAGTCCGCCGACCGGGCCGACGAGCCAGGCGACGATCCGGCGGGCTGGCGGCTGATGGCCGGGCCTGCGGTGACCGACGCCGCGCTGCGCGATCTCGCCTTCTGCTGGCGGGCATGCCGCATCGTTAAGTCGAACGCCATCCTGCTCGCGTCCGGGGGAGCGTCGGTCGGCATCGGCATGGGCCAGGTCAACCGGGTGGACGCGGCCCGGCTGGCCGTCACGCGAGCCGGCCACCGGGCGCGCGGCTCGGCCGCGGCGAGCGACGCGTACTTCCCCTTTCCCGATGGCCTGCTCGTGCTCGCCGAAGCGGGCGTGGGCGCCGTCGCGGAACCGGGCGGGTCGGTGCGCGACGGTGAGGTGATCGAGGCCGCGAGCGCCGCCGGGATCAGCCTCTACTTCACCGGTGTGCGGCACTTCTGGCACTGACCGTCCGGGCGCTCGGGCACAATGGACCGCGATGAGCGCACGCATCCTGGACGGCAAGGCGGCCGCCGCCGAGATTCGCGATGACCTGACGCGAAGAGTCGGTGAACTGGCGCGTCACGGCCGCACTCCCGGCCTCGGCACCGTGCTGGTCGGTGACGATCCTGGCAGCCGCGTCTACGTCAACGCCAAGCACAGGGACTGCGCGCAGGTAGGGATACTCAGCATCCGTCGCGACCTGCCGGCCGACGCCAGCCAGCGGCAGGTCGAGGACGCCGTCGACGAGCTGAACGCCGACCCGGCGTGCACCGGTTACATCGTCCAGTTGCCGCTGCCGCCAGGGCTTGACCCGCAGCGGGTGCTGGAGCGGATGGACCCGGCGAAGGATGCCGACGGGCTGCATCCGGTCAACCTCGGCCGGCTGGTGCTGGGCGAGCCCGGCCCGCTGCCGTGCACGCCGCACGGGATCGTGCGGCTGCTCCGCCGCTACGACGTGCCGGTGGCCGGCGCCGAGGTGACCGTGATCGGCCGCGGCATCACCGTCGGCCGCTCGCTCGGGCTGGTGCTGACCCGACGCAGCGAGAACGCGACCGTGACGCTGTGCCACACGGGCACCAAGGACCTCGCCGCCCATACCAGGACCGCCGACATCATCGTGGTGGCCGCGGGCAGGCCAGGACTGCTGACGGCGGACATGGTCCGGCCCGGCGCGGCGGTGCTTGACGTGGGCATTACCAGGACAGACGCCGGGCTCGTCGGCGACGTCGACCCAGGGGTCGCCGAGGTGGCTGGCGACCTCGCGCCGATGCCCGGCGGAGTCGGCCCGATGACCAGGGCGATGCTGCTGTCCAACGTGGTCGAGGCGGCGGGATTCCGCGGCTGACCGCCGCGCCCGCCGCGGTTGAACGCCGCGCCCGCCGGGGCCGGGAAAGCGTGGCGGCGACTGACTACCAGCGAGTAACATAGTCCGTGCGCACCGATCCGGAGTACCCTGCGCGCAGGCCGATGGCCTTCTTTTGACAGGCTTTACCTGCCTGGCTCCCGCGCGGCCCACCCGGACCGCGGGCCCCCGGGGCGCGCAGCTTGACAGAGGGAGGTCGGCCGCCGGTCATGAACATCGTCGTCTGCGTGAAGCAGGTACCCGACACGGGGTCGGAGCGCACGCTCAGGCCCGCCGACTCCACCGTGGACCGCGAGGGCGCGGACGCGCTGATCAACGTGCTCGACGAGTACGCGATCGAGGAGGGGCTGCGGCTGGCCGAGGCGCACGGCGGCGAGGTGACGATCCTGTCGATGGGCCCGCCGAGGGCGAGCGAGTCCATCCGTAAGGCACTCTCCATGGGAGCTGACAAGGCGGTGCACATCGTCGACGACGGGCTGGCCGGCTCGGACGCCGCGGCGACCTCCGAGGCGATCGCCGCCGCGCTCGGCAGGATCGGATTCGACCTGGTCATCCTGGGGTCAGAATCGACGGACGCCAGGATGGGCGTGCTTGCCGCAATGCTGGCCGAGCGCCTCGGCCTGCCGCAGATGTCCCTCGCCAGCGAGGTGGAGATCGACGGCCAGGCGATCAGGATCCACCGCCAGGCCGACTACGGCTATGACAAGGTCGAGGCCAGCCTTCCCGCCGTGCTCAGCGTGGTCGAGAAGATCAACGAGCCGCGCTACCCGTCCTTCAAGGGGATCATGGCGGCGAAGAAGAAGCCGGTCGAGACGCTCAGCCTCGCGGACCTCGGGATCGACCCCGCCCGCGTCGGCCTCGCCGCCAGCGGCACGGAGGTGGTGAGCTTCGCGAAGCGGCCGCCCCGGCAGGCCGGCACCATCATCAAGGACGACGGCGACGGCGGCGAGAAGGCGGCGGAGTTCCTCGCCGCGCAGAAGTTCATCTGAGCCGAAGCCCATCTGAGCCAGTTTCATCGGGCCGAAGCCCATCTGAGCCGACCTGACCAGGTCCCAGCGGAAGGCTGCCACTCATGGCTGAAATCCTGGTTCTCGCCGAGCATTCCGGCGAGACCGTCAAGAAGGTCACCTGCGAGCTGCTGACCCTGGCCCGCCGGTTCGGCGAGCCAGCCGTGGTCTGGGCCGGGCCGGGTGCCGAGGCGGCCAGGGACCGGCTGGCCGAGTTCGGGGCGGCCAAGGTCTACGTCGCGGCAGGCGAGGAATTCGATGAGTACGTCGTGGCCCCGAAAGCTGAGCTGCTGGCCGGCCTGGTCGCGGCAGCCTCGCCGGCCGCGGTGCTGGTGGCCAGCACGCCAGAGGGCAGGGAGATCGCCGCCAGGCTGGCGGTCAGGACCGGATCCGGGCTGATCACCGACGCGGTGGGCATCGACGAGGGCCTGGTGGCCGAGCTGTCGATCTTCGGCGGCGCGATCGTCGTGCATTCCAGGGTCACGTCCGGCACGCCGATCATCGCCGTCCGGCCGAACGCCACCACTCCCGAGCCGGCGCCGGGAGCGGCCGAGATCGTGCCCGCGGGCACCGGCGTCAGCGACGCGGCAAAGGGCGCCCGGGTCACCGGGCGGGTCGTGCAGGAAGGCGGCGAGCGGCCGGAGCTTGCCGAGGCGTCGATCGTCGTCTCCGGTGGCCGCGGCATGGGCAACGCGGAGAACTTCGCCATGATCGAGAAGCTGGCCGACACGCTCGGCGCCGCGGTCGGCGCGTCCAGGGCGGCCACCGACGCGGGCTGGTACCCGCATCAGTTCCAGGTCGGGCAGACCGGCAAGACGGTCTCGCCGCAGCTGTACATCGCCATCGGCATCTCGGGCGCCATCCAGCACCGGGCGGGCATGCAGACGTCAAAGACGATCATGGTGGTCAACAAGGACGCCGAGGCCCCGATCTTCGAGCTGGCCGACTTCGGCGTCGTCGGTGACCTGTTCTCGGTGGTCCCGCAGCTGATCGACGGGATACAGCAGCGGTCCGGAGGCTGAGCAGCGGGCCGGCCAGCCGGCGCACCGGTCAGCTGGCTGGCTGGTCAGTTAGCCGACCGTCATCACGCCTGTCCCGACTAGGCTGAGGCAGTCATGGTTTATCCCGAGAACGCCAGCGACCGCCGGTCAGCGGGCGACAGTGTCGTGTACCTCGATCACGCGGCGACCACGCCGATGCTGCCCGAGGCCATTTCGGCGATGACCGAGGAACTGGCCCGGCTCGGCAACCCCTCGTCACTGCACAACCAGGGCCGCCGGGCCCGCCGGGTGGTCGAGGAATCGCGTGAGCAGATCGCCGAGGCCTATGGCGCGCGGCCGAGCGAGGTGGTCTTCACCAGCGGCGGCACCGAGGCGGACAACCTGGCAGTCAAGGGACTGTTCTGGGCACGGCGCGACGCCAGCCGGGAATTCCGGCGGGTGCTGGCGACCTCGGTGGAGCACCACGCGGTCCTCGACTCCGTGGGCTGGCTGGCCGATCACGAAGGAGCCGACGCGTGCTGGCTCCCGGTCGACGCCGCCGGGGCGCTCAGCCCGGAGGTGCTGCGCGAGTTCATCGACCGCGATCCGGGCGGCGTGGCGCTGATCAGCGTCATGTGGGCGAACAACGAGGTAGGAACGGTTCAGCCGATAGCCGAGCTGGCGGCCGTCGCCCGTGACTACCAGATCCCCTTCCACAGTGATGCCGTCCAGGCGGCGGGCCAGCTGCCGGTCAGCCTGGCCGGCAGCGGGGCCACCGCGCTGACCATCACCGGGCACAAGATCGGGGGGCCGGTCGGCGCGGGCGCGCTGCTGCTGCGGCGGGGCGCGGATCTGATGCCGGTCCTGCATGGCGGCGGCCAGGAGCGGGACGTGCGGTCCGGCACCCTCGACGCCCCGGCAATCAGGGCCTTCGCCACCGCGGTGGAAATCTCGCGGATGCGCGCCGACGACGAGGCGAAGCGGGTGGCGGCGCTGCGCGACGACCTGATCGCGCGGGTGCTCGCCCAGGTGCCCGACGCGCTGCTGAACGGCTCGCCGCCGGGACCGGGCCGGCTGCCAGGCAACGCGCATTTCTCGTTTCCCGGCTGCGAGGGCGACGCGCTGCTGATGCTGCTCGACGCCAGGGGTATCTCCTGCTCCACCGGCTCCGCCTGCACGGCGGGCGTGGCCCAGCCGAGCCACGTGCTGCTGGCGATGGGCGCCGACGAGGCCAGGGCCCGCGGCTCGCTGCGGTTCTCGCTCGGCCATACGTCCGCGCAGCACGACGTGGACGCCCTCGCAGCCGTGATCGGCGAGGTCGTGGAGCGCGCCCGCCGCGCCACCGCCCGCTGAGCCGGGCCGGCCGAATACCCTGGTAGGCGATGAACCGACTGCGCGTGCTCGCCGCCATGTCCGGCGGCGTCGACTCGGCGGTGGCCGCCGCCAGGGCCGCCGAGGCGGGCCATGACGTCACCGGCGTTCATCTCGCGCTGTCCGCGAACCCGGCCTCGTACCGCAGCGGCGCGCGCGGCTGCTGCACGCTGGAGGACGCCAGGGACGCCCGGCGGGCGGCGGACGTGATCGGCATCCCCTTCTACGTGTGGGACATGGCCGAGCGGTTCCGCGAGGACGTGGTGCGGGACTTCGTCGAGGAGTACGCGCGCGGCAATACCCCCAACCCGTGCCTGCGCTGCAACGAGAAGATCAAGTTTGCCGCGGTGCTCGACCGGGCGGTCGCGCTCGGCTTCGACGTGGTCTGCACCGGCCACCATGCCCGGCTGGCGCCCGCCTGGCGGCAGGGCGGCGCGCCGCGGCTGGCGCGCAGCGTGGACGCGGCCAAGGACCAGTCGTACGTACTCGCCGTGCTGACCAGCGAGCAGCTGGGGCGCGCCATGTTCCCGCTCGGCGGCTGCACCAAGGACGAGGTCCGCCGCGAGGCCGCGGCCAGGGTACTGGCCGTCGCGGACAAGCCGGACAGTCACGACGTGTGCTTCATCGCCGACGGCGACACCAGGAAGTTCCTGCGCGGCCAGCTGGGCGAGGCGCCCGGCCAGATCGTCGACGAGGCGGGTGCCGTGCTCGGCGGCCACGACGGCGCGTACGGCTTCACCGTCGGCCAGCGCCGGGGGCTGCGGATCGGCTACCCGGCGCCGGACGGCAGGCCGCGGTACGTCCTGGACATCTCCCCGGCGTCCGGCACGGTCATGGTCGGCCCGGCCGAATCGCTCGACGTGCGCGAGATCGAGGCGCGGCGCCCGGTATGGACCGGCTGCCCGCCGCCCGCCGGGCCGGTCGGCTGCCTGGTCCAGCTCCGCGCGCACGGCACCGCCTACCCGGCCATTGCCTGGCCGGACGGCGCGGGCCTGCGGATCGCGCTGGGCACGCCAGCCCGCGGCATCGCCCGCGGCCAGGCGGCGGTCCTGTACGACGGCGATACCGTCCTCGGCTCGGCGACGATCACCGGCACCGACCGGACCGCGCGCGCAGCCATCGCCGCCATGGATAACGCCTGATCTCCTGCCCGCCTCATCCGGCCCAGCCGGGCCGGCCCTATTAGGCTCAGCCAGGTGAACCAGGAAACGCCGCCCTTTCCCTGGCCGCCCGGCAGCGCGACCGGCGTCGGCCCGATGCCGGGCACCGACCCTGCCGAGGCCATCGCCGTCGTGCTCGGCGAGCTTCCCGGGTTCCCGCACCTGCCGGAACTGCCCGGGCGCGGGCCGGGAGCAGACCTCACCGGGCGGACCGCCGCACTGCTCGTCGGCCTGGCCGTGGAGACTACCACCCGGGGCTGGCGGTTCGCCGCCAGGCCAGGCCGCGACCTGCGGCACGCGGCCGGCCTGCTGCAGCGTGACCTGGACGCGCTTGAGGAGGTGGCCGGCGACTGCGACACCGCGCTGAAGGTTCAGGTCTGCGGGCCGTGGACGATGGCTGCCACGATCGAGCTGGCCCGCAGCCAGAACCCGGCACTCGCCGACCCCGGCGCCGTGGCCGACCTGACTGACTCGCTGGCCGAGGGCGTCGCCGCGCACGTCGCCGACGTCAGGAAGCGGGTCCCGCGCGCGCTGGTACTGCTGCAGCTCGACGAGCCCGCGCTGCCCGCCGTGCTGGCGGGCAGCGTGCCGACGGCCAGCGGCCTGAACCGGATCGCCGAGACCGACGCGGCGACTACGGCAGCCGCCCTGAGCACTGTCCTGCGGGCCTCGAAGGCATTCGGCATCGTGCACTGCCCCGCCACGGAAATTCCGTTCGGCGTTATCAGGGAATCCGGTGCGGGAGCGGTCGGCTTCGACCTCAGCCTGCTGCGGCGCGAGGATGAGGACGCGCTCGGCGAGGCCGCCGAGGCCGGCCTGGGTTTCCTGGTCGGCGCAGCAGCGACAACCAGTGCAGAACGGAGAGACCGGGCTGACTCCCCCGCGCCGCGCGATACGGCCGCGGAGGTGATCGCCGTGTGGCGCCGGATCGGGCTGCCGGCCGGGACGCTGGCCGCAAGCGTGGTGCTCACCCCAGCCGCCGGGCTGGCCGGCGCATCGCCGGCCGCCGCGCGCGCGGCGCTCGCCCGCTGCCGGGAGGCCGCGAGGATCCTGCCGGAGCTGGTCGAGGAGGGACTCCGATGACCGAGCCGCCCGCCGCCGACGTGCCCGCCGCCGACGTCACCGCGCGGCACCGGCACGCCGAGCTGGCCGAGGAGATCACCGAGCACAACTACCGCTATCACGTGCTCGACTCGCCGCTGGTCTCCGACGCCGAGTACGACGCGCTGATGCGCGAGCTGCGGGAGCTCGAGGAGCGCTACCCGGACCTGCGCACCCCCGACTCGCCGACCCAGAAGGTGGGCGGCGCGATCTCCACCGACTTCACCCCCGTGCAGCACCTGGAGCGGCTGCTCAGCCTGGACAACGCGTTCTCCGCCGAGGAGCTTGACGGCTGGGCGGCACGAGCCGACCGGCTGGGCGCGGCCGCATCGCTGGAGACCGTGGGACCTTACCTGTGCGAGCTGAAGATCGACGGCCTGGCGATCGCCCTGGTGTACCGGGACGGGAAGCTGGTCCGGGCGGCGACCAGGGGCGACGGGGTCACCGGTGAGGACGTGACGCCGAACGTCAAGACGATCGCCGCGGTCCCCGCCCGGCTGGCCGGCGCCGGCTGGCCGGACACCCTGGAGGTGCGGGGCGAGGTGTTCCTGCCGGTTACCGCGTTCCATGAGCTGAACGCGCGGCTGACCGAGGCAGGCAAGGCGGCGTTCGCCAACCCGCGCAACTCCGCCGCCGGATCGCTGCGGCAGAAGGACCCGCGGGTGACCGCGACCCGGGCGCTCGGCCTGATCGTGCACGGGCTGGCCGTGCCCGGCGCGGACACCGGCGGCAGCGGCATGCCGGCCCCGGACGCCGCTGGCCTGCCGGCCGCCGCGGCCACCCAGTCCGGCTGGTACGGGCTGCTGCGCGGCTGGGGCCTGCCGGTCAGCGATCTCGTCCAGGTGGTCGATGACCTGGACGGGGTCCGGGGCTACATCGAGCATTACCGCGAGCACCGGCACGACCCGCCGTACGAGATCGACGGGGTCGTCGTCAAGCTCGACCGGCTGGCCGTGCAGCGCGCGCTCGGCGCGACCAGCAGGGCGCCGCGCTGGGCGATCGCGTATAAGTACCCGCCGGAGGAGGTCACCACCCGGCTGCTGGACATCCGCGTCAACGTCGGCCGGACGGGGAGAGTGACCCCGTTCGCCGTGATGGAGCCGGTGAAGGTCAGCGGCTCGACCGTGGACAGGGCCACCCTGCACAACGCCGACGAGGTGGCCCGTAAGGGCGTGCTGATCGGCGACATGGTGGTGCTGCGCAAGGCCGGCGACGTGATACCCGAGGTGGTCGGGCCGGTCGCCGACCTGCGGACCGGCACCGAGCGGGCGTTCGACTTCCCCTCGGCCTGCCCGTCCTGCGGGACCGCACTGGCCCGTGCGGAGGACGAGGTCGACTGGCGCTGCCCGAACGCCAGGACCTGCCCGGCGCAGTTGCGCGAGCGGCTGTTCACCCTGGCCGGCCGTGGCGCGCTGGACGTCGAGGTGCTCGGGTACGAGGCCGTGGTGGCGCTGCTGGAGGCGGGCCTGGTCGCCGACGAGGGAGACATCTTCGGGCTGACCGCCGACGCCCTGGCCGGCTGCCCGTTCTTCGTGAACAAGGACGGCGCGCTGACCGCGAACGCGGCCAAGCTGGTGCGCAACCTCGCGGAGGCGCGCAGCCGCCCGCTCTGGCGGATCCTGGTCGCGCTGTCGATCAGGCACGTCGGCCCGACCGCGGCCCGCGCGCTGGCCACCGAGTTCGGCTCCGTGGACGCGATCGCCGCGGCGGCCGCCGAGCAGCTGATCGCCGCCGAGGATGTCGGCCCGACGATCGCCGCCTCGGTGATCGACTGGTTCGCCGTGGACTGACACCAGGCGATCGTGGCGAAATGGCGCGCCGCAGGAGTCGTGCTCGCCGATCCCGATTTCGCCGGCGGCTCCCGCGTTGCCCGGCCGCTGACCGGCGTGACGGTGGTCATCACCGGCACCCTGGGCGGGTTCAGCCGGACCGAGGCCGGCGAGGCGGTGCAGCGTCTCGGCGGGAAGGTCGCTGGCTCGGTCTCGAAGAAGACCGACTTCGTCGTGGCCGGGGAGAACCCGGGCTCCAAGTACGACAAGGCCGTATCGCTCGGCGTGCCCATCCTGGACGACGACGGCCTCGTGATCCTGCTCGAGCAGGGGCCGGACGCGGCGCGCGCCGCCGCGGTGCCGGCCGACGGGGCCTGACCTGCGCGGGAGCCTGCGCGACCTGCGCAGGAGCCTGCCCGGGCCGGCCGGACCGCGGGCCGTGACCCACCATAGCGGGGCGAATGGCTGTAACGGATAGTATGCAATTGGCTTCGGCAAGTGCGAATTTCGCCGTACGCTGCTCGGAGGCACCAGGAGCAGTTGCTTGCAGCGGCGGTTGCCCCACGCGTGAGGATGGCCATGAAGGACCCGAACGACACCAGGGACATCGGCCCGCGGATCGGCTCGCCGCTCTGGCTGCACATGACCTCGGTGACGATCGCTGGCGGCGTGCTTCTCGGCTGGGCGCTCACCAGGCTCGGCCTGGCCGGCCTGAGTCAGCTGGCGGGCAATCCGAGGTTCTGGGTGATCGCGGTGCTCGTCGTGGTCGGCGAGGTACGGCCGATCGTGACGCCGGGCAGGGCGGGCCCGGCCGCGCCCGTCGTGTCGCTCGCCTTCAGCTTCGCCGCCCTGCTCTGCTGGGGATTCCCCGTCGCCGCGCTGCTCCGGGTGATTTCCACGACGTTAGTCGGCGTCGCGCAGCGCAAGGCGCCGCATCGCATCGCCTTCAACGCGGCCCATCTCACGCTCGGCCTGGGCGCCGCCGGGCTGGCCCTGGCCGGGGCCGGGCTGCATCCGGCGCCCGCACATCCCTGGCTGCCGAGCGGCGCCGGGCTGCCGGCTGTCGCGCTGGCCGCGATCGCCTACTTCGCCGTCAGCTTCCTGCTGGTCGCGGGCGCGGTCGCGCTGCATTCGCGTGTCCCGTACGGGCGGACGCTCCGCGCCCGGCTGCCGTACCAGGCCTTCGCCAGCTTCGTCCTGCTGTCCGTCACGCCGCTGATCGTCGTCGTGGTCAGCCGCTCGCCGCTGCTGCTCGTGCTGTTCCTGCTACCGCTGACCGCGATCCACGTCAATGCCGGGATCTCGGTTGAGCGAGAGCGTCAGGCCCATCATGACGA
>Ga0302314_10006497_pt1 | contig 21138 bp, 19 predicted proteins | sample III_Palsa_N2_3_FD_200533 | JGI IMG/M metagenome (GOLD analysis project Ga0302314, IMG submission 200533) | Peat permafrost microbial communities from Stordalen Mire near Abisko, Sweden - III_Palsa_N2_3 | ecosystem: Environmental > Terrestrial > Soil > Palsa > Peat permafrost | place: Sweden... | reverse complement strand
GGGTGTCGTCCACGCCGAAGCGGTACTTGAGGGTGATCGCGAACGCGCACACCACGCCCGCCACCAGCCCGGTGATCACCGCGCCGGTCGGATTGATCTCACCGCAGGCCGGAGTGATGGCCACCATCCCGGCGATGGCCGCCGAGGCTACTCCGAGCATGGTGACCCGACCGGTGCGCCAGTTCTCCACCAGCGGCCAGGTGATCATCGCCCCGGCCGCGCCCAACTGGGTGTTGATGAACGCGGCGGCAGCCGTGCCCTGGGTGTTCAGCGCCGAACCGGCGTTGAAGCCGAACCAGCCGAACCACAGCAGCGCCACGCCGATGACGACCAGTGGGATGTTGTTGGGGCGCTCCTCCCGACGGGCGAAGTCCCGGGGCGCCCGCAGGGCCAGGGCCACCGCCAGGCCGGCCACCCCGGAGTCGAGCTCGACCGGCAGCCCGCCGGCGAAGTCCAGCGCCCCGAGCTGCTCGACGATCCAGCCCTGCGGGTCGAACACCCAGTGGGCGAGCGGGATGTAGACGATCAGCAGCCACAGCACCGAGAAGACCAGCCAGCCCTTCATGGTGGCCCGGTCGGCGATGGATCCGCTGATCAGCGCCACCGTGACGATGGCGAAGCCCATCTGGAAGGTGCTGTAGACATAGGTCGGGATGGCTCCGGTGAGCGTGGTCAACTGCACGCCCCGGAAGAAGGCGTGGTCGAGGTTGCCGATCAGGCCGACGCCGCCGACGTCGTGGCCGAAGGCGAGGGAGTAGCCGACGAGGTACCAGACGACCGTGCCCAGGGCGAGCGCGGAGAAGCTCATCTTCAGCATCACCAGCAGGTGCTTGATCCGCACCATGCCGCCGTAGAAGAACGCCAGACCCGGTGTCATCAGCAGCACCATCGCGGTGGAGGCGAGCAGCCAGGCGGTGTCGCCGGAGTCGTAGCCGGGCGGCATGGCCGGGGAAGAAGCGGTGTACATCAGGACGCTACCTGCCTCACTGCGATGGACCGGACGGGCTGGGACGGGGGCTGGGACAGGGTCGGACCCCTGGGACGGTCCGGGCCGGGTGGGATGGCCTGGGGCGGGCCGGTCTGGGACGGTCTGGGACGGTCGGTCAGGGCTTGCGCAGGTCGGGCGCCGGTCGGCCGATGAGCAGTCGGCGTACGGCGTCCCAGGCGGTGCGCTGGGCCCGCGCCACCTCGACCGGGCCGTCCCCGACCAGGCGCAGCCAGGCCCCGCAGTCGTAGGGGAGCACGCTGACGCCGTAGGGCAGCCCGGCACCGGCCAGGGCCCGGTGCAGGGTGTCGGCGACCTCGTCGGCGGGGCGGCGGTCGGTGGCCACGAACAGCGAGGCGACGTGGTCGTAGCCGGCCAGCACGCCGGGGCCGAGCACTCCCTTCGAGCCGGAGCCGGGGTCCTCCGGCTGCAGCCGGAGGGTGTCCACGGCGAGCAGTCGGCCGTCCGGGCGGATGATCCGCAGGTCCGTGGCGAGCACCCGGTACTGGTGCCGCTCGTTCCGGGCGAGCCGTCCGGCGGTCAGGGTGTCGCCGAGGACCACGGTCCCGCCGGGGGCGACGGTGACCTCGGTGCGCTGGTAGTAGCGGGCGTCCTTGAAGGGGATCAGCGGGTCCGGCAGGTACTCGACATAGGCGCCTGGTCCGACGTCGATGTTCACCAGCTGGGTCGCGTAGTCGTGTTCCATCCGGTAGACCTTGGTGGCGGCCTGGGTGGTCAGATGGACCAGGGTGTCGGGACCGCAGCGGACGTCCGTGCGGTAGCGGTCGGCCTGGGCGATTCCGCCGCCGCTGGACATCAGGATCAGGAACGCCATCTCCGGCAGGTTCGGGTCGTACCAGAGCGGCTTGACGATGTGGAGCGGAGCCTTCTGGAAGCGCTCGACCAGTTCGGTGCGGCCGCCGAGGACCTCGAAGCCGAGTTCGAGGATGCCGACCTTGGCGGGCGAGCCGGGGCCGAGGGTGTCCGGCTCGGACGCCCAGCCGATCACCTCGGGCGGGGTCCGCAGCGGCTCGTAGTAGGACGGGGTCAGCCGGTCACGCGTCATCGGCACAGCCCCTCAGGAGGCGCTGCCGAGCAGGACCCTGCGGCGCGACTCCAGATAGCGGGCGATCTCGTCGATGCCCTCGCCGGTCAGGCAGTCGGTGAGCACCACCGGACGGTTGTCGCGGACCCGCAGGGCGTCCGACTCCATGGTCGCGACATTGGTGCGGACGTACTGGGCGATGTCGATCTTGTTGATCACCAGCAGGTCGCTGTCGGTGATCCCGGGGCCGCGCTTCCGCGGCATCTTCTCGCCCTCGGCGGTGTCCAGCACGAACAGGAACAGGTCGACCAGGGCCGGGCTGAAGGTGAGCGTCAGATTGTCGCCCCCGCTCTCGTAGAGCAGGGTGTCGGTGTCCGGGAAGCGCTCCAGCATCTCGGCGCCCGCGGCCAGGTTCATCGTCGGGTCGTCGCGGACGGCGGTGTGCGGGCAGGCGCCCGTCTCCACGCCGACGACCCGCTCGGGTTCGAGCACTCCGGCCAGGGTGCGCCGGACGTGTTCGGCGTCCTCCTGGGTGTAGATGTCGTTGGTGATCACGGAGGGTCGGTGGCCCCGCTCGATCAGCAGCGGGACCAGCGCCTCGATGAGCGCGGTCTTGCCCGAGCCGACGGGACCGCCGATGCCGACCCGCAGAACGTTGTCGTCCATGGTGGTGCTGCCTTTCCTAGAGGTTCAGGGGTGATGGGCGGTCGAGCCGGCTCAGCTCGCGAAGAGCCGGGCCTCCGCGCGCTCGTGCTGTCCTGACATCACGTCCGCCAGGAAGGCGGTGGCGCCGACGTCCGCGAGTTCGCGGCGCACCGCCTGGGCCACCACCTCCTCGATCACCGGGGCCGCGCCCCGGATCAGCACCTGCGCCCGCCGGTGGTCCGTCAGCCGCAGCCGCAGGGCCGCACCGGCGAAGCTGGCGCAGAAGGCGTAGAGGTCGGCCGCGACCGCGTGCCGGACCGCCACGCCGGTGGCCGCGTAGATGACGCCGGCCGCGACGGCCTGGGTACCGGGCGCCTCCCGGCGGACGACCGCCCGGTGGTAGCCGGTGATCCCCGGCCGGTCGAAGACCTCGGCGGCCAGGTCCAGCAGCTGGCGTCCGGTGCGGGTGGACGCCAGCCTGCCCTCCCGGCCGAGCTTGGTCGCGTACAGGTGCTCGTCGATCCCGGCGACCCGCTGCCAGTCGTCCGCCGCCGCGGCCCGGTGGGCGAGCGCGAGGGCGGTCGCGTCGGCGGGGCCGACGCTGTGCCGCAGCAGGTCCTCCAGCAGCAGCGGCAGCGACTCCGCGTCGACGGCCCTGGCCTGGGCGAAGCCCTCCAGGCTGTGCGAGAGGGTGTAGAAGCCGCTCGGGAAGGCCGAGTCGCTGAGCTGGAGGCTGACCAGCAGCGCTCCGAGGGACGTGCCGCCGCCGGCCCGGCCGGCGGCCAGGTCGATCCGGCCCTCGCCGACCTGGCCGGCTTCGTTGTCCGTGTACACGAGTGCCTGTTCCCCGGCCCTAGACCAGGAAGTAGAGCTGGGTGAGCGGAAGCTTCGCGGCCGGGTCGATGGTCGCCACATGGCCGTCCAGCGAGACCTTGTAGGTCTCCGGATCGACCTCGATCGTCGGCAGCGCACTGTTCCTGACCATGTCGCTCTTGCCGATGGTGCGGGTCCGGCTCACCGGCAGCACCCTGCGTTCCAGGCCCAGCGAGGCCGGGATCCCGGCGGCGATGCCCGCCTGGGACATGAACGTCGCGTGCGTCGACTGCATGGCCCGGCCGCTCTGGCCGAACATCCCCCGGTAGTAGACCGGCTGCGGGGTCGGCAGCGAGGCGTTGGGGTCGCCCATCTGCGCCCAGGAGACCATGCCGCCCTTGATCACCATCTTCGGCTTGGCCCCGAAGGAGAGGATCGGCCACAGCACGATGTCGGCGAGCTTGCCCCGCTCCAGCGAGCCGATGTGGTCGGCGATGCCGGTGGCGATGGCCGGGTTGATGGTGACCTTCGCCAGGAACCGCAGCACCCGGTTGTTGTCGTTGCGCGAGCTGTCCTCGGCCAGGCTGCCGCGCTTGTCCTTGCAGTGGTGCGCGGTCTGGAAGGCGCGGGTGAAGGACTCGCCGACCCGGCCCATGGCCTGGGAGTCGGACGACATGATGCTGATCACGCCGAGGTCGTGCAGGACGGTCTCGGCGGAGATGGTCTCGGCCCGCACCCGGCTGTCGGCGAAGGCGACGTCCTCGGGGATCTCGTGGCTCAGGTGGTGACAGACCATCACCATGTCCAGCAGCTCGTCCACCGAGTTCACCGTGTAGGGCAGCGTCGGGTTGGTGGAGGCCGGCAGGATGTTCGGCTCACCGGCCACCCGGATGATGTCGGGGGCGTGGCCGCCGCCCGCACCCTCGCTGTGGAACGTGTGGATCGCCCGGCCGTCGATCGCCGAACGGGTGTCCTCGAAGAAGCCGGCCTCGTTCAGGGTGTCCGTGTGGATGGACACCTGGACGTCGTACTCGTCGGCGACGGTCAGCGAGCTGTCGATCACGGCCGGGGTCGCCCCCCAGTCCTCGTGGACCTTCAACCCGCAGGCACCCGCCTCGATCTGCTCCCGCAGCGCCCCCGGGAGGCTGCCGTTGCCCTTGCCCAGGATGCCGATGTTCACCGGCACGTCCTCGACCGCCTGGAGCATCAGGCCGAGGTTGTACGGGCCAGGGGTACAGGTCGTGCCGTTGGTGCCGTCGGTCGGCCCGGTGCCGCCGCCGATCAGGGTGGTGATGCCGTTGGTCAGCGCGTGCTCCGCCTGCTGCGGGGAGAGCAGGTGCACATGGCTGTCGATGGCACCGGCCGTGGCGATCAGGTGCTCACCGGCGATGACCTCGGTACCGGCGCCGATGACCAGGTGCGGGCTGACATTGCGCTGGGTCCCCGGATTGCCGGACTTGCCCAGCCCGGCGATGAGCCCGTCCTTGATGCCGATGTCGCACTTGACCACGCCCACGACCGGGTCGATCACCACGACGTTGGTGATCACCAGGTCCAACTGGCCCTGGGCCGAGGTGACCTGCGGATTGGCTCCCATGCCGTCCCGCCTGGTCTTGCCGCCGCCGTAGAGGATCTCGTCCCCGTAGCAGCCCTCGTTGCAGTCCTTCTCGACCTCGACCAGCAGGTTGGTGTCGCCCAGGTGGAACCGGTCGCCGACGGTCGGACCGAACATGTCGGTGTACTGCTTGCGCGGCAGGATGGGCATCAGCGGGAACCCTTCTTCTTGGACGGGGCGGGGGCCTTGCCGGTGGTCTTGGCAGAGCTCTTGGCTGCGGTCTTGGTCGTGGTCCTGGCGGTGCTCTTGCCGGTGCTCTTCGCCGAGGACTTGTCGGCCGGCTCGGCTGCGGGCTCGGCTGCGGGCTTGGCTGCGGGCTTGGCCGTCGGCTTGGCCTCGGGCTTCCGGGCGGGGCTCGCTGCGGGTACGGCCCCCGGGCCGCCGTCGAGCGTGCTGTTCTGGGCGCCCTGGAAGCCGTCCTCGATGGCCTTGCGCACGGCCTCGACGCGCGCGGGCAGTGAGCGGACGCTGCCGTTCAGCAGGCCGCTGAAGCCGACCACCCGGCCGGTTCCCGCGTACTCGCAGAGCTCGACCTCCTTGGTGCCGCCGGGCTCGATCCGGACGGAGGTGCCGGCGGGGATGTTGAGGTGCATGCCGAGGGTCGCCACCCGGTCGAACAGCAGGGCCGAGTTGACCTCGAAGAAGTGGAAGTGGGAACCGACCTGGACGGCCCGGTCCCCGGTGTTCTGGACCGAGACGGTGAGGGTGCGCCGTCCGGCGTTGATCTCGACCGGATCATCGCCGTAGAGGTATTTCTGACCGAATGTCATGGAGTGCTCCTTCTCGCGTGGGCGGCGAGGGCCGCGCAGGGCTTGCCGCTGTCACCGGGGAACTGCGGGGACTGGTCCCGGCCCGGCGGAACGTCGCTGTGGTCGTGGCTGTGATGGCTGTGGCCGTGGTCGCCGTGGCCGTGGTCGCCGTGACCGTGGTCGCCGTGGCTGTGTCCGTGGTCGCCTTGGTCGCCGTGGCTGTGACTGTGGCTCAGGCCGTGGCCGTGGGCGGCCGAGAGGCCGGCGGCGATTCCGCTCTCGCCCCGGTCGCGCCGGCGGCTCCGCGCCGCCGTCACCCGCGCGTCGACCACGCGCAGCAGCGCCGGAGCCGGGAGCAGCGGACCGACCGGGAGGATCGCCTCGGCTTGGGCGGGCCGGGGCTGCCGCTGGGGCTGGGGCTGGGGCTGGACGAAGGCGGCGGGCAGCAGGGCCACCCGCTGGGCGCCGAGGAGACGGCAGCGGCGCGCGCCCTCGGCCGGATCGGGGTCACCGTCCGTGAAGGCCACCTCGACGATCCGGTGCCGACCGTACTGGCGTACCAGTCGGGCGATCCGGAAGAGCTCCGCGTCCTCGAACGGCCCGCCGGACGGGGCGGTGACCAGCAGTCCGGCCTCGACCGGCACCCGGTTGGCCGCCGCCCGCAGCCAGCCGACCAGGTGTTGGGCCGTGCCGAACGGCTCGGCGAGGACCACCCGGTCGCGTTCCTCGACCGGCAGCGCCAGCAGCGTGCGCGCGGCATCCGCGACCAGCTCGGGATCACGCCCCAGGGTCATCGGCACGACGCAGAGCGGCTCCTGGCGATCGTCCGGGCCCTGGCGCCGGAGCAGGTCACGGATGCACTGCAGGAGTTCACGGCCGCCCGTCACCAGGGACAACGGGAACTCCCCCGGCCCCGGTACCGGTCCCGGTGTCGGCCCGGGTGTCGGCCCGGGTCCCGGCGCCAGGAGGTCCCGGAGCGCGCTGCCGCCGTCGCTCTCGTGGCCGCACACGGCGACCACGCCACTGCCGCCGGCCACGCGCCTCAGCCCCCGATGGGGTCGTGGCAGGAAACGAGCTTGGTGCCGTCCGCGAAGGTGGTCTCGACCTGGAGCAGCGGCAGCATCTCGCGCACCCCGGGCATGGTGTCGTCGGCGCCGACGACGTGCCGGCCGAGTTCCATGCAGTCGGCGACGGTCTTGCCGTCGCGGGCGCCTTCCAGGATGGCCTCGCTGATGAGCGCCACCGATTCACTGAAGTTCAGCTTGAGGCCGCGGCCCTGGCGCTTGCGGGCCAGGTCGGCCACGACATAGACGAGCAGCTTGTCGATCTCACGGGGGGCGAGATTCATTGTTGGTACCTCTCAGGCGTGGGGACCGTGGGTGGGAGAGGCGACGTGCTGTCACCGCTGCGGCGGAGCCGAACCGGTCACTCGGCCCGCCGGAAGCGCGGCAGTGCGGGGACCGCCGCCATGAAGGCCCAGGTGGTGAGGATGAAGGGCCAGGTGAAGGTGTGACCGCCGAAGGGTTTGAACAGGGAGGTCACCGAGGCGGTCAGACCGGTCGACGCGAACCCCGCGACGAGGACGTAGGCCGTGTTCCAGGCCCCCGGCCGCAGGTAGACCGCACCCATGGCGACGGCCACCAGGACCGCGTTGTAGCCGTAGATGCCCTCGGCGACGAGGGACGTCGGCGCCCCCAGCGCCCAGGAGGCGAGGATGCCGACCAGGCTTCCGACGACCGCGAACGACACCACCAGCCAGCCGGCGCAGGCCAGCCCGATCAGCATGATCAGGCCGGTCTTCCAGTCGCTGACCAGGAACACCTCCGACACGTTGTCGAGGAAGGCGTGCCAGAGGATGCTCCAGGAGAGCCGGGTGCTGCCCTGGGTGGTGCTGGTCACCGCCGTCGCCGGGCCGCCGTGCCAGATCCGGGAGAAGGACGAGGCCCCGGCCACCATCACCCCGGAGATCACGCAGAACGGCGCGGTCAGCGCGGTGAGCCCGAAGGGGGCCGTCAACGTCCCGAGGGTGGCCGTCAGCACCGTGCACAGGAACCCGCCGCAGACGGCGAGCAGGTAGGTGGAGAGGTGGTTGCCGAGCGAGGCCACCAGAGCGATCCCGGTGAGGCAGCCGCAGTAGCCCTGGAGCCCCTGCGCGATGCTGTTCCGGTCCACCTGCAGCACGACGGCCGTCACGGTGGAGACCGCCGTGCCGATCGTCGCGAAGAGGCCGATCTGCCAGCCCGCCACCCAGAGCGACGCCAGGATGAGGGCGCCGGTCAGCAGGGAGGGCTGCAGGTCCACCTGGCCCACGCCGCGCACCATGGCGAACACGAGGTCCACGGGTCGCCGCACCGGACCGGATGGCGACTCCACTGGATCGGCGGACGACACGTTGAGCTCCGGGGCGTTGGGAAGGCACGACGAGGACTGGCCTTCACCATAGACATCAGATAAGTGTCATAAGCCATGAAACACGGACAAATCGACCACGCGTCACCAACTGGTCGGGTCCCGGTGCTCCGTTCGGGTGTCCCGGGCCGCGACCCGATGCCCGCGACCCGATGCCCGCGACCCGATGCCCCGGTCGGCGCGGCCGGACCGGACTGTGCGTCACCCGGCCACCGACCGACCGGGGTGACGCTCGGGGTGCCGGCTGCCCGCGCCGCATACGGGCTGCAGGTCAGGACTGGAGCGGGCTGATGACCGGCGACCCGCTGCCGGCGCCGCTCGGCGGGGCGGCCGAGGCCCGCATCCGGCGGCCTTCCCTGGGGCCTTCGCAGTCGCGGGGCAGGCCGAGGGGACGTCAGCACTCAGCTACGGCTGCTGCTGGGAACCTGGTTCTCCGGCTCGTCGGCGTCCGGACGGCGGCGAGCCGACGCCACGTCAACGGATACGCCGTCAGCCGACCCGCCGTCAGTCGACGCGACGTCAACCAGCAGCGACAGTCGGATCCGGGCTCAGGGCAGTACGGGGTGGACGGCGACCGGCCAGCTCATCTTGACCAGACCTCCGTCCTCGTCACTGCCGATGTCGAGGTCGTCCACCAGGCCGCTGATCACAGCCAGGCCCATGGCCGCCTCGGCGGAGTCCTCGGCCGCGGCGTCGGAACCGTCCGCGAACTTATGGCCGTCGACGGAGTTCTTGCCACCGACGCCGTCACCGACCTCGATGAAGAACCGCTTCTCCTGCTCGACGAGTTTCACTCGAACGGGTTCGTCGAGACCGTTGCGCCGGTGCAGTCCGACCGCGCGTGAACATGCTTCGCCCACGGCGAGGCGTACCTCGTCGAGAACGGATTCGTCGACTCCAGCCCGGCGGGCGACGGCGGCGGCGACCAGCCGCGCGGTCCGTACGTGCTCCGGGAGCGCACTGAATCGGAGTTCGACAGTGGCCATGGCTCCCCCTCGAAGGTAGCTTTCTCCGACCGGCCCGGGGCCTCAGCAGCTGGGGCCCCGGGTGTCGCGATGACTGACTCGATCTGCGAGCGGGTCAGTCGTTAGCGGCTACGGCCTCGTCCACGGAACCGTGGATGGGGAACACCTTGGTGAGCCCGGTGATACGGAAAATCTTGAGAATGCGCTCCTGGTTGCAGACCAGACGGAGCGAACCCTCATGGGCACGTACCCGCTTGAGCCCGCCGACGAGCACTCCCAGCCCGGTCGAGTCCAGGAAGTCGACGCCTTCCATGTCCACGATCAGGTGGTAGTGCCCCTCGTTGACAAGCTCGACGAGCTGCTCACGCAGCTTCGGGGCGGTGTACACATCGATCTCGCCCCCGACATTGACGACCGTGCGGTCGCCGATGGTAAGGGTCGACAGGGACAGGTCCACGGAACCTCCAGCACCTTGCTCTCGCGTCACCACAGCCCGCTGGTGCGGGGCACACTGCCGCGACGGCATTGTTGCGAATCTTGGCCCACTTCGAAGTTGTCACGCCGAAGTAGTGCCGCGATGGCATTCAACCACTTACGACCAGGGCAGCACGACGCCTTAGGACGAATCTCCACCGCTCTGATGACAGACTTGGTCCCGATGAAGCCGCGCCCGGACTCGCCCGCGACCGTTCTCGTCAGGCTGACGGAGGCCCGAGGACGGCAAGATCGGCTCACCCATACGGAGCACATCCCGGAGCGCGTCGCCCGCTGGGCGGACTGGCCGTCAGCAATCCGGCCCGAGGTCGTCGCGGCTGTGCGGGACACCGGAATCGACCAACCGTGGACCCATCAGGCCGAGGCCGCCGGGCTCGCCCTCGACGGCAGCCATGTGGTGATCGCCACAGGCACCGCCTCGGGCAAGTCGCTGGCCTACCTGGCGCCCGTGCTGAGCGGCCTGCTCGACGGGACCGAGGCGCCCAACGGCCGGGGCGCCACCTGCCTGTACCTGTCGCCGACCAAGGCGCTGGCCGCCGACCAGCTGCGCCGGATCAACGAGCTGCGCCACGCCGCCGACGACGGGCTCGACCGGGTGCGCGCCGCCGCCTACGACGGCGACACCCCGTTCCAGGAACGCGAATGGGTCCGCCAGTACGCCTCGCTGGTGCTCACCAACCCGGACATGCTGCACCGGGGCATCCTGCCCGCACACACCCGCTGGGCCTCGTTCCTGCGGGCCCTGCGCTATGTCGTCATCGACGAGTGCCACACCTACCGGGGGGTGTTCGGCTCCCATGTCGCCCAGGTGCTGCGCCGGCTGCGCCGCATCTGCGCCCGCTACGGCTCCGCCCCGGTCTTCCTGCTGGCCTCCGCCACCTCCGCCGAGCCCGGCCGTTCCGCCGAACGGCTGACCGGGCTGCCGGTCGCCGAGGTCACCGACGACGGCTCGCCGCGCGGCGAGACCGTGTTCGCCCTGTGGGAGCCGCCGCTCACCGAGCTCCACGGCGAGCAGGGCGCACCAATCCGCCGGTCCGCCACCGCCGAGGCCGCCGACCTGCTCACCGACCTGGTCCTGAACCGGACCCGGACGCTGGCCTTCGTCCGTTCCCGGCGCGGGGCCGAGCTGCTGGCGGTGATCGCCCAGGAGCGGCTGACCGAGGCCGCCGGCTCCGACACGGCGCGGCGCGTCGCCGCGTACCGGGGCGGCTACCTGCCCGAGGAGCGCCGGGCCATCGAACGCGCCCTCCACTCCGGCCGACTGCTCGGCCTCGCCTCCACCAGCGCGCTGGAGCTGGGCGTGGACGTCTCCGGGCTGGACGCGGTGCTGCTGGCCGGCTACCCGGGCACCCGCGCCTCCCTCTGGCAGCAGGCCGGGCGCGCCGGACGCGGCGGCCAGGGCGCACTGGCGATCCTCATCGCCCGCGACGACCCGCTGGACACCTACCTGGTGCACCATCCCGACTCCCTGTTCCGCCAGCCCGTCGAGTCGACGGTGCTGGACCCGGACAATCCGCATGTGCTCGCCCCGCACCTGTGCGCGGCCGCCGCCGAACTGCCGCTCACCGGGGCCGACCTGGACCTGTTCGGGCCGTCCACGCCGCTGCTGCTGCCGCAGCTGGAGCGACGCGGGATGCTGCGCCGGCGCGAGGAGCCGGGCAAGGACCCCACCTGGTACTGGACGCGGCGTGAGCGGGCCGCGGACGCCGTGGACATCAGAACCACCGGCGGACCCCCAGTACGGGTCGTGGAGGCCGACACAGGGCGTCTGCTGGGCACGGTGGACGCCGCCTCGGCCCACACCGCCGTCCACACCGGCGCCGTCCACCTCCACCAGGGCCGTACCTACCTCGTCCGGGAGCTCGACCTGGACGAGGCCGTGGCCCTGGTCGTGGAGGCGGACCCGAACTACAGCACCGTCGCCCGGGACACCACCGCCATCCGGATCCTGGAGACGGACAGCGAGGTGAAGTGGGGCGACGCCCGGCTGTGCTTCGGCTCGGTCGAGGTCACCAACCAGGTCGTCTCGTACCTGAAGCGGCGGCCGCTGACCGGCGAGATCCTCGGCGAGACCAAGCTCGACCTGCCGCCGCGCACCCTCCGCACCCGGGCGGTGTGGTGGTGCGTGACCGAGGAGCAGCTCGACGCGGCGGGCATCCTCCCCGAGGAGCTGCCCGGGGCCGCCCACGCCGCCGAGCACGCCTCCATCGGCCTGCTGCCGCTCTTCGCGACCTGCGACCGCTGGGACATCGGTGGGGTGTCGACCCCGGTCCACCCGGACACCGGCCTGCCGACCGTCTTCGTGTACGACGGCCACCCGGGCGGGGCGGGCTTCGCCGAACGCGGCTACCAGCGGGCCCGCGACTGGCTCGGCGCGACGCTGGCGGCGATCACCGCCTGCGAGTGCGAGCGCGGCTGCCCCTCCTGTATCCAGTCGCCCAAGTGCGGCAACGGCAACGATCCGCTGGACAAGGCCGGGGCCGTCCGGCTGCTCAGCACGCTGCTGGCATAGCCGCCGGCAGCGAAGAGCGGTCCGGCCCGGGCCCGGCCCCTGGCCGGCGGCAGCCCCGAGAACAGCAGGCCGGACACCGGAACCTCGACCGAGACCTCCACCGAGTCCTGCTGCCAGTCGCTGCGGACCGTGCAGGAGGTGAGCCGGGCCTGCTGCGCCCGGGCGACCCGGGCCGCCTCGCCGCAGGCTGCCGCCGGATCCATCAGCATCCGGTCGGCCGCCGCCAGCGCCGCCAGGTCCGCCGCGGACTCCGCGCGGTGGCGCGCGGCGACCGCCGCGCCGAGGCCGAGCCCGGCGACCATGGCGCAGCCCGCCAGCAGCGCCAGCGCGATCAGCCAGATCGAGGCGCTGCCGGCCTCCCGGTCCGGCCCAGGACGGCCTGTCTCCCGCTCCGGCCCCGGGCGGCGCATCAGGGGTCCCCCGGCTCGCGCAGGGCCGAGGCCGAGGCCGAGACCGGCAGCGAGAGCACTCCGCCCAGCACGCCCGGCCCCTGGCTCCGGGCGGAGACCTCGACCCGGACGGTGTCGCCCTGCTCGCTGACGGCGACCCGGGCCCCCTTCGGGGCTGCGGCCTGCGCCACCGCGGCCACCCGCCCCGCCGGGTCGCCCCGGGCTGCGGCCCGGGCGGCCTCCCGGGCCGCGTCCACGCAGCGGATCTGCGCCGCGCCCACCAGCACGCCCCAGAGCAGCACGGCAGTCAGCGCGACCAGGACCGGCAGCAGCACCGCCGTCTCCGCCGTCACGAACCCGCCGTCACCGGTGGACCGGCCCAGGTCACCGGTGGACCGACCCAGGAGCCCGGGGCCGAGGAGCCCGGGTCGGCAGCGGTACCCGGGTCGGCGGCGGAAGCGGGGTCGGCGGCGGCACCGGGACCTGGACCGCCGGTCAGACCGCACTGAGGGCCCGCGTGATCAGGGCGGACAGCGCCGAGGACACCGCCCCGCTGGTGACGACCTTGTACAGCAGCGCGGCGAAGCCGCAGGCCGCGACGGTGCCGACGGCGTACTCGGCGGTTATCAGTGCTTAGTTGCTGAGTCTCATTAAGTTCGGGGCCCGCTCAGCCCTGGGGGCCAATTCAGATATTCGCTGCATTTTCTACTGTCTCTATCCTAGAGTCTCGATCATGCACTTAATCTTCTTCAGCTCGGCGGGCTGGGACCGCTGGGATCTTGGAGGTCAGCCACTCATCCCCGAGGGGATGCCCGTGCTGATCGATGACGACCTTCGCTTTGAGGACGCTGGCGTGCCCCGCGCTACGGTCGCGGCAAACCTATGGCTCCAGGAGTTGCCGATCAGCGGCGCCCCTTCCCCGCGCACCTGGAAAAAGTACGCGCAGGCCCTGAAGAGCTGGTTGGAGTTCTTGGCCAGGGCTGGTGTCCACCCCTTCGGGGCGCGGGAGGATCTTCGGCTGGCGCTCAGCAGTTTCTCGGAGTTCCGCTTCTCCGGGCCGCTGGACGCACGGTGGGACGGCGCGACGTGGAACCAGAGCATCAACACCGTGGCGCGGTTCTACCAGTGGGCAGAGGAAGCAGGGCACTGCAACGTGGTGCCGTTTACCTACGCAGTGGCACAGCGGTACACCGAGTCCGGGGCACACACAATCCGGCGCAACACGGCGACGGTGCGGCTCGCGAAGCCGCACGTGTCGTTGAAGTACCTGGAGCCGGACTTCCGGGATATCTTCCTGAAAGCTCTGGCCGGGCTTCGACCGGACGGCGAGCCGGATACTTTCCGGGGTCATCATTTGGGCCGGAATGCGGCCATGGGGAAACTCGTGGTCTCCTCCGGGACGCGCGCCCAGGAGTTCACGCACCTTCTCCGCTATGAGCTTCCGCAAACACCCCGTCGGAACAGCGGAATTCCGGTTCCGTTCCCGCTTTCAGGGCAAATCACCAAGGGTAGGAAGCCGCGAATGACGTGGACGGACTACGAAGCCTTGGCGGAGATGTGGCAGTACATCGACCTGGACCGGGCCGGGGTCGCTGCGGGCTGCCCCTATGTGCCCGGACGGCGGCTCGGCGAGCCCCTGGTGGTCAGCGAGCCGGACTGGGAGGGCGGCCGGGTCAACGGCCGGCGGCAGTCCTGGCGCAGGCTCACTCTTGCTGAGCGGCTGCGGCTGGTGGGTGAGGACGGATCGCCGGGTGTGATCGCGTTGCAGTCCGGCGGAACGCCGTTCACCGACTGGGGGACCTTGTTCCGTCGCACGTCGGAGCGTATCCGGCGGGACTTTGAGCCGCGCTTTCCCGTCGTGTCACCCCACGTGCTGCGTCACACCTTCGCCATGGAGACGTTGGAAAGGCTCGTCCGGGGCTACTACCAGCGCGCCGCCGCCCTGGTGATGGACACCGATGAGAACGCCGCGCTGGCGCTCTACCTGACCAAGCAGGACCCGCTGATGGTGCTGCGCGACTTGTTGGGGCACAGCAGCGTGACGACCACGGAAATTTACGTCATGCGGCTGGATGTCCAGCGGATCTACCGGGACCTGTACGCCGAGGTCGGCCGCAAGAGCGGTATGGAGGCTGCGGAGGCCGCGGCCGAATTCGATGCGGAGGACGCCGAATGGTGACTCGGGTGGAGCATGACCCGCTGCGGGTGGAGTTCGACTTTCCCGACGGCTCGCGGTGGACGGCCAGGCTCGCCGGGGCCGCCAACACGGGGCTGGCCGCGGAGCTGGCCGCCGGCCTGGTGCAGCTGACGCATCCGCTGGGTGACATATCCCGGAAGGGCACGGCAGTCGGCTACGCCGTGGCGATCCGCAAGATGGTGGCCGCGCTGGGCGCCGCCGGGTTCCATGGCGGCGTTGCCGACCTGCGCAGAGGCCACATGCTGGAGTACTGGATGGCCGCCACGCCCTCTCGGGTCATGCACAGCCGGATGCTGCTGAAGGGGTGCGGCGACCGGGTGGACGCCGAGCTTCGGGCCCACCTGGCGGGCCGCTCGATCCGCCGGGCATCGACCTCGAGGCCGTTGCAGCCCTACACCGAGGGCGAGTGGAAAGCCATCGAGGCCGGGCTGCGAGACCGGGTAGGGCAGGTGATGTCGGCTCACCGCAACGCGCTCACGCTGGCCGAACACGGTCCGGACGGCGCCAACCGCGGCGTCAACCGGGAGAACCTGGCCTGGGTGATGCGCGAGCACGGTCCGTTGAACCGTGTAGCACTGGCAGGAGTGATCGGGGTGTCCCTGGATGCCCTTGAACCGCTCGGTGCTGCGATTGACGAACTGCGCGACGCCCTGTTCCCGCCGGTGGACGCGGTGATCGCCGCCCGGTACCTGTTCGGCGTCTACAGCGGAGTGGTGCCGGACGGCATCCGCGACCTGGGGCTGGAGGACATGACCTGGGCCGGGGACCGCACAGTGCTGCTGAACTACATCAAGCACCGCCGGGGCCCGGAGTCGGTGAACCTGTCCTCGCGCGGGGTCCGGCTGCTGGAGCGGTGGCTGGACTGTTCCGCGCTGCTGCGCTCGTTCGCCCCCGCTGAGACCGCGGCACACCTGTGGATCTTCCGGGATGTGAAGCGCCGTCCCGGAGGACCGCAGGGGCAGCTCGCGGTGCTGTCGTCGGTGGAGGCGCCGACCAGCGGGGTTCGCGCACGGCAGCGTCTCTTCGACGAGCTGGGCCTGCTCACCGACAGCGGCGAGCAGTTGACGCTGCACGCTTCACGCATCCGCACCACCTACCACAACCAGCTCGCCCGCCGGAGCTGGACGGGGCGCACGACGATCGACCCCAACCACACCGCCCGGGTGGAGGGCGGCCACTACGTGTCGAGCACGACGCCGGCCCAGCGGGACGCGGTGGAGTCGATCATCGAGGACGCGCAGGCGGATCTGCTGCGCCGCACTCGACCGCCGGTGCTCTTGAACGATGAGGAGGCGGCCGACTTCGTGGCCCAGCAGCCGCAGGAGGCCAAGCGGCTCGGTCTGGACCAGGGCGCCCTGGCGGAACTGCTGGGCGGGGAGATGGACGTGTTCACCGCCTCGTGCGCCAACCAGCTCGCCGGACTGCACGGGCCGAAGGGCAAGCCCTGCCCGGCCCGGCCGTGGGTGTGCCTGATGTGCCCGCTGGCGGTGTTTCTGCCCCGCCACGCGCCGAACCTGCTGCGGCTGAAGGCGTACTTCGCCCGCCAGTCGCGGCGGATGACCACCCAGCAGTTCCTGGCCGTCTTCGGCCCCTACGCCGACCGGCTCGACCACGACATCCTGCCCCGCTTCGATGAGCGCACCCTGGCCGAGGCCGCCGGTGCGGTCGAAGACACCGACGCGGAGCTGCCGCTCCGCCCTGAGGAAGGAACCGCAGCCCCGTGACCGACGCCGCCCGTATCACCGTCACCACCGCCAGCGGGCCGATCCCGGCCGAGTGGATCCGCCGGTCCCCGTTCGCCGGGCAGGACGTGTGCCTGGCCGCCGGCTGGGAGGTGACTCCCGGCGCCCACCGGCCCGTCTTCGGCGAGGAGCTGTGGGACATGGCCGGGCTGGCCGACCTGCCGCGCGGGGTCCGCGCCAGTGCCAAGCGGCTGGACTTCGCCCGGATCACCGACCCCGGGTTCCGGCTGACGGCCATGGAGTACGTCTTCGCATCGGTCGTGCCCCAGCATGAACGGGTCATCGAGCTCCCGGACGCCTTCCGCGACCCGCGCAAGCCCACCAGCTGCTACAACGCGCTCGGGCACCTCGTGAACTGGCTGAACTGGCTGACCGGGCAGGGCCTGGGCTCGCTGCGCGAGGTGCTCCAGGAGCACTGCGACGCCTACCGGGCGAGCCGGCGGCGCCGCAGCGGCGAGGGCCCGCTGTCCCCCGGGGCCATGGTCGGCGTGCTGCAGCCGGTGCAGTACCTCTCGCTCTACAGCGACCTGTTCACCGCCGACGCCTACCTGCCCGGGTTCGTGCCGTGGAAGGGCCACAGCCCCGGCGAGGTCGCCGGCTGGCAGCGCGACCCGGCCAACTCCACCCCGGCGGTTCCCGACGAGGTCTTCCAGCCCACCGTCGCCGCCGCGCTGTACCTCGTGGAGACCATCGGGCCGCACCTGGCTGGCGAGTTCGAGGCGATGCTGCGCGTCCACGAGGAAGGGCAGGCCAGCGCCCTGCTGGAACACCTGTCGCCGCGGAACTACGAGGCGCTGCGCGAGGCCCTTGAGCGGCACGTGCGCGAGGAGGTCCCGCTGCCGCGCATCGACACGCCGCGGATCAAGGTCCGGCTCACCATGGGCTGGGACCAGGCCGATCCGCTGCTGGAGGTCAACACCTTCCGCGTGGTCCACCGGGCCATCGGCCGCTCCGGCATGACCAGGAAGCTGGTGGAGCAGACCCGGCCGCTGTGGGAACACTCCCTGGCCCAGGTGGGCCTGGAGGAGGAGTTCGGCCGGGACGCCGCGCTGGTTCCCCGCGCCGACGACGATCAGGCGATGGTGCCGTGGACGCCGCCGACCTCGGCCCACGCCCTGCGCGGCCTGCACTTCATCGTCCTGGGGGCCTGCCGGGTGGTGACCGCGGCGCTCAGCGGGATGAGGGCCAGCGAGCTGGACGAGATCACCGCCGACTCCCCGCTGGCCCCGGTCACCGTCCCCGGCGGCACCCAGCGCTTCCGCCTGGCCAGCAAGCTGATCAAAGGCAAGGTGCTCGGCGGGGTCCGCGAGGAGTGGGTGGTGCTGGAACCCGCCTACCGGTCCGTGCAGCTGGCCGCCCGGCTCAACCAGGCCACCGGCCAGGACCGGGCCTTCGCCGGGGCCACCATGGACTACATCCACCGGCGACTGCGCGAGTGGGTCAACGGGCCCGACGGGAAGCGTCTGGGACTCGCAGCGATCCCGGCCGGGCCGGTGAACGGCCGGATGCTGCGGCGGACCGTCGCGCTGGCCATCGCGCACCGCCCCGGCGGCCTTCTCGCCGCGAAGATCCAGCTCAAGCACATGTCCGTGGTCACCACCGAGGGCTACGCGAACCGCCCCGGAGGCTCCCAGGCCGCACTGCTGGCCGACGTCGAGAAGGCCGAGCAGGACCGCAACCTCGAGCTGACCGCCGCCGCCTGGCGCGACTACCAGCAGGGCCGCATGCCCGCCGGCCCCGGCGCACGGGACCTGATCACGGCCTTCGAGCACATCGACGCCGAACTCGCCGACCACAGCGCGGGCACGGCCTCCGTGCTGGACAGCGACCGCCGCCTGGAGAACCTGCTGCGCAATCAGGCCAAGCACCTTCACCTGGGGACCGCGAACTACTGCTGGTTCCGCGACCCGGCCAAGGCCCTGTGCCTGCGGCTGGCCGGCACCCCGAAGGCCGACAAGCCGCTCGCCGGGATGTGCGACTCGGCCCGTTGCTCACAGGCCACCCACCACCCGTGCCACCTGCCGGCGTGGGAGGGCCAGGTCGCCGGCAACCAGGTGTTCCTGGGCAACCCGCGCTTCCCGAAGGCGGAGAAGATCCGCCTTCTGCCGGAGATCGAACGAGCTCAGCGCGTGGTCGAGGAGATCAAGGCCGCAGCGAAGACGGAAGGAGCCGCCTGATCATGGCGCGGATCAACGAGGAGACCCGCACCCGCAACGAGGAGGCGATCCGCGCGGCGGCCGACCGGCTGCTGCGCGGGGAACTGCCACCGGGCGGCAAGTGCGACCTCAAGACGCTCGCCGCGGCAGCAGGGGTGACCCGCACGGGCTTCTACCCGAAGAAGAACCGGGACGGCACCGAACGGCCCGGCCCCTACCAGCACCTCGCCGAGGAGTTCGAGCGGCGACTGGCCGCTCTCCAGGCCGCCGGGGAGATCCTCGACCCGCGCGAGGCCCAGATCACCCGGCTCAAGGCCGACAACGCCGAGCTGCGCGGCCGCGTCACCCGACTCGACGCCAGGGTCGAGGAACTGGTCGAGTTCCAGACCATCGCCGTCTCCCGGCTCGCCGCCCAGCACGCGGAGATCGAACGCCTGCGCAAGGCACTGATCAGCCAGGGGAACGTCACGCCCCTGCCCGCCAGAGCCCGCGCGGACCCCGACCGGTCGCCCCGGTAACACCCGGGGGCACAGGCAGACCGGGCCCGGCCGCCTGCCGCTACCGATCAAAGCGATAACGGTCTGGAATGATGACGGCGGCGGCCGGCCCCACTAACGCTGGGGCCGACCGCCGCTTCACCGCACGGCCGAAGGGCCGCTGACGCTGTCAGACCAGGTGATCGAAGGCACCGGCCTTCGCACCGGCGACCATGGCCCCGATCTCACCACGGGTGTAGACCAGGGGGGTCTGCTCGGGCCGCTTCGAGTCGCGGATCGCGACGAGCCCGTCGATCTGACCGAACTCCACGCAGTTGTCGTTGCCCCCGCTGAACGGGCTCTTCTCCCAGGCGACGCCGGAGAAGTCCAGCTCAGAGGGGTCGGGCTTGGTGGTGCTCACTCTCTACAACTCCTTGAGGATCTCGTTGATCTTGCTGCGGGTCTCGGGAGGTCCGAGAGCACGGGCCCGCAGGTGGTCGAAGACCTCGGTGTACCGCTCGACATCCTCAGCTCCCTCGAAGCACACCGAGTTGGTCAGATTCTCCACCCACACCACGTCCGGATTCGGCTCGGGGAAACCCATCTGCATGAACGACCCGTACAGGCCCGGATGGAACCCCGCGGCGAACGGCAGGAGCTGGACCGTGATGTTCGTGCGCGGCGCGACGCCCAGCAAGTGCTCCAACTGGCCCTTCAAGACGGCCGGCGCCCCCTCGATGCGCCGGATCGCGGCCTCGTCGATCACGGCCCACAGCTTCGGCGCGTCCTGCCGTCCCAGTACCTTCTCCTGACGCTCCATCCGCACCTTCACCAGGGCGTCCATCTGCTTGGCGTTCAGATCCACCCGCATCTCGGCGATGACCTGCCGCGCGTAGTCCTCGGTCTGCAGCAGCCCCGGTACCAGCTGCGGCTCATAGGAGCGCAGGCTCGTCGCACTGGACTCCAGCGCCAGGTAGCCGCCGTACTGGGTGGTGTTGATGACCGCCGAGTACTTGCGCCACCACTGCTGGCGTTGGGCCTGGTCCGCGCGGACCAGGTCCAAGATGTCCTCGCGCTCCACCGGGTCGCTCACCCCGTAGCAGTCGAGCATGGCCTTGACGAGCACCGGGCTGGTACCCCGGTCGCCGCTCTCGATCCGGCTCAAGGTCCCCTGGTTGACCTCGATCGCGGTAGCGACATCGGCCATCTTCAGATCCGCTCCCTCCCGCAACTCCTTCAGCCTCGCCGACAGTTGACGGCGGTACACCGACTTGAGCGTGGGATTCCTCTTCGACGCCATAGGCCCAGTGTGTCCGCCACCACCGCCCGAGGACAACCAATCTGAGGAATCTGGACGGGACATGTTGTCCGATCCATATGTCTGGGGGCATGCTGGCTGCGGTAGCGACGTGTGACGGACTCATCGCACTTCGTCGCACTTGCCGCTGCTTTGCGCCGACTGCCGGGGCCCAGGTGCTCCGGAGGGCCGACGTGCCTGCCGTCCCATCCGCGGGCCGGCCGGGCTTTGGCCCGGCCGGTGGCCCGCTCTTGCCGCTGGGGAGCACACGCCATGCACGATGCACATCCCACTCCCGCCGCCCTCGCACCGCCGTGCCCGCCGAGGGTGGCCGCATGCGGGTTCTACCTGGCCTTACGGCCGGGCGGGTTCGTCCTGCACATGAGCGCGAGCCGCGAGCACATGCGGCGGATGCGGGCGCATGTGTTCGCGGCGGTCGCCGCTGCCGGGGCCGACGAGCTGGTCGCCGAGGCAGCCCGGCTGGTGGCCAGCGAGCTGGTGGGCAACGCGGTGCGGCTGTGCGGGCCGTGGACGCCGGTGGTGGTGCAGATCCTCAGCAAGCCCGATCAGGTCCAGGTCCAGGTGCACGATCCGGAGCCTGGCGCGCTGCCCGGCCGCAGGTCCGAGTCCCCGGACAACGACGACCTC